>MTLD01000085.1_pt2 | contig 180526 bp, 172 predicted proteins | sample 1982471 | NCBI WGS metagenome assembly MTLD01 (sample SAMN05712604, study PRJNA340218) | biofilm metagenome | isolation source: sample SPM anode biofilm adapted to -50 mV | place: USA | collected 2012-02-03
GGGTGAAGGTGCACCATGCAGATATCATGGCAACTTCCCCCCTAACCCTCCCCCGCCAGGGGGGAGGGAACGTTTTTGACTTTTGCAAGAGCCTCTACTTCTCACCTTTTCCCATCAATCCTCGCACCGCCGCTGGAAGATCGGACGGCAAAATTACCAACTTTGAATTGGACGACGTGGCTATTTTCTGCATGGTGTTGATATAACGATCGCCCAACAGGAATACAGCAGGAAGATCATTGTCCTTGATAGCCTCACTGATATCGCTGATCGCCTTGGCCGAAGCCTGCGCCAGCCGGACCTGAGCCTCGGCCTCGCGCTTGGCCGCCTCAAGACGCCCTTCGGCTTCACGAATGGTAGCCTCGCGTTTGCCCTCAGCCTCCAGAATAGTGGCCTGCTTGAAGCGATCGGCACTGGCCTGCTGTTCCATGGCCTTCTGCATGGATTCGGACGGCTTGATATCCTGGATCTCCACTGATTGAACGTAGATCCCCCACGTGGCCACCTCTTTGGAGATGTTGTCCTGCAGACGGGCCTTGATATGTTCGCGCTCGGAAAGAGCGCTGTTCAAATCCATCTGGCCGATAATGGCGCGCAGAGAAGTCATGACCAGGTTCTGGATGGCATACTCGTAATTCTGTATTTCGTACACGGCGCGCGTCGGATCAGTAACCTTGATAAAAGCAATGGCGTTGGTGATGATGACCGCGTTATCCTTGGTGATAACTTCCTGGGCACCGACCGAAAGAACATCCCCTTTTGTCGAAACACGGTAAGCCACTATGTCAACATAAGGAATGATGAAATTCAATCCCGGCTTAAGAGTTATGTGATACTTTCCCAACCGCTCCACAACCCATTCCTGCCCCTGGGGCACAGTTTTGACCCCGGCAAACAGGGTTACGGCAACGACAACCAAAAGCACTCCGAAAATAATGATACCCGGCATGGTTCCCCCTAAATTTTTGTTACTTTAAGAATCTGACCTTCAAAATCAATCACCCGAACAGTGTCTCCGACATGCAGGACCTGCTCGGAATAGCACATCCATTCATCCGCTCCCAGAATGGAAATCCGGAATCTGACGACGCCCTTGCCGTAGCTGTCTTCCGTTCCACGGATAATGATGCCGGTTTCTCCCACAATCCCTTCTTTGGACATACCGGCATGGGTTCGAGTTTTCTGTTTGAAATATTTGAACCACACGGAAGTAAACACGATCGAGGCGACGCTCCAGAGCAGAATCTGGCCGGACACGGGAAAACCGGACCAGACAGCTTTGCAAACACCAACAACCAGCGCCCCCATTCCAAACCAGATAATCGTGAACGAAGGAACCACCAACTCCAATCCAATCAGACAAAAGCCGGCGACAATCCAGTACCACCATTCAAGCTGCATGAAATCCCCTATCCATTGGACGTTAACAACGTCAAACAGGAAAAGCACGAATCAACGGCTGATTCCGTATTTCTCTTTAATCTTACAGGATAATATTTGCAACACGTTATAACCGGTTTTTTATCATTAATCAATCATACAAACCGGCATGATACGAACTGCGAACGTACGGACCGCTCTCCACATGGCTAAAACCAAGGTCGAGAGCGGCCTGCCGCAGATATTCGAAGCGCTCGGGAGGAACGAATTCCTTCACCGGAAAGTGGCGGCGGCTCGGAGCGAGATACTGGCCGACACTGAGATACACGCAACCGTGATCACGCAAGTCCCGGAAAACGTCCTTCACCTCCGCCTCCGTCTCTCCCATTCCCAGCATGATGCCGGACTTGATTCTCACAGAAGGCTCCACCGAGCCGCAATATCGCAGAACCTCCAATGAACGGTCATAATCGGCTCCGTTGCGGATATGGTAGAGCCGGGGCACGGTTTCCACATTATGGGCGATGATATCCGGCTTTGATCCCGCAACCGCCTCAAGACTTTCCCTGTTGCCTGAAAAATCGGGAATCAGTACTTCAATTCGTGTAGCCGGAGCCCTTGAACGTAATGCCTCGACGGCTGCAACATAATGACTCGCCCCGCCGTCGGGCAGATCATCGCGGGTCGGGCTGGTAATGACCACATGAGACAGCCCCAGCCTGACCACCGCTTCCGCAACACGGGCAGGCTCATCCATGTCTATCGGCAACGGTACTGCCTTATCCACATTGCAAAAAAAACAGAGACGGGTACAGATTTTACCCAGGATTAGAAATGTTGCCTGACCGCATGAAAAGCATTCGGAGATATTGGGGCAAAGCGCCTGACGGCACACCGTGTTAAGGCGCAACTCCTCCAGAAGCTGCTGCATATCGGCCTGAGCGGCAGGATTAACCTTCTTTCGCAGCCATTCCGGCTTGCGTTCCATCTTCATTACCCGATCCCCTCCAGATTCCACCCGTCTGTTGTATATTTATTTTTTTTCAAATCGTTAAACTGTAAAAGTTCATCCGGGGAAAGTTCATCCCTGACAAGATTCTCTACAAACCTGTTCTTGAATGCTGTGATAATTTCCTCGCGCAAAAGATCCCTCCCGCATTCGGTTCCACACTCAGCCAGGCTCACAATCCTCTGTTCACATCCCGAAAAACGCTTCCGCATATATGTCAGACCTGTCTCCACATGATTCGACAAGGGAATGGACCCGTGTTGAAAGATGACGTTTTTCGGCCGGCGCTGGGCATTGCCTCCGATTTTGCATCCGTTGATGAGGATATCGTAGCTCTCCTGGCCGGCAAAGCAGAAATCGGTTCGCTCCCCAAGACTCACTCCTGACGGTGCAACATCCAGCGCATACTGCGCATCAAGGCCGAATCGACGGTAAAAATCGATGAGAAAACCAGTCAGCACCCGGAACGAGTCCTTGATGGACGCCGCCGGTGGAATGTGATCAGGAGCGCAGACAATGGAATAGGTCAGTTCATCGGCATGATAAATGACACCACCGCCGGTAACACGCCTGACAATCGGCACACCATCGTTCAGACATCTTTCAAGATCAAGCACCTCCTCCGCTTTCTGAAAACGGCCCAGTGACAAAGAAGGCTGCAACCAACCGTACAATCGTAGAATCGGCAAGGACGAAGCCGGATCAAACGAACGAACAAGCGCCTCATCAATGGCCATATTCGAGTAGCCGTCCCAAAATCCCGTATCCATGAGGCGCCACGTTGTGGGAACGAACGAAGTCATGACCGTATGTTATTCCAATTACCGTTCAAGCCTCTGCCCTCGCCTCATAACAAACCCTCTGCTCACGAGCAGCTTTGGTCTCGTCAAGACGGGAAACCGGCGTAGTCAGCGGTGCATTGAGCAACGTCTGTGGATTACTCCCTGCCAATTCAGCCGCTTCGATCATTACCTTGATAAAATCATCCAAGGTATTTTTGCTCTCCGTTTCGGTCGGTTCGATCATGATTGCTTCCTTGACGATCAAGGGGAAATAAACCGTCGGAGGATGAAAACCGTAATCGATTAAGTATTTGGCAATATCTATGGCATGTATGCCCTGGGAGAGTTGCCGGGATGCGGAAAACACGCATTCATGCATGCAGGTCATGTCGTAGGGGAGATCGTAATATCCCTTCAGCCGCTCCTTGATGTAGTTGGCATTGAGCACCGCCCGCTCCGACACCCGGATCAACCCTTCCCGGCCAAGCATGATGATATAAGCATAGGCCCTAGCCAATACGCCGAAGTTACCGAAAAAATTGGCGGTACGGCCGATGGAATCCTCGGATTCCATTTCCAGCAGCAGTTTACCGCCATCGTCCATGCGGATTCGTGGAACAGGCAGAAAGGGAATCAGCGCCTGCCTGACCCCAACGGGCCCGGCGCCGGGACCGCCACCACCATGCGGCGTTCCAAACGTCTTGTGCAGATTGACATGCACCACATCGAAGCCGATATCGCCAGGTTTGACCTTGCCCATAATGGCATTCAGATTGGCTCCGTCATAGTACATCAGGGCATCGTGCGAGTGGGCAATGTCGCTGATTTCCCTGATATGGGGATTGAACAATCCCAGCGTGTTGGGACAGGTCATCATCACTGCCGCGACCTCATTGTTCATGGCTTGCTTGAACAGCTCCAAATCCATGTCGCCATAAGGAGCGGTCGGAATAGTAATGATCTCATATCCGGCCATGGCAGCCGAGGCAGGATTGGTGCCGTGGGATGAATCCGGAACCACCACATACTTTTTCTTGTTGCCCCGGGCTTTGTGATAGGCGGCAATCAGCATAATGCCGGTCATCTCTCCCTGTGCGCCTGCCAGCGGCTGAGTGGTAACTTCGTCCATGCCGGTGATATCAGCCAGCAACTGGCTCAAATCATAAAGCAAACCCAGGCTTCCCTGGCAAAAATCATCTCCACCCGGCAACAATGCTGTCATGGGATGGAACTGTGTAAATAGTGTCGCGGCATCCTCCAGTACCTTGGCGTTGTACTTCATGGTACAGGAACCCAGAGGGTAGAAATTAGTATCCACTGAAAAGTTGCGCCGGGAAAGATTGGTAAAGTGCCGCACCAGATCTAGTTCGGAGACTTCAGGAAGCTCAGCAGTCTCTTTGCGCAGCAGGGCTCCCGGCAATGGCATTGCAGCAGGCACATCCGAGGCAGGCAATCCGACCCCCTGCCGTCCGGCAACGGATTTTTCATAGATCAATTGCATAGTGTCGCCTCCAACACCCTGGCCAGGTGATCAATCTCTTTTCTGGTCCGTTTTTCGGTCACGGTAACCACCATCAACTGTTCGGAATCGGAATAGTATTGAGCCAAGGGGACACCGGCGGCTATTCCCTTCTCCAGCAGCGATGCCACAACCTGCCTGGCTGGTTTGGAGAGAGAAACAGTGAACTCGTTAAAGGTGGGTGCCGATTGCAGCACCGTCACACCGGGGATTTCAGCCAGCCGTGCCTTGGCGTATTCGGCCTTGTCCCGATTCAGGTTGGCCAGTTCCAACAGCCCCGCCTTACCAAGAGATGAGAGGAAAATCAGCCCCCGCACGGCGCACAACCCCTGGTTGCTGCAAATGTTGGAGGTGGCCTTGTGGCGTTTGATATGCTGTTCACGTGCCTGGAGCGTAAGCACATAACCTCGCCGCCCCTGTTTGTCCACAGTCTCACCGACAATGCGGCCGGGCATGTTGCGGATATAAGCCTTCCTGGCAGCGATAAATCCAAAGGAGGGACCGCCGAAAAGGAGCGGATTGCCCAGGCTCTGGCCATCTCCAACGGCTATGTCGGCGCCCATCTCGGCTGGTGTTTTCAAAAGAGCAAGAGAGATGGGATACACCGACATAATAAGTAAAGAGCCTTTGTCGTGGAGTTGGGAGGCCAGCATGGAAAAATCATCAACGTTTCCGAAAAAGTTGGGATTTTGCACCAGCACGGCAGCCACATCACCATCCAGCGCTTCAGCCAGTCCGGCACGGTTGAGAAGCCCGTCCAGCGGCGGTATCTCGACCACCTCCACATCCAGGTTACAGAGATAGGTTTTAAGCACCTGACAGGAAAACGGATTGACGCAACCATCCACCACAATCTTCCTGCGGCCGGTGATGCGCAACGCCATCATGGCAGCCTCGGCGCAAGCTGTAGCACCATCATAGAGAGATGCATTGGAGACATCCATCCCGGTTAGTCTGCAAATGGCGGTCTGATACTCGAACAGCGCCTGCAATGTCCCTTGGGAACACTCAGGCTGATAAGGGGTATAGGCAGTGTAAAATTCGGATCTGCCAGCCAAATGGCCAACAATGGACGGAATCAGATGATCATAATACCCGCCGCCGATGAAGGGGGTTATTCCCTGGGTGTTTTCCCCTGCAATGGCTTGCATCCTGGTGATCGTCTCGAATTCCGACATACCGGACGGGAGGTTGAAGGTTTTGGCCCGCAAGCTTTCAGGAATCGATGCAAAAAGATCCTCGACATCGCCGACACCGATTACGGAAAGCATCTCCCGGATTTCTTCCGGTGTATGCGGACAGAAATGATTGTCATTCATCAGGCACTCCCTAAAGGCTTTTCAGATAGTCGTCGTACTGTTCCCGGGTCATCAGGTTTGCCAGTTCCGATGCATCATCCATTTTGATCCAGGCCATCCACCCCGTATCCTCGGCGCTTTCATTGACCACCTCGGGCTTTGCCTCCAACTCTTCGTTTATTTTGATAACGCTGCCCGAAACCGGAGCAAAGATATCACTGGCCGCCTTAACCGACTCGATGCTGCCCAGCAGTTTGAACTGTTCAACCGCGGAATTGAGTTTCGGCAGTTCCACAAATGTTATATCCCCTAACTCATGGGCGGCATGCTCGCTGATGCCAACCACGCCAACCCCATCCTGCACCTTGACCCACTCATGTTCTTTGGTGAAATACATGCTCATTATTCACTCCTTGAAAATAGAAAATTCAATAAAAAACCCCATGAGAAAATATGCCTGACCCGGTTTACGCCCTCAACGAGCCACCCGAATAAAAAGGAAGTTCGCAAATCGTCGCCTCCATACTGACACGTTCATGGCAAATGGTGATTTGGGAACCGGTTACAGCCGCTTCCGGTTTGACCAGTCCAATACCGATGCCGCAGCCGAGCGTGGGTGAGAACACGCCACTGGTCACGCTGCCCACCTTCTCACCTGAGCAGAAGATTTCATAATCCTGACGGGGCGAACGCCGCCCGTCAACCTCAAATGCCACCTTTCGGCGTGTAAGGCCCTGCTCTTTCTGGCGTTGCAAGGCTTCCTTGCCCACAAATTCTTTCCGGAAATTGACAAATCCCTCCAGACCTGCCTCCAGGGGAGTGATGCTTTCGTCTATGTCGTGACCATAGAGCGAATAGCCCATCTCCAGGCGCAAGACATCCCGAGCGCCCAGACCGGCCGGCCGGACCCGTTCATCCCGTAACAGCAGATCCCATAACTCGCCGACTCTTTCGGACGAAATGAAGATCTCGTATCCAAGTTCTCCGGTATAACCTGTGCGGCTGATTATCGCTTCGCAACCAAGCACGTGCATGGAGATAAACTTAAAGTAGGGTATTTGCTCAATCTGCTCTCCAATAGCATCAACCAGAACCTGGCGCGCCAGAGGTCCCTGGAGATCGATTTTACCGGTTTCATCGGTAATATCCATGAACATACCACTTCGCAGGCGACTCTCTATGACACTGAAATCTTTTTCAATAGTAGCCGCGTTAACCACGATCATGACCTTATCCTCGGCCAGGCGAAAGACGATCAGATCATCGACCACACCTCCCTGCTCATTGAGCAGAAAACCGTATCGAGAGCGCCCGACCGGAATGGTCTTTACAGAAAAGGTAAAAACATCCTCCAGGCCGGATTTCTCGAAATCACCTTCAAACAAAAATTCGCCCATGTGGCAGATATCAAACAACGCTGCCTTTTCACGGCACCAGCCATGCTCTGCAATGATGCTTGTATACTGGATCGGCATGTCCCAGCCGCCAAAAGGCGCCATGAGGGCATTAAGGCTCCGATGCCTGGCGTTTAATGGCGTCGGTTTCAGCTTTTCATCCATGGATTTTTCCCCCCATAAGGTAGTACTGTGTGATATTCAGAGGCACTATTCTCAGAATGGAACAGAAATCAGAGTTCTTTCGGCAACCTGCAGATTTTTCCGGAAGATTATACCGTTCCGAAAGCAAATTCCATATTTTTAATAAGATTATGGCAATAAACATAATCGCCGGATAGGCATTCCTGCTGCTGGCAATGTGGTTTACTCCCGTGATCCGCTTGGCAACCGATCAATGATTACCAGAAATTCTTCCGGAAGAAGAGACCTCACCCTGGTAACGATGTATTCTGGAATTTTCCGGTAGTAGGCCGCAGCAATACCGCCGGTTATGCAGGCGAGCGTATCGCTATCCCCGCCCAGGGAAACCGCCTTCCTGACTGCGTCTTCATAATCGGATGATTCCAGGAATGCGATAACGGCCTCGGGTACGGTTCCCTGACAAGAGACGTCAAACCGATAACCGGGTCTGATCTCAGCCAAAGTCCGTTTCAAATCATATCCGAAACGCCTTTCAATTTCACGCCGAATAGCCTGCTTTTCCGCGCCAGTCCGGGCCAGAAACACAGCCAAGGCGGTCGCCTGAGCGCCCTTGATCCCCTCAGGATGGTCATGGGTCACCACTGCGCTTCGCCAAGCCTCAGTAAGCACCCGTTCTTCACTATCAAAAGCCGAACCAACCGGGGAAACCCGCATGGCAGCCCCGTTTCCCCAACTGTAATACGGCTTCGGATCACTCGATTGCAGCCAACGGATAAAATCCCCTCCATACCCCGCCCGTGGATAGCGCCGTCCCAAGGCATGCATCGATGCGCCATAATCTCCGTCACCAAGAATGGCACCGGCCACAGCCACGGTCATAACCGTATCATCGGTAAAGCGGCATTCCTCGTGAAACAGCGGAAAATCCTCATTTTTGATAGGGCTGTATTCGTAGACCGAGCCGATGGTGTCACCGGCGATGGCGCCAAGCATATGCGGCACTCCTCGCAAAAAGAGGCTGATAATTTCGCGTCGTTCTAAATTCTACCATGGAATGAATATGCTGCCAGTAGCACCTATTTGAATTGGCGGGAGTAACAGACAGAAGCTTAATCCTCCTAGCCTTATCACGCTGTAAGACCGGTCTTTTTAGGCAAATTGAGGAAGCTCTATCAGCCGTTAACTGTGATATAGTGTTACTAATGACTTCGAGGAGGGCACATGCTGGCGAAAGGAGAGCTACATAATGAACTACCTTAAAAAAATACATCAATTCGGCCTGTTGGCATTGACCGGCATCTTCGTAGCGGCACTGCTTTGCTGTTCATATATTCCGGCATCCGCCGCTGATCAGGGAGAGGCCCAATCAATAATCGACAAATCAAAGGGCACGATCACTGACCTCATGAACGACAAGGCATTTTCATGGCTACACGAATATCTCAAAAATGCCAAAGGAGTCCTTATTTTTCCGCAAGTTTTAAAGGCCGGTTTTTTCCTGGGTGGGTCTGGGGGCACTGGTGTGCTGCTGATTCATGACACGGCAACCGGAACATGGGGCGAACCAGCTTTCTACACTGTCGGCTCAGTGACATTCGGACTTCAGATAGGAGGCGAGGCGGCACAGGTAATCATGGTGGCGATGAATCAGAAAGCCGTTGATTCACTCCTCACTTCCACCATGAAACTTGGAGGTGACGCATCGGTCGCCATCGGTCCGTTTGGAGGTGGAGCCAAAGGAGCGATGACGGTACCGGAAGTAACGGCTGATTTTATATCGTTCACCAAGGCGAAAGGTCTCTACGGTGGACTGAACCTGGAGGGGTCGGTGCTGAAAGTAAGAGACGCGCTTAACCACGCCTATTACGGAAAAGTGGTTGCACCGAAGGAAATCATTACTAGGAAGGTGGCCAATCCCGGCTCCAGTGAACTCCGGGCAGCCATGACAAAGGCCTCGGCCAAATAGTTGATAGGCCGTCCAAATGACTAAAGGCGGGATTACTCCCGCCTTTAGTCATTGATAGCAATGAAAACTTTCAGTTTTCAATCCGGAAGTGCGTTTTTTTCGTCAGAAAATCAAGGCCATATATCTGAGTGCCCCAGAGGGATAATCGGATGAAGCACAGGACATCATGAAAATTCTATTTTCAAGCGCTTACTAAGAGCTAACGCTACTTTTTCGAGAGTGTTCAAAGTTACCGACGTATTATCAGGATCAAGCAATCTGTTTATGGCGGCTCGGCTTGTACCCATCTTTTTTGCAAGGCTCTTTTTGGTAAGTTTGGAGCAGTGCATCTCCTGTATGATTTGATTGGTCATCATCTGTTTGACCGTTGACGCCAACGTATACGTCATCAACCCCTTGTCTTTTATAAGCATTTCATCATCAAACTGAACCAATTGAACATTCATTTTAATCACCTCCAACATAGTTTCCCGGAAAATATGTACCTAAGTGGTGTTTAGCAATTCACAACAGAAACACCGGACCAAAATGGAATTTTGTCGTAAATACGCTAAACCATGTGAGAAGTCTAATCAACACTCTGCTTGCGGAATGGGGTCAGGGACTTGTGAGTGGTGGGATTTTTCAGGTAAAGATGAGAAGGGCAACTTATTCCGGTTTCAAATCAAAGATGATATCAAGGCGGCGAGGAAGAAGGTGACGGAGGCGTACAGATAGTACGTTGAGGAGCCTTCAACGAGCCAACGAAGATAGCGCTTTGATTTGGAAGTGGAATTACTTCAAGCCGACGATGGACAGAAATCCCTGCATCTTGTCCCGGCTAATGGGAATGTGAATTTCGCCTCCTGCAACATCAACCGCACATTCGGAAGGATCTCGAAGAATCTTGTGCACTTTATTGATGTTAACCAGATAACTGCGGTGGATGCGATGAAACATCTCCCGGGACAAACGTTTTTCCACGGCGCCGAGGGAAAGGGCACAATGGTATTCGCAGGTCTCGGTCCTGACTGTGGTGTAAATGTTGTCTGCCTTGAAATAGATGATTTCCTGCGGGTTAAGCAGGTAGATTTCTCCGTGTGAGCTGACCGGAACCCGCATCAGCTTATGCTCTGTAGTGATATAGGGAGTAATGTCGTAAAACAGGGCGCTGATCTTCTCTTCGGTCATATCCCGGCCAACCAGCGGAACAAGCTTGATTAAAAAATAGCGATCCTTATCATCGTTGCGGCTGAACTTGAGAGTGATCGGAACCTGGCGTTTCACTTCCGCGACAAGCCGAAGCGTTTCCCTGACCCTTTCGCGGTTCTCCTGGCGGTGTATCCCCAGAATGTCATCCTGAAAAAATGTTTCCAGCGAAATATCGCTGAAGTGCAACATGAACATCCGATTGATATGGGATACACTCAAATCCTGGTTAAGGATCACGATTCCCGGTTCAATCTGTTCAATAACATTGAGGACGCTATTAGCCCCCATGTTTATTCCATTCTCTCGTATTTGGCCCTGCTTTTTGGTCGATTGCATGCCTTATCATGTTCATCTCTTGCCTGTTCATATATCAGTCTTTGTTCTTCTGACGACGGTTCTTGTAGTAGGTATGCAACAAACGATGAGCCTTCGGCCCACCGACAGTTCCCAGATGCTGTTGATAACACTCATTCACCATGATGTTATCCTGCGATTTGTGCAGATGAAACATTTTGCCCGCTGCAAAAATGCCTTTGGTACGCAACTGTTTGTAGTTATGGGTATGATTTACCGGTTGCCCTCCGCCATTTATGCACCCATGGGGACACGCCATCACTTCAACAAAATCGTACTCGCACTTGCCCGCTGCAATCTTGCTGATCAACGTTTTAGCATTCTTGAGGCCATGGACTATGGCAAGCCTGAACTCGGCGCCGTCAATCTTAAATGCCGTCTCGCGAAAACCGGCCTCACCTCGCACTTCCACAAAATCCAGTTTTGAAAGCGGCTTGCCGCTTAACTTCTCGACCGCGAAACGCAGAACAGCTTCAGTAACACCGCCGGAATTCCCAAATATCAAGCCGGCACTGGTGGAAAAACCGAATGGCATATCAAAGGATTCAGGCGGTAGATTATTGAACTGGATGCCGGCAGCCTTGATCATCCTGACAAGCTCTATGGTTGTGATCACATGATCAACATCCGGAACGCCGTCAACAAAAAACTCAGGCCGCTTCGCCTCAAATTTCTTAGCAGTACAGGGGGTGATGCAAACTACTTTTATTTTTTCCTTTGGTATGTTGAGCATGCCTGGGAGACGATCTTTCAACAATGAGCCGAACATTTGCAACGGCGATCTGCATGTAGAAAGATTCTCAAGCAGATTCGGGTGGAAATGTTCAACATATTTGACCCAGGCCGGGCAACATGACGTAAAAAGCGGGAGCCTGACACCTGCGGCCTTCCGCTCCAGAAACTCGGTGCCTTCTTCAATGACCGTAAGATCTGCGGCATAAGATGCATCATATACCTGGTCAAAACCGAGCAACTTGAGTGCGGCAAGCATTTGCCCGGTTGAAGCAGTTCCCGTCTCAACGCCGAAGAGTTCACCGATAGCAACCCGGACTGCCGGAGCAATTGCCGCCACAGTGTATGTCTCTTTGTCGGTGAGCGATTTCCATACCTCTTCCATCTCCGGCTTCAGGCATAGTGAACCGGTTGGGCATACTATCGTACACTGGCCACAAGTTACACACTCAACTTCTCCGATTTTTCTCCCGAATGCGGGCAATACGGCTGAGGCGTGTCCACGATAGGCAAAGTCAATCGCGCCGACACCCTGTATTTCTGAACACATGCGGGCACAATCGCCGCAAAGCACACATTTGTTGGGGTTGCGTATAATGGATGGCGAAGACTCGTCAACCGGTTTTTTAACGAGTACGGACTGAAAGCGAACCGTATCGACTCCCAAACGGCGAGCAAGGTTCTGAAGCTGGCAATCGTCGCTCTTGAGACATGTCGGACAATTGCCATCATGATTTGCAAGAAACAGTTCGATTGCTATTTTGCGGATCTCCCGGATTTCTTCGGTATGAGTATTGACCCTCATGCCGGCTTCCGGCGGTGTGGAACAGGACCCCACTATTCCTTGTCCCTCAATTTCAACCAGACAAAGACGGCATGAACCATACACACTCAGGTCCGACTGGTAGCAGAACGTCGGCAAGTCTATTCCAGTCTTCCGAATCAGTTCAAGGAGATTCCGCTCTCCCTCTATAGCGACCGGCCGGCCATTTATGTAAACATTTTTATCAAAATGCATGGTCACTGTGTATATTCCTTGCTTATTTTTCCATGATTCCCGGTTTCGCAAGAAGCTTGCATTGGCCAGTCGGGCAGGTTTTTCCCACAACATGATATTCGTACTCGTCGCGGAAAAATTTAAGCGTCGAGAGCACAGGGTTTGGCGCGGTCTTTCCGAGACCACAAAGCGAGCCAAGTTTAATCGTCTTGGCAAGCGTTTCCATGATGGAAAGAGTTTCCAGCGTAGCCCGCCCCTCAATAATATCGTCCAGAAGCGCAAGGAGCTGCCGCGTCCCCTCACGGCAAAGAACACACTTTCCGCATGATTCGCGCTGGGTAAACTTCATGAAAAAACGCGCTACGCTTACCATGCACGTCTGCTGGTTCATCACAACGAGTCCACCCGAACCGACCATGGCGCCTACAGACAAAAGCGAATCGAAGTCAAGCGGCATATCCAGCATTTCCGGAGGGATACATCCGCCGGACGGTCCGCCTACCATAACAGCTTTGAACAATTCATTCGTGGGCTTGCCATCGTCATTGGTAACACCTCCTCCGATAGTGAAGACTATTTCGCGGAGCGTTGTTCCAAACGGCACTTCGATAAGGCCGGTATTCACTACATGACCGGTAAGTGCAAATGTCTTGGTGCCAGGCGAATCCGGCGTTCCCATTTTTCTGAAATTTCCGGCGCCATCAAGCAAAATGCGAGGAATCTGGGCAAGGGTTTCAACATTATTAATTAGAGTAGGCTTACCATTCAGGCCGCTTTGGGCCGGAAATGGCGGTTTTGGAACCGGTGTGCCGCGCATTCCTTCAATCGAAAGAATCATGGCGGTTTCCTCACCACACACGAATGCTCCGGCACTTGCCAATACGATACACTTCATTCGCTTGCCGGTTCCGAATATGTTATCTCCCAATATTCCCGCCGCTTCGGCATCCGCAACCGCCTTATTCATACGTTTAGCCGCAAGCGCATATTCTGCCCGGACATACACATAAACCTCGTCTGAGCCGATCGCACGGGCAGCGATCATAAGACCTTCAATAACGGCATGGGGATTGCCTTCCATGACGCTCCTGTCCATGAATGCCCCCGGATCACCTTCATCCCCATTGCAGATGACATATTTTTTATCCGAAGAATGCAAACGCGCTGCTTCCCATTTGCGCCCGGTCGAGAATCCTCTGCCGCCGCGTCCGCGAAGGCCGGAAGCAATAACTTCCCTACAGATTTCTTCCGGAGTCATTTCCAGGAATGCCTTTATTACCCCTACATAGCCGCCACCCGCAATGTACTCGTTCAGGTTTTCGGGATCAATCCAGCCGCACTCTTTTAAAACGTATCTCGTTTGTCGCATGTAAAAAGGGATTTCATCGTACCCCTTGCAATGCTTCTTCGAAACAGGATCAAGGTATGTGAGCCGTTCGACAACATGCCCCCTCAGAATAGTGTTCTCAATAATATCATCGACATCGGCCACCTTAACCTTGCAATAGAGAATATTGTCGGGAAGCACGGTGACAAGCGGCCCCATTTGGCAAAAACCCTGGCAGCCACTTTTTGAAAGGTGCAGATTCGGACTTTCAGGAACCAGCTTTACATCTAGATCGATATGGCGCGCAAAGAGTTTTTTTTGTAACGCATCGTGTACCTTGAGCGCTCCACTGGAAACACAACCGGTACCGGCGCAGATGATGATGCGTCGTTTTGAGCACGTTGGAATCGAGGATTTGACGCCGCTCACACGTTTGTCTCCTTTGCAAGGATTTCATCGATGAGCGCCACCGCACTGCCGGGCGTCAATAAGCCATGGACCTCATCATTAATAAGCATGACAGGCGCAAGACTACAGGCTCCGAGGCAGTTGACTGTTTCAACGGTAAACAGCATGTCGTCAGAAGTTGTTTTCTCATCATGTAGGCCCAGTTTTTCATAAAGAATTTCCAAAATGGGATTAGAGCGTTTGATATGGCAGGCTGTACCGTCACAAAGACGGACAATGTATTTACCCCGGGGCTTCAGGGAAAAGTGCGAATAGAAAGAAACCACGCCAAACACCCTGGCAGCGGGTATGTCGAGGATATCGATAAGGTAGGAAAGCGCTTCTTTCGGCAGATAACGGTATTCCTCCTGTATTGCCTGAAGAATCTGAATAAGCCGGGCTGCCTGGTAATTGTTTTCTCCCAGAATCCGTTCGATTATTTCAAATCCCTGAAACGGTGCTGCAACGTGCTCGGGAAAAGGCGACATATTTCTAATAATCTCCTTTAAACAATTGCAAAGCATAATCGGCTTCCATCCGGAAATTCCAGATAAAAACTAATTAGACATCACCAGTCCAAAGCATAAACCATACTGGAACTGTTAGCAAACACTTCTAGTGCAAAAAGGAAAGAGCAAGCGATTATTTCCGGATGGCTGACAACCCGTCCGATGCATTATTGCGGAAAAAAAAAGAAAGGGATGTGGAATACAATTATCGAAGTACTATGTGGCAGGCCATTCGGAGCGGATTTTTGAGGATTATCAATATAATTGTGTTGGCGCACTGCGCAAAAAGGCGGGATTGCTCCCGCCTTTTGTATTGAGCCTTATTAACACTCGTTTCTAATCTTAAATATCGTAGTACAGTTCGAACTCCATCGGTACCGGACGCATGCGGACAGCGTTGACTTCGGCTTCGGTTTTGTACTCGATCCACTTCTCGATGACGTCCATGGTGAAAACGTCACCTTTGAGCAGGAACTCGTAGTCTTCCTTGAGGCAGTTGAGGGCCTCTTCCAGGCTGCCCGGAGCAGACGGAATGTTTTTGAGTTCCTCCGGGGAAAGTCCGTAGATATCCTTGTCCAGCGGCTGACCCGGATCAATTTTGTTCTCGATGCCGTCCAGACCGGCCATCAACATGGCGGCGAAGGCAATGTAGCCGTTGCAGGAGGGGTCAGGCGTACGGTATTCGATACGCTTGGATTTGGGGTTGGTGGAGAACATGGGAATACGCAGAGCCGCCGAACGGTTGCGGCTGGAGTAGGCCATGTTAACCGGTGCCTCGAAACCGGGCACGAGACGCTTGTAGGAGTTGGTGGTCGGATTGGCGAAAGCGCTCAGAGACTTGGCATGCTTAATAAGGCCGCCGATGTACCAGAGAGCCATCTGGGAAAGCCCGCCGTATTTGTCACCGGCAAACAGGTTGGTGCCGTCTTTCCAGATCGACATGTGAGTGTGCATACCGGAGCCGTTGTCGTTATAAAGAGGCTTGGGCATGAAGGTTACGGTCTTGCCGTTGCGGTTGGCAACATTCTTAATGACATACTTGAACCACTGCAACTGGTCAGCCATGTCAACCAGCGGAGAGAAGCGCATGTCGATCTCGGCCTGGCCACCGGTAGCAACTTCATGGTGCTGGCACTCTACGCGGATACCGACCTTCTGAAGTTCCAATACCATCTCGTTACGCAGATCGTTCTGGGAGTCGGTCGGGGAAACCGGGAAGTAGCCTTCTTTGTGACGCGGTTTGTAGCCCAGGTTGGGGAATTCTTCGCGGCCGCTGTTCCAGGCGCCTTCAACGGAGTCGATGGCATAGAAAGACTGATTGGAGGTAGAAGAATAGCGGATATCGTCGAAAATGAAGAATTCTGCTTCCGGACCGAAGAAGGCGGTGTCGCCGATGCCGGTCGATTTGAGGTATGCCTCAGCCTTGCGGGCAATGTTGCGCGGATCGCGGGTATAATCTTCCTTGGTAATCGGATCGAAGATATTACAGATCAGCGACAAAGTAGGTACGGCAATAAAGGGATCCATCTTTGCCGTCGTCGGATCAGGAATGATGATCATATCGGAAGCATGGATCGGCTGCCAGCCACGAATGGAAGAGCCGTCAAAACCAACACCCTCCTCAAAAAGATCCTCGTCAAACTCGCTCATGGGAACGGAAAAATGCTGCCAGATACCAACAAAATCCATGAATTTGAAGTCAACCATCAACGCGCCGTTTTCTTTGGCGAATTCCACTACCTGTTTCGGGGTCATCAACTGTCTCCTTTCGGGTGGATATGAATGAAACTGTTAGAGAGCATCTTCTCCGGTTTCACCGGTTCTGATTCTGACTACGGCTTCAACAGGTGTAACAAAAATCTTGCCATCGCCGATACGTCCGGTTTTGGCTGTTTTTTCAATTGTCTCCAGGACTTTGGGCAAGATATCGTCGGAAACGATGATTTCAAGTTTGATCTTTGGAATAAAATCGACCACATATTCGGCTCCACGGTACAGTTCCGTGTGACCTTTTTGACGGCCGAAACCCTTAACCTCGCTCACCGTGATACCCTGGATACCGATTTCGTTCAGAGCCTCTTTAACATCATCCAGCTTGAACGGTTTGATTATGGCGTCGATTTTTTTCAAATGAAGCTCCTCCCCTGCGTGAAATTGGACGAAAAGATTATAAGAGTATTATGAAACAAATTGCAAGCAGTAAGCATGCGACATTCACCAAAAAATGCAAACTCGTTGTCCATAATCACTACATACAGCGCATAGCAAAAAAGGAGTCCCCGGTCGGAGACTCCTTTTTTGTGTTTGCATCCGTGTGTTGCCGGGTTTTAGAGATTGAACAGCATTTCAGCATAGGTCGGCAGAGGCCAGAAATCCGCGGAAACGATTTTCTCCAGTGCATCGCCGTTGGCTCTCAGTTCGAGCATTTTGGCAAATACTTTTTCCCTGAAAGCAGCGGCCTGCTTATCGATGTTGGAGATTTTCAATGCGTCTTCGAGAGCCTTCTCAAGAGCTTTGACGTTCTTGTTCATCGAGGACAGATTGTTGGAGAGCTCTTCCAGCAGTTCTTTTTGGGCTGACACATCAATCTTGCTGGATACGGCGGCAACGGCGGAAATCGACTGGGCGACTTCGGTTACAAATGACGTGGCGGCAGGCATGATGCTGTGCTTGGCCATGTCGATCATGGTCAGGGCTTCGATATTGATAGTCTTTACGTACTGCTCGACCATGATTTCGTAGCGGGAATGCATTTCTTTATCGGTGAAGACATTGTGGGCAACGAACAGATCGACAGCTTCCTTCTTCACCAGTTCCTTGAGAGCCTCGGGGGTATTGGGGATATTCAGTAGACCGCGCTTCTTGGCTTCCTTGACCCACTCGTCGGAATAGTTGTTGCCGTTGAATACGATGCGCTTGTGCTTTTTAGCGGTATCCTGGAGGAGTTTCTCCAGGTCGGCGGAGAAGTTCTTCGATCCTTCCAATTTGTCGGCAAATTGCTTGAGTGCTTCGGCAATGATGGTGTTGATAACAATGTTCGGGCCTGAAATGGAGAAGGTGGAGCCGAGCATCCTGAATTCAAACCTGTTACCGGTAAAAGCAAATGGAGAGGTCCTGTTTCTGTCGGTGGAGTCCTTGGGCAGGGCAGGGAGGGTGGTCACACCGATTTCTATTTTTGAGCCGCTTTTTGAGGTTTTTACAGCGCCCTTTTCAATCTGCTCGAGGATGACGGCAAGCTGCTCGCCAAGGAACATGGAAATGATGGCCGGAGGCGCCTCATTTGCGCCCAGGCGGTGGTCGTTACCGGCACTTGCACAGGATGCACGCAAGAGGCCGGCATACTCGTCAACAGCCTTGATGGTGGCCATCAGGAAGGTCAGGAACTGTGCATTTTCGTGCGGTGTTTTACCCGGATCGAGCAGATTCTGCCCGTCAGAGGAGCTCATGGACCAGTTGTTGTGCTTACCGGAGCCGTTGACACCGGCGAAAGGTTTTTCATGCATCAGGCAGATCATGTCATGTCTGATGGCAACACGCTTAAGCACATCCATAACCAACTGGTTGTGGTCGGTGGCGATATTGGTTGTTTCGAAGATCGGGGCAACTTCAAACTGTCCGGGAGCAACTTCGTTGTGCTGTGTTTTAGCGGTAACGCCAAGCTTCCAGAGTTCGATATTGACTTCCTTCATGTAGGCAACGACTCTTTCCTTGATGGAGCCGAAATAGTGATCTTCCATTTCCTGCCCTTTTGGGGGCATGGCGCCGAACAGCGTCCTGCCGGACATAATCAGGTCAAGCCTGTCGAGGAAGAAAGACTTGTCGATCAGGAAGTATTCCTGCTCAGGGCCTACAGTTGAGGTTACCCTGGTTGCGGCCTGGTTTCCGAAGAGTCTGAGTATTCTCAGCGCCTGGATTGAAAGCGCCTCCATGGAGCGCAGCAGCGGAGTCTTCTTGTCCAGCGCCTCGCCGGTGTATGAACAGAAGGCGGTAGGGATGCAGAGTGTTATGGCATTGGCTTCTTCTTTCAGAAATGCAGGAGAAGTGCAATCCCAGGCAGTATACCCCCTGGCTTCGAATGTGGCTCTCAAACCGCCGCTCGGGAAGGAGGAAGCATCCGGCTCGCCCTTGATCAGCTCTTTGCCGGAAAACTCCATAACAATACCGTTATCGGATGGTGAGATGAAAGAGTCTTGCTTTTCCGCAGTAACGCCGGTCATCGGCTGGAACCAATGGGTGAAATGTGTTGCGCCTCTTTCAATAGCCCATTCTTTCATGGCTGTTGCCACCACATCGGCAATGGAGGGGTCCAGCGGCAAACCATCATCGATGGTTTTTTTCAGATTTTTATAAACAGCTTTTGGCAGCCTTTCTCTCATCACATCCTGGTTGAATACATTCTGACCGAAAATCTCCATTTTTGTGCTCACTCCTTGTCTTTGCGTTGTGCAGAAAATATACAGCCATTTCAGCTGCAAAAAAATTTAGCAACTTTATTGCTTCAAAGATAAATCGCTTAAAAATTTGCAAGGCATATGCCTATTTTTTGCTTATCCGGAAAGTTCAAGCCGAAACAAAAACAACAGTCTGTATTATCGATTGTTTCAGGAAAACAAGCGATCAGGTTCAACTGATGCCGAGTAAAGAAATGTCAGGCTTTGGGATAAAAATGTCGATAAAGTAGGCAGGCTGCACAAAAAATCATCAATACTGTTTCCGGGACAAGAATTTATCAAATACAAGCAACAGGCGAGTTTCTTGCAAAAGTACATTCAAATAAACGTGTATACATGGTATCAACTTAAAACAGAATACTCAAATAAACGTGTATACATGGTATCAACTTAAAACAGAATACAGGACGGGGTTTCCAACAACTCAGCCCTTCAGCTCTTTCAATTCCTTGATGATCTCAACCTGACGCTGGTTGATAAAATAGGCTATCTGTTGTTGGGAATGTTTTTCAGGATGGAACTCAAAAATACAGGTATAGGGAGCTTTATCGCCAAAAACGTAAACAACCGTTGCGGTCATGCCGACTTCCGTGATTGCGTCACTCGACACATCGGGAAGCTTGAGAAACAGGTTTTGCTCAGCGCCGGGAACGAGCAATTCATTGGACATGAATGTTATTGCAGCGCCGCCAAGGGAAATATCTATCACATTCCCTTTCAGAACATCGCCTTCCCCGATCAGGTCCGCGTGGACTTCCCGGTCGAGTCTGACCCGCACAAAACGGCGCAAGCCCGAACGTATCTTGGCATAACTGAATTTACTGAGAATGACTCTTTTTTTGGCGCTATTGACATAAAACGCCTCGCCGCACACATCTTCCAGCAACCCATTGGATTCTTGAGCATACATCAAAACTTTTTTCTCAAGACTAATCACTTTTGCCTGATATTCATGCACTTCAAATTCGGCCATCTCATTTTCTACATTTAACAATTTTGCATCGTAGGAAACCGGAATTTCCTTGTAATAATTGAGCAGTGAAAACTGCTTACCTATATTTTCCTTTAGGTGCTGAAAAATGACAAGAGCATCTTCACGTTCGGTACCTCGGACAATTTTATCATAATATTGTTGCATTTCAGGCACCTCACTGTGATTGAGAATTGCACAAACGCTCTTAATGATTTATAGTAGGGAAATGTTTATTGTAATATCAGAATTGAATTCCACCGACAAGTCATTATTGACCGGAGGACAACTCAAAACGACGTGTTATTCCGCTACCCAGCGGATTATCACCACGTTATTCATTTCTTTTTTCTTATTATTGCAATTCCTCGATCAGGCACATGCGGACATCTATCGCTTCGTTACCATTGATGGGGTTGAGACATTCACCGATGCTCCGGTTAACAAGGAAGCCCGGTTGGTCGTCAGGGAAGCGGCAAAGAAGAATAAAAGAAACAGTAAAAAAGAAAAGACCCATACCATATCTCTTGATGAGGTCGTGGCAAAAACGGTACAGTCCTCGATCAATCCCCAGGAAAACCACAACAGCAACTCCTTTATGCCGCATCTTCCCCCGGTTGGCGGTGTAATCACCTCAACAGTCGGCGTGCGTGTCGATCCGATCGACGGAAAAATCCGCCACCATAACGGTATCGATATCGCCATCAGTACGGGAACTCCGGTTACATCTGTTGCACCGGGAGTTGTTGCCTACAGCGGGCAACGATCCGGCTACGGCAATACAGTTCTCATCGAGCATGAAAATGGCATAGTAACCCTCTATGGACATAACAGCCGTTTGATGGTTTCGGCCGGGGAAGCAGTCGATGAGAATACGGTCATAGCCCTCTCCGGCAGCACTGGCCGGTCCACCGGTCCGCATCTCCACTTCGAAGCTTGGCAGGCGGGCGTAAATATCACCCCGGCATTCATGCCCGGCAACACCAGACAACTTCCCAAGGTCCAACTGGCCTCCAGCAAACCCAAAGTCCATTTTCACAAAGAGATCATGGCTGACGGTTCAATCCTGTTTACCAACATCCCCTCTTCAAGTCGTTGATTCAGCCCCGCAGCTTCTTTGCCACGTCGAACAGGGCAATACCGCCCGCCACCGAAGCGTTGAGCGACCCGACGCCACCGTACTGGGGAATCGACACGAGCACATCGCACTGCTTACGTACCAGCGGCCTGATCCCCTCCCCCTCACCACCAACAACCAACGCAATATTTCCGGAAAAAGCAACCGAATAGAGAGCAGTCTCCGCCTCACCAGTGAGACCATAGACCCAGTAAGCGGACTTTTTCAGCGTCTCCAAAGCTTGAGCCACATTGGTCACCTGAACCACAGGAATCGTCTCCACGGCTCCGGCTGAAGCTTTTTCAACCACAGATGTGATGCCACAGGCGCGGTCTTTGGGAATGACAACGCCATTTGCACCGGCGCAGGCAGCCGTACGAATCAATGCACCCAGGTTATGCGGGTCCTGAATGCTGTCCAGCACCAGAAGAAAACCAGCGGAACCGCTTCGGCCAGCCGCAGCGATGACGTCATCAAGATCGGCATACGCAAACGGAGCTACCTTGAGCGCCATTCCCTGGTGGTGAGAGGAACCGCACATGCGGGTCAGGTCCTCCCGTTCCCTTTTAATTACCCTGATGCCCTTTTCCCTGGCCAACTCCAAAATTTTTTCCAGGCGATGATCCGTTGCCGAGGACTGCACGTAAAGCTCATGAATCCTCCGTGTACCACGCAACGCTTCCCTGACCGGATTGACGCCAAATACCAGTTCGTCTTTCATGGGCACCCCGCCACAATTTCATCCACTATCATCTCCGCGGCAGCAGCAGGATCATCAGCCTTGGCAATCGGACGGCCGATAACCAGGTAATCGGCGCCGGCCCTGACGGCATCGGCAGGCGTCATTATCCGTTTTTGGTCGTCAAGCGCGGCAAAGGACGGCCGTACGCCGGGGGTGACTACCAGGAAGTCCGGTCCGCATGCCTGGCGTATCAGGCCGATTTCCTGAGGAGACGCCACCACACCGTCCATACCCGCTTCCTGTGCCAGCCGGGCAAGGCGAACCACCATCCGGTCAACGGGATGTTCGATGCCCACCCGTTGCAAAGTTTCAGCAGTGGAGGACGTCAAAATCGTCACGGCCAACAACCGGGGACGCTCGTCGCCGAATTCCTTACGTACCGCATTCGCTGCCGTCTCCATCATCTCGTATCCGCCAAGAGCGTGTAAGTTGGCTAACTGGACACCCAAGCGGGCTGCTTCCACCATCGCCTTGGCAACGGTGTTGGGGATATCGTGAAATTTCAGATCGAGAAAAACTTCGCCGCCACGGCGCTGGATAGCCAATACAGCTTCCCGACCGCAGGCGGTAAACAGCTCTTTGCCGACCTTGAACATGCCAACCTTTCCGGAAAGCAGTCCGGCAAACCGGTCGATCTCGCTCAAGCCGTTCACATCCAGAGCGAATACTATTTTTTTACGCGCTTCGTCACGTGTCATTATTGTCACCGCTCCCAGATCTCTTTCTTGTCCTTACCCAAGTAGGCCCGCTTGACATCGGCGTTTTCCATCAGCTCATTCGCAGGCCCCTCCAAAATCATCTTGCCGGTTTCCAGAACATAGCCGCGGTCAGCCAGTTTAAGAGCGGCCTTGGCGTTTTGCTCCACCAGTAAAATGGTGGTGCCACGTTCCTTGCGCAGCGTTTCCAGAACCTTGAAGATCTCCTGCACCACCAGTGGCGCCAGTCCCATGGAAGGTTCATCCAAAAGCAGCATTTTAGGCTTGGCCATCAGGGCCCTACCAATGGCCAGCATTTGCTGCTCGCCGCCCGACATGGTTCCGGCCAACTGTTTACGCCGTTCCTTGAGGCGCGGAAACAAGGCATAAACCTGTTCCCTGTCGTGGTGGATGGCCGCCCTGCCCTCCCGTCCACGATAGCGCAGATACGCGCCCAGTTCCAGGTTGTCCTCAACCGACAACGGCTTGAACACCTGCCGCCCCTCGGGAACTTGTGAAATCCCCAGTTTGACGATCCGGTCCGGCTCCAGCAAGCCGATCGGTTCCTTGGCAAAGAGCAGTTCACCTGAAGCAGCCGCCGTAACACCGGAGATGGTATTGAGAATGGTGGTCTTGCCTGCCCCATTGGCGCCGATCAGGGTAACGATCTCCCCTTCTCCCAAATGCAGCGAAACATTCTTGAGAGCATGGACTTTGCCGTAGTATGTGTTTATGTTTTTGAGTCGAAGCATAGAATCGATTCAGGGCAAGAGGCATTCTTTAACCTAGCCCCTTTTTTATTCCTCTCCCAGGTAGGCCGCGATAACTTCGGGGTTTTCCTGTATCTCGCGCGGCGTTCCCTCTGCCAGTTTCATTCCCAGGTTCAACACCACGATCCGGTCGCAGATATCCATGACCAGTTCCATGTCATGCTCCACCAGCACGACGGTAATCCCCATCTCGCGAATCCGGCGGATCAACTGCGCCAGGGCGAGGGTTTCCTGGCTGTTCAAACCGGCGGCCGGTTCATCCATCAAAATGATGCGAGGCTCGACAGCCAGCGCACGGGCAATCTCCAGAAGCCGCCCCTTGCCAAAGGGAAGATTTCCGGCAGAAACATCGGCAAGATCACTGATACCGGTAAATTCCATCCATTTTTCCGCCTCGGCCCGGATACGCTTTTCTTCCCTGAGAACCCAGGGCATCTTGAGCGAACATGCCAGAAGACCGCTGGAACTGCGGGTATGGCGGCCGACCATGATGTTCTCCCGCACGGTCATGGCGCTGAACAGTTCGATGTTCTGAAAGGTGCGCACCATACCAAGCCGCGCAAGCTGTTCCGGAGGCGCGCCGGATACGTCCTTGCCATCAAGAGTAATGGTGCCGGATGTCTGGGTGTAGATGCCACTGATGATATTGAACAGTGTGGTCTTGCCGGCGCCATTGGGGCCGATGACGCCGGTAATATCCCCTTTTCTGACCTGAAAGGAGACATCTTTCAGGGCGGTTACGCCGCCGAAGATCTGGGTAATACCGGAAACCTCAAGCATGTCCGGCGCCTCCCCTGCGTTTGAAAACCTTGCCGAACAGTTCCGGAACACCCCGCACGAGACCACCCGGCATGAACATGACCATCACCATCAGCAAACCGCCGTAAATGATAATATCGTAATCATGGGCATTACGAAGAAACTCAGGAAGCAGCGTCAGCAGGGCAGCCCCCAGAAACGATCCATAGATGCTACCCAAACCACCGATGACTACCATGGTGAGCAATTCGACGGAAAAGTTAAAACCGAAGGAAGCTGGCGATACAAACGTGATAGTATGGGCGTACAGGCTTCCCGCCAAAGAGCAGATCACAGCTGAAAGCGTGAACACCTGTACCTTGAGCAAACGGGCGTTGACCCCCACAACCCGTGCCGCGACCTCCGAGTCGTGCACGGCCCGTAAAGCACGGCCAACCCGGGAATTGGCCAAATTGACGCTCAATAAGACCACCGCCAGGACAAAACTCCAGACCAGGTAATAATTTTTCATATCGCTGTCAAAGGTGATCCCGGCCAAGGAAAGATTGGGAATGCCGGAAAGACCGGAAGGACCTCCTGTGTAGTCCACAGTTTCATTGAAAACGATGTAAATAATGATGCCGAGGCCGAGGGTGGCCATTGCCAGGTAATGACCTTTCAGTTTCAGTACCGGAAAGCCGAGCAGACAGGCCAGAATACCCACTATCGCGGCTGCGAGAGGCATGACCAGCCAGGGATTCATCCCATAGGTAGCAGTCAGGATTCCGGACAGATAGGCGCCAAGCCCGAAAAAACCCGCGTGTCCCAGGGAAATCTGGCCTGCGTAGCCCAGCAGCAGGTTGAGGGCCACGGCAAGCATGGTATTGATACCCACGAACACCAGCACGTTCAACAGGTAGCCTTCCGAAAAGGCAAGGGGAGCAGCCAGAACCGGAACGGCAAACAGAAGAAATTTGATCAGTTCACGCTTCATGGCGGTCATACCCTTTCCGATTCCGCTTTGCCGAACAATCCCTGCGGTCGGATAAAGAGGATCAACAGCAGAATGATAAAGGCAATGGCATCCTTGTAACCCGATGAGACCAGACCTGCTCCCAAAGATTCGAACACGCCAAGAATCAATCCGCCCACGACCGTGGCAATACCGCTGCTCATGCCTCCGATAATGGCAGCGCAGAACCCCTTCAGGCCAAGCATAACTCCAACGTCGTACGAGGTCATGGTCAAGGGGGCCACGATAATGCCGGCAACCGCTCCCATGGCGGAGCTGATCAAAAAAGAAAACATCACCATGCGCCGCACATCGATTCCCAGCAAACCGGCAGCGCGCCTGTTGTAGGAGCAGGCCCGCATGGCTTTGCCGCTGATGGTGTGGTAGAAGAAAAATTTATTTACGGCGATGATTACCAGCGTAATGCCGAGAATCCAGACATGTTGGGGTAGAATGGTGGCGCCGGCAACGGATATGGGATCGTCACCTGAAAAAGACGGCAGCGAGTGGGTGTCCTTATCCCAGACCAGCATGGATATGCCACGGATGAGGATGCTTCCGCCAATGGTTATGATGACCAGATTCAGCGGCGTCGGCCGTCGCAAAGGACGAATCGCGAGACGTTCGAACAACATCCCGCCGAGCGTGGCGCACAGGACAGCGCACGGTATTGCCGCCCAAAGCGGCAATTGCAGGGAATTGACGAAAAACAGCGTCAGCATCCCCCCCAACATGACGAATTCACCTTGAGCGAAATTGATGATGCCGGTTGAGTTATAGATAATGGAAAAACCGATACCGATCAGGGCGTAGATCGCTCCGGTGGATATTCCCGAAAGGATGTATTGAAGGATCTGGTCGAACTGCATTTTGCCTCATATTTAATAAATGTAGGGGCGAAGCAAGTCGTATCTGCTTCGCCCGGTTTTCGTGGCAATGTCGAATTTGGGCGAAGCAGATAAACCGCTTGCTTCGCCCCTGATACTTCACTTCACAATCACCCAATCCTTTTTCCTGATCTCAACCAGTACGAAGGCATCCTTGCCGAGACCGGCATGGTCATGAGCGGTATAGGTGAAACTGCCGCCAATACCGTGGAACTGCCTGGTTTTTTCCAACTGGTCGCGAACGGCTGCACTGGTGGTTGCGCCGCGATCAAAAGCGCCCTTCAGGAGCATGACCGCATCCCAGGCATGCCCGCCAAAATGATCCCCTTCAGCCTTGTAATTCTTCTGGTAATCCTTGACAAATGCCATGAGCGATTTCTTCTGGGGGTCGGACGCCGGAAGCAGATCCGCCACGATGACCCGACCGGAAGGCAGCCTGACCCCCTCGGCGGCCTCGCCTGCCAGAGCGATGAACTTCTTGGAGGAAACACCGTGACTCATGTACACGGGAATTCTGATGCCCAGTTGCCGGACATTTTTTGCGATTACCGCAGGACCGGGATTGGTTCCCCAACAAATGATCGCATCCGGCTTAAGTCCGCGGATCTTGGTCAACTGGGAGGTCATATCGGTATCTTTGGGTCCGTACGTATCGTCCGCCACCATTTTGATACCATACCGGGAGGCCTGGGCCTTGAGCTGTTCGCGCCCGGACGCGCCGAAACCGTCGGAAACAGTCAGGATGGCAACTTTTGCCAGCCTCTGTTTTTTGAGCTGCTCGTAAATCCTGGCCACGGCCAGCGTATCGTTCTGGGCCGTCTTGAAAACCCATTTTTTGACCGGCTCAGTGATTTTGATGCCCGCAGCGCATGAAATCAAAGGGACTTTTCCCCGCTCAACAACCGGGATAACCGCCATTGACTCACCAGTAGTGCTGGGACCGATAATGGCAATGACCTTGTCATCCTTGATCAACTTGGAAGCCAGTTGCACCGCCTTGGTGGCGTCACCACCCGTATCATAGGCGACAAGTTCCAGTTTGCGTCCTTTGATGCCACCGGCCCTGTTAATCTCGTCCACCACCATGACAGCGGTATTGCGCTCAGGCGCTCCCAAAAACGCGGCCGGTCCGGTCACGGAAAACAAGGCGCCGATTTTGAGCGGTGCAGCCGCAAATGCGGAGCCTGCAAACGCCAAGATCATTGCCGCGAGAATAAAAGCCATCAATCTGTTACGCATCGGAACCCTCCACAAGTGTGATGAAATGCTTAGGCACATGGAAATTGTTACTATACCGATTTGCATCGTAGGGACGACAGCACGGAATCATCGTGCTTCGCCCTTCTGCCATTGACTGGGCAAGGCGGGCAAAGCAGATGAAGCTTGCTTTGCCCCTACGTGGAAAAACGGTATATCAGTATGTTCCGTGTCCCTTACTTGACAAGCGACCAGTCACCTCTGACAACCTTGACCATCTCAAAAGCCGACATATCCAAGCCATTGTGGTCCTTGGGCGACATATTGAACACACCGGAAATGCTGACCAGTTTTCGGGTCTGTTCGATACCGTTGCGAATTTTTTCCGGCGTTGCGCCACTCACCCTGACCGCATTGGTTATCAGCAGAAAGCCGTCGTAGGCGTAACCGCCGAACGTCGAGGCTTCAACCCCATAGGCTTTTTTGTAGGCACTGTTATAGTCCATCAATAGCTTGGCCTGGGGATCGGATTTGGGAAGCACGTCAAAAACCGCCAGCTTGCCCGCAGGAAGCATAACCCCTTCAGCCGCAGCAGCGCCGGCCAGTTCGATGTATTTCTTGGAGGCAACACCGTGGCTCATGTACAACGGAATCCTGATGCCGAGTTGCTTGACATTTTTAGTAATAACGGCCGGGCCGGGATTGGTGCCCCAACAGATGATCGCATCCGGTTTGATACCGCGGATCTTGGTTAACTGGGCGGTCATGTCGGTATCCTTGGGTCCGTAAACCTCATCAGCCACGAGGGAGAACCCTTTCCGTTTTGCCAGGGCTTTGATCTGCTCCCGGCCGGAAGCGCCATATCCGTCCGTTACCGTCAGAAGCGCAATGGTCTTTTGCTTGTGTTTTGCCATGTATACAAGGATTTTTTCCGCGGCCACATGGTCGTTTGCCGGTGTTTTGAATACCCAACGCTTGACCGGGTCGGTAATTTTGATGCCTGCAGCGCAGGAGATCAACGGAATTTTCTCTTTTTCGGCCACTGGTATGACTGCCATGGACTCGCCGGTAGTACTGGGACCGATAATAACGGAAACCTTATCATTCTTTATCAGCTTGGTAGCCAGTTGCACCGCTTTGGTAGCATCACCCGCAGTATCGTAAATAACCGCTTCGAGCTTGATGCCGTTGATTCCGCCCTTGGCATTCACGTCCTTCACCAGCATCTCCAGGGTCTTCTTCTCCGGTTCGCCCAGAAAAGAAGCGGGACCGGTTACGGCAAACAGGCCGCCGACTTTGATTGTCGCCGCAAAGGCTGCCGAGCCCATAAGGAGAATACAGCAAGCCGCCACACCCCCAATCAACACTTTTCTCATTATCCCCCCACAAAAAAATATTATATTTTCAGCTACATGCTATACAAACGTTCACCTTGCAGAACATTAAAGCCATTTTCCAGAAGCGTCGTGATCGCCTTGTCGGTTTCGTCGAAACGGAAGATGATCACGGCATTTTCGCCGCAACGCTCCACAAAGGCGTACATATACTCCACATTGATCTGGTGGTTATCCAGCGTCTGGAGGATGGATGACAAACCACCGGGCCGGTCCGGCACTTCAACGGCGACAACTTCTGTCTTGTTGACCGTAAACCCTTTCTCCTTCAGCACCAGTTTGGCTTTGCCCGCGTCATTGACAATCAGGCGCAGGATTCCGAAATCGGAGGTATCAGCCAGGGAAAGCGCACGGATGTTGATGCCGGTCTCCCCCAGGATACGCGTAATCTCAGCAAGACGTCCTGACTTGTTTTCGATGAAGATGGATATCTGTTCGACTTTCATGAATGCGCCTCCTTGTCAAATCTGGGATCTGGGACAGGGGATTAGAGACGAGTAACTGCTTCCCCGGTCCCAGGCCCCTCGTCCCCGGTCCCTAAATATTCCTGTTATCAATAACCCGTTTAGCCTTGCCTTCGCTGCGTTGGATGGTCTTGGGCTCAACCAGCTTGGCGTTGCAGGTAACTCCCAGAATATCCTTGATCTCTTTCTCTATGCGCTTGGCAAGCTTCTGCAGAATCTTGACCTCGTCCGAGAATAGTTGTTCATCCACCTCGACCTGAATCTCCAGCGTATCCAGATTATCCTTACGATCCACGATCAGAAGGTAATGCGGTTCAACTCCCTCGATTCCCACCAGAACCGACTCGATCTGAGACGGGAAGATATTGACGCCACGGATGATTAACATATCGTCGGAGCGGCCGCTCATGCGGGTGATACGCGCATGGGTTCTGCCGCAGATGCAGGGTTCATAGGTAATACTGGTAATGTCGCGGGTACGGTAGCGAATCAGGGGAATACCCTGCTTGGTGATGGTGGTGATGACCAACTCGCCGCGTTCCCCCTCAGGCAACCGCTTACCGGTGACAGGGTCGATGATCTCGGGAATGAAATGATCTTCCCAGATATGCAATCCCTGCTTGGCTTCGCTGCACTCGATAGCAACGCCCGGGCCCATGATCTCCGACAAACCGTAGATATCGATAGCCGACAGGTTGAGCTTTGCCTCGATCTCTGCCCGCATGGCCTCGGACCAGGGTTCGGCGCCGAAGATCCCCACCCGCAGTTTCAGATCGCGGAAGTCGATTCCCTCTTCCTTGGCCGCCTCGGCCATGAACAGGGAATAGGAAGGCGTGCAGGTGAGAACGGTGGAGCCGAAATCCTGCATGATCATGATCTGCTTTTTGGTGTTGCCACCGGACATGGGGATCACCGATGCGCCCAGGCGTTCCGCACCGTAATGGGCACCCAGACCACCGGTGAACAGGCCATAACCATAGGAATTGTGGATGATATCACCCTTGTGAGCGCCGGCGGACATAAACGAGCGCGCCATCAATTCGGCCCACATGGCAACATCGTTGGCAGTATACCCAACGACAGTCGGTTTTCCAGTGGTGCCGCTGGAAGCATGGATGCGCACGATCTCATCCATGGGCGCGGCAAACAGGGCATAGGGATAGGAGTCGCGCATGTCCTGCTTGGTGGTGAAAGGAAGGTTTTGCAGGTCGTCGAGAGATTTCAGGTTGCCGGGTTTAAAGCCAACAGCATCAAAAGATCTCGTATAAAACGGAACGTTGGCATACACCCGCTCAAGCACAGCTTTCAGTCGTTTAAGTTGAATCGCCTCCAGCGCCTGCCGGGGAAGTGTTTCGAATTCCTCGTTAAAAAACATGCCGTGCCACCTCATAATAAATAAATAAAATTAATCCGCAATGTCCTGTGCGAAACTCTCGCCCGTGTACCCGTTAACCACTACCTCCAGACGACCGTCATTGGGACAGAACAGAAGTCCATGAACAGGCACATCGTGGGGAATCAGGGGGTTCTGGCGGATAATGCCGACAACCTGATCGATGTTTTCAACCGGGTGTGAGAATGAACCGACCCACTGTTTCAAATCGGGAACGTGATAATCGATTACCTTTTGGGGAATGCCCCGCTTGATCATGGTCTGTTTGAGGGCATCCGCATCCACTTCCGCCATGCCGCAGTCGCGGTGCCCGATCACGAAAATTTCCTCCACTCCAAGCAGAAAGATCCCCACGACCAAACTGCGGATAACCGCGCCGCCCATGGGATCGACAATGGTATTGCCCGCGTTCTTGATAACCTTGGCTTCTCCCCGTTTCACCCCCATGGCAGGTTCGAGGAAATCAACCAAGCGGGTGTCCATGCAGGTAAATATAGCCAGTTGTTTCTGTGGAGATTTGGGAAGCGGCGGAAAGGCATTCGGTTTGACAAACGCCTTGTTCGCTTCCAGGATCGAGTCCAGCAATGTCATTTCAGATCCCTGCCCATACGGAATGCCGCAATGTTCACATCAAGCGCCTTTTGAGGCACCATCTTGCGGAGCGCGGCCAGCCAGAACTCCTCGGAAATATCCAGGCGTTTTGACACCGCTCCCAGCAGCACCGTGTTGGCAGCACGCGCGTTGCCCGCCTCACTGGCCAGTTTCTGGCCATCCACCAGCAGAAAATCGGGGAAACGGCTCTTAATGTCATCGGCCAGCCCCTCGGGATAGGCCTGTTGCCCCATCAGGACCGAGGGAGGCGATATGCGCAAATCATTGGCGACCACACTGCCGCCCGATTTAAGGAGTGGTAGAGAACGAAACGTCTCCATCAGCTCGAAACCGAAGAGGATGTCCCCCTCACCTTCCGGTACGATCGGAGAAAACACCTCTTTCCCGTACCGCACATGGGAAACCACGCTGCCGCCCCGTTGAGACATGCCGTGGATTTCGCTCTTTTTCACATCGTAACCAGCCAGCATAAACGTTTCCGAAAGAATTTCCGAGGCAAGCAGGATGCCCTGTCCGCCAACACCGACCAGCAGAATATTGGTGACGCCACCGTTCATTTGGCCCTCCCGATCGCATCGAATTTACACAACTGACGGCAGACATCACAGCCGGTGCAAAGCTGCGAATTGATATACGCCCTGCCTATCCTGCCCTCTCCCGGCACCCACTCGATGGCCGGGCAGCCGATCTTGAGACAGGCCCGGCAACCAGAGCAACTCTCTTCGCTCACTTCCAGCACCGGTCCTCTTTCGAAAACACCTTCGCGTTTGACCAGCACGCACGGTTTATCGGTAATGATCACCGACGGCTCGGGACGATTCATCTCTTCCTGTATTGCCGCACGGGTTTCCGCCAGATCAAAAGGGTTGATCGTCCGAACATGCTTGACGCCCAATGCCTTGCAGAGCAGCGGCAGGTCCACACTGTGGGTGGGGTCGTTCATCAGGGTGTAACCGGAGGCGGGATTGTCCTGGCGCCCAGTCATGGCGGTGATGCGGTTGTCCAGGATTATCACTGTGGCTGGAGACTGGTTATAGACCATATCCATCAGGCCATTGACACCGGTGTGCAGGAAGGTCGAATCGCCGATCACGGCCACGACCTTTTTTCGTTCTTCGGCAGACACAACTTTTGTCACGCCACTGGCCATGCCAATGGAAGCGCCCATACAGACGCAGGTATCCATGGCCGACAGAGGCGGCATGAAACCGAGGGTATAGCAGCCGATATCACCAGTAACATAAGCTTTGAGCTGATTGAGGGAATAAAACACGCCGCGGTGTGGACATCCGGGACACATGTTCGGCGGCCGTTGCGGTAACACCGGCTGATTATCATCAGCCTGAGACTGTGGCATCTTTCCTGCCGTGGCAATACCGATTTTCGCAAGTGCGGCGGTCAGTCTCTCCGGAGTAAGCTCGCCGCACAGAGAGATAAGGTCCTTGCCAATGACCTGAATACCCATGGCCTTGATCTGTTCCTCGATAAACGGATCCAGTTCCTCGACTACGATGAGTTTATCAACTGTCGAGGCAAACTCGCGAATCAACGCATGGGGCAAAGGATAGACCATGCCGAGCTTGAGAGTGGAAGCGGTTGGCACCACCTCGCGCACATATTGATAACAGACACCGGAGGTAATAATGCCAACAGCGGTTTCGCACAGTTCCAGGCGATTGATCGCCATGGTCGATCCCTGTTCGGAAAGATCGGTGCAGCGTTTTTCCACAAGAGGATGGCGGACACGGGCATTGCCCGGCAACATAACCTGCTTGGCTGCGTTTTTTACCAGCTTGGGTGTTGGAAGACTGCTAACCCGCTCCCCCAGTTCAACAATTGATTTGCTGTGGGAGATACGGGTCGTGGTTCGCAGCATAACCGGCGTGTCGTACTGCTCGGACAGTTCAAACGCCAGCCGGGTAAACTCCTTGCACTCCTGGGAGTCGGCCGGTTCCAGCATGGGCAGTTTGGCAAATTTGGCGTAGTTGCGGTTATCCTGCTCGTTTTGCGAGGAGTGCATCTCGGGATCATCGGCCGTGACCAGAACCAGCCCGCCGTTAACCCCCGTATACGAGAGGGTGAAGAGCGGATCGGCCGCCACGTTGACGCCGACATGCTTCATGGCGACAAGGGCGCGGCCGCCGCCAAAAGAAGCGCCGATACCGACTTCAAGGGCGACTTTCTCGTTTGGCGCCCAAGATGAATTGATTTCCTTGTAGTCAAGAGTATTTTCGAGGATTTCGGTGGATGGGGTACCCGGATAGGCACAAGCGACGATACAGCCGGCTTCGTATGCCCCGCGGGCAATGGCCTCATTGCCTGAGAGAATTTCTTTCATGTGCGGCTCTCTTTTATTGGAAGTCTTTTGTTTGGCTACCGGTAAAGCTTTGGCACTATACTAAAACAAAAGTTAGAATGCAATTCGTTTGAAATCGCCAGTTCAAAGGTACCACCTGAAATCAGTTGCCAATTCACGCCAGCTTACATATAATTTAGCATTTCAGAAAAACGATGGAGATATTTTTGTGGGCTATTTCATAACTTTCGAAGGCATTGAGGGATGCGGCAAGACAACTCAGATCAAGCTGCTTGGTGAACACCTGGAATCGCTCGGTTACCCCGTGGTAATGACACGGGAACCGGGAGGCTGCCAAATCGCCGACAAGATCCGCTCCATTCTGCTAGACGCAGATAATCGCGGCATGTCCCCCCTGACGGAACTGTTCCTGTATTCAGCTGCCCGGGCGCAACACGTATCAGAGGTGATTCTGCCGGCCCTGAAGCAGGGAAATATCGTTCTGTGTGACCGTTTCACCGATGCAACCATTGCCTATCAATGCGCCGGTCGCGGTATCGACCCAAACACGGTGGATGTGCTCAACCTCATGGCCTGTCAGTCGCTACGGCCGGATCTTACGGTTCTGATCGATTGCGAACCCGGCATCGGCCTGGAACGGGCGCGCCGCAGAATAGAGGCGCACTCCGGACCACGTGAGGAGCGTTTTGAACTGGAAGCGCTTGAGTTCCACCAACGGGTCCGCCATGGTTATCTGGCAACTGCAGGCAAGGAACCCCAGCGATTCATAACTGTTGACGCTAGCGGCAGCATCGAAGACATCTCCGAGGCCATTGCCGCACAGGTTCTACAGTATCGGCTGAACAACAGCTCCTATGCCGCTCTCTGATGTTGTAGGCCACGACCGGGTGGTGGAGGTCTTGCGGCGCTCTCTCCGCTCGGGCAAAACTGCCCATGCCTATATTTTCGAGGGGCCATCGGGTTGTGGCAGAAGAAAAACCGCCCTGGCGCTTATCCAGGCTCTTTTCTGTCCTACGGCAACAGATGATGCATGCGGGGTCTGTGCCTCCTGCAGCAAGGTAGCAAACGGCAATCATGCCGACATTCATATTGTCGAGCCACTGCCGGACAAGCGGGACATCAACATCTCCCAATTGCGTGACGTTCAGCGCGATCTGGCCATGCGGCCTTATGAGGCTCCCCGCGCTGCTTGCATTATTGAACCGGCTGACAAAATGAACGTCAACTCGGCCAACTCATTTCTGAAAACCCTGGAAGAGCCGCCGGGAAACGCGATCATCATATTGATCACCGAAAATGCCGACATGTTGTTGTCGACCATCCGCTCACGCTGCCAACTGGTCCGTTTCTCACCACTGTCGCCGGAACACGTAAGACTCCTGCTGGAACGCAATGGCATGGAAGCCGAAAATGCCGCTTTGTTGGCTCCATTATCTGACGGCAGCATGCAGCGCGCTTTGGAGTTTGACAATGATTCTCTGGCGCTGCGCAGAGAGCAACTGATAAAGCGCCTTTCCGCTCTTTCCCTTGACCGCGTCGCAACCATATTTGACGCCTCGGAAGAGTTGAGCGGCAATCGTGACGAAACACTGGAAACCATCGACATGCTACTTTCCTTTAGCCGTGACCTCGTTCATCTGGCAGCGGGATGTGGCACTATCATTAACACGACCATACAACCGATGTTGGAAAAGCTCGGTTCCCGCCTCAATCTGCAGGGAGCTCTGCAACTGGCGGAGGACATTCTGGAAACACGGCGATCGGTACAACGAAACGCCAATGCGAAGCTGGCCCTTGATCACCTTTTTATCAAAATAGCTGGAACTCTCGCATCCTGACCCACTACGGCGCGTCCGGCACAAGAAGTTATCGAGAAAGACAAGCAAGGAGAATTCGTTGCCACGTATAGTTACCCTACAATTCACCGCAGCCGGCAAGATGTACGATTTCAATGCGGGCAATCTTGAATTAACAACACGAGACAAAGTTCTGGTGGAAACTGAACGGGGTGTTGCCATTGCATCGGTCATTCGTGCTCCAGTCGAACGCAGTGCTGATGAAGCGCCAGCCGACCTGGTCACGGTCATGCGTGTCGCCACCCCGGAAGACATGGAAACACTGAAGCGCAATGCTCTCAAGGAAAAGGAAGCCTACGATTTTTGCAACAAGCGCATTATGGAACGCGCCATGCAAATGAAGCTGGTGCGGGTCGAGTACCTTTTCGATTGCAGCAAGGCTATCTTTTATTTTACCGCCGACGGCCGGGTTGATTTCCGCGTTCTGGTCAAGGACCTGGCCCATACATTCCATACCCGCATTGAGATGCGACAGATTGGTGTCCGTGATGAATCGAAGATGGTCGGCGGCATCGGCATCTGCGGCAGGGAGCTGTGCTGTTGTTCCTGGCTGCGGGATTTCCAGCCGGTTTCGGTCAAGATGGCAAAAGAGCAAAGTCTGGCGCTCAACCCCAGCAAGATTTCCGGCCAGTGCGGCCGTCTGCTCTGTTGCCTCGATTACGAGTACGAGACATATTGTTCCCTGCGCAAAACGTTCCCCAAATGCGGAAAACACGTCAAAACAGACTCTGTTACCGGCGTCGTGGACAAGTTGAATATTCTGACCGGAAACATTACCCTGAAGCTCGATGACGGAAAACTTGTCGTCGTGAAAAAAACGGAAATTACCGATGAGGCAGTCCCGGCCGATGTACCAGCGCAGCGGAGCGAATCCCCAGCCGGACGTTCAAACCAGAAAAACCGCCAGGGAGACCGGCCACAAGCATCAGCTTCCATGAACCGGGAGGAAGCAAAAACAGTGGTTCCAAAACCTGAGCCGTCCGGAGAAGCCTCCCCGCAGCGTGAAGGTCAACCAAAACCCGCCCGTAAAAAGCACCGCTCCCGCAAATCGGGGCAGCGCAAACCGGGCGCCAATGCCGCACCCGGCGGGGACACAACCGACGCCCCCAAGGAATGACATCACGGCACTGCAATCAAAATGTATTCAATTACTGCAATTAATCAGGAGAAGCCATGAAACCTTCATTTTATGTTACTACGCCGATATATTATGTTAACGATGTACCGCACATCGGTCACGCCTACACCACCGTAGCTGCCGATGTTCTGGCTCGCTACAAACGGCTGATGGGTTTCGATGTCTATTTTCTGACCGGCAGCGACGAACATGGCCAGAAAGTGGAAAAAGCGGCCACAACAGCAGGAGAAACACCGTTGGAACTGGCTGACCGGGTTGTAAAGCGCTATCAGGCGCTCTGGGAACGCCTGGGCATCTCCAATGATGATTTCATCAGAACCACCCAAGAGCGCCATAAAAAAGGAGTTGCCCACCTCTTCTCCAAGATCATGGAAAAAGGCGACATCTACCTGGGCGAATACGAGGACTGGTACTGCACCCCTTGCGAAACCTTCTGGCCGGAAACGCAGTTGATCGAAGATCGTTGCCCGGACTGTAACCGGCCGGTGGAAAAGCTCAAGGAGGAATCCTATTTCTTCCGTATGAGCAAGTACCAGGATCAGCTTCTGGCCCATATCGAAGCCAATCCCGATTTCATCCAGCCCAAAACAAAGCGCAACGAAATCATTTCGTTTGTAAAAGAAGGGCTGCGCGACCTGTCCGTTTCGCGCACTACTTTTACGTGGGGCATCCCTGTGCCGGGTAATGACAAGCATATTGTGTATGTCTGGTTCGATGCATTGTCCAACTACATGACAGCTCTGGGATATCCCGAGGATACCGCCGAATACAAGAAATTCTGGCCTGCCAGCGTCCACCTGATCGGCAAGGACATCCTCCGGTTCCACACTGTTTACTGGCCAACTTTCCTGCTGGCAGCCGGGCTGCCATTGCCGGAAAAGGTTTTTGCCCATGGCTGGTGGACGGTTGAGGGCCAGAAGATGAGCAAGAGCCTGCAGAACGTGGTTGAACCCAACATGCTGATCGACAAGTATGGTGTTGACGTGGTCAGATATTTTCTGATGCGTGAAGTGCCGTTCGGTCTGGACGGTGATTTCTCCCACACCGCATTGATCCAGCGCCTCAACTCCGATCTGGCCAATGACGTGGGCAATCTACTGTCGCGCTCCACTGCCATGGCAGTCAAATACTTCGACGGCGTATTACCGGCCGCAACCGAAATCACCGAAATCGATCGTTCCCTGCAGGAGAAGACCACTGCCATGATAGCCGCTGTCGACAAATGCATGGATGAGTTGGCCTTCAGCAAAGCGCTTCAGGCAATCTGGGAGGTCATCTCTGCCGGCAACAAATACATCGACGACTGCGCCCCCTGGACTCTGGCCAAAGATCCGGCCCAGAAAGACAGATTGGCCACGGTCATGTATACCCTACTGGAATCGCAACGCATTGCGCATTGCATCCTCTCGGCGTTTCTCCCGGCAACCGCCGAAAAAGCGTTGTGTTCATTGGGATGGAATGAAGCGTCTTCCAAAGAAGCATTGGCGTGGGGTGGTTTGAAAGCTGGAACAACGATAGTCAAGGCAGAGGCGTTGTTTCCGAGGTATGAGGAATAGAAGATGGATGGGACGGGAGGCGGATTACAGCAACCGAACCGATCTCAATCTGACTTTACTTTTGAAAACAGAGTATCGGAATGAACTACTTGCCTTTCAATGAACTCAAATTGCTTGTAGTTTTTACTGTTCCGTCATGATCAAGATAAAACATACCACCATAGGGGTCTTTTGGCACGGTTTTCAACAATCCGCTTTTTATCAAGCCACTAATAGTTGTCGGCATGGCATTGAACAGTTTTTTATAGGATTCTACGGCAATTTCAATTTCACGAACAGCTTTCAGCGCATTCAACCTAAGAGACAAATTGTCGTCTTTTTGGCCTTTTATTTCAGTCTGTTTGATCTGTTCTTCAAGATAGCTGATGGCAAACTCCGTTCTGTTTGCCTTGTAGGCGACACGAGCGGCCAAACTGTCATAAAACGGAATTCCGCCTGCCCGTTGCGAGGCCTGTTTGAGATAATAAAAACTCTTAACTCCATCATCAAGAAAATAGTAATAATTAAACCCTGCAAAAAATGGGAGCATCGAATCCCAAGTGCGCTTGTCAGCGCCTTTGGCAATAAATTCATTTACCTCTTCCACCCTGTATCTATCCCATATGAGAGCAGAGTTCAGAATATAATAGGGATCCATAAAATATGGTTCCAAAGCTATAGCATTAATCAGTGTATCGTGAACCCATTTATACTGCTCCGGCAGATATCTGTGGGTATCACGCTGTGGGCGAGTGCCCCCCAGATATGTCAATACACTCAGGAAGGCATAGTCAGCGGCAATTTCCTTAAACTGAAACGATATCACTCGAACAATATTTGGCGGCAGCACAAATAAATGATCATCTTGTTTGCGTTCAACTGTAGCCAGCGGTAAAACAGCCACATAAAGAATAATTGCGGACAAGAGGATAATCCAAGAGATCAGGTAAGAGACCTTTCGCATCAGGTCAACTCCTTGCGCCTGAACAACATTATTGCAAGGGTAAGAACGGCAGCGCCATAACCAAACCCGTACACCAGACATACAATCAGATGTAAGAAATCTATTTCAAGCCCATGCGCCGCCACAGACTTTAAATCAAAAAGCGCAAGATTAGGGAACACATAATAAGCTGCCTTTGCAACAGCTTTTGTAATTGCTGATACGCGAACCGGGTCGACTGTTTCCACCAGACGCTTTACTTCCTGCGTACTGGAACCGATTAACCAGGTTATGATTGTCAGAATGAAGGTCACAAAAGATGTTGAAGCAATCATGGAAAAAAGAATACTGATTGCCGTCAACAGCCACATCTGTACCAGGATGAAGAAATGAGCAACTACTACCCCCACAAGTGATACATTGCCGAAATACCCAACGTACACCTGTTTTACCCAAAAAAGCGTTGCCAGTGACGCAATCAGCAAAAGCATCACAATAACAGCCTGCAAGAGGCCCAATCCCAAAAAGCGGGCCAAAAGATAACGGGATCGAGGCACTGCACGGGATAAAGCCAGATATATTGTCTTATGTTCCAAATCTTTTGCCAAAATACCGATTCCAATAAACAGTAGTACCATCAAAGAGGCAAAGGTTACAGTCGAAAGAGCCAGATCCGTTGCCACCTTGCCGACATCCCGCATAATCATGCCGCTTATCACAACAATAAAGGCCATGATCAGGCCAGCCATTAATGAGATGCCATAGATTGCCTTATTTCGTAGTCCCTCCAAAAAGGTAATCTTGATAATTGCCCGCATCATATCACTTAACCTCACTCACGCCGGAATCGGTAACGACTTGCAGAAACAGATCTTCCAGCGGCATTGTCAACTCATTCACGCTCCCTTCAAAGCAAAGCCGTCCCTGAACGATTATCCCCACCCGATCACATAGCCGTTCAATATCCGTCAATACATGAGAAGAAATAAAAACTGTCTTGCCCTGCTGCTTCAGTTCGGCAATCAGATCGAAGATCAACTTCCGCCCCAAAGGGTCCAGGCCGCTCATCGGTTCGTCCAAAATCACCAGATCCGGATCGTGAATAAGAGCGGCAGCAATGGCAGTACGCTGCTGCATCCCTTTAGAATAACTTCTAATTCTACGATCAGATGCGTCAGCAAGTCTCAGTTTTTCAAACAGCAATTTACTACGTTCGGCAATCGTCGCATTCGGCACGGCAGATAATTGTCCGGCATATTCAAGATATTCCTGGGCTGTCAGAAAGTCGTACAGATACGGATTCTCAGGCAGATACCCCACACTGACCCGTGAGGTTTCAGCAGTGGATGGCAAATTTCCGATATGGATACTGCCGCTATCCGTCCGCAACAGATCGAGTAAAAGTTTTATGGTTGTCGATTTACCAGCGCCGTTGGGGCCAATACAGCCAAAAACCTCCCCTCGATGAACCGATAATGTAAGACCGACAACGGCATCAACCTTTTTTCTTCGATTAAGACAAAAAGATTTACAGACATTCTCAATACGGATCACATACCCCTCACAGAGCCTTATTTTTAAGCTTAATTATTATATAGGAGCCACTAATCCAATTCAACAGAAAAGCCGGGAGTTATCGTCCCGGCTTTTGAATTTGCATACGATTGTTGACCTTTTAATTATTGAGCAGTCCAAGTGGCACAAGCACCTACAGTACCTGTGAGCTGATTGCTACCTAAAGTCGCAGCAGATACATCTGTAGTAGCCAATGCAGTACCAGTAGTATTGGTAGCCCTGAACATGGAAGTGCTGTCTGAATCTCTGCCGAAACAGGCATCACCCTGGGTATGTTTCGCAACCAGAACGTATGTGGTACCGATAACAGGGGCGGCAGTAACAACTGCGGAATTGGATATGCCAACAGTATTACTGAGGGAGAATGGGACTGAACCAAGTGCATTCTGTACCATGGTACCTGCAACAGTAGTCGTAGCTCCATTTAGAGGGCCGGTTTGAACAGCCGTAGGGCCTACAACAGCAGCAGCTGCAGCAAGCGTAGCGCTAGCTACGGAACCATAGCCCTGGGTGTCGGCAAAAAGCGCTTCCTGGGCAGTAGCAGCATTTCTTGCGTCAGAGTTGGCAGAAGCATTGAAGCCTCTGGTTCTGTAAGCGGAGAACTGTGGAATGGCGATGGCCGCCAGGATACCGATGATCGCGACGACGATCAACAGCTCGATCAGGGTGAAACCTTGTTGATTTCTCAGTTTGGTTGACATACTTTTTCTCCTTTTTTGATGTGTGCTCTGCTTTGAGAGCTATAAATGCGCTGTTGTAATCTACTAAGCAAAGAGCAAGCCAGCATGCCAAATTTTCACAACCCACCGTTTTTACTTGTTTGTTTTGACATTACACATTTTGGCATTATCACGAGAACAAACCATTGTCACTTTTGGTGACACTATTTGTCACTTTCAGTCGTTTTCGGAATCCAAACCGAACTTCGCCAGGCGATACCTGAACGACCTGAATGACATCCCAAGAAGCTCCCCTGCTTTTTTCTTGGCTCCGCCGGTCATCTCCAATGCCCTTACCAGATATTTCTTTTCCAGGTCATCCAACAGTGCTTCCAGCGCAATGCCCTCGGGAGGGATCATTGCGTCGCCGCCCAGACTGGGCGGCATATCGGCGTTCACCAGTTTGGGAAGATTTTCTTCCTGAATGTGCGAGCTGTCGAGTATCAGGCTTCGCTCCACAATATTTTCCAGTTCCCGGATATTTCCCGGAAACGGGTAGTTCATCAACTTCTTGAGCGCCCCCGGCGTGACGATCTCTCCCGGCTGGTTCGAATCCCCGTATTTGCGGAAAAAATGATCCACCAGAACCGGAATATCTTCGATACGTTCCCGGAGTGGCGGCACTACGATCTGCATCACGTTGATGCGGTAATACAAATCTTCCCGGAAACCGCCATCCTTGACCTGGCTTTGTAAATCTCGGTTAGTGGCGGTGAGGATGCGTACATCCGACTTCTGAACTTGTGTGCCCCCTACCCGCCTGAATTCCCGCTCCTGAAGGACGCGCAGCAGTTTGGTCTGCATCAAGAGTGGCAGCTCACCGATCTCGTCCAGAAACAACGTCCCGCCATCGGCCTGTTCGAACAAGCCCGCTCGGTCCGCCACAGCGCCGGTAAATGCCCCCTTCTTGTGGCCAAACAGCTCGCTTTCCATCAACTGTTCGGGAATAGCGCCGCAATTGACCGCCACGAACCCCTTTTTGCTGCGGGGACTGCAATTATGGATAGCGCGGGCCACAAGCTCCTTGCCGGTCCCGCTTTCCCCCTGAATCATCACGGAACTGTTGCTCAACGCAACTTTCCGGATCAAGGTAAATATTTCCTTCATCTTCGGGCTGGCGCCGATAATGCCGCAAAAATTGTCACGCTGCTGAGCCGTCTGCTTGAGAAGCGTGTTCTCGCGCTTAAGGCTGGATTTTTCCAGGGCATTGCGGATAAGAACCTTGATCTCCTCGACCTTGAACGGTTTTGCGATATAATCGTAAGCGCCCAGCTTCATCGCTTCAACCGCCTGTTCGGCGGCGGAGAAAGCGGTCATCATCAACACAGCCGTATCGGGAGTCATGGCCTTGGTGCGGGCAAGAAGCTCTATGCCGTTCAACCCCGGCATCTGCACATCGGAAATGACCAGATCGAAGAAACTGGATTCCAGCAATTGCAGGGCCTCTTCGGCATGCGCGGCAACCACAGCTTCGTACCCTTCGCGCTCAACCAGGATAGCGAGAAACTCCCGCATGCTCAATTCATCATCAACAATCAGTATTCTGGTTTTCATGAATACTCCCGCACTATTTCATCTCTTTTCCAAAGGAGAAGGTCAATCTCAAGAAGATACATGGTTCTACTCGTCCTTGTCCAGTTGTCTGATGAGGCGCGTTTTGTCAATGGTTAGCTTATTGAGAGAATCGGATGGCATGAACGTCTCCAGCGGCACAGGGGGGATTCCTGTTTTCATTTTTTAGCATCATACACGCAAAAAATGAAAATATGAAGCGTATACGGCTTTTTTTATGGCACAAAGTCAGTTTTAATCTGCATCTGCTGTATTCTTTCGGCATAGTGTGCTATAGAAAAAAATCCAGTTTTTTGTGGAGATACTAATCTCTCAAAATATCACGATATGCAAGGGGGCAGTAATGAGTGAAATTGTTGATATCTATGCCAGAGAAATTCTGGATTCCCGCGGAAACCCGACACTGGAAGTAGATGTTTTCCTGGAATCAGGCGCATTCGGGCGGGCAGCCGTACCATCCGGGGCATCCACCGGCGAGCGTGAGGCATTGGAAATGCGTGATGGTGACGCATCCCGCTATCTGGGCAAAGGAGTTCTCAAGGCAGTAGATAACGTCAACAAGGAAATCGCCGACGAACTGATCGGCATGGATGCCGACGACCAGGTGGCCATCGACATGAAGATGCTCGAACTTGACGGCACCGAATTCAAAAGCAAGCTGGGCGCCAATGCCATTCTGGGCGTTTCCCTGGCGGTCGCCAAGGCGGCAGCCGACGAGGCCGGCCAGTCCCTGTACAAATACATTGGCGGAGCAGGCGCCCGCGAATTGCCGCTGCCGATGATGAATATTCTTAACGGCGGCGCCCATGCCGATAACAACGTGGACATCCAGGAATTCATGATCATGCCGGCAGGCGCCACATGCTTTGCGGAAGCGCTCCGCATGGGAGCCGAGATATTCCACGCCCTCAAATCAGTCCTGAAGAGCAAGGGATACAATACCGCCGTTGGCGACGAGGGGGGATTCGCGCCCAACCTGAAATCCAACGAAGAGGCCTTGGAAGTTATTGTGGAAGCCATCGCTAAAGCCGGTTACAAACCGGGTGAGGACGTTCTGCTGGCGCTGGACGTGGCTTCATCGGAACTGTTCAAGGATGGCAAATATACACTGGAGAACGAGCCCCAGAAAGTAAAGACCGCTGCGGAACTGGTGGATTTCTACGAAAATCTGGTCAACAAATATCCGATCATCTCCATTGAAGACGGCATGGCCGAAAACGACTGGGAAGGGTGGAAACTGCTGACGCAACGCCTGGGCAAGCGCATCCAGATCGTAGGCGACGACTTGTTCGTCACCAATCCCAAAATCCTCAAGGAAGGCATCCAGCAGGGTATTGCCAACTCGATCCTGATCAAGCTCAACCAGATCGGAACCCTGACCGAGACCCTTGAGGCAATCGAAATGGCCAAACGCGCCGGGTATACGACGGTTATCTCGCACCGTTCCGGCGAAACCGAGGACACCACCCTGGCCGACCTGGCTGTGGCAGTCAACTCCGGCCAAATCAAAACCGGCTCGCTCTGCCGCACCGACCGCGTGGCAAAATACAACCAGTTGCTGCGCATCGAGGAAGAACTGAATACCTGCGCACAGTTCAAGGGACACAGCGTTTTTTACAACCTGAAGAAGTAACCTGGCTCTATATACAGGTACAAAAAAGGCGGGATAATCCCGCCTTTTTTGTGACTGCGCCGCGGCAATTCGCTTTATCGTCTTGAAAACATTGTATCTCCGGGCGAAGAATGATATTTTATACCATTATTCATTATTCGAATCCGATAAATTCGGGCCGCCTCCGCAATCTGAAAGGAACATATTCACATGACCGTATCGAGTATCGAAGAAGCAATAGAAGACATTCGTCTGGGAAAAATGGTTATTCTTGTAGATGACGAAGACCGCGAAAACGAAGGCGACCTGACCATGGCCGCTGAAGCCGCAACACCGGAAAACATCAATTTCATGGCAAAATACGGGCGCGGCCTGATCTGTTTGACTCTGACCCACGAGAAATGCGACGCGCTCGGCCTGAGGCCGATGGTGCGCGATAACACATCCCCCTTTGAAACCGCTTTCACCGTTTCCATTGAGGCAAAACATGGCGTGACCACCGGTATTTCCGCCGCTGACCGGGCTCACACCATTCTTACCGCGGTTGCCGATGGAGCAAGCCCCAAGGATCTGGTCAGCCCCGGACACATTTTTCCTCTGCGAGCCCGCAAGGGCGGCGTACTGGTCCGCTCCGGACAGACTGAAGGTTCGGTGGACCTGGCGCGACTGGCGGGAATGCGCCCGGCCGGCGTCATCTGCGAAATAATGAATGATGACGGGACCATGTCCCGCATGCCCGAATTGCATAAATTTGCCAAGCACCACGGAATCAAGATCTGCACCGTCGCCGATCTGGTCGCTTACCGGCTCAAAAACGAGCGTCTAGTGCGCACGGTGGCGGAGGCCCAGATACCTTCCTGTTACGGCGGCGACTGGCGCGCCGTTGCTTTTGAAAACGATGTTGACAGACTGGAACACATTGCTCTGGTCAAAGGCGAATTCAAAAAGGGCGAACCGGTGCTCGTACGGGTGCATTCCGAGTGTCTGACCGGTGACGTATTGGGCAGCCAGCGCTGCGACTGCGGCGATCAACTGCATAGCGCCATGAGAAAAATTTCCGATGAAGGTAAGGGGGTTATCCTCTACATGCGGCAGGAAGGGCGTGGCATCGGCCTGGTCAACAAACTCAAGGCGTATGAGTTGCAGGATAAGGGGCTCGATACGGTGGAAGCCAACCTGAAGCTCGGTTTCAAGGCTGATCTCAGGGATTACGGCATCGGCGCCCAGATCCTGCTGGCGCTTGGCATTACAAAGATCCGCCTGCTCACCAATAACCCTAAAAAGCTGATCGGCTTGCAGGGTTACGGAATCGACATCATTGACCGGGTGCCCATTGAAATGATAGCAACGGAAAGCAACATCGACTATCTCACCACCAAACGCGACAAATTGGGGCACTTGCTGGAGAATCTTTAAGAGATGAACATACTGCTGCACATATGCTGCGGTCCTTGCGGTCTCTATCCTTTGCAGATCCTGCGCGAAGCCGGTCACGACGTGACCGGCTTCTTCTACAACCACAACATTCACCCCTATCAGGAATATACCCGAAGATTGTCCGCGGCGCGGGAAATGGCTCAGCAGGAAACGATGCCGCTACTTGTGCGGGATGACTATGACCTGGAAGGTTTTCTTGCCAACGTAGCCGGTGCCCCGGAAGCACGCTGCAGTTACTGCTATGCGTCGCGCCTGCGGGCTACAGCAGCTATGGCCGTTGAAAACGGCTTTGTGGCATTCAGCGCTTCGCTGCTCTACAGCCGTTACCAGCGGCATGACGAAATAAGAGCATTGGGCGAACAGATCGGGAAAGAATACGGCGTCAGGTTCCATTACGAAGATTTCCGCCCCGGCTGGCAGGAAGGAATCAGGAAGTCGAAAGAGATGGGACTCTACCGGCAACAATATTGCGGCTGCATCTACAGCGAAAAGGAACGCTACCTGCCGGAGAAGAAACGGTCATGAGCGGCATCGGGCGCCTTCTGATCATCATTGGTCTTATTCTGGTCGCCGTTGGAGTCATCATATCCTTTGCCCCGCACATTCCCTGGCTCGGCAGACTGCCGGGCGATATCTACATCAAAAAAGACCATTTCAGTTTTTTCTTTCCCCTGACTACCTGCATCCTGCTTTCCGCGCTTGTGTCTTTTATTCTCTGGCTTTTGAAACGGTGACCTAAACACATCACCATGGTAAACTGATGGGGAGAATGAATGTATACGAAAATAATCTCTCACAAAAAAAGCATAAGCCACACTGATCGGTATTTTCGAAATGTGCGGCTTTTGTAACATAATCTGTGTGATTCACGTCTTTTTAGGTATCACGGATTCAGATATAAATTGCCCCATGACAAACAATGCCCCATGGAGACGACAATGAAAAAAATACTGGTGACACTGCAAACGATACTTCTGTTGTTCCTACTCACCGCAGGGCACACGGCGTGTGCCGACAACGGCTACGAGCCCTATTACGGCGAGGAAACGCAGCACAGCGAAGCCCTGTTCAGCATGAATGAACTGGAAGATCTGGTCGCACCCATCGCGCTCTATCCCGACCCCCTGATTGCTCAAATTTTGCCTGCCGCAACCTTTGTCGACCAGATCGATGAAGCCGCGCGGTATGTCAACCAGTACGGAAGATATGCCCAGATTGACCGTCAGTACTGGGATGTCAGCGTCAAGGCTGTGGCGCACTATCCCGACGTGCTCAACATGATGGACCAGAAATACGACTGGACCGTTTCCCTGGGACAGGCGTTCATCAACCAGCCCGATGACGTCATGTACGCGATCCAGCTCCTGCGTCAGGACGCGCGCGCTGCCGGCAACCTGTTTTCCAGCCCGCAGCAACAGGTGATTATCGATAATGGATACATCAGGATCATTCCGGCGCAGCCCGAAGTAATTTATGTCCCTGTATACGATCCCCAGGTCGTGTATGTCGAACGGCCTTCGTCCGGCTACGGATTCATCACCTTCGGCACGGGGTTCAGCATCGGCGTCTGGCTGAACCGCGACTGCGACTGGCGTGACCGGCGGGTATACTACCATGGTTGGCGGGGACGCGAGTGGGTCAACCGCGCACGGCCGCATGTTCAGACTCAGAACAACATCTACATCAACAAAACCAACACCGTAATCAACATTAACCAGCAAGTAATGCGGCACGACACGGAACGATACCGCGAAAAGATCCGTCAGGATGTGCAGATACGGCGCGAACGTCATGAGTTGCCGCCCAGTATGCGCCAAGACCACAGACCTCGCGAAAAAGCCCCGAAACCTGGCGGAGGCCCGGTTCCAGGTTCGACCGCGCCGCGACCCGATCAGCGCAAACCCGGTAACTATCGGATTGTGGGAGAAAAACCCAGCCTGACTGTTCCCCCCCGGCAGCCGCGCACGCCTTCCACCGGCCATGAGCAGCAACCTCGCGGAAGAGGAGACAATCGTGGAGAAAGACAGGAACAACTACCGGGCGGACAACCACGGCCAAATGTTCCGGCAGGCACGCCGCGGCCCGACCAACGCATACCCGGAAACTACCGGACTCCGGGAGGAAAACCGGCACCGGCCGTCACTCCCCAACAACCGCGTGTGCCTTCCACCAGCCATGAGCAGCAACCCCGCGGAAGAGGAGACAATCGTGGCGGAAGACAGGAACAACCGCCGGGCGGACAGCCACGGCCAAATGTTCCGGCAGGCGCGCCGCGGCCAGACCAACGTATACCTGAAAACTACCGGACTCCTGGAGGAAAACCGGCCCCGCCCGTCACTCCCCAACAGCCCCGCCCCGGATTCGATAGAGGTGAAAAACAAAGCTCTCCGGTAACGCCCTCCCGGCCTGCGACGCAACCTGCTCCCAGAGACATTTACCGGGGCCGCGACACGCAGAACGCGCAACCAGCCTCCCGTTCGGGATACGGCGGCTACGGCACACCCAGAGACGCCACTATCTACCGCGAGCGCGGCAGATCCAGCCAGGAAACCGTACGGCAACCAGCCAGCCCAGCACAACAGAGACCGGCTATTCCGCAACAAGCGCAGCCGAGGAGAGTCGCTCCTGTACAACAACCAGTGCAACGCCCAGCTCCGCCGGCCCAACGTCCGCAAGTAGAGCATCGCCCGGCCCCTGCGCCGCGGCAGATCTCACCGCCCGCGCCAGCACCAAGGCCGGGTCCGGCACCGGCTGCAGCTCCACGACCAGCGCCAGCGCCGCCTCAACAGAAAGCGCCCGCGCCCAACCGCGACGAAAAGGAGCAAAGAAGGTAGCGCAAGCACTGACACGTAGCCTGCCCCACGAGGCATTCGCTTAACTCATACGGTTATTTATCGGCCAGGCATACCGGCTTTGATCAAGAAAGGATCGCAAGAATGACAAGAGCATTCAAGAGAATCATGTTCCCTGCCCTGCTGATGTGTTGCATGACGGTCATGGCCTTTTCGACAATACTTGCATCCAATAGCTTTGCCGTTGAACAGACTACGACCCAGAAGGTTTTTGCCTCACCCGATGAGGCACTGCAAGCCCTGATTGCCGCGGTCACAGCCAAGGACCACCAGATGCTGAGAGCCATCTTCGGCCCCGTAGCCCAGGAACTGGAGCCGGGAGACCCGGTGGAGCAGGCAGCGGAATTCAACCATTTTGCGGGAGAACTGCTCGAACGCAATGAACTGATCAAGGAGGGCGATGCCAAGGCAACTCTGGCCATCGGAGATGAAAAATGGCCCTTCCCCGTACCCATAGTAAAAAAGGAGACCGGGTGGCTGTTCGACACGGAAGCGGGACGACAGGAGATACTGACCCGCCGCATCGGTCACAACGAACTGCTGGCTATCCGGGTCTGCCGGGCATATCTGGATGCGCAGCGCGAATACTACAACATGCCCGAGCAGGAGGGTGACCAGATCCCCAAGTATGCCCAGCGCCTGATCAGTTCGCCGGGCAAAAGAAATGGCTTGTACTGGCCGACTGCAAAGGGCGATAAGGAAAGTCCTCTTGGCCCGCTGGTCGCCGCGGCCAGGGAAGAGGGATACATGCAGAAACGCCCGGCAGACGAGAAAGGCCGCCGTCCGTTCCACGGCTACTACTTCCGGATACTCAAGCGTCAGGGTTCCAGCGCGCCGGGCGGAAAGTTCAACTATATCATCAACAACAACATGGTGGCCGGCCATGCCCTGGTAGCCTTTCCCTCCCGTTGGGGCGTCTCAGGGATAATGACCTTTATCGTGAATCAGCGCGGCAGGGTTTACCAGAAGAACCTTGGGCCCAAAACAGCCGAAATCGCCCGCAAGATGAAAGAATATAACCCGGACCTGACATGGAAGCTGGTGGAGCAGTAATTCTACTTTGTCACATTACACCGTTAGTGCAACATTCCCCCATCCCCCTCCCAACCTCCCCCTTGAAGGGGGAGGAGCCTTACATTCCCTCCCTTTCAAGGGGAGGGTTAGGGTGGGGATGGGGTGAAGGACTAATCTGACAAATTATTCCGGTTTCAAATCAAAGATGATATCAAGGCGGCGAGGAAGAAGGCGACGAGGCGTACAGATAGTACGTTGAGGAGCCTTCGACGAGCCAACGAAGATAGCGCTTTGATTTGGAAGTGGAATTAGACGCTTTCCAAGGTGCTCCGAATCAGACGAAGAGCCCCCATTACAAAAAATTACCACGGCGTACGTGTGGTAGTATAAGCATTTCCCGTAACCGCCCGCTACTTGGACTTGGGCGATTGGGCAGGTATATTCAGAAGCAAGCCCTGCCCGCTTCCACCGGCAAACACTTCGGGCATCTTGCCGTTCCATTTCGAAACCTGGTCGCGCATGATTTTCAGCCTTTCCCACTCAAGCAGGCGCGGATCGAGCGATGAGGCAATGGCCCGATTGGCTGCCGCCTCACCTTCCGCAATGGCAACCTTCTTTTTGGCCTCGGCCTGGGCTGCGCGTACCTCGTTTTCCACCTGAATCGCCTTTTGTATCGCCTGTGTCTTCGCATTCACGGCTTCGAGAAGCGTCTGCGGCGGCCGCAGAGAACCGATAAGACCGAACTGCTGAATATTGACGCCGTACTGGCGAATGTCTTCGTTCAGCGCTTTGCCGGCCCGTTGCAGAAACTCTTCTTTCTTTATGCCGTTGACCTCGTCAAAGGTGTATTCGGAGCCGATATTCGCGATAATATTCCGGGTGGTATCGCGCAGGAAACCGTGAGTGAAGCTGTCAATGTTATCTGCGCGGAACTTGGTATAGAAATCGGGGACTTTCGCGAAATCCAACTGGTAGCTAACCGCCACATCCATGTTGACCGGCACGGAATCCTTGGTATTGAAGGTCAGTTCTTCATTGGTCGGATGTCCCTCGGACGTATCATGGGTCCATGCGACCCGCTGGATAAACGTGGGATAGGTGACTACCGCCGTCTGGATTGGGTTAAAAAAGACAAAGCCGGTAACAATGTCTTCGCGGGTAACCCCCCTGTTCACCAGGCGATTTATCTTGATGCCCGTGTACCCCGGCTCGATCACCTTCCACGAAAACAGCAGCCCGCGCACAAAGGGTATGACAACGATCAGTAACAGCACGATAAACAGATACTTGGCCTTGCTTTTCAATCCCCCGGCAGACTCCGGCAGTAGGGTTCCAAACTTGCTCATTGTGTTTCCTCCTCATCATCAAATTAATTAAAAAACAAAAAAAACGCTCATCAGCTTCCATATTGCCCAAGCTGCTTTTTAGACTGCTCCATGACACTCCATCCCCCCTCCGGGTATTTCGTAACAGGATTTTCACATACATACATCTCAGCGGGCAATGGCGTCAAGAAATTCTATAATGAGGAAAAAATTCGCACAGAAATTACGTAAAATACTGAAATAAAAAATATTTTTTATTGTTTGTTTGACAAAACCCAAAAATATTGGTTAATATTTATCTGTAATTGACGTATATGCCGGGTCCAAAGAATAACTTTCACTACGATTAATGACTCTTCACGGTCAACCTAAATTCTGAACCACTTACAGACATATACCTACCGGAAAACTTACAGATCCATCTCATCAAGTACACACGTGAATTTCTCTCCATAGAGAGGTCTTCATGTATTTTTGTGTAAATTATCTGGAAATTATGGACTGTCCTTGCCGGGTTCCGGTATGACAAAACTGCCCAGGACGATCTGTTGGGGACACATGCGACAGGCCGTCTCTATCGCGCCCTGGACTCCCTTCTACAATTATAAAGTCGGTTTTGGGGCTATAACGCCATGAGAATCAATATTATTCAACCTACCCACTATAAAGATCCTGTCAGCCGGCAACTTTTCAAAGTAGACAAACTTTCGGTCTCGCCTCTTACTCTTCCGTATCTTGCCGCCCTTATGCCAAAGGGGCCAGATCTACGACTGATGGATGAAAGGACAGGCGGGCTGGATATCAATGCCGAGTGTGACGCCGTATTTATAACGACCTGGACCCTCAACTCGAACAGAGCTTATGAACTGGCCCGCATTTACCGGGACCGCGGGGTGAAGGTCATAATGGGCGGGCCTCACTGTTTTTTTTATACTGACGAAGCGCTGCAGCATGCTGATGCGGTTGTTGTAGGAGAAGGGGAACTGGTGATCGATGATATTATCAGTGATCTCGGGCGAGGCAAGCTGCAGCAGATTTATCGTGCAGAGAAGCTGCATGATCTCAAAGGGCTGCCATTTCCAAGGCGCGACCTCATCGGTACCGCCAATCTGAAGAAATTCCATGTTGTGGCTGTTCAGACATCCCGCGGCTGCCCGAATTCGTGCGACTTCTGTTCTGAACGCATGTATCTGGGCTCAAAGTATCGCATGAGGCCTGTTGATGAGGTTATAGAGGAGATCAAATTCACAAGGGGCAAACGGATTTTCTTTGCTGACAGCACACTTGCCGGCAGCAAGTCACGGACTATGGATCTGATGGAAAAGCTGATCCCGCTCAAGATCAGATGGTCGGCATTATGGACCGCAGACCGAGTACTGGACCTTGAATTCATAAAACTCGCCAAACGCAGCGGCATGCTCCACATAAACCTCGGCATAGAGAGCATAAAGCAGGAGACGCTTGATGTTATGAAGAAGCGGACTACGGAAGCGGCAAGAATCAAGGATGTGGTAAAGATATTGAGAGATCTTGATATAAGCTTCTCTTTCAATCTGATATTCGGCATGGACAATGACACCAGAGAGGTGTTTGAGGACACCCTCAAATTTCTTGAGGAGAACAAGGTGCATGCGGCGTTTTTCAATCCCCTCTCTCCGCACAGGGGCACAGGTCTTTATGACCGGTATCTTGCTGCCGGCAGGATATTGGACCCGGATAACCTGAACAGATGGCCGGGGCTTTCTGTCGGTATCAAGCCGATACATTTCGCTCCTGAGGAACTTGAAGATGAGATCAGGAACATGTACCGCAAATTCTACTCCTTACGATCGATTGCACGGAGGCTTCCGCTGCCGCTCTCAACGGCTTCAATTGCGTCTTGGGTACTCAACATGTCACAGAGAAAGATGGCGGCAGGCGGAGCTGAGGATTTCGAGGATTTCTAGAACCAACAGGGTCGAAACGAAAAGGCTGTCCTGGTGGACGGCCTTTTTCGTTTCAGACTACAGGCGCGAACGGACCGGAAAATCATGGGGAACCCAAAGCTCATTCCAGCGACTTGTGAAAGCGCAGTACGCTGACCGTCAGCATCACCAGGCCGATTCCCGCCATTGCCGCCATCTGCGGCCAGAGCACCTCAAGCCCTACCCCCTTCAGATAAACGCTTCGCAACACCACCTGGTAGTACCTCAGCGGATCGAGATATGTCAGATATTGCAGGAATTCCGGCATGCTACTGATCGGCGAGCCGAAACCGGAGAAGATGACCGCCGGCATGATAAAGAAAAAACTTGTTACCATTGCCTGCTGCTGGGTTGATGAAATGGTGGAAATAAACAGCCCGACGCCGAGCATGCAGAGGATGAACAGTATCGTCCCCAATGTCAGCGCACCGATACCTCCCTGCAACGGCACCCGGAACCAGAGCGTGCCTGCGGCTGAAATGAGCGCGGCATCCAGCAAGCCGATCAGGAAAAAGGGAATTGTCTTACCAAGAATGAACTCGACCCGCCGGATCGGGGTGACCATGATCTGCTCCAGGGTGCCGATCTCACGTTCCCGGACCACGGCAAAAGAGGTAAGCGTTACAACGAGGACGAGAACGAGATTGCCGATAACACCCGGCACGAAAAACCACTGGCTGAGCATGTCCGGGTTGTACCAGGGGCGCTGGTCCAGAACGATCCCCGGAATTTTGGAAGCATCGAGAGGCATTGTCCGCTGCAATGATTCGAGCTGGTAATCCCGCGCAAAAGCAGCAGTAACCACATTGACATAACCGAGTCCCACCAGCGCCGTATTGGAATTGCTGCTGTCAATGATCACCTGAATATGGGCTGTTTGCCCTTTGCGAATCTCCCGGGCAAACCCGGCATTGATCCGGATAGCCATGGTTACGTCGCCCCGGTCGATCAATTCGGCAACCCGGTGCTGATCCGTCAAACGCTCCCTAACATCGAAATAACGACTGGCAGCGAAGCGGGCAATCAGGTCCCGGCTTACCTGACTGTTGTCATAATCGACAATGGCGGTGGGAACATGCTTGATCTCCAGCGTTGCCGCATAGCCAAAAACCAGTATCTGGATCATGGGTGGGCCGAACAGTAAGAACCTGGACCGCTTATCCCTGAACGCCTGGAGAAATTCCTTGATCAGCATTTGACGTAACCGGCCGAACATCTTGTTTCCTCACGTAAGCCTTTTCTTGAAAATACGCGTCGCGGCAATGGCAAGTACTACCGCGAACAGCGTCAATCCGCAGAAATCCTGCCACATCAGCCATATGCTCGATCCCTTAAGGAAGATGTTGCGGATAATCGCCATATAGTAGCGGGAAGGAACGATGTGGGTGACCACCTGGATGGCTGCCGGCATCTGATCGATGGGATATATGAAGCCCGACAGCAGAAACGCGGGCAGAAATGTGGCTATCAGGGACATCTGGCTGGCGGCAAGCTGGGTCTTGGACACAACCGAAAAGAAGTACCCCATGGAAAGAACCACCGTAATGAACATGGTCGAACTAAGGAAAAAGACCCATAAATGCCCGCGGAACGGCACGCCGAACCACCAGACACCCATGGCGGCGCACATACAGGTATCGAACAGGCCGATTACCAGATAGGGGACAAGCTTACCGAAAAGGATTTCCAACGGCGTTACCGGTGTCGAAATCAACTGTTCCATGGTGCCGCGCTCCCACTCGCGGGCCACGGTCAGTGATGTCAGGAACGTGCCCACGACCGCCATGACCAGAGCCACCACGCCGGGAACAACGGTAGCCATGCTCTCCAGGTTTTCATTGAACCAGGTCCTCGAATCCACGCTGACCGGCGGCACGACTCTTATCTGCCCCCGGCGCTGGAGCCATTGCAACTGAAGCTGTTGCGAGTAGGTTTGAATAACAGCCTGGCTGTAGCTGATGCCCAGGTTGGCGCTGTTGCTGTCCGTGCCGTCAACCAGGGCCTGAACACTCACCGTGCCACCCGTGTTGAGTTTCTTCGAAAAATCGGGCGGCAGCACGATGCCGATCTGACAATGACCGGCGTCGATCGCCTGAATCAGCTCGGGGTAATCTTTGACGGTTTTGACGACGCGGAAATATATGGATGATTGGAAGTGCTTCAGAAAATCCTGGCTTTGCTGGCTCCCTTCCCGGTCCAGAATGTACACGGGGATATGCTTGGTGTCGAAGCTGACCCCGTAGCCAAAGGCAAACAGCATGACCAGCGGCATGGCAACAACAATAGCAATGCTGCGGGCGTCACGCCTGATCTGGATAACTTCTTTGCGGGCCATGGCCAGAAACCGGTTCCAGTTCATTGGCGAACCTGCTCTCTGCCGTTTTCGTTGCGCGTACTGGTGAGCGACACGAATACATCTTCCAGGCTGGGGCGGATTGGCTCGATCCGGGATACGTGAATGCCGCGCCCGGCCAGATACGTTCTCACATCCCCTACCGCCTCTGCGGCTCGCGGCACAACAAGATGGAGCGCATTCCCGAAAACAGCCGCATCCGTAACTCCCGGCGCGTCCTGGAGCAGTTCCAGGGCCGTCCCCACCTGGTCGCATTCCACCAGCAACAGTTCGCCGTCCATGCTGTTCAGCTTCAATTCCAGGGGAGAACCCGAGGCCACAATCTTGCCGCGATAAATCAGCACCAAACGATTGCAATACTCCGCTTCGTCCATGTAGTGGGTCGTCACGAAAACCGTCACCCCATCGGCGGCCATTGAATGAATCAGCTCCCAGAACTGCCGCCGCGATATGGGGTCAACCCCCGAAGTCGGTTCGTCCAGAAATACAATCGGTGGACGATGCAGGACCGCACAGCCGAGCGCGAGACGCTGCTTCCATCCCGTTGCCAACGTACCGGTCAGGGAATGCTCGCGCCCCTTGAGCCCTGCCATATTGATCGCCCACTCAATCCGGTCCGCAAGTTCGGATGCGCCAACACTATACATACCGGCAAAAAAACGGAGGTTCTCAATCACCCGCAGATCGTTGTACAGAGAAAACTTTTGGGACATGTAACCTATGTTTTGCCGGACCATTTCCGGCTGGCGGACAACGTCCAATCCGGCAACCTGCGCTTGTCCCGAAGTAGGCCGTAGCAGCCCGCAAAGCATGCGGATCGTCGTTGATTTCCCGGCCCCGTTCGGACCAAGAAAACCGAAAATCTCGCCCCGCACGGCTTCCAGGCTGATGTTGTCCACCGCAGTAAAATCGCCGAAACGTTTTACCAGGTTATTGACAACGACAGAGGGAGATTGGTCGTTCATTGGCCATTCTCCCCGCTACGGCCCTGAACGGCTTCGACGAACAGGTCCTCTATGGTTGGTGCGACCTGCTCAATCGTTTCGAACCGCACATTTGCTGCCTGCATTTTCGAGCGGAGTTGCGGAATCATCCTGGCAGCGTCATGAACAATCAGGTGAAGCCCGTCACCCACGATCATCATGCTTGAAATCCCCTCACTGCCCGCAAGCAGATCGCGAATGGCCCTGGGATCTTCGGTCACAACCGAAAGGACAGCACCCGGCAGATTCTGTTTCAAGCGAGCCGGAGTATCGCAGAAGAGAATACGTCCCTCATGCAGGAGCGCGATCCGGTGACACCGTTCCGCCTCATCCAGATAGGAGGTGGTAGTGAGGATGGTCACCCCCTGGTCCAGCAACGTATAGAGAATCCGCCAGAAATCGCGGCGCGATACCGGATCGACGCCATTTGTCGGTTCGTCGAGCAGGATCACTTCGGGAGTGTGAATCAAAGCGCACACCAGACCCAATTTCTGCTTCATGCCGCCGGAGAGCTTGCCGGCCAGCCGCTTTCTGAACTCACTCATCCCGGCCGCCTCAAGCAATTGGGCTTCCTGCTGCTCCCGTTCCGCCTTCTTGACACCGAAGAGGTCCGCATAGAACCGGATGTTCTCGGCCACGCTCAATTCCTCGTAGAGTCCGAAGCGTTGGGGCATGTAGCTGATCCGGTGCTTAGCGGATTCGGGATCGTTCACAATATCGAAGCCCGCCACCGTTGCACCGCCCGAATCAGGAGCAAGCACCCCTGCAAGCATGCGCATGGTGGTGGTCTTGCCTGCCCCGTCCGGACCGACCAGACCGAATATTTCGGCCCGACTGACGGCAAAGCTGAGATCGTTGACCGCGATCACGCCGGGAAACGACTTGGTCAATCCTCTGACGTCTATGGCGTTGTGCTGTTCGGACATATTATCTGACTGGCATCGTATCAATAACCGCATCGGCCGGCATGCCGGGCTTCAATTCATGGTTGGGGTTGTCCAGGTCTATTTTGATCCGGTAGACCAGCGTGACCCGCTCCTTGTGGGTTTCAACGCTTTTGGGAGTGAACTCTGCCTGGGACGATATGAACGACACCCGCCCCTTGTAGACTTTGCCGGGATAGGTATCGGTTTTCACGGTAGCGGATTGCCCCTGCCTGACCTTACCGAGATCGGTCTCGCTGATGTATCCCCGCATCCAGAGATGGTCCAGGTCGGCAATGGTTACGACCGGAGTGCCGGGCGCCATCACCTCGCCAAGTTCGGCCTGGCGAACAAGCACGACACCGGTTGCCGGAGCCAGCAGCGTGGTATAGCCGAGCCTGATCCGGGACAGATCCAGCGCTTGACGTGCCGTGTGCACACTGGCCCGGTTAATGGCGATCTGCTCCTTGCGGACGCCTTCCAGAATCTGATCGTAATTCTGTTTGGCACGCTCAAACGTGGCTTGGGCGCGCTTGAGATTGGTGGCGGCAGTGTCTCTAATCTGCCCCGAAACCTCATCTTTTCTGAACAGTGCATCGTAACGCTGAAAGTCGAGTTTTTTGAGATCAAGGTCTGCCTTGGCATCGTTCAATGTCTGTTCAGCCGCTTTTTTCTCCTGAATGCGGCTACCGGCCAGAGAGAGTTTCAGCTCGGCTTCACGGGTATTCACTGAAGCAGCATCCACATTGACCTGCTGCTGATAGTCGTTCCGGTCAAGCCTGGCAAGCACGTCGCCGGTTTTAACGGATTGCCCTTCCTCTACCGGCAGTTCCACCAACCGCCCCTGCACCTTGAATCCCACCACGCTTTCATGGGCTTCGATATTGCCGGAAATCTCCACCACGGAACCGTCAGGCTTCTTTTCGTTTCGCATGATGTAATAAATCAATGTTCCGGCTATGACGGCAACCAGTAGTATGATTGGGATCAGTTTCTTTTTCATGACGGTTTTAACCTTTCCTAGCCGTTGGGAATCATTCGGTCCGCAATAACAGGCGATAAGTATCTTCCGTATCGCCCAGCGCCCTGGCCAGCGCTATCTTGGCCTCGGCATGCTGAGCCAGGGCGTTTATCCGGTTATCCAATGCACGCGCAAGAGCATCCTGCGCCGTTACGACTTCAACGTTATTTGCCACGCCATTTCTGAAACGGTCGCTTGCGTACTGCAATTCGCGTTCGGCAAGCTCCAGGCCGCTTCCCGCAACCTCCACCTGTTCCGCAGCCGACTCAAGATTGAGCAGAGCTTCTCGAATATCCTGCTCAATGCCGACACGTTGATCCGCTATCTGCTGATCCACACGCTTCAGCCGGTTTTCCAGCTCCAGACGTTCGCCCTTCCGGTCCATATCGAACAAGGTCAACACGAGATTGCCCTGAATCATCCCTGTCGGTTCAAGGCTGCTCAACTCCAGACCGCTTCCGCCATAATTACCGCTCACGATAATTTTCGGGAAATAGCGTGAACGGGAGGATTTGATCTGCTCTTCCACCGATTCCCGCTGGGACTGCAGCGACCGGAAGTCCGGACGGCTCTCCAGCGCTGCTCTGACCGACTGTTCAATGCGCGGAGCATCCAGTTTCCTGAAGGACAGCTTGTCGGAAAGCACAAGGGGAATAGCCAAATCGACGCCGGTGCTTCGCGCCAGAGCCAATAGGGCTTGTTGGGCGGAATTTTTTGCAACGAGCAAATTTTGCCGGTCATTGGCAAGCTGTACCTGGGCCCGGAGTACATCGAGACCGTCGGCAACACCGGCCTTGCGCTGATCCACGGCCTGCTTTTCGAGCACTTCGGATGTTCTTACCCGGGATTCCGCCGTTTCAACCCGTGCCGCCGCATAGGCAGCGTTTATGTAATTAACGGCAACGAGACGGATTACCTGGCTTCTGACATCCAGGTAATCATGCTGCCGCGCCTTGTGCTCTTTCTCACTGGCCTTGATGCTGTGATAGGTCTGAAGATCAAATATGGTCTGATCGGCGTAAGCCCTGAAATCATAGCTGGTGAATGGTCCGACAACGGAAGGGGCGTTGGGAAAATTAATGCCTTGAGCCTTGAGGTTGCGGGTCTGATAGGCAACCGGCGTCTCGATACGCACGTGCGGAAGATAGGCTGAAAGCCTTCGCTCCCGTGTTCCCTCCGCTTCGCCAATCCTGGTCCCGGCTACCAGGACATTGACGTTCGCCTGTAATCCCTTGGTGATGGCCTCATCCATGGACAAAGCATAGGGTTCACTGGCGCCGGCGCATGCCACATGAGTTGATGCAAACAAAACCGTCAAAACTACGTACCATTTCAAACCACATCGAATCATAGCGGTTACCTGTTGCGTTACGTAAGTTATAGCCCTTATCTCGGCCTTACCCCGCTGAGAAAAACATCCATCATCTTCTTCAAATTCTCTTCAAACCGGTCATCGGGCGATAACGACCCAATCACCATACTTCCGAACACCATACGCTGAAAGGCATGAGCGATTGTTTCAGCATCAAGATCTGTCCGAACCTCACCGCACTGCTGCCATTGTGCAATCAAGCCGGACAGCATTTGCCTTCCTTGAAAAAAACTTTCCGACATCCGCTGCCGGAGCACGTCGTTTGAAAAAGCAGCCGTGAGCAAGCCCTGAAGCAGAACCGGGTTGTTACCCATCTCTTTGCTCAATGATATCGCAAGTTCGTAAAGTTGCGTTGCCGGAGGAAGACCGGAGTTTGTGTTTTTACCGATGCCGGCTTTGATTTTGCCAAATTGTTTTTCCCGGAATTCCAGCAAAATGCTCTCTTTGTTTTCAAAATAATTGAAAAACGTCCCTTTCCCCACATCCGCCAACTGGGTGATCGATTCTATTGTTGTTGCGTTGAAGCCGCGTTCGGCGAACAACTGAAGCGCGGCGCGAAAGATTTTTTCTTTGGTTTCCTCGCTGCGCCTCTCACGCCTGCCGACTGTTTTCTTCGTCTGTACCGGCTGAGTGCCATTTTCGATTGTATCGTTACGTGACAAGGCGAATTCTCCATTTATGACCGATAGTCACCTATGACCATAAGTCAACAATATTGCATTGTCAAGAGTATATTGGGAGTTTTTTAGGATTGCCAGCGGAGTAGCAATGAGTGAAATAGTGAGAAAGCTGCTGGAGGGAGTGGAATTGAGTGTTGAGAAAAACGGGGGCGGGGGTTTAAGCTATTGAACTCTGCAGGTTTTACGGTGTAGACCGGAAGGGTTCATTCAACACAACAAGATAGCCGTCGGGATCAAAACACCAGAGTTCCTTAATGCCATACGGTTTGAGTTCCAATGGATAAAGAATTTCCAAATCCTCTTCCAGAATGGCGTCGTTAATCTCCTCGATATTTTTGACATCGAAATGCAGCGTTACGCCGACACCGCGGGGAAACATGCCCAGGCGCTGTTCCAGCATCGGATGTGCCCTGATGACATCGCCCTCTTCTACAAAAATAATGGCAATGCCGTCCATATCTATCAGAAGATGTTCCGGCGCACCTGGAGACGTGAACGAACGCTGCACGTCCAATTCAAGAATACCGGCATAAAACGCCTGAGTGACCGATAGATCCGCTACGGAAAACTGAATCGAGTGACGTGAACGATGGACATTCATCTATACGCCGCCCAAGAAACGCGAGGCATAACCAGACAGGTACGAAAGCCAGTTAAAGAAAATCAGGATGCCAACCAACATCAGAAAGGCGCCGGTAAGGACCTCGAACATGCGGATAAAACGCTTGAAGCGGTTGAAGAACGTCAAGAAATGATGCAGTGCAAGAGAAGAGAAGAGAAAGGGAATACCAAGCCCGAGGGAGTAAAGCAACAACAGGATGATGCCGTGGACAACCTTCTCCTCGGTGGCGGCAACCATGAGAATGGAGGCTAGTATCGGGCCAATGCAGGGAGTCCAACCGGCCGCAAACACCAGTCCAACCAGGAAACTTCCCACATAACCAGCCGGCTTGTGGTGTACCGTAACTCTTTTTTCTCCCAGCAATATTCCAAAGGGCACAACACCGGTGACATGAATTCCGAAAAGGAAAATCAACACGCCGCCGATTTTCCTGATCGCGGTGGTATGATCCTGCAGAAAAGAACCGGCAAGAGTAGCGGAAGCGCCCAACAGAACGAAGACAACCGTAAAACCAAGGATAAAACAGAGGGAGTGGAAAAAAGTCTTTTGACGGACGATGTGCGTTGGATGCTCAGCTTGAAGATCGTTAAAGGAAAGACCGGTAATATAGGTAATATACGACGGGATAAGCGGCAGAACACAAGGAGAGAGAAATGAGAGCAAACCTGCTATCAGTGCTCCTACATAGGTTACTTCCTGGCTCTGCATTATAAAATCTCCCCCTCTACTTCATTAAATTCTCAAGGAAGGTGATCGTTTCAGGAGCATACCAGTCAAGAGGGCCGATGACCTTTTTGATGATAATTCCGTTTTTGTCGATGATGAAGGTTTCCGGAAAACCGGTGACTCCGTAAGCAGACGCGGCTTTTCCGCCCGAATCGGTGTAAGCCGGCAGTTGATACCCGCTTGTCCGGAAAAAGTCTTCAATCGCCGGTTTCCCTCCCTCATCCATGGAAACAGCAACCATCTGATACGGTTTACCCTTCATGGCAGCATTTAACTTCACCAGAGAAGGTATTTCTTCGCGGCAGGGTGGACACCAGGTAGTCCAAAAATTGAGCAGCACGACCTTGCCCTTAAGTTCGGAAAGCTTTAAGCTGCCGCCATTCAACGCGGTGACGGTTATTTCGGGCGCCGGCCGGTTTTCCACGGCAGGGGAAGATGTACCGAACACCCCTTGGCTTTTTCGCTCACAGGCCGCCGTACTCGCAAAAAACATCACGGCAAACAGGCAAAGCAACGTTTTCATGTATCCTCCAGGAACCCCATTAATCTACCTTGTCAGATTAGCCCCTTACCCCATCCCCACCCTAACCCTCCCCTTGAAGGGGAGGGTTAGGGTGGGGATGGGGTAAGGAATGATGCAAAAACTATGTAATGTGACAAAGTAGAATTAATCACCGTCGCAGCAATTATCTGTTGCGGGTCACGACATAGTCGGCCAGCTCCAGCAATGCCTCCCTGACGGGAGTGGAGTCAAATCCGCTCAAATATTCAGTACATCCCTCGATATACCGCCGCGCCGCGGCAACCGTATATTCTATGCCCCCGTACTGTTTAACCAGCCCGGAAACATTCCGGAAATCATCCAGAGTCATTTCATCTTTTTCAATGACTCTGGTAATGATATCACGCTCAGCGGATGAGCACATCCGCAGGGTTTGAATCAAGGGCAGGGTAATTTTACCCTCTTCCAGATCATGGCCGATGCTCTTGCCGAACTCTTCCTCGGTCGCAATATAATCAAGTGTATCGTCCATTAGTTGAAAGGCAATACCGAGATTCATGCCAAAGTCGGACAGCGCCTTTTGCCGTTCGGGAGAAACCTGCCCCAGGATAGCCCCGGCTTCGCAGGCAGCGGACATGAGAATGGCTGTTTTGGACCGGACCACGCCGATGTAGTTCTCTTCCGTCAGATCAAGCTCACCGGTATAGAGCAACTGCATGACTTCTCCCTCGGCAATGACGGTTGTGGCGTCGGAAAGAATCCGCAGAATATCCATGCTGCCGACCGCCACCATCAGGGAAAATGATTTGGAGAAGAGAAAATCACCCACCAGCACGGAAGCTTCATTGCCCCAAAGCGTGTTGGCCGAGGCAAGGCCACGCCGCAATGTGGCGCTGTCCACCACATCGTCATGGAGCAATGTGGCTGTATGAATGAACTCTATAACGCTGGCCAGAGGAACGGCCTTATCTCCCTCATAGCCGCTCAAACGGGCCGCGAGCAGCAGCAGGGCAGGACGGATGCGTTTGCCGCCGCTGGAAAGAACGTACTCTCCTACCTTGCGAATCAGGGGAACATCAGACTCCAGATCTTTGCGAAATTGCTGTTCAACACGCTTCAGGTCATCGCCAATGAGATTCAACGCAGCTTGCATCTGAGGTTCCTTAAGGAAAAAGTTTCGTCATACTAATGGAATTAAAACGGTTTTGTCAATTGCATCCATGCAAACAGCCGCAGGGATCAGCGTATCGATCTCATTCAAGGATTTTCCCAGTAATTTCTTCGTCAATTCCTGAAATAACAGCAGTTCCTGGGCAAACAGTTCCTTGAACGGATGGCGAATGTCCGCCATCCCGCGAGGATCTTGATCGATAAAGTTCAGCGTACACCACTCGTCAAAAAGTTCTTCGCCTGAGGTATCGATCAGAGGAATGCCGTTCAAGCGGCAGGTCATGGGACGATGATCGTAGACGAGACACGTGCCCTCTTCCGAAAGCAGCACGCAGGGAGTTTCATCATCTTCCGGCATGATGTCATCCCACTCCGATTCGGGGATGGGATTGAGCAGCCACGGCGCGCTGAATTCTGGCCACGTATCCGTAATCTCATTCAGCCGGGACATGGCTTTGAGCCGGATTTCATGCTGCAAGGAGTTCGGCAAACGGTCAAAACCGCTGCGAAGATACAAAGCATCCAGCAAGGTGATGTCGAACAGCCCGCGACAGCAGGCGGAACAGCCCCGATGACAGGCAATCAGATCCGCATGGCCATGAAGGCAGGTTGCAAACCAGCGATCCACCTCTCGCAGAAGATCACCGTATCGGTCAAATATCGCATCCAACCTTATTCCTACATATAAACCATTACCTTGACGGAGATGGAGCCATCGGCTGTCTTGAAAGGAATGGTTACACCTTTACACTGTACGTTGATGCTGGTTTTTTCATTTTCATCCGGCGGTTCCGAAATGGCCCGTAACTGACCGGAAATAACGAGCGGCAAACCGAGAGCGACACTGCCGTATTGCTCGTGGTATTTTGTTTTAAATACCCCGGCAATATTATTGGTCAACTCTCCCATGGCATCCCGAATGCAATCGTCTTCAGCCTCATCAACCATCAGCAGCTCTTTTGCCACGATCTGTGCCGATTTTTTGTCGGTGGCTACGATAATATATCCAACCCTGTCACCGGCTACTCCCACGATTCCGGTCACATCCGAATCAACCGGGTCAACCCGTTTTTCAACCTTGCCTGCCAGCAGGTCGATATTCATATAGCTCTTGAAGGTGTCCTGTGTAGCTGCCATGATGGTAAACATGATTTCTTCAAAAGAAATGCCTGCCAATCTGAAACCCTCCCTGTGAAGAGATTAACCTTCTAGCCGAATCCTGCGATAAACTCATCGCTCTGACAATATCAATGAATACAACAAACTGCTCCGCGCATTCGCATACGTGCAACCGAAAATATGAATGGAGAAAAGAATTTCAGCAGTCCGACTCACACGTGCGGACTATTCATTGTTGGGCGGGAAACAAGATGGGCTGGAAACCGTGCGGTTTCGTTTCTTACTCCCATTCGATCGTTGCGGGCGGCTTGCTGGAAATATCATACACCACCCGGTTGACCCCCTTCACCTCGTTTATGATTCTGCCGCTGATACGCGCCATATCCTCATACGGCAAGGGATACCAGCTCGCTGTCATAAAGTCCTTGGTTTCAACGGCACGGAGGGCGACGACATACTCGTACGTGCGGCCGTCCCCCATGACTCCGACACTCTTGACAGGCAGAAATACCGCAAATGCCTGGCTGATCTTATGATAATGGTCTGAGGAGTAGAGTTCTTCAATGAAGATTGCATCGGCCTTTCGAAGAATCTCCGCATATTCTTTTTTAACTTCGCCGAGAATACGTACACCCAGTCCGGGACCAGGGAAAGGATGGCGCCAGACCATCTGATGCGGCAGTCCAAGTTCCTCGCCAATGGCGCGCACCTCATCCTTGAACAGTTCTCGCAGCGGTTCAAGGAGTTTGAGTTTCATATAGTCGGGAAGTCCGCCCACATTGTGGTGGCTTTTTATGTTTTGTGCTTTTCCGGTTTTGGCTCCGGCGGATTCGATAACATCAGGATAGATCGTCCCTTGGGCCAGCCAGCGGGCGTCCTTGATCCAGTTCGATTGTTCATCGAAAATCATGACAAACAGGTTTCCAATGATTTTGCGTTTCTGCTCCGGGTCGCAAACACCGGCCAAGGCATCCATAAAGCGATCCTCGGCATTCACCCGGATCACCTTGACCCCGAGATTTTCTGCAAAGGTGGACATGACCTGGTCTCCCTCTTCGAGTCTCAGCAGGCCATTGTCCACGAAAACACACGTCAATTGATCGCCGATTGCCCGATGAATCAGGGCCGCAGCCACCGAAGAGTCAACACCGCCGGAAAGCCCCAGTATGACCCGTTCGTTTCCGACCGCCTCACGGATACGCCTCACGGCATCCTCGATAATCTGACCCGGTGTCCAGTTGCCGGTACAACCGCAAATTGTCCGGACGAACGTATCTATCAGCAGTTCTCCCCGTGGGGTGTGATTCACTTCCGGATGAAATTGCACCCCGTAGAGATGCCGTTTCACATCCTGGATAGCACAGACCGGGGCATTCGTGGTCTGCGCCACAACTTCAAATCCGTCAGGAACCCGGGAGACGTGATCGCCATGACTCATCCAGACCGGACTGACGCCCTCCACAAAGAACCCCTCGAACAACTTACCCGGATTGCCGCAACTCATCAGCTCCGCATGGCCGAATTCCCGCTTACCGGCAGGCACAACTTCTCCACCGAAATGGCGGCTCATCAACTGCATGCCATAGCAGATTCCCAAAACAGGAACCCCCAACTCGAAAAGTTCCCCGGCCACGGATGGCGCACCAGGTTCGTAGACCGACTTGGGGCCTCCCGACAGTATGATACCCGTGGGAGCGAAAGCGCGTATCGCCTTCATATCAATATCAAAGGGATGCAGTTCGCAGTAAACATGGGCTTCGCGTACCCGCCGGGCTATCAGTTGGGTGTATTGGGAACCGAAATCGAGAATCAGGATTTTCTGGCTGTGGATATCGAGTGTCATATTAGTTTCCTACTCTGTAGTTAGGCGCTTCCTTTGTAATCGTGACGTCATGTACATGCGATTCCTTGAGACCGGCGCCGGTGATGCGTATAAAGCGTCCTCTTTCCTGAAGTTCCTCGATCGAGGCGCAACCGGTATACCCCATGCCGGAACGCAAACCGCCCAGCAATTGGTGAATATTGGCGGAAAGCGGCCCGCGCTGCGGCACCATCCCCTCAATACCTTCCGGTACGAGTTTAACATCTTCTCCGACGTCGGACTGGAAATAGCGATCCTTGCTGCCATCCTGCATGGCGCCGATCGAGCCCATGCCACGATAACTTTTGTACGTACGTCCTTGATAAAGCACCGTATCGCCGGGTGATTCCTCGGTGCCAGCGAAAAGTGAGCCGATCATGATGCAGTCCGCTCCGGCAGTAATGGCCTTGGGCAGATCCCCGGAATACTTGATGCCGCCATCGGCAATCACCGGAACCCCGTATTTATGAGCAACACGGGAACATTCAAAGACAGCAGTGATTTGCGGGACACCGACGCCGGCCACCATGCGGGTCGTGCAAATCGATCCCGGGCCGATACCGACCTTGACACCATCAGCGCCGGCCTTGATCAGCGCTTCGGCCGCTTCGGCCGTGGCAATATTACCGGCAATGATCTCAACACCTGAAAAGGTGGATTTCGCCCGGATTACGGCTTCGATAACCGCTTGGGAATGTCCATGAGCCGTATCAATGACAATGACGTCGGCACCGGCCTTGATCAGCGCATCCATACGGGCTTCCATATCAACCGTCGGCCCAACCGCCGCGCCGACCCGCAAACGTCCCAGGCCGTCCTTGCAGGAATTGGGATATTTTTTGACTTTCTCGATATCCTTGATGGTAATCAGCCCTTTCAGGAAACCATCGTTATCAACCACCAGCAGTTTTTCCACCCTGGTATGTTTGAGGTGTTCCTTGGCCTGCTCCAGCGTAGTCCCTACCGGAACCGTCACCAGCTTGTGCTTGGTCATGCGCGCCGAAATGGGCAAATCGTAATTGGTTTCGAAACGCAGGTCGCGATTGGTGAGGATACCTACTAGTTTACCATTGGGCTTGATGATTGGAAGACCGGAAATGCGGTAGCGCGACATGATTTCAAGCGCCTCGCTGATTTTCTGATTGGGGCGCATGGTAATGGGATCTACGATCATGCCTGATTCGCTTTTTTTGACCTTATCCACCTCGAATGCCTGTTCGCTGATGGTGTTGTTCTTGTGAATGATACCAAGGCCGCCTTCCCGCGCCATGCAAATGGCGGTACGGGATTCGGTAACCGTATCCATAGCGGCGCTGACAAGCGGAATATTGAGCGAAATGTTGCGGGAAACCCGGGTGGAGATATTGGCATCGCGGGGGAATACCGTGGAATGGGCGGGGACCAGGAGGACATCGTCAAAGGTAAGACCTTCAGTCATTTTCTCAGAAAGCATATACGGCTCCTCGCGCGAGAGTAATTTTATAAAAGTTAGTACAGTGAAAAGGCCAAGTCAAGGTAAAAGGAACAAAGAGAAGGGTTGCCATAACATACAGATTTTAAAAATAAATATGGCTTAACGAAAGACAGGCGTATATTCGGTGATATCAGGGGGAATCCCAACGTCCACGCAACCAAGCATCAAATCCGAACCTCCCCCGCTCATCCCGTAATCCGGCTAATGACGGCTGACTGACAGAACGTCGTTATCAGTGCCTCACCCGTGGGTCAAGCGCATCGCGAATTCCCTCTCCCAGTAGGTTGTAGGCAAGGACGGTAACCAGAATCGCAAGGCCGGGAAATAACGAGAGCCACCAGGCAAATTCGATATAATCCTTGCCCGAGGTAAGGATATTACCCCAGCTGGGAGTAGGTGGCTGAACGCCGATGCCAAGAAACGAGAGGGCCGATTCCGTCAGAATGGCGCCTGCGATGCCCAGAGTCGCGGATACCAGCACCGGCGACATGGCATTGGGAAGAATGTGACGGAAGATGATGCGCACATCGGAGCAACCGATACAGCGGGCAGCCGTGATGTAGTCCATTTCGCGGATCAAAAGCACCTCGGCTCTAACGAGTCGCGCAACGTGCATCCAACCCGTGACGCCGATTACAGCCATGATGTACCAAATGGATGGCCCCACAAAAGCGATCACCGCCAGAATCAGAAAAAACGTCGGAAAGCAAAGCATAATGTCGACAAACCGCATGAGAACGGAATCGATCCATCCTCCAAAGAACCCCGAAACAAGGCCAACCAAGGTACCGATAAACGTTGCTATCCCAATTGCCACAAACCCGACCAAAAGGGATACTCGTGTCCCATAAATAACACGGCTGAAAACATCCCGGCCCAGTTCATCGGTTCCAAAGAGATGTTTCATGGTTGGCGGACTCAGCACATTCCAGGCATTAATCTGAAACGGATCGTACGGAGTTATTAAAGGCGCAACCAAAGCAACGAACAAAAGCGCTGCAATAACCCAAAAACCAAGCGAAGCAAGACAATTGCGCCGAAGCTGGAGAACGAAAAAAGACTGCAGGAAAGATGGCTGTTTTGTATTCATAGCGGTTTGTCACCCATGCCTGATGCGCGGATCCGCGATCGCATAGCTTACATCGGCAATGATATTACCAATAAGAGTGAGAAATGATCCTATCAGCAAAATACCCATCACCACCGGATAATCGCGAGACATGACCGATTGAAAAAAAAGTTGCCCCATGCCGGGAATTGCGTAGATTGTCTCGAAAATAACGCTTCCGCCGATGAGTCCCGGAATTGAAAACCCGATTAACGTAATTACCGGCAACAGAGCGTTTCGCAGAGCGTGTTTATATATAACTACTCTTTCGGAAAGCCCCTTGGCTCGCGCGGTGGTGATATAATCCTGGCGAACTACATCAAGCATTGTTGAACGCATGAAGCGAGATACTCCGGCCAAGCTGCCAAACGTCCCCACAGCCACCGGAAGCACAAGATGCTTTGCCATATCCAGCACGTATTGAAATCCGCCATATAAATCGCTTCCCATTGAATGGAGCCCGGAAAGGGGAAGCCAGTTCAACTTGACTCCGAAAAAATACATCAACAAAAGTGCCAGCCAAAATGTCGGCACGGCAAACCCGATAAAAACAAAAACAGTCACGCCTTTATCCAATAAGGTATTTCGTCGTGTCGCGGCAAGAATACCAATCGGAATGGAAATACCGAATTCAAGGATAAGCGATATCAGATTTATGGAAATGGTAACGGGTAAACGTTCTTTTATTTTTTCGGTCACGGGCCTGCTGTCCGACGAGAAGGATCTGCCCAAATCAAGGGTAAGCAAGCGTTTGCCCCAATCAAGGTACTGAGTGTGCAACGGCTTATCAAGCCCGTAAAACCGCCGCAATCGATCGCGCGACTCTTTACTGACCTTCGGATTCATTGCCATCTGCATCTCCACCGGTTCACCGGGAGCCAGATGGATTACGGCAAAGGTAATCAGGGAAATTCCCACCATAAGCGGTATCAGCATAAGGAAACGTTTTATCAGATAGTTTGCCATGCGGCCTTCATCCCTCCAATAGCAGTTCTTCAGGCTCTTCCACGTATTCCTTCACCCGGCGCAGAAAACCGACCGCTTCACGGCCGTCGATGATGCGGTGATCGTAGGAAAGCGCCAGATACATCATGGGGCGGATCATAATCTGACCGTTTCGGACAACCGGACGTTCCTGAATGGCATGCATGCCGAGCACACCGCTCTGAGGCGGATTGAGAATCGGGGTGGATAATAACGAACCATACACACCGCCATTGGAAATAGTGAAGGTACCCCCCTCCAGTTCGCTGATGGACAACTGGTTATGGCGTATTTTATCGACAAACCCCGCGATGGCCTTGTCGATTTCGAACAACCGCAACTGATCGGCATTGCGCAGGATTGGAACGACCAGCCCTTTTTCTCCACCAACGGCAATCCCGATATCGTAATAATGGTGATAGACGATATCGTTTCCATCAATACGGGCATTAACTGCCGGGAAATCCTTGAGAGCCTGAATACAGGCCTTGACAAAAAACGGCATCAGTCCCAGCTTGACGCCGTGCCGTTCGAGAAAGTGTTCCCGGTATTTTTCACGGAGTTGGTTGACCTGACTCAAATCAGCTTCGTTAAATGATGTGAGCATGGCTGTTTGCTGACGTGCAGCCAACAGGCGTTCCGCGATTTTTCTGCGGATGGGAGACATTGGCGTACGTTCCTCGGTACGATTAGCGGGAGGAGCAGGAAACGCTTTGGCAGAAGCCGGAAACGCAGGTTCGGCGGGACTAGTAACAGTTTCCGCAACAGGCTCTGCCGACGGAATCGGAGACGGTGTGATATCCGGCAAAGATGGCGGGCCAGGCTCCGGCTCCCAGCTCAGTTTTTCCTGAATATGCCCGGCCACATCATCCGGCATGATCCGCCCCCCCTTCCCTGTCGCCGTGACTGACTCGGGAGATATGCCCGCCGCCCGCATCTCGCGTCGGGCCGAAGGGGATGATACCGTGCTCCTGATGGCTTGTTCCCGTTGCACTGGTGCAACTTTTGCTGCGGAAACAGATGTCGAAGGTGTAATTGCCTCAGCTTGCTCCTTGATCTCTCCAATAACCGTTCCGACCGGAACAGTTGTACCCTGGGCAACCAGAATGGTTAACACTCCAGCCACATCGGCATTCAGATCAAGCGTAATCTTATCGGTCTCAACTTCACAGAGCGGCTCATCCTTGGCAACTGTATCACCATCATTTTTCAGCCACTTGGCAACCAAGGCTTCGCGTACGGATTCACCAACTTCCGGGATTTTGATTTCCATAGTCCACTCCGCAAACGTCACGTTTTATCGGCAATGTCCGGTTTGGTAATTGCAACAGAGTTAAAACCCTGCCTTATCCCCTCACCCGGCCTTCGGCCACCCTCTCCCGGTGGGAGAGGGATTGATTAGTATCCCTTCTCCTCAAGGAAGAAGGTGCCCCGAAGGGGCGGATGAGGGGGATTTTGACTTGCTGCAAAAAGCTAACCGGACACTGCTGACGTTTTATCATTGAAATTTTAATTTTTTCATAAAAGTCCCCCCCCGGCCCCCTTTAGATTCTACATAGAGGCAGGGGATATGATGTTCGGTATGTTTGCACAGTTTATATCATTTCTCCCAATTCTCCAGCCAAAAACAAAGGGCGGCCCAAGAGCCGCCCTTACAAATATCATGTATGCATCAAAAAAAGCTACGCTTTGCCTTTGAGAAATTCCCTGCCAAAGGGAGACATCTGCCGTAACCGTTCGATAATGGGTGGCATTTCACGAATCACGGTATCTATTTCAACATCAGAGGTATAACGCGAGAGAGAGAAACGGATGGAGCCGTGGGCGCAGGTAAAAGGTACACCCATGGCGCGTAAAACATGGGAGGGTTCAAGGGAACCCGAGGTGCAGGCGCTGCCGGATGACGCACAAACACCCAATTCGTTTAACAACATCAGAATCGATTCCCCTTCCACAAACTCAAAAGCGATGGAAAGCGTATTTGGCAGACGCTCGGCCGTGCCGCCGTTAATACGCGCATGGGGAATGGTTGTCATCAAGGAGTCCTGCAAACGGTCCCGCAGAGCCTTAACCTGGGTATTCTCCATTTCCATATGTGTTGCAGCCAATTCGCAGGCCTTGCCCAACGCAATGATGGCAGCAGTATTTTCGGTACCGGCGCGGCGGCTCTTTTCCTGATGACCGCCCACCATAAACGGACGAAACGGTGTGCCACGCCGTACATACAGCACGCCAATCCCCTTGGGAGCATGTAGTTTATGGCCGGAAATCGACAGCATATCGACATCGGATGCCGCCATGTTTATGGGAATTTTTCCAACTGCCTGGACTGCATCGGTATGAAAAATCGCTCCCTTGGCCTTGGCAATGGCCGCAGCCTCTTCAATCGGAAAGATTACGCCGGTTTCATTGTTGGCCCACATCAGCGAGACAATGGCAGTATCGTTGTCCACTGCTGCCTTGTACTCCTCCATGTTCAAGCGGCCTTCTCCATCCACGCCGATCTCGGAAACACGATACCCTTTCTGGGTCAGATTGCGGCACTGGGTCAGAACTGCAGGATGTTCGACACGCGAAGTAATCACGTGCCGGCGATCGGGAAAGACCTCCAGGGCAGAGCGAATGGCAGTATTATCACTCTCGGTGCCGCAAGCAGTGAAAATGATTTCCTCGGGAGAAGCGCCTAAAAGGCTGGCTACACGGTTTCTGGCTTCAATAACCTTTCCCTGGACCTGACCGCCGAAAAAGTGCATCGAGCTTGGGTTGCCGTACAATTCGCAGAAATAAGGACGCATTTCTTCAAAGACCGCTTCATCGACCTTGGTGGTAGCATTGTTGTCAAGATAGATCTCTTTCACGCAGCCACCTCCTCGACAACAATATCCTCAGCCACCAAGTCGCGCAGTTTGATTTCAACCATACGGGCCGTGTTGCCGGAAGAGGCGCAACCAGCACACGCCTTGCGGAACGCAACCTGAACCTTGGAACCATCAATGTCAATCAACTCGAGATCACCGCCATCGGCCCACAAAAGCGGCCGGATATCGCGTTCCAGAACTTCCTGGATCATCTGCATCTTCTTCATATTGGAAAGTTTTTCAGGACGTTTGCGCGGCGCTTCCTGAGCAGTTCCCAACACCTCTGCAATCAGTTCCTTGATCTTGGGAATGCAACCGCCACACGCTCCGCCGGCTTTGGTAAAATGCGTTACCTGCTCAGCCGTGGTCAGCCTGTTGGTTTCAATGACCTTCCTTAGAAAGGCATCGGTGATACCAAAGCACTTGCAGACCAGTTCACCCTCAAAGTCAGGATATGCGGGCCCATGATCATGTTCGCTATCGTGTACGGGAATGGGCTCTCCACGATATTTGGCGATGGCAACTTCCAACGCCTCTTGCCCCATTACCGAACAATGCATCTTCTCTTCCGGAAGACCACCCAAAAAATCGGCAATTTCCTTATTACTGATAGCCAAGGCCTCGTCCAGGGTCTTGCCCCTGAGCATCTCAGTCAAGGCCGATGACGATGCAATGGCGCTGGCGCAACCAAATGTCTGGAACTTGGCATCCACGATCCTGTTCTTATCCTCATCCAGCTTGAGGTAGAGTTTAAGCGCATCGCCACAAGCAAGGCTGCCAACCTCGCCAATTGCGTCGGCATCAGGTATCTCTCCAACATTACGCGGGTTCAAAAAATGATCTTTTACGATCGGTGTATAATCCCACATCAGTGTATCCTCCAGAAAATATAAACAACGTGCTAAGTACTGTTAACTGCCACCTGAAGCCGTAACGCTTCCATACCTTCACTAGCCTGAAAGGCCTCTGCCTTGGGCGCTTTCGCGGTATGCGACAAGAGGGCGGAGACTTACCGGAACTGATGATTGCAACGGCACAGGCGGCGTTGTGGCCCCGGCTCTTTCAGGCACTCCGGTATTCCAGCATCACGGCTTTAAGTGCTAATAAAGGTCCGCCCTGCGGCCATCACTTCCGCAAGCCGGGCATCGGAAGCAGCTTCCCCGTAAAGACGTACTACAGGCTCGGTTCCGGATTTACGGAAAAGCATCCAACTGCCATCTTCCAACAGCAGTTTAATCCCGTCAATTCTGATAACCTCCTTGACTTTCGCACCGGCGACCTTGGCGGGAAGCGAGTTTATCTTGTCTGCATAGGCAACTTCCAACTCAGGCGACAACCTGATGTTATCCCGGCGGGTAACGAAACGCCCCACTTCTCCATAAAGCCGCTCAAGCAACTCACGTAGGGACTTGCCCTCGCGGGCCACCATCTCAGCCACCAGGAAGCAGGCCAGAATGCCGTCTTTCTCGGGTACATGTCCCTTGATGGAAAGTCCGGCGCTTTCCTCGCCACCAATAACAATTTTATCCTGGCTGATCAACTCTCCGATATATTTAAAGCCGACCGGTGTCTCATAGAGCGGGACACCATGTTTCTTCGCAACAGCATCCACCAGATGTGAAGTTGCCACGCTTCGCGCCGCTCCTCCTTCCACTCCGCGAACACGGATCAGGTAATCCAGCAGCAACGCGATAATATAATTGGGCTCGATAAAACTACCGTCGGCATCCAGGATACCAAAGCGGTCGGCATCACCATCGGTTGCCAGACCAAGCCGGATTTCAGGATCGTTCTTCACAATAGAAATGAAATCAGGGATGTGGCTTTCCGACGGTTCGGGAGGCTGGCCTCCAAAGTACGGATCGAGATGGGCATTGATCATCTGAAATGCCGCCCCATGACCAAGCAACGGTGTATCCAGATAGCCGCGTGCAGTACCATAAAGAGGGTTTAACGCCACTTTCCCCACATGCTTTACTGCGTCGAAATCAACCTTCTGTTCCAGCGTCTTCAGGTATTCCTCGCGCGGATCGATCATAACCAGCAAGCCACTCTGCCCGGCATCCGCCAATGATGGCTGCTGATAACACACTGTTCCGAGCATTTCATTTGCCCTGCGCTCTATGTCACTGGTTGTCGCAGGCAAGGCCGGTCCTCCCCAGGAAGGGGAAAATTTGACCCCATTATATTCGGAGGGGTTATGGCTGGCCGTGAAATTAATTGCGCCTGCAGCCTGCCGTCGCAAAATTTCAAAGGAAATAACCGGCGTTGGAGTATCACGCTCGCATAAAAAAGTCGTGATCCCCTCTCCTGCCAGAACGCGCGCAGCCTCCTGTGCAAAGCGCTGCCCCATAAAACGGGTATCGCAACTGACAACGACCCCCTTGTGATGTTCACCCGCAGCCTTCAGGTTGTCTGCAATAGCCTTGATGACAACCCTGACATTATCAAAAGTAAAGTCCTCGCCAAGAATCCCACGCCAACCGGATGTGCCAAAGGAAATGCGCGCCATAATTACCTTTCTCTAACCCAGAAGCAGCAGTATAAAAAGACATCTTTTGTCGTATTAGGGTAATACATCCGTAAGCTTCCCGTCAAGTCAAAGAGCCGTATAAACACAGGATTTTTTCTTATTGACTTTGTGATCTCATACTTGTTACATTTAATATCTAATTACGAACGCAAATCAGGGAGGAAGAAGCATGCAGTGTCAGACAGTACTTCCAGGTACCGAATGTACCTTTTGGGGCAAACAGGGCTGTATTTTCACAAACGGTTCTTGCCAGATTATTGTTGAAAACTGTGAGGGGTGTGACCGTATTGTAACCGGTACCATAGGGCAGGTTTGTTCAGCCTATCCCGCACCAGCAAAAAAATGGCTGAACGGAATCTGTAACTTCGCAAGCCACGTCAAGGTTGAAATCAAGGTCGAAGATCTCAAAGTCAACCCGCTCAAGGCTTCCAAGAAAGCTTCCGGCGGCGGCAAGAAAAAATAAAGTCTGCACGTTTCTTCAAAAAAGGGGGATCTCATATCCCCCTTTTTTTATGTCCGAACGTCCGGCACATATACTCTAACAATCACTTCTCTTTACTCAAACCGGCACATCCATTTTAAAGAAGAATTGATTCAGTTTACCGGAAGAAAAGCAAATTCGGGAGCGTTTGCAATCAACCCCGCTTCCATGGCAAGCCGGTAATAACGCTTCAACCCGGACAGATGGTGTTCCGTCAGGTCATAACAAATATTCTTTCTCCAATACTCCAGCAAAAGTTCAGGCCCCATCCAGTTTCTCTCAGGCGATGCCTCCACAATCCGTTCTAGATGTTCCTTGGCGTACACTTTGGCATGACGCAACTGATGAAAGAGACGTACCAGCTCCTCGCCATTGCTCGCAAACGCCATTCGCGTGGTAAGCCAGAGCGCGAAAACGAATGGTTCGCCGGTCCAGTCATACCAGAGCGCCCCCAAATCATATACAAACATGTTTGACGATGCTTTACTCGCCCGCAACGCGGCATCGCCAATCAACAAGAGCGCAGCAGCCCCGTGTAAATCATCCGCATCAACCTGATTGGTTACCTGATAGGAACAATCACAACCATAACGGATTTTTAATAATATTTTCAGCAAGTTGATTGAAGTTGCCGATTGCGAGCTCAGCAGCACGGTCTTACCATCGAGCTCCTCGACCGGAATGGCCGAGAAAAGCAGAACACTGAGAACCGGACCTTTACTGCTGATGGAAATATCGGGAATAATCAGAAGCTCTTCCGCGTGAGTTGGAAAGGTGATTGAAGAGGAGGGGCACACATCAATATCACCGGATACCAATAAACCGTTCAAGTAGGCCGGGACACCACCGACATACTGATAGTCGCTTGAAGGATATAATTCATGCAATGCATGAAAAACAGGTGTGCAGTTAGCGTATTCTATTCGTCCGATCCGTAACATCAGCGTGTGTTTGTATAGAGTCTGTCAGCGTCACCTTCGACGACCCGAATACCCTCTTTCTCGAGAAGTTCACCGGTAACCTGCATGTACCGGGTAATAGCATTGTCATACGTAACAGCCGCAATTATCTGGTCATTCTTGGCTGTGACCACATCATTTTCCACATCCATTACATCCTTGGTTGTTGCCTGCCCAGCCGCATTCTTACGCATATAAGCACGCAGCCGTTCCTCCGCAAAAGCTCTTCCCCGGGCAGCCACCTCGAGCTGCTTGTAAGTGCTCGCAATAGCCCGGAGGGAAGTCAATACATCGGTTTTGGCGTTATCTTCCAGACTTCTTATTTGCAGGGCAATCTGCGCATTTTTGAGACGGCTCTTACGGTAGTTGTTTTCAGCGGCATGATTCCCCAAGGGATAGTTAAGAATAAGTCCGACGCCCCAAGCCGGATAATCAACACTGCCAATCCCATCCAAAGCATTGCCATAGTTGCGATTCTGGCCAACCAGGGACCCGGTAATGTTGAAAGAAAGATCGGGTTTGAGATTATTGTGGAACACACGAGTCTTAAGCTCGCTGATGTCCAGACTTCGCTGCAACTCCTTGATGTCCGGGCGGGACAAAGCATGCTGTATGGCTTCGTTCTGATCAGGCAGGTATTGTTCCTTCCGGGGAGGATCGGTAATGACAATATCACCCTGCTCATGAAGTTGCAAAAGCAGGCGCAAAACATCTACCTGGTCGCTGACACTCTTTTCGGCATCGATCAGTGCTTTTTCCCGCAGCGTTACCCCGTATTCAGCACTGAGGACATCCATCCCAGTTGCAGCCCTGGCCTTGGTTTCGCTGAGAATTTTGCGGGCCAGCGCCAAAGACACTTTTCTGACTTCGAGTTGTTCGCGCAGACTATAAAGTTTGAAGTATTCCGTTCTGACTTGGGTTACGGTATTCAGCAGAAGATTTTTGAAATGCTCGAGCGAAGCAAATTTTGAAAATCGAGAAATTGAAATATTAAGTTCAGTATTTTCACGACCGGCATTTTTCAACAGAGGCTGACTGAGAGTGACCCCCAGACTGGATTGCCAAAAATACTTCTCTAACGTAAATGATGTGGCGCTCGTGTAACTGTTGTTGAAAGCAAGTGACGCAGTAGCACCGGTCCAAAAGAGCTGACTTAGGGACGTGTTCAACTGAAAAAAGTTGCCCCTGCTGGAAAACGTAGTTGTTGAATCGGTAACCGGAGTTACGGTATCGCTGTAGTTTGTCTGGATATTCAGAAGCGGGTCGTAAATTGCCCTGTTCCGGTTGATTTCAGCTTCAAATTGAGCAGAAGTGTACAGTTCGGCCCGAACATCCAGATTTTTCTCGGCGGCCATTCGGATTGCTTCGCCAAGAGAAAGCTTTAACGGCTGATCTGCTGCAAAGGCGCTGTTGCCCCAGCAGACAAGAACGGCAAAAAAAAGCATCAACTTTTTCACACCAGGTTCCTTTAAAGAAATACCGGAATGAGATCTGGCATATCTCACTCCGGCATTATACGGCATGCTAATCCCTGGTTTCCACATACTCGGCATAATCATCCGCCGACATAAGACCTTTCAAATCGTCAGAGTCGGCAAGCGACACCTCGATCAACCAACCGCTGTCATAGGGGTCATCGTTGATCAACCCGGGATTGTCCACCACCTCCTGATTAACTGCTTCGACAGTACCACTGAAGGGAGCGTACAATTCGGCAACCGTTTTCCTTCCCTCGATGGTGCCGAAAGAATCATCCTGTTCGATATCATCTCCCTCTTCAGGGAGTTCAACACAGGCAATGATGCCAAGATCTTCCTGGGCAAAATCAGTTACACCAATGACGGCTGTTCCGCTTTCAACACGCACCCAGATATGTTCTTTGGAATATTTTAGTTCTTCAGGGAAGTCCATGGCTTACTCCAATACAATCCGTTCTAGAAAAGATGTGTCGATGTTGCCTTCAATGAAATCCTTGTTGGCCATAATCCTTTTCTGAAAAAAGATGGTTGTCTTGATTCCCTCGATAATATACTCATCCAGCGCCCGTGACATGCGCCTGATAGCATCTTCCCGAGTTTCGGCATGAACGATCAATTTGGCAATCATGGAATCATAATAGGGCACGACGGAATACTGATCATAGACGAATGAGTCAACCCGCACGCCCAAGCCGCCCGGAGGATGATAGGCGGTGATTTTGCCGGGACAGGGAGTAAAATTATGGGGATCTTCGGCATTGATACGGCACTCGATAGCATGGCCGTTGATCTTGATATCATCCTGCGTATAGCGCAAGGGACAACCTGCTGCCGAACGGATCTGTTCACGAACTATATCCACACCGGTTATCATTTCGGTAACCGGATGCTCCACCTGAACGCGGGTATTCATCTCCATAAAAAAGAAATTATTCTGTTTATCGACAAGAAATTCCACGGTTCCTACGCTGTTATACCCAACTGATGCCGCTGCCTTAACCGCGGCATCCCCCATGGCCGCACGCAGCTCAGGAGTACTGATCGTTGAAGGCGCTTCTTCGATCAGCTTTTGGTGGCGGCGCTGAATGGAACAGTCGCGCTCTCCCAAGTGGATGACATTACCATGTTTATCGGCCAGAATCTGGATCTCCACGTGACGCGGGTTCTCGCAATATTTTTCTATATAGACTTCAGGATTGCCGAAACCGGACTGAGCCTCGGCACGAGCCGTAGTAAATGCATTGGGCAATGCTGCCGGAGAATGCACGATCTTCATGCCCCGTCCGCCCCCGCCCGCGGTAGCCTTGATAATTATAGGAAAACCTATCTCCTTGGCAATCCTGATTGCGTCTTCAACAGAAGCGACTCCTTCCTTTGTTCCGGGAAGGATCGGCACTCCCTGAGAAATAACAGCCTGGCGAGCACTGATCTTGTCTCCCATGATCCGCATGCTCTCCGGGCTGGGACCTATAAAAGTGATGCCGCACTTTTCGCAGATTTCCGCAAAGTCGGCATTTTCCGAAAGGAAACCATAGCCGGGATGAATCGCTTCCACATCGGTCAGTTCCGCGGCACTGATAATGGCGTTGATGTTCAGATAACTTTGGGCGCTTGGAGCGGGACCAATGCAGACACTCTCGTCGGCAAGTTTGACATGCAGCGAGTGGATATCTGCCTGTGAATAAACCGCCACCGTTTTAATACCCAACTCTTTACAGGCGCGAATGATACGAATGGCAATCTCGCCCCGGTTGGCGATCAGAATTTTATGAAACATGAAAACGGAACCCCTTTTTATACATAAATCGATAGGTCAGCGCAAAGCCTGTTGTGTCGAAGAATCAGTGGGTCAACACAACATGCCCTCGCCCGCTATCCTCGAAACAACGTTCCCTGCTTAATGGATTACAGCTTTTCAACAATAAAAAGAGGATCGCCAAATTCCACTGCCTGCGCATTTTCCTTGCAAACCTTAAGGATCTTGCAACGGAACTCGGCCTCGATCTCATTCATCAGCTTCATGGCTTCGACAATGCAAAGCATCTGGCCCTTTTCAACCACGTGGCCGACCTCGACATACGGTGCGGCTCCGGGCTCGGGAGCGCTGTAAAATGTTCCGACAATGGGTGAATTGATTGGTACGCCACCCATTTCCTCCGCCAGCGTATTCACGGCTTGAGCAGGCACTGCAACCGGAACAGGTGCGGATTGAACAGCCACCTGCGGAATGAACGGTTCCACCGGCGCCATAACAACCTGGCCGGCTTTTGCACCGCGGCGGATAATGATTTTCTCGTCGGAGTTTTCCATCTCAAACTCCGTAATATCTGTGTCGGAAATCATATCAAACAACACCTTCAGGTCCTTAACATCCATGTTTATCTCCTTTGTAATGCGCTCTTGCAACACCCGATAATGTCGAGGCCCAGCAATTTATAGCAGTGTAATTTTTCGTTATATATACATCAATTCTTTTGAAACCTGCGTCAGCAAACGGCAGCCATCCGCATTAACCACTACGGTATCTTCGATCCTCACACCACCAAAACCTGTAATATAGATACCAGGTTCTATCGTAAAGACCATACCTTCTTCGATTATCATGTCACCACGGGGCGAAATTGTCGGTTTTTCATGGATTTCCAAACCGACTCCATGTCCCAGCCCATGCCCGAAGTACTCGCCATAACCATGCTCGCGGATGTAATCGCGGGCCACGGCATCCACGTCACTGCACGCCATTCCAGGTTTGATCGCAGCTATTGCCCTGTCATGCGACTCTTTGACAATAGCATATATTTCCACAGCACGCGGGTCAGGCCGTCCCATTGCCACAGTTACAGTTTCATCGGAATGATAGCCGTTCATCAACGCGCCAAAATCTATGGTCACCAGTTCACCCGAGCGGATCAGCTTGTCCGAAGCACGACCATGGGGCATGGCTCCCCGTTCGCCGGAAGCCACTATAAAGTCGAATGCGCGGCCATCCGCACCACGACGGCGCATCTCAAACTCCAATTCGCACGCAAGGGACGCTTCACTGACTCCGGCTTTTAATTTGCCGATTGTTTCCAGCAGGGCGCCTGAAGCCAGTTTGGCAACCCGATCGAGCCGATCGATCTCATCCTGATCCTTGGTGGAACGAATCTGGTCCAGATTCGCGTTTAAAGAGACCAATTCACAGTTATCCAATTTCTGCGACAATGCAGTGAAATCAGCAACTGTTGTATGAGCTGCCTCAAAGCCAATCCGCCTCAGCTTAAGCTCATCAGCCAGCTCCTTAATTGTTTCCAGTTTATCAGAGAACTGCCTGACTTCGCCATCAGCCACCTCTGTTGACGCCTGGGTCGTGTATCGCGAATCGCACAGGAGCCAACAACGAAAATCGCGTCCCATAACAAAGGAACCCTCCGAGCCGGTAAATCCAGACAGATACCGGATATTGGACAGGTTCGAGAAAAGGATCGCATCGAGATCATGCGCAGTGAAAAAGCGCTCCAGTTTGGCGCGCCTGATTTTTAACATGGCTGAATCCACCAGCACAAAGAATTTTTCCTCAAAGGAGTTCTGTTACCGGAAGCAAGCAATATGCACTGTTTCATGAGCGGTGAAGTGAGCCCCATAATGCGCGCAACCCCAGCAAATAGCTCTCAACACCGAAACCGCATATCTGGCCGATCGCCAGAGGTGCCGTCATGCTTTTATGCCGGAACTCCTCACGTCGGTATACATTGGAGAGATGAACTTCAACAAAAGGCACGGCAACCGATGCAAATGCATCCCGTATGGCGACACTGGTATGGGTATAAGCGGCAGGATTGATAAGAATGCCGTCGTAAGTACCGGCTGCCCCCTGGATGGCATCAATCAAAGCCCCTTCGGAATTTGACTGAAAAAACGAAACACTGCACTGCAACTCTGATGCAAGCTTCTCAAGAGAGCGGTTGATCTCATCCAGGGTAAGAGTACCGTATACTTCCGGCTCACGCTTCCCCAGAAGGTTCAGGTTAGGGCCGTGCAAGACAAGAAAGCGCATGGCTCAGACGAGCTCCCGTATGAAGTCTTCGGATTTTAGCCGCAACATATAACGGCCCTTCCCAAGATTGCCATCCCTGTCCAAAACCAGGATCAAAAACAAATCATCGGTCAATACACGCAAAACAACATACAACTGACCGCTCGTGATGCAAAGTTCCTCTGTCGCCCCCACCGCCAGCAGCTCAACGGCGCGCTTGATATCCTTGAGAACTGTTGAGGATTCGACGGTCAAAAGCTGAAGATCAAGTCCATCCTGGTTTACAATGGCCTCATCAATGGGTATGCCATCGCTGGCCATGATAACGGCAGCGCGGCTACCCTCGACCTTTTGGACTATTTCGGACAGCGTTTCCCTTATCGACATGCCTTGATCCTCCTGATCGTATCAAGCCACCCTTCCAGTGTGGCAATCATCTCGTCAGCCCTACCCTGCGCCGGAATACCGGACAACTCCGAAGATTCCTGTACCGCGATGACCGGAGCGGCTTCCTGTTCTTCCTGAATAATACTGTCGGCAGCCGCAGGTGCAAGCTCCCTGGCCTCAAGTTCGGCAATTCGAGACAGTATCTCGGGATTCGTTGGGGTTTCATTGAGCAGCGCCCGGTAGATATCGAGCGCCTTGGAAATAAAACCCTGCTGGACATACAGTTCCGCCAGGGTTGCGGTAGAAAGCGGATCGTGATGCGCCGGTGCTACGGAGACAGGGGCTTCCGCTTCTTCCATCCACACATCTTCATCGGTAAGGTCAATGATTTCATCGACTTCAGCGAAAGTTTCCTCAACAGGTTGAGGCAAACCGGTTGCGAGTTCATCGCTAACGGTTGCAACCACATCATCCATTGGAAGGTGGGCAGGCTGCTCCAGCGCCTTCAGCTCTTCACGGCACTCCGCATCTTCAGGATAAAAATCCAACATCACATGAAGCACTTTTTTTGCCGCGTCGTGGTCCCCGCAGTCAACCAATAGCCTGGCCAGCATCTTCTGGGCCTCGGCATCATCGGGCAAGGCGGAGGTTACTGCTTCAAGAGCCCCCCGGCACTCTTCCACAAGCCCTTTGACGTGGCAGGCCATGGCAAGGGCACGCTGTCCTGCAGCATACGCAGGGTATTTTGCCACCCCTTGTTTTGCAGTGTGTAAGGCGTCATCAATCAGATTCACCTTAAGATAAACATCAGACAACCGTGCGAAAAGATATGAATCAGGATTCTGTGTCAGCCGTTCTTCCAAATCCTTGATATCAGCCCAGAATGATGCGCTTTGCTGCTGCATGATTCAGACCTCCAGTCCACTCAGAGTGAGCAATTGCTCCGTAGTCAGTTTTTCCATAGCATAATCGCCAATACCACGATTGCAGACAAAATTAATCATGCCGTCGCGACTTTTTTTGTCAGTAAGCAAGGTTTCTACCAGCCGGTTGCGCTCAACCTGCAGTGCAGCATGCGGGAGTCCGAAACTGTCCAGCAGGGCAACGATTCTGACAATATCCTGATCATTACAATAACCACGCGCCTTACTGATCCGGGCGGCAAGCACCATACCAATTGCCACGGCTTCTCCATGAACCAGAGTACTATACCCGGCCAAGGTCTCCATAGCATGGCCCAATGTATGGCCGTAGTTGAGAATGGCGCGCAAGCCGGACTCTTTCTCGTCCAATTCCACAACCTGGGCCTTCAATTCACAGGAACGCTGAATGATATGCGCCAGACATTCGCTCTCCATCGCCATAACCCTGTCGCTGTTCCGCTCCAGATACTCAAAAAAAGTCTGGTCAATCGCAACGCCATATTTAACGACCTCAGCCAGACCTGCGCGAAACTCACGCAGCGGAAGCGTTGATAGCGTCTCGACATCTATAAGTACCAGCCGGGGCTGATAAAAAGCGCCAATCAGGTTTTTCCCGCGCGGATGGTCAATGGCGGTCTTACCCCCGACACTGCTGTCAACCTGGGCAAGAAGTGTTGTGGGCACCTGAACGAAGGGGATGCCGCGCAAATACGTTGCCGCGGCAAAACCTGCAAGATCCCCCACGACTCCCCCTCCCAAGGCAACAATAAATGACTTGCGGTCAAGCCCGGCCTCGATCAGGTTGTCATAAACACTATTAAGGGTTGCCGAGTTCTTATACTCCTCGCCATCGGGTATCTCAATCACCGTCACCTGATTACCCACGCTGACAAGCGATTCCCGAACCTGGTCTGCGTACAGCCCAGCCACAGCAGGATTGGTGATCACCGCCACACGCCCGGTCAGCCCCCGCCCGCTACACTCGCGGCCGAGCGACGACAGCGTGCCGCTGCCGATCAGGATATCATAGCTGTTTTCGCCCAAGTTAACGGCCAACACACTCACGCAAACAACCCCTTTAAAGTCCCTGAAACCGGTATTCCAGTGTCATGGATGCAGAAACTCTTCATAATCCGTGCGGCAATATTTTCCACGGAATTGTTGTCCGTGTCAATTCTAATATCTGCATCAATCATAAAATGGTGACATTCTGTGAGCAGCGCCGTAATACGGTTTGCAGCATCCTTTCCGCTATCCAACCGACCGATGAGCAGTCCCTTTCAGCCGTTCCGGGATCACGGGTAATGAAGCGCTCAGGTCAACCACCGCCTGATGACTGGACACTCAGGCCTCCCGGATCTGCTCCAGATACCCGTCATAATTCCGCTTGATCTCGCAGATGGAATCCCCTCCGAATTTTTCAAGGAAAGCATTCGCGATTTCAATAGCCACCACAGACTCGGCAACAACCAAAGCAGCCGGAACCGCGCACGTATCGGAACGTTCCACGGCAGCCTCGAATGGCTCATGAGTCCGCATATCCACCGACCGTAGCGGCTTATACAGGGTGGGTATCGGCTTCATGGCCGCTCTCAGAATAATCGGCTCGCCATTGGACATGCCTCCCTCGATACCACCGGCATTGTTGTCTCTCCGATAATAAGCGCTGGCCGAGCCATGCTCAAGACGTCCGGTATCCCAGAAAATTTCATCATGCACGCAGGAACCGGGCCGCCGGGCTGTTTCAAAACCGATTCCCACCTCAACTCCTTTGATGGCCTGTATGCTCATCAACGCCATTGCTAGGCGAGCATCCAGCTTGCGGTCCCACTGGACATAACTTCCCAAACCGGGCGGTGTGCCGACAACCTGCACCTCCACCACTCCGCCAAGGGTGTCGCCGCTGGACTTAGCGTCATCAATCGCCTGCTTCATTTTCTGTTCCGCAGCCGCATCGCAGCAAAACAGGGGCGACTGGGCAGCTATGCGCCAGATTTCGTCAAAAGCAAGATCCGAAACCGAGGCAACCACACCACCCACTTCGCGGACAACGCCGCCTACTTTAATGTCGAATACGCCCAGGAAGGCTTTGGCCACAGCGCCGACAGCTACCCGCACGGCGGTTTCACGAGCGCTGGAACGTTCCAGAATATTGCGCACGTCGGAATGATTATATTTGAGGGCGCCGCTTAAATCAGCATGGCCGGGCCGGGGACGCGTTACCGCCAGTTCATCATTACGAAACTCCGGCAGCGGCGACATCTTCTGGTTCCAGTTTTCCCAATCGCGATTTTTTACCACTAAGGTAACGGGGGAAGCCAGCGTCTCGCCCCAGCGGACTCCGGAGAGTATCTCCACCTGATCTTTTTCGATCTTCATCCGGTCGCCACGACCGTACCCCTGCTGTCGCCGAGCCAACTCACGGTTGATATCTTCAACCAGAAGGGGAACGCCGGACGGCATTCCTTCGATAATCGCGGTCAGTTGCGGTCCATGGGATTCTCCCGCGGTCAGATAACGAAGCATAGAAAAGCAAAACCTCCATCACTTTGAAGAATTTCGGCCAAAATAGCACTGACAGCGCACTCTCGGCAAGGTAAAAGACTTTGGGGGGGCATCGCCGTATCTAACGTTTCTTTTTTTTCTGTTTGAGTGAATCTTTCAACCGTTTTGTCGTACGGGCAATCATGATGCGGTGGCTGCCGTTACTTGGCACCTCTCCGGCAGGGATGCGCTGAACGTAGTTTCCGTCCGGCAACATATCCCATGCCGAACGCTGGTCTTCCAGTTGCGTGTCAAGAATGACACGCAATTCCTCCATCAACTGGGGATGTTCAACCGGACAGAGCACCTCCACCCTGGCCTCAAGATTGCGTTTCATGGCATCGGCTGATGCAATGAAAAATTCTTCGGCCCCGCCGTTACGGAAATAGTAGATACGGGCATGTTCCAGAAACCTCCCCACCACGCTGATCACTCGTATGTTTTCCGAAAGGCCGGGAATTCCGGGACGCAACCGGCAGGTATCGCGAACAATCAGATCAACCTTTACACCCGACATGGAAGCGCAATACAATGCCCTGACGATATCGCCGTCTTCCAGGGCATTCATCTTGAACTGAATCAGCCCCCCTCCCTGCTCTTTCTGAATTTGAACTTCCCGTTCAATTCGCATCAGCAGCGCCTTTTTCAAAAAAAGAGGGGCAGGTGACAGCTTGCTGTAGTTTCGCTTTGCCATGAAGCCGGTGGTCAGGTAGTTGAACAACTCCGTCACATCGCCGGCAATGGCGGCATCACAGGTCAGCATACCGACATCGCTGTAGATGCGGGCCGTCTCGGTGTGATAGTTGCCTGTGCCGACATGTACATAACGCCGCAGGCCGTTATAATCCTGACGAACGACCATGATGATCTTGCAATGGGTCTTGAGTCCCACCACACCATACGTCACATGGATGCCCGCTTCCTCCATATACTCGGCCAAACGGATATTGGCAGCCTCGTCAAAACGGGCCTTAAGCTCAACCACGACGGCAACCTGCTTGCCATTGTGGGCTGCCTGAACCAGCGCATCGATAATACGTCCCTTGCTGGAGGTGCGGTAAAGAGTCATTTTGATGCCGCGCACCTTGGGATCTTCAGCCGCCTCACGCAGAAAACGCTCCACCGAAGTCGAAAAAGATTCGTAGGGATGCTGCAGCAGAATCGAACCGGCATCGCGGATTATATGAAATATACTGCGCCGGCTCTGAAGCTGGTAATGATCGGCAGGGTGATGGGGCGGGTCATGTTTGCGGGGGTGGTCAAGCATGGCCAGCTCGAACAGATCACGCATTGCAAGCATCCCTGGAACCTCAAACACATCGCTTACTTCATCAAGCTCCAACTCCGACGCCAAAAGTCCCCTATGGTGCGGGTCCATACCGGTGCCAATCTCAAGCCTGACAATCGGGGCAAACTTACGCTCCTTCAATTCCGATTCGATCATGGCCATCAGATCGTCGGCCTCTTCTTCATCCTTTTCTGTATTGGCATTGCGGGTCACACGGAAAATTTCACAGCCCACAACCTCCATTCCCGGAAAGAGCATATCGAGATTATTCATCATCACATCCTCAATCCGGACAAAACTATCCCCCTTCCCTACCTGCAGAAATCGGCGGGTACCGAGGCCAAGAGGAACCTTGATTCTCGCCAGCGAGGCGGTCTTTAACTTGGAATATCGCACTGTAACCAGAAGGTTCAACGAGAGATTCGAGATAAACGGAAATGGATGGGCGGGATCGATTGATTGGGGTGTCAAAAGCGGGAAAATATTTTCAAGGAAATGTTCGCGGAGCTGCTTTTTTTCTTTTGCCGATAGCCCTGCATATTCTTCAATTACAATGTTCTTGTCTTCAAGAATAGCGCAAACTTCTCGAAAAAGTTTCTCTTTCCTGGACTCGAGATCTCGAATAACGGCATAGCATTCGACAACCTGCTGGCGAGGTGTGCGGCCGTCCAGAGTCAACTCGCGCACATCGGCTCCGATCTGCTGCTTGAGGCCGCCGATGCGCTTCATGAAAAACTCGTCAAGGTTTGCACTGACAATGGCTATGAACTTGACTCGCTCCAGCAAAGGCGTCCGCACATCTTCCGCCTCATGCAAAACGCGGCGGTTGAATGCCAGCCAGGTCAATTCACGGTTGAGATACCATTGGCTGTCCGTCAGATCAAAATCAGCCTTGGAAGCAGCTATGCGCTTATCCGGTTTCACCTCCACTTCAACCGAAGCGGCAGGTTCATCGGAACTCCCCTTTTGTCCCTTGGGCTCAGATGACATATTCACTTACAGTCTCCACTGATTGTCAAACAAAAGACACAAAAAGGTATATTAAATGTAACATATTGTAATTTTTATAATTTTACCACAGAAACAATCTTTTTGTCTTGCAGAAAACGATCCAGGAGAACAAGAGGGATTCCAAATAGCGCAAGCATAAAAATAGTGTTTATAATTTCAATAAAATAGCCACTCACCGAATGCGAAATCGGCTGCAGAACCCATCTTACGAAACCGGTCAGCAAATAGAGAGGAATAAAGACTATCACTGCGCGCAAAAGCACGGTAAGAGATTTTAAGGCAATTACCCGGCACTGGAGAAAAAAGTATGCCGTCACCATGACAATTGCGCCGTAGAGCGTTTCAAGCCAGGGCATCAATCCATAACGTGAAAAGACGTACCACGTGGAAACCGGTTCATCCTGCAGGGCAGAGAGCTGCTCCTTAAGCGCGCTGGAATCGTAATTGAGCACACCCCACGCTCCTATGCAAAAGACAACAAATGCCGCTACGCCGCAGCCCCATCCAACTAGGTTGACGGGATGAAGTTTGTCGAGAAACTCGGCAACAGGAGAAACCTCTTCTTCCGGTGGTGGAGGTTCCTCATCGTGACCATATTTTTTGGCGAGTAGCATCTGCTCCTTTTGCACACGCTGCTCTTCATGTTGGCGTTCAAGGCAGGTTTTAACAAGTACGCCACATTTTGGACACGTTTCAAAACGATCCTCGCCAAACGTGCTATAGTTACATGCTGGGCAGGTATCGACCAGGTAACTCTCCGACGCGGCGGTCGGCCTCATAACGGTAAAGCCATGCTTGCAACGGGGGCAGGCCAGAAAATGTCCTTCCTCGGGTATGATATGTGCGGGAATATTTCCAGTGGCATTGCATTTGGGACATTCAATTTTCATCGGACACTCGCTGTTGCTGTGGAATTAAATTCATAGTGATTCAGACGATGGTGTGCACCAATCAATGAGAACATACAAAAAACTCTTCATAATTCCAATGATTTTTCTCTGCATCCCGTTTTTTCGGGCCAGCCTCTGTGCTCCATCCTGAAGACCGGTGGCGAAAAAACTCATTAATTTCAAGTTCATTCCCAAATTCGGTCACGTTTGACGGTCAAGCCCCCCTATCCCTTAAATTAAAAACTTGCCTGTTGGATGTTTTTGTATGAAAATTCAGTCGAAAATTGCCGACAGATAATACTACATTACCTTGATTTGCATTTCTCACGGCACACGAAAAAATGTATGCCGGACTTCACTTTCATGGCGTTCTGAAAAACGAGAGGAAACAAACGGATGTCTTTTGCAGGCGACTTGGAACATTTGCCCATTGTAGATGTCATTCAACTGCTTCATTCAACAAAAAAAACAGGGACCTTGTGCCTCAGGAGCCATAGGGGCGAAAGCCAGCTTGTCTTTAATGACGGCTATATTGTCAGCGCAAACCATGTCCGCAACAATATCCGCATTGGCCAAATACTGGTGGCGATGGCTGCCATTACTCCCGAACAATTGGAACAGGCGCTTTTCCAACAAAAACAAGCCGGTATTGGGCGAAAACCCCTGATTGCATCTCTCATGGAGGGGGAACTGATTGACAGTCAAACCGCCTTTACCAGCCTGGAGTCACTCATTGAATTGACCATTGTCGAGGTTTTGACCTGGAGCAACGGCACGTTTGAACTTGACGTTGATGCAACGGTCATAAGCGACGAATACCGCTATTTTCCGGAAATACTCAACCAGGAAGTCCAACTGAACACCCAGAGTGTTTTGATGGACGCCTTGCGGATATACGACGAAAAAATGCGTGACGGCACGCTCCAAAACGGGGCTTTTGAAGCGGAGCCCCCCCAGGAAGAAAACAATGCGGAAAGCACGGTCATCACAGCGGACATCCTTGGTCTGGAGGACCTGGACTCTCTCGAACGAAAAATACCGGATGTGTTTTTAGGGTTGAAGGAGTATGACGCGGCAGAGATCCATCGTCAGAAGGTGCGGGAAAACATACATAATCTTCCACAGGCTGAACTGGACAAACTCCTTACCCAATTGATCGAATTTTCCGGCACGATGGATTCCACCGCTAAACAGCCGCAATCCGGCGCCGCCTCGCTGGCGGTCATTATTTTCGGAAAAGATGCATTCATTGAACATATCGTTTCGACTGTATGCAAACATGAGGGGATATTTGTATTCTCAACCGATGATGAGACAAATCTGGATCTGATTATTGACCAGTCCTTTGCCAAGGAGCTTATGCCCCTTCTCGTTATTGATGCGCCACAGGAAAACAAAGGTTGTTTTTCTTCCGGACACATACTCGGCTTGCTGCAGCAAAAACGCGAAAAATATCCGCACATTGAATTACTGCAATTGGTGGCGCCCCGCGACAGCGAATTTTCCCTGCGTGCTTTGCAAACAGGTGTCCGTAATGTTCTGACCAGGCCTGTCAATAATGATGAGCACGACGCTTATGCGGAAACCGCCATCAAATTCCTCAAGGCCTTTCACGTCTGTCTGCAAAAAACGTATTCAAACTCCGAGCAACGGATTTTGCGTCAATTCAAAAACAGTATTCTTGAGTTGGATACCTTGAGGCAGATTCCGGAACTGGCATTTGTTGCACTAAAATTTGCATCAACCATGTTTGAACGAACCATCACGTTTGTCGTCGGCAATAACGAACTAATTGCCGAAAAAGGATTCGGCATTACAGCAGACAAAAGCGCCGGAGCAACACCGCCGCTGCTTTTCACCATACCCCTTGGGCAACCATCCGTATTCCAGGATGTCATAAAAAACGGCCGCTATTTTTATGGTCCTTGTAACGACGCAATTCTCAGAGAACATCTCCACACGAAAATCGGTGCGCCACACAATCCCAAGATGTTTCTCATGCCTATCAAAACCTTTGGAAAAGCCATCGCACTCATTTACGGGGACTTTGGCAACATAGCCGGATCACCATTACAGATCGATCTTTTGGACATTGTTGCGCGACATGCAGGGTTGGTGCTTGATAACAACCTCTATCGAAAAAAACTTCTTGAAGGTGCACAGCAGAAATAACCCGAATATCAATCAACTCACAAAAGGTCAGTCATGGATATCAATATTTTGAATCAGATTCTGGAAATCGCCTTTCAGAAAAAGGTTTCCGACCTTCACTTCGAGGTGGACAACCCGCCATTTTTTCGGGGGCGTGGGCAACTCATCCGCTCAAAAATGCAGAACCTGACGGCAAAGGACACGGAATTCATCGCCTCGCGAATCCTGGAACAGAACAACCGGCAGATAGATAGCGACTTCAAAGAGCTCGACGCATCCTATTCGTTGCCCAACGGTGGCCGTTTCCGGGCCAGCATTTTCAGACAACGCGGGAATTTCGGCATTATCATGCGCGTTATCCCCCCTCATATCAGCACATTTCAGGAGTTGAACCTGCCTCCGGTTTTGGGAGAGATCGTCAAAGCGCCAAATGGTCTGATTCTTGTCACCGGGCCAACCGGGAACGGAAAATCAACGACCCTGGCCTCGATGATCAGATGCATTAATGAACAATCGAGCTACAACATCATCACCATCGAAGATCCCATAGAGTTCCTTTTTACCTCTCAAAAAAGCTGCATCATTCAGAGGGAAGTCGGCATTGATACAAACAGCTTCAACAACGCACTCAAAGCTGCATTGCGCATGGATCCGGACGTCATCATGGTTGGTGAGATGCGGGACAAAGACACCATCGACGCCTGCATCAAGGCTGCAGAAACCGGCCACTTGGTGCTAACAACGCTTCACACCCAAGGAGCAGTTTCCACCATCAACCGCATCATCGGCAACTTTCCGCCGGATGCGCAGGAAGTTGTAAAACAGAGACTGGCGGATATTCTCGTTGCAATCGTTTCCCTGCGTCTGGTCAAGGACAAATCCGGAGAAAATATTTTGCCGGTTGTGGAGATAATGCGCGCTACGACAACGATTCAGGCATGTATCCGTGAGGGACGCTTCAACGAGCTTGAAAAACACATTGAAAACGGCAACTCTCAATATCAGATGCAGTCACTTGACCAGCACCTGATCCAACTCTACAAACAGGGCAGGATAAACATCGAGGACGCAAAACGCCTGACCCACTCCATGGATCTGGAGCGCAAGCTGATGTTCGATAATTAATTGCATTCAAGCGGAGGCACTTTACGAGGTCAAATACTGCTTGTTGACCACATTTACCGGTGCACCGTTCAGAAATGACGCCACATTGCCAGCCACCATTTCCACCAGTCTTTTCCTGGCCGCAAGAGACGCCCATGCGATATGAGGCGTAATAATGCAATGTGGGGCAGTAAGAAGGGGGTTATCGGCGCGCATAGGTTCATGACTGACCACATCCACCCCTGCGCCGGCAATCCTACCGGCGCGAAGCGCTCCGGCCAAATCAGCCTCGTTTACCAATCCTCCCCGTGACGCATTGATCAGAAAAGCGCCCGGTTTCATTGTGGCCAGAAGATCCGCATTCACAAAGCCAACATTTTCGGGTGTTTGCGGACAATTAAGACTGACCACGTTGGCAGTGGCAAACAGTTCATCCAGGGATACGAACCGGACCGGCAAAGGACCGGGATCCTGGGGGATACGAGGGGCGTGGGCGATAACCTGCATGCCGAATGCAGTTGCGATCCTGGCCACGGCCCGTCCGGTAGCGCCGTAGCCGACAATTCCGATTGTCAAACCGCTTAGTTCAACAATGGACGTTTTGCAAAAACAAAAATCAGGACAATTCTCCCACTCCCCTGCCTTAACCGCTGCATCATGCGCACCCACCGCCACCGTCAACTCGAGTAACAGTGCAAAAACAGTCTGGGCAACCGATTCGGTGGAATAGGCCGGAACATTGGAAACCGGAATGCCGCGGCGACCGGTTGCCGCTACATCCACATTATTATAGCCCGTGGCCAGGATTGAAACATACCTGAGTTTCGGCAACTCCTCCAGGATCGCGGTATCAAGAAGACATTTGCTGGTCAAAACGATATCCGCATCCCGGGCGCGCTCTATGACTTGGCCGGGAAGAGTGCGATCAAAAACCGTGCATTCCCCTAAAGCTTCAAGGGGTGTCCAGGGATTATCGCCTGGATTGATGGTATAGCCATCCAGAATTACAATATGGGGTTTTTCGCTCATGGTATGATCCTCAATTACGGTAAATTTCGTGAGAATTGTAGATTTATCTCCGGGAAAGTCAAGCGAACTGACCAGCCGACACTCCAATATGCACGAACTCCAAGAAAACACCTTTCCACTCCCAATACACTTGTTGACACCTCTTTCGTTTAGAGATATCTTTAAAAATCTAATTTCAAACACTTACGCAGTATTGAAGCACTACTATCGGACCACGTTTCATCATGACAAGATATGCCGGACCAACTCGGTAACAAGCAGGACCAACATACGCTGGCACACCTTAGCAAGCTGGGATCGAAACTAATCGATTCGCTTGTCAAAAGGTTTTCCAATCCCCTGACGGCACGCCGCAATAGGTTTATTCTCCTTATTGTAGCCTCGCTGCTGCTTACCTTCATCATTCTCCCCAAGCAACACTTCTTTACCTTTGACTTCAAGCCGGGAGAGATTGCCACCTCCGATATCCGCGCTCCGCAGGATTTTCTTGTGGAAGACCGCGCCCTTACAGAACAGCGCCGGAGAGAGGTCGGAAATAACGCTCCGATCATCTACAATCTGAGCAATCGAGTTCCATCATACCTGGCTGAAAAACTCGAACAAGCCCTCGCCCTTATCCATGAAAAGCGATCATCGGTACCGTATACCAATACTGCGGAATGGCACAAATTGCTCGTTCATGTACTTGATGCCGATTTGGATGCGGGAGAGATACACGCCCTGCTGCGAATCAATTCGGACAGGGACTTTCTTGAAGATGCGGCTGCATTGCTGAATGAACTGTACCAGCGTAAAATCGTACAGGACGCCAAAGTTTTTCAGACCAATACCCGAAGGGGAATTGAAATACTCGATAACGACGGCCACCTTATAGGCGCAGGTGACGCGTCAACAGTTTACATCGAAATCGGCGACGCACGCCGCATAGTAGCTAACTGGCATTACTCCGGCGTGGGAAAACCGGGGGATGACCGCCGGATTTCAGCGCTCGTCGCCCGCATGCTGCTACCAAACCTCTTCTACAACCGTGAAGCGTCGGAGATCCGTAGCGCCACGGCCATGCAAGCGGTCAGTCCCATTCTCTTCAAAGTGCAAAAGGGAGAGATGATCGTTCGCGTCGGAGAACGGATCAGCCCCGAGCAATCGCAAAAGCTGCGCAAGATTTTTCAGGAAACACGCAGCAGCAATCGTTTCTTTGCGGCTATCGGCGCTTTTGCCATGATCCTGGTGCTGTTTTACTTCCCTTATCGATTTGCCTGCAAGAACATCCGCAAGTTTGACCCTTCCAACAGGGATGTCCTGGCTATCTCGCTTCAGATCATCGGCAGTTTTCTGGTTTTCAAAACCGCATTAGTGATCAGCCACAGTCTCGGCCCGGTTTTTCCGCACATCGACCCCAACAATTATTACTACCTGTTTCCTTTTGCCGCCGGAGCCATGATCATACGGGTTTTGATAAACTCCGAAGTGGCTCTGGTATACTGCGCCATTCTCGCTCCTCTGCTGGGCATCATGTTCGACAACAGCATGTTCGTGGTAATCTATGCTCTGCTGGGAGGCATTGTCGGCGCCCATGGCATGCGCCAGTGCTCCGACCGGGGCGCTATTTACACTGCCGGCCTCAAAGTATCGGTGGTCAATTTGGCGCTGGCTTTGGCGTTCCAAACCTTCAGCAACACTCTTTTCAGCATGCAGACCGTCTATGTGGCCATTTTCGCCCTGGTCAGCGGAGTTTTGAGCGCCGGGCTTGTCTCCAGTTTTGTCCCTGTTGTCGAAGCCCTTTTCAATTACACTACCGATGTAAAACTTCTGGAACTCGCCAATCTCAACTCCCCCTTGCTCAGAGACCTTATGGTGCGGGCTCCGGGAACCTATCATCATAGCGTGGTAGTGGGCAATCTGGTCGAAACGGCCGCCGAAGCAGTCAATGCCAACCCCCTACTGGCGCGTGTGGCAGCCTATTACCACGACATCGGCAAAACCTCAAAGCCGCTGTATTTCATAGAAAACCAGGGTAACGAGGACAACCGCCACGACAAGCTTTCCCCCAGCATGAGCGCCCTGATCCTGATCTCCCATATCAAAGAGGGAGTTGAACTGGCCAGGGAAAAGCATCTGGGGCAACCGATCATCGACATAATTCGCCAGCATCATGGCAGCGGTATGATAAAATTTTTCTATGACAAAGCAAAAACCCAGGCCGAAGCTGCAGGTCAAAACATAGAGGAAAAAGACTTCCGGTATCCCGGCCCCAAACCCCAGACACGCGAGGCCGGTATCGTCATGCTTGCGGACTGTGTCGAAGCCGCTTCCCGAACGTTGATCAATCCGACCCCGGACCGGATCCAGGGAATGGTTCAAAAAATCATCAACGGCATATTTATCGACGGTCAGTTGGACGAATGCGAATTAACGCTTAAAAACCTGCATGAAATCGCCAGGAGTTTCAACCGTGTTCTGAATGGAATTTTCCATCACCGTGTGGAATACCCCGACCCGGTTCACAAGGGTGGCCCCGGCAAAAAAATCATGTTTCCTCACAAGCAGAAAACATCATCCGATGAACAGATCAGACAGAATCACGGGGGAAATAAAAGTGCAGATACTGCTCAGCAACCGCCAGAGGCGGCACCGGATCAGAAACAGCCAGCTCAAAAAGGTGGCGGCGAGGATCTTAAGCGCCTTGGGATGTCCTGAGGGAACGGAAGTATCGGTTTCCATTGTGGGAGATCGCACCATCCGCATCATCAATCGTGATTACCTGGCAAAAGATCGCCCCACCAATGTGATATCCTTTTCCCTTCAGGAGGGTGAATGCAGCAATATCAACCCTCTTGCGCTGGGCGATGTGGTTATCTCGGCCGACACTGCTCAAAGGGAGGCCGAAGAAGGCGGGATGGAGTTTTTTGAACGGCTCTGTTTTCTACTCATGCACGGTATCCTGCACCTCTGTGGTTTCGACCACGAACGCAGTGGCGAGGAAGAAGCGCACAGAATGGAAAAAAAGGAGATTGAGGTATTCAGAATCCTGAAAAAAGACGGGTTGTTAAACCCGATCGATTCATAGATTCGGCCAATTGCGCCGTTGAGGGCATCCTTCATGCTGTGCGTGCGGAAAAGCACATGCGCAACCACTTTGTTTTCGCGCTGGTGGTACTGCTGGCTGCTCTTTTCTTGCGGGTAACTCCTATTGAATTCGCCCTTCTGTCTCTGTCGGTCCTGTTCGTTTTGTTCGCTGAGCTGATCAATACATCTGTTGAGGCAGTTGTAGATCTGGTATCGCCGGATTATCACCCCCTTGCAAAAATCGCCAAGGACACCGCGGCGGGCGCGGTCCTGGTTGCTGCCATGGGTGCGACCATCATCGGCTACATGATCCTGGCGCACTATGTATTTCCTCTCTACGGAAAGGTGCTTGCAATGTTCGGTTCACCTGCGGATCTGGGGACAGTGGTGTCAATTCTGGTCGTCATCATCGTTGTCATCATGATCAAAAGCCTGACTCATAAGGGCACCGCACTGGAGGGGGGACTTCCCAGCGGCCATGCGGCGGTAGCTTTTTCAATTGCAACCGCAGTTTCATTCAACACCTGCGATCCGCTCATCTCGTTGCTATGCATCACTTTGGCGGCAATGGTCAGCCATTCACGGCTCCTGATGCGAATCCATACGTTACGTGAAATAGCTATCGGTTCTTTTGTCGGCGCCAGCATCACGTTCATCGTACTACAGCTTTTCAAATATTTAGGATAGCTGACTTTTTTCAAACTGATATCATTATACATTTCTACGTGCCATAAGGAGGGTGCCCACGTTGGATGAAGACAGTAATAAAAAATCCGGGATCTCGAAACTGATTGAACGGTTCATATACGGGCGAAAAACAATGACCGCCTATGAGATACAGGACATCATCAAGGCCAGCGAAGATGATGGAATTGTCAATGAAGAAGAGAGCGAGATGATTCGCTCGATCTTCTCGCTCCGCTCCACCGTGGTACGGGAAGTCATGGTTCCCCGTATCGATATGGCCTGTATTTCCGTGGAAGCCCCGGTACATGAACTCCTGGAAATCATCCTTGACTGTGGGCATTCCCGGATTCCGGTCTACGAAAACAGTGTGGATAACGTCATTGGCCTGCTCTACGCCAAGGATCTGCTCAGATACTGGGGCATACCTGAAGATCAGCTTCAGATTCGCGTCATCATGCGCCCACCCTACTTCATACCGGAGACAAAAAACCTGGAACAGCTTCTCCAGGAATTCAAAAGCAAGCACATGCATCTCGCCATTGTTATCGATGAATACGGCGGCACGTCGGGGCTTATTACCATTGAAGACCTGCTGGAACAGATCGTGGGCGATATCCAGGACGAACATGATCGCGAGGAAGCTCTTTTTTCAGCCAATGATGACGGCTCCATCACCGCCGACGCCCGGATGCCGATTGAGGATCTGGAAGAGTATTTCGAGATAGAGATCGATCGGGACCAGTTCGATACGGTCGGCGGCCTGATCTTCCATCTGACCGGCAAGATATCCTCCATTGGCGATACCATCGAAAACGGACAGTTACTCATAACCATTCTCGATGCCGATGAACGCAAAATAAAAAAAGTATGCATTGCTCGGACCGGTAACGCAGAAACGGATAACGAGTGACGTACCATTCCCTTCGCACACGCGTAGCGGCGATCTTTGATCGGCCGGGCCTGCTTGCCATTGCCTCCGGCATACTGATCGCACTCTCCTTTCCCAATGCCGGTCTCTCCTTCCTGGCCTGGTTTGCCCTGATCCCCTTGCTGATCGCACTCGAAGGCGCTTCGCTACGCACAGCCTTTCGTATTGGCTTCACCTGCGGCTTAAGCACTTACACTATCGTCCTGTACTGGATCAACATTGTCATCACGCATTACGGGCATCTTCCCTGGGCCGTCAGCGTTCCGCTCTATCTCATGCTGACCGCCTGGCTGGCCCTTTTTTACGGCCTTGCCACCCTCGTAGCCCGCTACGGGGAACAAATCGGGCACAAAACAGCCTTCACGCTCCCGGTGGCCTGGGTAGCCGGCGACTTCATTCGCTCCTTTCTTTTAACCGGTTTTCCCTGGGCCATGCTCGGGCACTCACAGTACCGCATTCTGCCACTGATCCAGATTGCCGACATCACTGGCGTCTATGGCATCACCCTCCTGATAGTACTGGCAAACGTAGTGTTTTATCGCGTATTGCGTGCAAACTCGGGAGTCGGCGTTCCCTATCCGGCTAAGAGCGCCATAGTCCTGATCATCGGTTTGATTGCAGCGCTCTTCTATGGCTTTAATTGTCTCAACGGACTTGAAGCACAATCAGCCAAACCGCTCAAAGTCGCTCTTATCCAGGGTAACATCCCTCAGGATGTAAAATGGAGTCCGGCCTTCCGGGACAGGACGATGGCCATTTACGAACAACTGACCAGGGAAGCGGCCAAGGGAGGCGCCAATCTCGTGGTCTGGCCTGAAAGCGCTGTTCCGTTCTTTTTTCAGGATCAACCCGAAGAAGCCGAAAAGATCAGAACACTTGCCCGGCAACTGAATACGTATCTGCTGTTCGGAAGTCCGGCCCACGAATTGCGCAATAGCAACCCAACATTCCTCAACAGCGCCTTTGTTATCGCCCCTAGTGGTGAAACTATTGCCAGAGGCGACAAAATGCATTTGGTGCCATTTGGAGAATACGTACCGCTCGGCCGTTTACTACCCTTCATCAACAAGATCGTAGTCGGCATCGGCGACTTCTCGTCCGGCGAACACGCCACCCCGCTTCCCATTGACCGGACTCAAGCCGGTCTTCTGGTCTGCTATGAAGCCATCTTCCCTGAACTGGCCCGGGACTATGTCCGCAACGGCGCCCGTATATTGGTCAATATCACCAACGACGCATGGTTCGGCAATTCTTCCGCGCCCTATCAGCATCTCTCCATCGCCGCATTCAGGGCCGTTGAGACCCGTACCCCTCTGATAAGGGCTGCAAATACCGGTATCACGGCGATTATTGATCAGAATGGCCATATCCGCACCATGACCGCGCTGTTTGTAGAAGCCTTCAAAACCGGAGAGGTCAGCCCCGGAACAGCTGATTCGCTGTATCTGAAAATTGGCGATACCCCTGCCTGGTTCTGTGTTGCGTTGATGGCTGGAATCGTATTGACGACATGGATAAAAAGCAGAAAATCAAAATCAGGGGGAGAATAATCCCCTCTCCATCACGCAGGGCGCATGCCAGTACCCTCACGAACAATTATCATTAAACAAGGAGTGAATCATGTTTCGAGAAGAAGTAGGCCGTTTAAACAATTTTGAAGAACGTATCGTCAAGCTTCGGGGGTCTCTTTGACGTAGATACCAAACGTGAATCCATTCAGGAAATCGAGTCAAAGATTGCTGCGCCGGGCTTTTGGGATAACGTGGAAAGCTCTCAGGGCATCCTCAGGGAACGCACAGCCCTAGAAAAGATCGTTCAGATGTGGGATTCGCTCAACCGTCAGGTTGAGGACGTGCGGGTGATGATCGAACTGGGCGAAGAAGCCGGCGATGAGGCAACCCTTAACGAAGTGGCCGAGATGAACAATCGCCTGCAGCAGGAGGTTGAGGCAGCCGAGTTCCAGCGCATGCTTTCAGGAGCGCATGATCGAAACTCCTGTTTTATCTCCATCAATCCGGGAGCCGGTGGCACCGAGTCCCAGGATTGGGCTGAAATGCTTCTGCGGATGTACTTGCGCTATTGTGAAAAAAAGGGATGGAAAACTACCATTACCGATTATCAGTCCGGTGACGAGGCAGGACTCAAGTCCGCCACTTTCAGCGTCAGCGGCGAATACGCCTACGGCTATCTCAAGGCAGAAGCAGGCATTCATCGCCTGGTGCGGATTTCGCCTTTTGACAGCAACGCGCGAAGACATACCTCATTTGCCTCGGTCTATGCCTTCCCGGAAATTGAGGAAGAGGATATTACCATCAAGATAGCCGATTCAGACCTGCGCATCGACACCTTTCGCTCCGGTGGGGCCGGAGGGCAGCACGTCAATACCACCGACTCGGCCGTGCGCATCACCCACTTGGCGACCAACATCGTCGTAGCCTGCCAGAGCGAACGCAGTCAAATCCTCAACCGCGCCACAGCCATGAAAGTACTGCGGGCCAAACTCTATGAAAAAGAGGTGGAAGAACGCACTGCCCGGGCATCTGAAATTGCCAGTGAAAAGAAGGAAATCGGCTGGGGTAGCCAGATCCGTTCCTATGTTCTGCATCCGTATAAGATGGTAAAAGACCTGCGCACCGGGGTGGAATCCGGAAATCCGGACGCAGTGCTTGACGGTGCTTTGGAGGACTTCGTAATAGCCTACCTCATGGGCGTCCGGCGTCAAGTGGGGGATGTGGAGTAAAAAGCCAGGAGATACCACATGAAGTCATACCGCAAGGAAATCTGGTTCGAAACCCAAAAACGCCGTGAATATATCAACATCACGCCGACTATTGCCGGGTGTCTGAAAGAAAGCGGCATTACCGAGGGCATCCTGCTCTGTAACGCCATGCACATTACGGCCAGTGTCTTCATAAACGACGACGAAAGCGGTTTGCACCGGGATTTCGAAGCGTGGCTTGAGGGTTTGGCGCCTGAAAAACCCTACTCACGCTACCACCATAATGGATATGAGGATAACGCTGATGCCCATCTTAAACGTACCATCATGGGACGAGAAGTGGTCGTGGCGGTCACGGAGGGTAAGCTGGACCTGGGGCCGTGGGAGCAGATCTTCTACGGCGAGTTCGACGGAAAACGGCGCAAACGGGTTCTCCTAAAAATTATCGGGGAATAATCGGAGATGGGTCTGCAATCACAGCAATGGGCACGCCAGCTTTAATTTTCATTCATCATTACCTGTTTTTTTCAATTACGGCTGTTATTTATCCACTGCAGTGCTATAATAATTATACGGAAAGAAGGCATAATGTCTGAAAGGAGGCGATACTATCGACAATTCTCCATCGGGCATTGCCCATCAAAGGTACACAGTATTGATCCGGAGGCACGAGGTGCCGGATATAACCTTGAAAAGGGACTCCAAAAGGTGAAGAACCAGAAGCCCGCCAAAATTGATGGCGGGCTTTTCAGTTCATTAGACTCATTTCAGCCACCAAGCAAACCGTAAAATTATAAAAAATTTATTAGCAGGGCAGTTGCACCACACGCTATAATGTGTCTGCTATTCCAACTGTATTTGCGTATAAGAAAAGACACGGATTCTCGCGATGAAAAACACCACTAGGCTCATGCTGTTCAATGTCTTGCTTGTTGCCGTTGCACTTGCATCCGCAACGGCCATGTTTCTTACTGAAATCCATCAGGAATCAAAAAAATGGGCAATTCATGAACAAGAAGAGCACCTGAAAACCTTTTGGGAACTGCTCAGAAACAAGGGCAAGGATTTTCGGATCATTGACGGCAAGCTGTTGGCGGGCTCCTATGTTGTTAACGGCAACTTTGAACTGCCCGATAAAATTCATGAAATTTTTGGTTGTTCCGCTACCATTTTCATGGGCGACACCCGTGTCTCGACCAACATACGCAAACCCGATAACAGCCGGGCAGTCGATACCAAACTGCAACAAGGGGCTGCCTATGACGCGATTTTCAGAAAAGGCAAACCATACCGCGGTGAGGCACTGATACTGAGCATTCCCTATCTAACTGCCTATGATCCCATCGAAAACTCAAAGGGTGAGGTAATCGGCGCGCTCTATGTGGGAATCAGGGAAAGCGCCTATTTTGCATCCTATGAAAAGCTGCGTTACAAAGTAATCGCGGTCGGTGCTTTGTTGATGTTTTTCTTTTCACTGCTGGCAGCCCTGCTGGTCAGGTTCCGCAAACAAGCCATTGGTGTACTGAAGGAAAGCGAAAGTAAATATCGCCAACTCTTTGAATTGCAATCCGATGCCATCATGTTGATCGACCGCGAAACCTGCGGGATTCTCGAAGCTAATGCTTCGGCCGCTAAACTCTACGGTTTCACCAAAGAAGAACTGCTGAACAAAAAAATCAATGAACTTGCCGCAGAGCCTCAAATACTCTGTTTGATGGACAAAAATCCGCAACAGCATATACCCATCAGCCTGCATCAGAAAAAAGACGGAACAGTTTTCCCGGTTGAGATTTTCGCCAGTTTATGCGCCTGGAGCAAGCAGACTGTATTTATTACCGCCATCAGAGACATCACCGAACGTAAACGGGCGGAAGAAACTTTGCAGGAAAACCGCGAACGACTGCAGCTCCAGCTTGATTACATGCCCATCGCCTGCATAGTTTGGGGAACTGATTACCTCATTCAAAGCTGGAATCCCGCCGCGGAGAAAATCTTCGGTTACACTGCCGAAGAAGCGATCGGCAAATCAGCCAACGACCTGATTGTGCCGCTGCAGATCCAGGCCGATGTCAACGCCGTATGGCAACGGCTTTTGGAAAAGAACGGAACTGTCCACTGCACCCATGAAAACATAACTAAAGACCACCATTCAATTCTTTGCAAATGGATAAAAACGCCTCTCAGAGATATCCGGGGAAAAACCGTCGGCTTCATCTCCATGGCGGAAGATATCACCAAACTCAAGAAAACCGACGAGGCATTGCGGGAAACCGTCAAAGAATATCAAGGCCTGGCGATCAGGTTCGACGAGAAACATAACCTCCTACAAACCCTGATCAATTCCATACCGGATCTTATTTTTTACAAGGATCTCGATGGTAAATACTTTGGCTGCAACAGGGCGTTTGAAGCCTTTGCCGGGCGGCCGGAAGAAGAGTTGATCGGGTTGACCGATTTCGATCTGTTTCCTGATGAGATAGCCTCCTTTTTCAGGGAAATGGACAGCCAGATGCTGAGCCAGCGCGTAGCTCGCCGGAATGAAGAATGGGTTGGCTACCCCGATGGCAAGCGTGTCCTGCTCGATACGCTCAAAACCCCCTTCTACGACGATAACGGTAATACTCTCGGCCTGATCGGTATCAGCCGTGATATCACCGAACGCAACAAGGCGGAAGATGATCGAAAAAACCTCGAAGCCCTGCTCTACCAATCGCAGAAAATGGAGGCAATCGGTCAGCTTGCCGGAGGAATTGCTCACGATTTCAACAACATACTAACGGTAATTACCGGCTATTCTGAAATTATCCTTCTCGGAATGGAGCGCGACCACCCCCTGAGACACCATGTGGAACAGGTGCTGGCATCAACGGGACGGGCAGCGGAACTGACTGCCGGTTTGCTCGCTTTCAGTAGAAAACAGGTTTTGCTTACCAAACCGCTGGATCTGGGTGAGATAGCCCGAGGACTGAGAAAAATGCTGCGGCGCTTGATACCGGAAGACATCGACTTTAAAACCATCGTTGCTGAACCGGCGCTGACCATCATGGCGGACAAGGGGCAAATAGAACAGGTAATAATGAACCTGGTAACGAATGCCAAAGACGCCATGCCCAAAGGCGGCTCCCTAACTGTCGAGATTTTGGCCATTGACATTGATGACAATTTTTGCCGTCAGCATGGTTTCGGAGATGCGGGGCACTATGGTTGTATCACTATTTCCGACACTGGGCATGGCATGAGTGAGGAAACATGCAAGAGGATTTTCGAACCATTCTTTACCACAAAAGAGGCCGGCAAGGGAACTGGCCTGGGTATGGCCATTATCTATGGGATTGTCAAGCAGCATAACGGATTCATCACTGTTGATTCCAAACCAGGCCAGGGAACGACATTCCGTGTTTATTTGCCGCTTATCGATACGGTAGAAGAGGAGGTGCAGAAATCCATTGCTTTCGAACCTCCTCCGGGCGGCACTGAAACCATACTTTTGGCCGAAGACGATGCAGCCATACGGGAACTGCACGGCATGATACTCGAAGAAGCGGGTTACAAAATAATCGAGGCAGTAGATGGTCAGGATGCCCTGGACAAATTCATGGAGCATCAAGCCGAGATAGCGATCCTCGTGTCCGACGTGATCATGCCTAAAATCGACGGCAAACGCCTTTACGAGGAAATCAGAAAGATCCGGCCGGACATGAAAGTGCTTCTGATGAGCGGATACACGAATGATATCTTTATCGAGAGAGGTATCCTGGAGAATGAATGCAGCTTCATGACAAAACCGGTAATGCCCTCCGACCTGCTCAAGGCAACGAGGGGCATCCTGGACAATCCGCCAAAAAGCTGACTGAATCACCATCCATATCCCCCAATAAAGAGGAAACAACGCATGTCGAGCAGATTAGAACTTGTCAGAAAGCTTATGGAAAGCAAACAGCCATTAATGCCCATTGCCGTGTTGCTCGGCATGAACCTCACATCGATTGACCCCGGTCAGGCAGTGCTTGAATATGAGACGACCGAAAAACATGCCAACGCCATGGGCACACTTCACGGTGGGGTCTTATGCGCCTTGGCCGACACCGCCATGGGAGTGGCCTTTTATACCGTACTGGAAGAAAATGAATCCCTGACAACCTTGGAGTTGAAAATCAACTACCTGAAACCGGTTTGGAAGGGAAAACTCATCGCAGGTGCCAAGGTTGTCAAGCGGGGAAAAACAACCGGGCTGGTCGAATGCGATATCATGGATGAAAACAATAACCTGATCGCCCGCGCCAGCAGTACCTACATGGCAATTTCTGGTGAACAGGCCGTGAACCGCATGGCTCCCCAGCAGATCGAGTAATCACTTCAGTGCTACATCCCCTTTCCTGCTCTCATGAATTGGAGTCCCGCATTTCGCATTCGTTTTTGCATCTTGACTTCGCAACTTCTACCATGATATGAATTAGCTTTAATATCAACAAGTTAACACATAGCCTTACAAAAAAAAGGAGATGCGATTCATGCGCCTGACACCCGCAACCGAATTAACGCAGCGCTATTCAAAACTTCAGCAGTACATGGCCGAAGATGGTCTGGACGCCATTATCGTTGTACAAAATGCCGATCTATTCTATTTTACCGGCACAATTCAAAGCGGCAATCTATATATCCCTGCAAGCGGACAACCGTTATACATGGTTCGCAAGGATTTTGAGCGCGCCCGCAGGGAGTCGGCCCTTCAGGAAGTCATCTCATTCGGTTCAATGAAGGATATCCCTGCCCGACTGGCCGAATACGGCTATCCCGAACCCCGTCGGATCGGCCTTGAACTGGATGTGTTGCCGGTCAATTTCTTTGAGCGTTATCGCAAGATATATCCCAATGCCGCCTACGTAGACGCCACACCACTCATCCGCCGCGTACGCATGATAAAGTCGTCCTACGAAATTGATCTCATAAAAGCCGCGGCTGATCAGCACCAGGCGATTTTTGAGCGGGCACGTGAGATAATCCGCGAAGGAATGACGGACCTGGAATTGGCAGCGGACCTGGAATGGACTGCGAGAAAATTGGGACATCAGGGACTGATGCGTATGCGGGGTTTCAACTCGGAACTCTTTTACGCCCAGATTTTTTCCGGCGCCGATGGCGCGGTTCCGGCCTACGCCGATACTCCGCTTGGAGGAGTGGGGCTCAATCCTTCATTCGGGCAGAGCGCCGGCATGAAGAAAATTGCCCGCAACGAGCCCATAATCGTGGATTTCGGAAGCTGCGTGGATGGATATCTTTGTGATCAGACCCGCGTATTTGCAATCAATTCCCTGCCGGAACAACTGCGCAAGGGATATGACGACATGCTAAAAATCCAGGAAAAGATGAAGGAAACAGCTGTTCCCGGCACCCCTTGGAGCACGGTCTACGCCGAATGCCTGGAACTGGCGATAAAGATGGGACATGCCGACAATTTCATGGGTGCGCCAGGTTCCCAGGTTTCGTTTATCGGCCATGGACTGGGCGTTGAAATCGATGAATATCCTTTTATTGCCCGCGGTTTCGATACTATGGTAATGGAAGCAGGAATGGTATTTGCCCTTGAGCCCAAACTCGTTTTCCCGGGCGAAGGAGCAATCGGCATTGAAAACACTTTTTGCATCAGTGATACGGGAGTGGAACAACTGACATATTACAGTGAAGAGCCAACAATCCTGCCAGGATGATCTATCCTGTCCGAAAGTTTTTTCATCATCTAATTCATTAATTTTCACATCGTTACCGGAATCTCTCTGAGCCGGTTTGTGTTACCGGATACCGTTCTGGTATACTATTTTTAGAAACGCACTAAAATAGTGCATTTATGAATCACCGCCGCACGACCGAACGTGCTGCACAAACCACATAAATCATCCGACCGGAGCAGGCAGCACTGCTTATGATAGCTACCTCTCAGCACGAAAGGAGGGTCGTGAGATGACATTGAAAGATATTCTCAGCAAAAAAATTGAGGAATTCCGCCCCCGGACCAAGAGACTGATAAAGGAATTCGGCAAGGTTAAAATAGATGATGTTACCATCGATCAATGCATTGGCGGCGGCCGCGACATTCCTTCCCTGGTAACCGATATTTCCTATCTTGATCCGTATGAGGGTGTCCGTTTTCGCGGCAAGACTATCAACGAGACGTTTGAAGCACTGCCCAAGGCCGAGGGATCAATGTATCCGACCGTCGAGGCTTTCTGGTACTTCCTCCTGACCGGTGATGTTCCGACCGAAGACGAGGTCGAGGAAGTTCTTCACGATTTTCGAGCCCGCGCCAATGTCCCTTATTATGTGTACGACGTCATCCGCGCACTGCCGGCCGGCACCCATCCCATGGTCATGCTTTCCAGTGCCGTACTCTCCATGCAACGGGACTCGAAATTCTGCCGTTTTTACAATTCAGGCAAGTTCAATAAAAGGGATGCCTGGTCATACATGTACGAAGATGCCAGCGACTTGGTGGCCCGACTGCCGGAAATCGCTGCTTTCATTTACCGCTACCGCTATAAAAACTGCGATATCATCACCTCGAACCCCGAACTGGATCTTGGCGCCAATTTCGCGCATATGATGGGCATTGACCCGCCATACGATGATGTGGCCAGGATGTACTTCATCATTCACTCCGATCATGAATCAGGCAACGTATCCGCCCATGCCACGCACCTGGTCGCATCCGCGCTATCGGATGCATTCTATGCCTACTCGGCAGGACTGAACGGCTTGGCCGGCCCGCTTCATGGCTTGGCCAACCAGGAAGTGTTGCGCTGGATCATGGCCTTTGAGAAAAAACTCAATGGTGAAGCACCGACAAAAGAGAACGTCAGCAAAGCGCTCTGGGACACCCTCAATGCAGGCCAGGTCATTCCGGGCTACGGCCACGCAGTTCTTCGTAAAACAGACCCCCGCTACCTTGCGCAGCGCGACTTCTGTCTGAGAACGGCAGGCCTCAAGGAGGACCGCCTGTTCAAGCTGGTATCGATGATCTATGAAACAGCGCCCGCGGTTTTGACCGAGCATGGCAAAACCCGGAACCCGTGGCCGAACGTCGATGCCCAGTCAGGCGTTATCCAAGCGTATTACGGTGTAAAGGAGTGGGATTTCTACACGGTCCTTTTCGGCGTGGGCCGTTCCATCGGATGTATGGCAAACATCACATGGGACAGGGCGCTTGGCTACCCCATCGAGCGCCCCAAATCGGTCACCACCGCCATGCTGGAAAAATGGGCTGTAGAAGGCGGGCGCAAGTCCAGTTGATTCTCCGATTCCCGCTTTTATTCATGGGAAGGCGGCGTTGCCTTCCCATTTTTTTGATTCGCCACTTGCAAAATGAAATATATACGGTAAATAAAGGATAATATTTGTCGCATTTCACTTCGGCTTCGGAAACCAGCACGAAAAACGAAATGAACAATTCTGACAGCCTTTAATCACAGGCGAAACAATTTCACAGAGGAGGAGTTACGAATGGCAAAACAACTGGAAGTTTACAAATGTGCGGTATGCGGAATTATCGTTGAAACAGTTCACGAAGGCGGCGGGGAACTGGTCTGCTGCGGACAACCGATGAATCTCCTGACGGAAAACACCGTTGATGCTGCAAAGGAAAAACATGTTCCCGTAATCGAAATCAGTAACGACAGTATCAAAGTCACGGTAGGAAGCATACTCCATCCGATGGAAGAAAAGCATTACATCGAATGGATCGAACTGATCGCTGACGGCAAAGTTTATCGCCAGTTTCTCAAGCCTGGTGATGTTCCCACAGCCACATTCAACATTTCCGCGAAAAACGTTACGGCGCGGGAGCTTTGCAACCTTCACGGTCTGTGGTCGAGCAAAGCGTAAAAAAATTCCACATAGGAAATATGAGCCGCCGTTTTTTCGGCGGCTTTTTCGTCTTACATCGGTAGAAATTACTTATGGACATCAGAACACATTTGCGGGTATAGTACATCCCCATTTAATTCATCGCATATGCGCCTGTAGCTCATCCGGATAGAGCAGCAGCCTTCTAAGCTGCGGGTAGCAGGTTCGAGTCCTGCCAGGCGCGCCAATAACACTGTTGAATCCGATAACTGCTTGTGCGGTTATCGGATTCTTTGTTTCGGGTTCCTCCGCTTCGTCCAGAGCAGTGCCTTGGTGTCTTCTGATATAACTCTTTCAAAAACCCGCCTGCAGCATTTGACATGCTCTTTTTTCATAATATTATTTAATTTTAAAAATAAATATCTAACCAACAGGAGACAAAAAGCCCACGGGACTTGGACTTTACCCTACCACCAATCCTCATTTCCACGTTGGCTGGACTACCTAACGCAGTCCCTGCAATAGCTACACTGAAGCAATCCGGCCTTTTTAGCACGTCAATTTTGTCCTCAACAACTCCTGAATCCGCTCACTACAATTGGCCCCTTTTGGGGTGGGTATTCTCAAACAATCTAATGGAGGCGGCATATGAACATTCTTCCACTTCAACAATTAGGCCCTCGGGAACTTTCATCAAACCAGGTTCAATTCGGCATCCTGCTGCCTTGGGTGTCCGAAGCTGACGGCAACCAACTAACCCTCAAAATCATCCATGAGGATGACCAGTTCCTGCAGGACATCCCGCCACTGGAGTTTCCCTTCACACATTCGGTGGACCCGGTGTACGGCGACCTATGGTCCGCTCAAATCACTATTCGTCCCCAGGATCGCCCAAAACCACAATCAGCATGGGGTAATCCCGGCACGTACGTTTATCGCTATCAACTCCAGAACCCCAACGCCGGAACAATCGACTGGATCATCGATCCGTATGCACGCGAATTCGGTATTGGCAAGCTCTCGGCTTTTACGCTGGGATATCAGCCGTATCAGTGGAGCAATCAGGAAGCGTCATGGAAAACACCGCGCCTTGAGAATCTGATCATGTACGAATTGATGTTGAACGAGTTCGGGGGGAGCATAAATGGCGCTATCGCCCACCTCGACTACCTGGCTGATCTTGGCGTCAACTGCGTGGAGGTTATGCCGGTTTCAAACGTGGGAATTGAAATTGACTGGGGTTTTCTGCCCATCGGCTATTTCGGCGTGGATGAACGCTTCGGCAACCGGAAAGATTTCCAGCGTTTCGTCGACAGAGCGCACCAGTTGGGTATAGCTGTAATTCTTGATTCCGTCTACGGCCATACCAGCGAGAATTTCCCCTACCAATATCTCTACACCCAACTTAGGTACCGCGAAAATCCGTTCATGGGTACCTTTGCCAAAGACTATTTCGGATGCAGTACTGATTTTAGCCGTAAGCTCACACAGGATTTCTTTTTCACCGTGTGTCAGCACTGGCTTGATATTTACCACATCGACGGATTTCGCTATGACTGCGTGCCGAATTACTGGGATGGCCCCACAGGCGTCGGTTTTGCAAACCTGACCTACAACACGCACCAGCTAGTTCGTGACAACGCAGCCAATGGTTACTGGCAGCGGTTTTCCCAAAACGGAAAAATAAATCTCATACAGTGCGCCGAACAACTGGAAGATCCTGTGGGGATCCTCTGGCAGTCGTACAGCAACTGCACTTGGCAGAATATTACGCTGGGTTCGGCCAATGCGGCTACGCAAAGCAGAGACAATCTTTCTGATCTGGGCTTGCGTCTGGGACTCGAAGGATTCCCATCACAGGTCACAATGAATGATGAGGTGCTTCCCAAAACCGCATTGCAGTACATAGAGAACCACGACCATCGACGTTTTATCTGTGATTTCGGCATCATCCAGCGGGATTCGGACAACCTCTTCAACGAGGGTGACCGCGGCTTGTGGTATAAATTGCAGCCCTATCTCATTGCCCTTCTGACGGCAAAAGGTATTCCCATGTTGTGGCAGGGCCAGGAACTCGGTTCAAACGCAGTGATTCCTGACAGCGGCATGGGCCGGGTGATGATGTTTCGCCCCGTACGATGGGATTTTTTCTACGATGAAGCCGGCCGCAGCCTCGTAGGACTGGTACGCAAACTCGTGAAACTGCGCTCCAACGGCCCCCAGTTCTCCACAGGCAACTATTATTTTCACAATGACTGGGATGCCTACCAATCCAAGGGCCTGCTATTCTTCTCCCGCTCCGACAACCAGCGATTCACTCTGGTGGCACTCAACTTCACCGATAGTGATCAAGTGGCATCCTTCCGTTTCCCCCGCTCCGGCAGTTACCGTGAGGAACTCCACGGTCAGGACAACTTGCCGAATGTGATCGCCGGCGGAGAAACTACCGTACACATTCCCGGCAACTACGGGCGGATTTGGACGTTGTAGCCATGTAGGCGGAATTGAACGGCGAGCACTCAGGAAGGGATCAGAAACGATCCGATCAACGAGCTACGAAGAAATAATGGCTATGAACATATCGGAAAAACCGGTTTTTTTTACACTTCCTGACCATCACCGGACGGGGAAATTGAAATAGGTATCCGGATACGGTTCGTTTACCAGCGTAAAGTGCCACCACTCCTTCGCATATGGCCTGAAACCGTATTTTTTCATAAGGGTTTGCAACAGCATCCGGTGTGCCCGCTGGTCCGACGATACTTTGTGGTATTCCGGCCATGATTCCGGGCCGAAGAAATCAAAGCTGCTCCCCATATCCAGATCACGAGCAGCCGTATCGCCGAGAGGCGCAATGGTAAGGTCAACGGTACTGCCGCGGCTGTGGCCCGACTTGTATGCTATGTAATCCTCCCGGAAGAGATTTTCCTTCCTTACTCCAGGATAGAATTCGCCTTTCATCCTGGTATCATTCAGATCTCTTGCCCAACGCGCAAAATGATTCACGGCCCGTTGCGGCCGGTAGGCGTCAAATAATTTCAGCCCAAGCCCGAAGCGCCGCAAATCCTCCTGAACCCCTCGAAGCGCGAGTGCCGCCTCTCGTGTCAGAATTGGCCGTTGCGCCGTGTAGCCGTCGATTCGTTCCCCCACAAAATTGTGATTCGTGGCATAACGCAGCTCAACCCGCACATCGGGAATGATTTCATCCACGTAAACGAACCCCTTTGGCAATGGTTCAGACGACAGTGCCACGTCGGGAAGGGCTGTGGTGAAAAACAATAGCAGCAATAAAAGTATGATACGTGGTGAGGTACGTAGTTTCACGGTACTATCCTCTTGGTAATCACATCATCCTGAATTCGTGACGCCGGAATACCGGAGTGCCTGAAAGAGCCGGGGCCACAACGCCGCCAGTGTCGTCACAATCATCAGTTCAGGTGAGTCTCCGCCGTACCGTTGCATGCCACGGAAACGTCCAAGGCAGAGGCCTTTCAGGCTAGCGCAGGTATGGAGGCGTCACGAATTCAGGATCAAGAATTTCATGGTTTGTCAGGTGGAGCCTGATGCATAACCTTTCTTTTCCCTTTTCCTTTGCCACATGGACAATCCGATTTCGTCCCGGCATCCCGAGTCAGTGAAATCAACGTATCCCGCGTTCCCATAATGGCAAGAGGTTTGGCCGCCGGGTCCAGCCAGGCCAGAACCTTCAGGATATCTTCTTCAGACAAGGCAACGCATCCCAAAGTAGGCATGCCCTCCCCGCGCCGCACATGGATAAAGATAGCGCTCCCCGCCCCCTTGACAACCGGATCGGTATTGTACTCAATGATAATGCCGTACTTGTACCGGTCATCGTCCAGTTTCATGACTTCAAAGGAGGTGGCGGAGGTATGGCCTCTTTTAACCCACCGGTTGTAATCGGGGGAAGAGACGTCGTCAACCCAAAGGTCATCTTTCCCCACCTGGCGATAGAACATGCGGGAAGGAATTTTCCGGGCATAGCCAAAGGTGCGCTTCAGGGCGAACACGCCCGACGGTGTCCTGACATCCCCCTCTTTCTTCTCACCAGGAGGCGCGAATCCTTTTTCGCCGATCAACACCCGCATAGGTGGAAACGCGTTGCGCCATGCGCCATCCTTCTTTTCCAGGAAATGGAGCGTAGCGTGAAAACCGGATGGTTCCTCGCTGGTTACCAGCAGTACTTGGGATGCCCCTTGTGCCAGAGCCGTCAGGGCATCGTTCTTCCACTCTGGCAGGTTCTCCTCCGCTAAGGACGCGGCCGGCGCCCAACCGGCCAATAGAAAAAACAGAAGGGCTAAAAGAACAGAACCACCAATTTTCATCATTTTCATCATCTCTCTCCCTCAATCCTCATTCTCGAGCTTCCATCCACTTCCTCCCACCCAGCAACCGGGCCACCAGCATGCTGGACACATTATCACCCACAGCATTAACCATGGTGGCGGGTGCGTCCACCAGGGTGCCGATCATGGTGATCAGGGGAAACGCTTCAGGCGGAAAACCATAGAGCGACAAAATCAACAGTTCTCCAATCGTGCCGCCGCCGGGGATGCCGCTCACCACCACGCCGGTCAAAAGGGCAATGCCCAGGGCCGTCAGAATCGTTTCGACACCGAAAAAAGGTATCCGGAATATGCCGAAGAGAAAAGCTATCTTCAGAACAGCCGCCAGACACGACCCTTCCATATGCATGGTGGCGCCGATGGGAATAACCATCTCACTGATATCCCTGGGCACGCCAATTTCGTCCGCAGCCTCCAGGTTGGCGGGGATGGTTGCCATGGAACTGCCGGTAGCAAGGGCAGTGACCGATGGCGGTATGATGTTGCGCCAGAATTTCCCGACACATGAAACACCGCCCGCAAAAAAGGTATACAGCGTAAAAGCAAGCACATAATAGGCAAAGGCCGTCGGATAATACAGGGTCATGGCACGTCCGTACGAACTCAGCAATTCCGGACCGAACGTACCCACCAGGTAGGCAAAGTAGGCGCACAGGCCGACCGGAGCATAGTACATGATGAAGGAGATCAGTTTCATCATCACTTCGTTGGCCGAAACCAGGAATGCAGCAAACGTTTTTCCCTTCTCCCCCACGGCAGATGTGGCAAGGCCGGTCAGAATGGAGAGCACGATCAGCGCCAGCATGTTGTTCTTGGATAAGATGTGCGGAAAATCGGAAACGGTGAACGCCTTGACAATCTGATCAGCGGCTTTCAGATGCTGAATATCGGCAGCAGCACCCAAAGGTATGGCAACTCCCGAGGCGGGAGGGTAAAAAATGACAGCGACGATCATGACGCCGGAAGCAATGAATCCCGTTACCACAAAGACAAGAATCATGGCGGACAGAATCCGCCCCAACCGCCTGATGTTGGTCATGGAAGCAACCGCTGAGGAGATGGAAAAGAAGACCAGCGGAACGATCACCGTAAAGAGCAGGTTCAGGAAGATATCGCCCAGCGGCTTCAACAGGACGGCATCTTTTTGATAGAGCATGCCGAGTCCGGCGCCGACAATGATCGAAAAGATCAGGAGGATGGAGAAACCGTAGGATTTCAGGAACGGTGGTAATGTGGTTTTCATGTTTTCTCGTTATGGAGATATTCGGAGATGGCGGCACACGGCACGTAGTTCGTTTCCGGCATGCTACCATTCTTTTGGGCAGGGGCGGAAGGCGTTTTTTATTGGGAAGGTTTTAAGGGGGGACTTACCTCCGCAACCGGATACTTCCCTTTGACAACGCTGCTTCGCGGTAATATAGTGGATTTTTATGTGTAACGGTTCACTAAATCAATACCAGACAGATTAATACGCCAGCCCTAAAAGCTGACTGGCGATTTCCCACCCATGTTATTTATTGTAAGGAGGCTGTACATAAATGAGTGTTTATTTAAAAAACTTCTCGGAAAACGAACTGATTTTTGATGAGGAAGAGACAAAACAGATTTTGATATTTTTCTTTCCAAGTGACAAAAGCTCTATTGATAGCGCAACCATTAACAGCGGCACAAAGAATTTCGCCCAGGGTCTACTTGTAGAGGCGGTGGATGCCAGTTATCAAATGGGTTTTGTAGAAGTATTGTTCAGGTCGATCTGCAGGTTTAAAGGGGCAACGGATTTCGTAAAAACCTTTACGAAGAAAGCATTGAGGCATTGGTTCCGGCATCTTAAACAAAGCGACTTGCTGCAAGTGAAAATTTATGAATCAGTAAGGTCACGATTATCCGTTAATTTCCGCAGCCAGTTTATAATGATGCTTAATTGTGTAGCGAAAGCTAAAGGCCGTTCTCAGTATGTCGCTACTAAACCTCAAAACTATATAAAACAAAGTAATGACTCGTTATGGGGATGACATGTTTATGAGACTACCCAAATCAGTAAAGGCATCCATTTATGTATCTGCTGGTTTATTGTTGATATATGCGGGGTTGGTAACGTACGTGTGCAGCACAACAAAAATATCATACTTGATCAATGACAGTATTAAGAGCAGCATGCCTATCATACCAAGTACTGCATCTAAATTCTTCCTATTTACATTTAGAGGCGGCAAATCGGATATTTCCGCCCTAAAAAAGGAAGACGGGGGTCTGAACTATATTGTTGCAGCCATCGATGCATCAAGCCTAAGCATAGAAAAAAAAACCAAATATCTCCGATACTTTATATCGAGAGGCTGCGGTGTTAACGAAATATCCGCAACCAATGGCCTGAGGCCATTGCATATTGCTGCCATCGAAGGCAAAGCAGAGGTAGTTGAACTGCTCCTTGAAAATGGAGCAGACCCGACGCTAAAGTCAGTGTCTTCAGCTATTGGCACGAGCATGACTCCTTTGGAAGCTGCCGAGCGATCGGAAAAGAAAAACACACACATTGACTATAAGAAAGTAAAAGAGGTTCTTCGCCAGGCAGAAGAACAACGTCGCATAGCGGTACTTGAAAACAAATATGATTATGTCGTCCTCGACGTCCTCAACGGCGATACTACTCCGGGACATGTCCTGAGCCTGGAAGCGCTTCAAGTGGTGCGGCAGCGGATGCCCCCCACGGCATCTAGCCATCAACCTGATCGCCAGCCTGAAACGGGAGAACTTTCATGACCGCATCGATCATCAAAACACTGCGGCAGTTTTTTTGATACGGTGCGGATTTACCCGGTCTTTTCTCCCGATGAAAAAAACACCTGGGGAAACCTGGCGGTCATCGCCCACAACGGCCCGCCGCTCCCCTTCAATGCCTCCACAGTGCGTAATTTTCCCGTTCACCGGTTTGCAGAACGCTCCGTCCGCGAGATCATGGGCCGAACCTTCTCTTTCCCGTCAAATACCAGGGCAATCGTCCTGACCGATAACTACAATCCGGTGGACTTTTACGACACCTGGCTCAAGGAAGAGTTGCGCCGGAACATCCTTAAAAGTCAGGACGCAGATATCCTGGGCTGAGTGTAACCACTGAATTGCATTGACGGAATTCAGTGGAAGGTGATACCTTCTCCTCCCAAAGCTCCCTCACCCCCTGTGTTCTTTCGGTCAAATAACCCAATGAAGAAATTCGGGACACATTACATCGTCGACGGCTGGCTCGCCTCGACTGAGCTTCTCAACGACGCGGAAGGCATTCGCGCAGCCCTTCTGGAAACCGTTGAGGTAGCTGGGGCGACCTTGATCGAACTGTGCGTTCACCGCTTCAACCCCATTGGCGTCACTGCCACTGCCACCCTCGCCGAATCACACATTGCACTCCACACCTGGCCGGAAGAAAGCTATTTCGCCGCCGATCTCTTCTTTTGCGGAGGCGGTAACCCCAAACAGGCCCTTCTGTATCTTACCAGCGCACTGGGCGCTCAAAAGTTTACTATCCGCGAGATCGAACGGGGGAGAGAGCTCGTCTCGTATCGCGAGGAAGACGCGTATGGACAGTAACCATCTCGAAAGTCTGGCGGTCGGGGATAGCTTCAACTTTTCCGGTGTGCAGTGGGCGGTGCGTGAGTTGAACCTGTTCCAGGACCCATCCGGCTACCGTACTTCTGAATGGCGGATCGAATCCTCCCGCCGGGGTGAATACTACCTCATGGTTGAATACGATCCCGCCCAATCCGGCGGTCCGTTCTGGTACTTGAGCGAAAGAATTCCTTCACCAAAACTCCTCAACCCGGAAGAGGGGAAAGATGTTTATCGGCAGCTTCAACGATCGTCTCTTATTAACGAAACGCCCCCACCCGCCCTGATGTCCAATGGCATGACCTTCCTGTTCGAAAGCAGTTCAAGCGGACGGACCAATTGGGAAGGAGAGTCCCAGCAGCGCACCACCTGGGAATATTGGGACAAGACTCATTCCCGGAACCTTGCCCTGGAATTTTGGGGAAACGGAGATCTGCTCGTATACCTGGCCAGGAAGATTGCGCTAAACAAGATCCGCGGCGTAAAAAAAGGCGGTGCAAAAAACGTGGAAAGCGGATTCTTCGGCAAGGGCAAGCCAAGCGTTCTGGAATGGATCTGCGCAATTATCGTGACACTCGTAGGAATAATGATGTTTCTTACGGGGGTCAACGGATTATGAAAAAGGCATCCCTATTCGTTGAGCAGGACGAAGAGAGAATTGCCTTCTATATCGACGGCGACCTGCAGTTTGACAGCTCCGACGAAGCCTGGTACCACGAATACCTAGTGCTTCCCGCGGTTGACCTGGCTCGACGGCGTCACGCCGGTGAACGGTTGCGGGTACTTATCTGCGGAGGGGGAGATGGGCTGGCAGCGCGGGACGTACTGCGTTTCCCGGAGGTGGAGCGGATAGACTTGGTGGATTTCAACCCTGAGGTGGTAAAGCTCGGACGCACCCTGTTTGTTCCCTACAACAAAGACGCCTTTTCTTCGCCCGTTCTGACGGTTCATTTGGAGGAAGCCTTCGCCTTTGTGGAAAATCTTGCAGAAGGTTCCTACCATCTGGTCATCTGCGATTTTACTCACCCGCGCTGCGAACGGGATGCCGACGTCTACACTGTCGAGTGGTTCCGGCTGCTGGCCAGGGTGCTCCTTCCGGAAGGAATCATCGCAAGCAACGGGACTTCCCCGGAGCAATCACCTGAGGCGTTCTGGTGCATCCATCAATCCATCCTGGCCGCACAGCTCCACTCCCACCCCTTTCATCGCGATATCCCGTCCTTTAGAAAAGCAGGGTACGGCCGCTGGGGATTCTATCTTGCCTCTCCTACCCCCCTTACCCACCGGGAAGTCGCGGCAATCAAGCCGCCGGACAAAACCGTTGGATTCCGCAGCAAGTCCTTCATCGCCTCCTGCCGTTTCCCCCAAAGCCATGCCGAGGTGCGACGAGGAGTAAGCTGCCATACCCGGAAAATTCCCAGCCTGTGCCATTACCTCTGGAATTCGGAACGGGACGATCTCCTCAGGGGCTGTTTTTCCGGCTTTGCTTCCAACCGCATCGACTTCTTCACGATCCCGGACGAATGGAACGGCATTCGGCCCGAGCTTTCCCCAGGCTCTCTTGCCCACCTTGCTCAAACCTGGCTGGAGGCATCACAGTCCGAAAACCCGCAGGAGCATGTTGGTCAAAATCTCGTTCCGGTACGGCACCCGTACCACACCACCGAAATGACCAACTCGTGGAGAGCCTCGCTTCCAGAGGCCGTCAAGGGTCTCGACCTGGCTGAGCTAGTACGGCAGATGCTCAAGCGGGCACAGTCGCTCCCCGCAAACATCGTCGAGGATCTGCGGAATCTGCTGACGGCCCTGCAAGCGGGGAGCTTGCCAAAAGAACTTTCGCCACGTCTGCAGAATATTCTCTGGCTGGTCCTTGCCGCAGTAGTCACCATGAACCTCTCCCATCCCGACGCGGTTTTTGCCAAAGGTGGGGGAAGCGGCGGCAATTCATCCGACTCCGGCGATACGGCTTTCTGGGGAATGGTGATATCGAGCGGAGGAATTTACTGGCTGGCTAATCTGTTTAAAAGGAGCAAGTGATGGAAGGGGAGAAACAGCTCCCGCCCGCGATCATAGAAGACAATTATTCCGTCGCGCTCCTTTCGCCGGATGAAATCCCGGGTTGGGATCTCATTGCGGAAGCTATCCCCCATTCGTGCTTCATGCAGTCCTCGTCGTGGGCTTCCTTTAAAGATCGGGAAGGATACCAGGTCTTTTTTGCCGGGGTGTGGATGGGCGGAAGCCTTGTCGGCGGCATGATCCTCTTCGCCTATCCCGAATGTCGCGGACCTGCACTGCTTGCCGCCCCAGGAGGCCCATTGCTTCCCCCGGAACACTATGCTGTGGGATTGCGGCTTTTAACCCGGTTCTGCGCGACCCTCGCTAACCGCCTGGGTATTGCCGCGCTCCGGGTCGAGCCTGCGGTTCCGCTTGATCGGGACACGTCCCTGCCGCTTCAACACATGCTCGGGGAGTTCGGCTTTGTCCGCTCACCGGCCGATATTCTTCCATCGGAAAGCTGGGCTGTCGATCTTCGCCAAAATGAAACGGCACTACTGGCCGACATGAAACCGAAAGGGCGCTACAATATCGGGTTAGCCCGGCGCCACGGCGTTGAAGTGCGCTTTTCGAGCGATGAACGAGACATCCCGCTCTTTTACCGGATTTTCGAGCAGACCGCCCGGCGGAAGCGTTTTTTCGGCGAGCCATATGCCTACTTCATCAACCTTTGTCAGACCCTCTTCGCAGCCGGCAGAGCCGAATTCGGCTTCGCCTCCCTAGGGAAAGACACGCTCACCGCCATCCTGGTGGTATATTGGGCCGGACGTGCAACCTACCTCTACGGAGGACGTTCATTCGAACATGATCGTGTCATGGCTCCCTACCTTCTGCACTGGGAGGCAATGCTGAATGCAAAGCACCAGCGGAACTGCCAACTCTACGACTTCTATGGGTACTCCGCTGATCCGCAACACTCATATTTCCCTTTTTCCCGTTTCAAGAAACAATTCGGCGGTTTCCCCCTCACCTATCCCGGCGCTCACGACTATTATTTTTACAGTGTCCTGGCGGATACCGTAGTAGACCTTCTTCGCAATCTTTCAGGAGAGCTGGCATGAACGAGTTTTTCAGCACCCCTATCGGCGGCTATGTCCTGGCATTCATACACGTGCTTTGCGGCTTGATGTTTTTCTGGCTTGCACAGCGTCTTTATCAGCTCGTCTTCCGGCGCATTCACTTGAGTGAAGAACTCTTCGTACGCGACAACGTGGCCGCTGCGGTGGCCCTGTCCGGCTTTTTCCTCGGAGTTCTCCTTTCGCTCGGTGGAACGGCCGCCGAGCTTCCCAAGGGTGGAATCGAAAGTCTCCTTGCGCTATTTTTGAGCGGTTTGGCAGCGATTTTTTTCATGCTTTTGGGAGCCTTCGTCAACGAGCGGTTCATCCTCAAACGATGCGACTGCTTCCGCGAAATCTGTAATGATCGTAACCTGGGCGCGGGTTTTGTTGAGGCAGGATCCCATATTGCCAACGGTCTTCTGATAAACTCCGCTCTGGCGGGAGGCTCCGGCACCTGGTTGGCGGGACTGGTCTGTTGGAGCGTCGGCATGCTGGTCCTGGCTGCAGCCGCATCGATCTATCCGGTCATTGCGCGCTTCGATGTCAACGGGGAGATCCGAAACAGGAACAACGCCGCAGCCGGCCTTGCCTATGCCGGATTTCTGGTAGGGATAGGAAATATCCTTCGTATTTCATTTGCAGGCGACTTTACCAGCTGGCAAAACAGCCTGCCGGAGTATGCCCTTAAACTCGCCGTCAGTTTCGCGCTGATGGGTTTCATCAGGTGGTTTGCCGATCTTATCCTTGTCCCGGGGGTGACCTTTTCGGAGGAAATCGTCGACGAAAGCATCCCGAATATCGGCGCAGGACTTATGGAAGCCTTTTGCTATATTGCCGGCTCGTTTCTGATTGGCCTGGCTTTTCCAGCATGACTTGCCACATTGAAACTCTTCTACTGGGGTTGTCTTCGAAGAAGAAAAACAGATACTAGATGATTACAACAAAAAGGCCTCCAGGATACCTGGGGGCCTTTTTTTCATCTGACCGACCATTGACAAGTCCACAAGTCGGTTTTTGGAACCTTGAACGCTGATGCGCAGGTTCCCCCCTTTCTGGTGACCATTCTCAGTTAAGGAAGTACCCCCCTGGCATTTGGGGGACCGGGCCAGTCACCGAGAGTGGACCATATCAGGCAAACTTTTTATACTGACTGGCCCGGCACATCATTAGATGGTGCGAGCTGAATACATCTAAAATGCTTACATGGCATCCTTGAAGATCTGGATGACATCTTCCAGCGTAGCTTTACGCGGGTTGGTCAGCTGGCAAGCATCTTTCTTAGCGTTTTCAGACATAATCTTCAGGTCGGCTTCTTTAACGCCCAGCTCGGTCAGGTTGGCAGGAATGCCGATGGAAGCGGACAGAGACTTGATTCTGTCGATAGCTTTCTGAGCAGCTTCGATGGTCGAAAGACCAGTGATGTCCTCGCCGAGAGCAACGGCGATGTCTGCAAAACGCTGCGGACAGGCGATCAGGTTGAATTGCTCAACGGCCGGCAGCAGGATGGCGTTGCAAACGCCGTGCGGCAGGTTGTAGAAGCCGCCCAGCTGGTGAGCCATGGAGTGAACATAACCAAGGCTGGCGTTGTTGAATGCCATACCGGCGAGGTATTCGGCATAAGCCATGGCGTCGCGAGCTTCGAGGTTTTCACCGTTGGCAACGGCCACGCTCAGATAGTCGGCAATCAGTTCGATAGCCTTGATGGCGCAAGCGTCGGTAATCGGGTTGGCGATGATGGAAACATAAGCTTCAACAGCGTGAGTCAGAGCGTCCATACCGGTAGCTGCCGTCAGCTTCGGAGGCATACCAACCATCAACAGAGGATCGTCGATAGCGATATTCGGAGTTACACGCCAGTCAACGATAGCCATTTTAACATGGGTATCGGTGTTGGTGATGATGCAGAAACGAGTCATTTCGCTGGCGGTACCAGCGGTGGTGTTGATGGCGAGGAACGGGGGAAGACGCTTGGAAGATTTGTTAACGCCTTCATAGTCGCGAATGTTTCCGCCGCCGGCTACAACGAGGCCGATACCTTTACCGCAGTCATGGGAGCTGCCGCCACCAAGGGTAATGATGCCGTCACATTTGTTGTCTTGATAGGCTTTAATGCCGTCAGCAACGTTTTTGTCGGTCGGATTTGGCTCAGCGCCGTCATAAATAACAGCCTGGAGACCTACTGCTTCAACATAACCTTTGATTGTGTTGGCAACGCCGAGTTTGTTCAAACCAGCGTCGGTAACGATCAACAGTTTCGTTGCGCCCAGTGCTTTTGCCTGCTCACCGGCTTCCTTGGAACAACCAATGCCCAACAGTGTTACGGTAGGGATGAAAAAGCCAAAAGTCTGATCTGCTAATGCCATTTGTACATCCTCCCTTGGAATGAGATACTGCTCGTTGTAGGTGTCTGCATGCTCTTCGCGGTGTTGGCATACAGCTTTAATAGAAATCCCGAAAATGCATGCGTTCCGGGCTATTAAACAACAGAACCAGCTTATCCATACGCATTAAGGACTATCTTGACAACCCGACTATCTCTGGAAGATTCAATGGTTTTTTCTGACTCAACGTGGTGCTTGGCTTTAAATTAATTCGATATTGTTTATAACGATGTTATGCACTTGCTTCTACACCCGAAATAAAACAAAAGCAACACATTTAATATTATAAATTTTAAACTTTGCAACTCCACAAATATAAGCACAAATCACCACAGCAGCATAAAATGACAATACAAAAAAAATGTTTTAGGGCCCAACAATATAGCATTCCACACATTATTCTGGAAACTACGGGCAACACCTGGATACAAACGTATCACAAAACAGAGTTTCTACGATCTTTGCCAAAATAATGCTTTCCAGTCCCGGGATCCCGCCGTGCGCCAGAACCAACTCGCACCCAACCGTCCGAACGTAGAAAAGATTAAATGGCCCTCTTTTCAAAAAGAAAATCAAGATCGTCCGAACTCACGACACCTGACGTACCGTCTGCAAAATAAACAAGTACTTTCATTAGGCTTCACACGTTGACGCCTGAGGCATAAATAATATTCGCACTGGCCTGAGCTTTCATTTCCAACGCTTTCATCAGCGCTTTCTGCACCCTTTCCTGTTGCGCCGGTTCCAACGCCCTGAAGTTCTCCAAAGCTTTCTTTGTTGGGATTCTCATACCAGCTCCACTGTAAAACCAAAATTCAATTAGTTTTCACGTATATATGAGAGTATCAGGAAAACTCTTTTCTTCAAGTTGCAATGGTGCAATTTTTTGCATGTTATTTTAACACCTCACTCGAAACTGACCGTTTTTCCAATCAAAATTACACCGGGCAAAAGCACACTAAAAACACATCATCTCAGAATTTGCCTCGGAATGGCCTGTTTTTATGAGCATGCTCATTTTATTATTGCATCTACATTATACTCCTGACATAGTAAACTCATTCAAATATTACCAAGGACAGGCGATGCGCATCAGCGAACAGACAAAGCAGGTAAACAGGGCGCGTATTCTCCAAAAAGCAGCAGAACTCTTTTCCGGTAAAGGGTTTGAGGACACCACTACCCGCGACATCGCCCTGGCAGCCGGATTAGCTGCAGGTACCATGTTCAACTATTTTCCGAGCAAGGAAACCCTGGCGATGAGCATGGTTACCGAGGCGTTCCGCCAAGGGACGGAAGCTTTTCGCAACCGCCGCACCGGGAAGGAAAGTCTGACAGAGGAGCTGTTTTTGTTCATTGCATCGGGGCTTCGGCAGTTACGGCCTTTGCGTCCGTTTATTGGGCCGGTTCTGGAGCGATCCCTGAGTCCTTTTCCCCGCAAAACCGTCTGTCAGGAAGGGGAAGCGACCCGGCAGGAACATCTGGCAGTTGTCCGGGAGGTCATTGGCAGGCACGGTTTTACCGAGGCTCCCGACTATGTTGCCATGACCATGTACTGGTCGCTTTATCTCGGCATCCTGGCTTTCTGGAGCAATGACCAGTCGCCCAACCAGGAAGAAAGCAGGGCCTTGATCGATTATTCGCTGCATTTCTTCGTCCAGGTGATTTCCGGCGCCAGGACGGATGCAGGGGAAACATATGTACCCTGATGAAAAATACCATTTCGAAAAACAACGGCCTGACGCCGAAAAAAGTTATCGTCTCCTTCAGATTCGGGAAGTGAGTAGGTCATTGATGCCTCAAAATCCATCACCAGAAATGCATCAGGCAATCAAGGCCTCTTAACAACTGAATCAAATTCTTTGGGCAGGAGAAGAATTATGTCTTTATATGAACCATCAGCATTGTATTCCCTCCTTTCCGGTAGCGATGCGCTATTACTTCTCGAAATAATCCACAAAAGCGTTTCCTGCGCTACGGAGGAGGATTTTTTGGGACTGTTCCCCCCTATCAAGGAACTTTTTCCGTACGATTTTGCCGGAAGCATCCTGGGGCATATTGACAAGAATAATAGCCTTGCCTTGTCGTATGGCGTCAATATCAGCTTTCCCGAGGAATGGCTCAATGAATTTTTATCGAATGACTACTTCCAGGAGGATGTTGCAACGCTGGAGACCTTCAAAACCTACAAACTCCATCACTGGTCCTATCTGACACAGACGCATATCGACATTCCGCAAGAGATAAAATCACTGAACATGGACTTCGGTGTGCTGGAATCTTATTGCCATGGATCAGCTCCATTAGCCCCGGAAAATGATGGAAGCATGTTTTGCTTTGCAAGCCCGTACATAAAACAGGAGAAACGCACTGAAATCATCCTGGAACACCTGACTCCGCACCTGCACCAGGCCCTTTCCAATGTCTTCAGCAACACCCAGTCGAAAATGTTCAATGTCGTTCTTTCCAAACGCGAAAAAGAAGTACTCAACTGGCTGAAACTCGGAAAAAGTTCCTGGGACATCTCGATTATCCTGAGCATAAGCGAACGCACGGTCAACTACCACGTTTACAACATCATGGATAAACTTAACGCATCAAACAGGCCTCAGGCCGTGGCAATTGCCACCCGCCTCGGCCTGGTGAGTCTTGACTGAAAAATCAATAAAGCCATTATCGTTTTGCCATCCCGATGGAAATTGATTTGGTGGCTTCACAGGCTCGCGCCCTCATTGGGACTGCGTCAATCTCAAAAAATCCATCAGAATTTTCAAAAGCAAATAAGAGCGGCCGGGGAAGGCGGACTTCAGCCGTAGAATACAGGAGACACGCATGCGGGTTGAGAACAGCACCGAATCAAAAACCCAAGACATGAATATGCTGCTGGATGCCTTGCCGAAAGAAGGCGGCACAGATCAGGCCAACCGGCAATTGGCGGACCTGATTACCCGGATCTCGCAAAAGAAAGTTCCGGTAAGCTCTTTCTCCCGCATGTGGACACTGGGTTCTCTCCAGGCCAAGGTAGCCCTCGGTTATTTCGCCTATTGGCTGCGTAGCAATTTTGCCGATGCAACGGCAAAAGAGCGGCTCAAAAACGAAGCCCACACTGCCGCTGCCCTGCAACTGTTCGGCACCATGGGGTACCTCCGGGGAGCGGTCATGAAGGTCGGGCAGCTTCTGGCGAACCTGCCGGACGTGGTGCCGGACGAATTTGCCGATGTGCTATCGGCACTGCACTTTGAAGCGCCGCCCATGCACTTCTCCATGATCCGCGAGGTTTTTCTGGACGAATTCGGCCACGAGCCCGAGGAAGTATTCGCCTCTTTTGACAGACAGGCCTTTGCCGCCGCTTCCCTGGGTCAAGTGCATCGCGCCCGGCTGTACAGCGGCGAGGAAGTGGCGGTCAAGATCCAGTATCCTGGCATTGCCCGCACCATCAAAGCCGACCTGCGCAATCTCCGCATTCTGCTCCAGCCCATGTGTTTGTCCAAGGAATGGCAGAACACGCTCGAACTGCTGGCCGAAATCGAGAGTATGCTGCTGCTTGAAACCGATTATGTACAGGAAGCCCGTTTCGGGAATGAAATCAGGCACGTTTTTGCCGAAGCGGACCAAGTGGTGATTCCGAAGGTCTACGATGACTATTCCACCAAAAGGGTGCTAACCACCGAATATCTCAAAGGCTGCCATCTCGACGAATTCCTGGCATCCTCCCCGAGTCAGGAAAGGCGGGACCATTTCACTGCCTTGATATCAGCGGCAATGTGGCGGGCATACTACGCCCTGCACTGGTTTACGGGCGATCCCCATCCCGGCAACTTCATTTTCATGGATGACGGCCGTCTGGGCTTCATCGACTTCGGCTGTTCCCGGGTCATATGCGACGATTGCTGGCATTTCACAAACTTATTGATGAGGCACACGCTGGAAGGGAATGAAGCGGATTTGAACCGGACCATTGCCGAAACATGTTTTATCGAGAGCCCGGGAGATATGAAGTCAGACAAATTGGAGGCATTCCGGCAATGGATTTATTGGGAAACCAGACCACTTCTCCATGAGGGATTATTCGATTACGGCAACAGTGAGCATTTCAAACGCGGTATCGACTGTTTTGCGGAAATGGCTCGCGTGAAAATGCGCTCTCACCCGATTTACTTTTGGTCCACCCGTTCCGTTTTTTTGTCAATGTCGCTCAGCTACCGGTTAAAAGGACGCTGCGATTCGAGAAAAATCTTTCTGCGGGAATCTGCAGGTGTTGTTTCCGCCTGATTCGGTTTTTCACACTATTGATAATTCAATTTTGGCAGTTTGCCCCGGTTGCATTCATTTTTCACCCCGGCATGACAACCCATGAGCCTCGCACGGAGGTACATTGATGAGCTTTCTTCTTCGCACCCTTTACCTCGCTTGAAAATTGAGGAACTACTGTATGGGAAAGTACAAACTGGTGATGTTCGATTTTGACGGAACCCTTGCCGACTCTTTTGAGTGGTTTATCGGCACAATTAACACGGTTGCGGAACAGTTCAACTTCAAACCACTTGATTTGAATCGGATCGACGAAATCCGCAGCTATGGCCCGCGCCAGCTAATGGCCGTTACCGAGCTTCCCTGGTGGAAGCTCCCCCTGGTGACGCGTGAAATGCGGCGTTTGATGGCCACGAGCATCGACGAAATAGCGCCGTTCCGCGGAATTAGTGAACTTTTCACCAGCCTAAAGAAAGAAAACACTGAAATAGCCATTGTTACCTCAAACGCACAAAACAATGTCGTTCGTGTTCTGGGTTCCGAGATCACCTCGCAGGTCGGCTACTTTGGCTGCGGAGCCTCGCTTTTCGGAAAAAAAACAAAGGTCAGATCAGTGCTGAATGCCAGCCGGTTATCGATACACGAGGCACTGTATGTCGGAGACGATATTCGCGACGCTGAAATGGCCGCATCGGTTGGAATGGATTTCGTCGGCGTTTCCTGGGGCTACACAAAACCGGAGATTCTTCAGCATCACTCACCGTTCCCACTATTGGAAGAGATGAACGATCTCTTGTCGGTGATAACGAAAGAATAAGGAGAAACCATGAGCAAGGCTCACAACTCAGAAAAAGAACGTGCTGATGCAGGCACGGACATACATACTACGCCGCAAGAACCGGCAGCCATCTGGGCCCGATTGATCTCCGAGGTCCGGCAAGCCATTGACGGCGCTTTACCCCCGGAAAGCGAAGAAGCCCAGGCACTGGCCTGGCGTTGGATGCGTTTGTACCAGGAGTCCAGTGAAAGCAACCCTGCTCTGTTCGCCACATTGAGAGACATGCAGGAGCGGAACATTACCCTGGAGTTTAACGGCGTCACCTCGGAAATGCTCGCCTGGATCGCTCTGGCCTTCGCCCATGCGCGCATATCCCTGTTCGCAAAACACCTGTCGCCCGACGAATGTGAAGAAGTCCGGCGCAGACAAATCGCGCATGTCTCCGACTGGCCGCCTCTGGTTGCGGAAATGCGCAAGTCATACGAATCAAAGGCCAATGTGAGTGATCCGGCTGTTCAGACATTGGCACGTAAGTGGCTGGATTTATTCCGGGCTTCATACTGCGGTGATGATCAGATGCTTGAAAGCAAGATTCATGAAGCATTTATCCGAGAACCGGATCTGATGCTCGGCACAGGAACCGATTTTTCATTGAGCGTGTTCGTGCAAAAGGCAATTTTGTATTTGAACCGCCTGAAACACGACAACATTAATGCCGGCCCCAAACCCAGCGCAAAAGCAGTCGCGATGTTGAGAGCAGCGCATCAGCTTCTGGACCGCCCGTTGATCCTCGACGACCCGGTCGCGTTAAGCATTTTGGGCAAAGAGGATGAAACGTTTCTGCGCAACAATGTTGAGCAATACAACAATCCCATGGCAAGGGCGCTGAGAACGTCAGTGGTGGTGCGAAGCCGATTGGCCGAGGATGAATGGGAGAAATCGGCCCAACACGGCATTGAACAGTACGTCATTCTCGGTGCCGGGCTGGACACCTACGCGTATCGCCGCGAGCATCACTATGGACGCATTTTCGAGGTCGATCTACCCGACACGCAGCAATGGAAACGCGCCTGTCTGGCCGATGCCGGTATACGGCCGCCGGATTGCCTGACGTATGTGCCGCTTGATTTTGAACATTTCACCCTGGATCAGACATTGGCCCAGGCCGGTTTTAGAAAAGAAGATCCAACGTTTTTCTCCTGGCTGGGTGTGGCGGTATACCTTGAAGAGGAGGCGTTTATGGATACCTTGCGTTTCATTGCATCCTGCGCGCCGGGAAGCGCCGTAGTGTTTGACTACCTCATTCCGCCTTCGATGATGACGCAGGTGGAGCGTATAGGATTCGAAACATTATCCTCGGTAATTGCCGCTCGAGGTGAACACTTTAAAACCTTCCTGGACCCGGCATCCTTGGCTGAGAAGCTTCTTTCGCTCGGCTTCAACTCGGCAACTAATTTTATTCCTAATCAAATACACGAACGTTACCTGTCCGGCCGCACGGACGGCTTGCGCCTGGGCGGAGCCGGAAGATACATGCATGCCGTTGTGTGAGATTAGCACCGGTGATATCCGGCGTTCAGAATTGGAAAGGAAAAACCATGCGGATTGTGAGAATAACAGTATTCGTGCTGTCTTTAATGCTCGTTGCGGGCTGCTCCGGTTCGCAGATCAAGGATACCATGTATCGCAGCATTTACGGATTCCGCACCAATGACATGCGAAGAAGCCCTGCCGAAGAAGCAACCAAGCCGGACATGAGCTATGACCAGTACACGCAGCAACGGAAAGAGTTACTCAAGAAGGAGTAGAATACCCGTGCAGATAGAACAGGTGGAACAGAAGGACATTTTTCCTGACTTGCTGGCAATCGTTGAAAAAAGCGGCATTCCGTTCGTCATTCATGAACACCAGGCAACCAAGACCGTGGATGAAGCCAGGCAAAACCTGTCGTTCAATGTTGAGCGAATAGTCAAAACCGTTGCGTTTCGAACCCGAAGCGACAAGATTGTGCTGGCAGCGCTACGGGGAACAAGAAGAGTCGACTATGCTCGCCTAGCAAAGCTCCTGAGCATCAACCGGCGCGATCTTGCGGCTCTTTCACCAACTGAGGTCCGGCAATTGCTGGATGTTGAGCCAGGAAGCGTCTCACCAGTCATACAGTCCGAAGATATCATGGTTCTAGTGGATGAAGACGTGCTGACGATTTTGCCCACCTTGTACTGTGGCATCGGGCGCGCTGACCGGACACTGGAGATTGAACCCGCTGGTCTTATTGAATTGACGGGAGGGAGAATCGGCCATTTCTCGCGCTGATCTGCACGCAGCACTTGTTTTCAACCGAACGAGGTGACATTCACTATGAAATTAGATAACTTCCTACCCGAATACGATTTCCACGAAATCCACTCAGTACCCATCAATACGTCGCCTGACAAAGCCTATGCCGCCAGCAGGGATCTCTTATCTTCCGAACTGTCACCGTTGGTCCATCTGTTGCTCTCCATTCGCACCTTACCCTCCAGGTTCATGGGCAAGACGCCCGCAGCCCAGGAAAAAGCAAAGCCTTTTCTGGTCCAAATGACCGAGGGAGGCTTTATCATGCTTGCCGATTCGGATCATGAAATCGTCCTTGGGGCAATCGGGCAGTTCTGGAAGCCCGCTGCAGTCAAGACATTCATCAAACTGACCGGGCCACAGGCTTTTCTTGACTTTAGCAGCAACGATTTCGTCAAGGTTGCCGTGAATCTCGCGGTTCGATCAGAAGGAGAAAACACGGTATTGAGCACTGAAACGCGCATCTGGGCGCCTGACGAGAAAACACGCAGAAAATTTGGTCGATACTGGCGTTTCATAGTCTTGGGAAGCAGCTGGATCAGGACCATGTGGCTTAATGCAATCAAACGCCGGGCTGAGAGGAGCTAAGAGTAGTCCGGAAGGCATCACGGGTTCAGACAACAGAAAAAAGAAAGGATGACAATGCGATTTCCTTTTGGTTTTTCCATGGCGCAAGCCGCATACCGCAACAGAATGGAGAAAGCGGGGCATAAGCGGTATCCCATGGTTCTCATGCTTGAACCGCTTTACACGTGTAATCTGGCTTGCATCGGTTGCTCAGTCGAACGACATACCGGCAAGCTGCAGGACCGCATGCCGGTCGAAACCTGTTTCAAAGCCGTGGATGAGTGCGGCGCGCCCATTGTCAATATCTGCGGAGGCGAACCAACCCTCTATCCCGAACTCAGGGAACTGGTTTCGGGCCTGATGTCGCGCCGCAAGTACACCATCCTGTGCACTAATGCGCTCAAACTGGATGAAACCATATATGGAGTCATTCCGCCAAACGGCCGTCTTCTGTTGATGATCCATCTCGACGGAACACGCGAAACGCATGACTATGTCTGCAATAGGGCCGGAACCTTTGATAATGCCGTGGAAATGATCAGAAAAGGCAAGAAGCTGGGATACCACATCTACCTCAACACCACTGTTTACAGTACCACCCGAATTGAGGAGGTCGAGGAATTGTGCCAGATGGTGGATGAGTTGAGGGTAAACGGCATACTCATATCACCGGGTTATGAATTCGAGAGCGTTAAGAGCAACCTCTTTTCCGGGAAAGACCGCATACATGAGAAGTTTCGCGCCATACGGGTATTTGCCGGCAGGTACAAAATCAGTTCAACCCCGCTGTTTCTGGAGTTTGCGGCAGGTCTGCGCGAACTGCCCTGTTCTCCCTGGTCAACAGTTAACTATACGCCGAAAGGCTGGAAATCCCCCTGTTATCTCGTTGAAGGAGAGCAGCTTTTCGAGACGTGGCAGGAGTTTAAGAGCAAAACCGACTGGAAGTATTGGGAGAGCCGACAGGACCACCGGTGTCAAGATTGTCTGATGCACAGCGGCTTCGAGCATAGCGCGGTCACGGAAGCCATGAAAAGCTTTAAAGACACGATGCGGTTGGCGGTGTGGTCATTTTGGCGTTGAAGGGAAAGCAAGAAACAAGTATTGATTCCGCACCACATTCCTTACCGCTAATTTACGATAGAAAATGACGTGAGCTTGGCGATAATCCGTCCGAATTTGACTGCCGTCTCCATTCGCACCGGTAGACGCCGTTCATCGTCAGTCAGCCACACCTGGATACTGCCGCTTTTCTGAAACAGCCCCTCGGATTTTATGATGGGCTCCACGACAATTGTGGAAACCTCACGTCCATCTTCCAATTCGGCAGTATCCCGACCTACGACCTTTACCTCGGCGTTCAGAAACTTGCTGCTGTCAAACATATTGACAAAGACCGAAGCACCTGTTTCCAACTGTTGACGGCGTAGATAGTAGAAACCGGTTATGATATCCCACAGGAGTTTGCCGTTCATGTCAAACTCTTCTTGGCTATGGGACAAGTGATTGACGTATATCACCTTGTTCCGCTCGATATCGAAGATTGTCTCCCTGTTGCGATGATGCTTGCCTTCATTCTGCACCAGCTTGAATCGCGACGCACGGCCTTTCACCAGTCGCGCTTCAGCCCGGTCCTCAACCTTGTAGAATGACGAAATTACGGCGTTGGAATGTACTTCCGAAGAAATGGTGGAATTCCCCCCCTCTTTGACCGCCTCCAGAATTGCGGTTCCCACATGGATTCCGGACCAGTAAAGGGAAAAGGTCAGCCGTTCCCGCGTAAAAGGAAGAATATTCGGGACCGGCGTTTTGTCGGCAGCCGCCGTCTTGCGTCCATTATCCACAACTGATGAAGCGCTCTGCCCTGCGCTAGCCGAATGCGTTGTCTGTGGCGGAGTTTCAAGACTGGAATTCTCGCGGGGTGGCTCGGAAGCAGTCTCCTGTTTGACATCCGTATTCTGTTTTTCAGAAGAAAGTTCAGCCGGTTCGTCTTCGGCCACTACTTCATCGGAGGCGGTTGCCGGCACCTTGGCAATGCCAGTGGGAGGGACCGCAGACGCCGCGTGTGTCCGGGTTTCCTGCCGGTCTACGCTTGGAGATGAATTGCCCTTTGCAGGCTGAGAGGGTGCATTATCCGCAATGAGGAAACTGATAACTTCCTCATGCGCTGCCCGGTTGAGTCCTGCGAGAAGAGAGTATCCAACCCCCGAAAAACCCGACCAAGCCACCAGATGCAACAGAATCGACAGCACCAGGAACAGCAAGAGCAAGATTCCACGCTGTTCAGCACCCCGATTGAACCGCTTTCGTAACGGATTCATATGAGTACTCCATCGGCATCGTTACGCGCTATACAACATAGCCGCAACTTCTATTTACCGTACCACAGTCATTGAAAAATTTGAAGCATTGTGCCGGAAGCGAGGGAAGTTGGGGTTTGCATGTTTCTGGGGTTGCAGCTGGTCTGCGTGAACTATCTTGCTCTTGTCAACGATCAATATGTGCGGCAAGACCGGAACTTTTCCTCCTATCTTGCTGATTGAAAGAGACCGGCAATGACTTTCGGCTTATTCCTTGACTCCATCATCCGTGAAAGGTAGTTTATGAAAAACTGCTATGGACAAACTTCGAGAAGGCATTTGGAGTCAGTGATTTCGCCGGGTAGAGGTGTTCATTGTTTTTTTCTCCAAGATGTCTACCAACTTCGCAAGGAGATCCCATGAAACCATGTGGTCGCATTCCCCTGCTGTTCCTGCTTATCACCTTATCCATTGTTCCAGCCAAACATTCTTATGCTTATTCTGACATTTCTCCGGCCAAGGCGATCAAGTCCCGTGTCACCGCGGTTACCGTTTATTCGGATAGGGCACAGGTAACGCGCTCTGCGTTGGAGGTACTGCAAAAAGGCGAATATCGCCTCGCGTTCGACAACTTGCCGATGGAACTGGAGGCGGGCAGCATTCAGGTCAACGGGACAGGAAACGCAATATTGAGTGACGTAAAAACCGATGTCGATCAGTACTCCGAAACTACGGACAAGGAACAAAAGGCACTGTTTGACGAGAAAATCAGGCTTGAGGATCGGATTGCTCAACTGGACGTAAAAATCGTCCAGGCAAAGAATGAAAAAGGATTTCTTGAAAATATCACCAAGAAGCTGACGGGCGTCACGGAAAAAACCCCGTCAGGGGAACTGGACCCGGAAAAATGGGTAAAGATGGTGGATTTCTACCGCAACAGAAATGCGATTCTTGACAAAGAAACACAAGACACCGAAGTATCCAAAAGAGGCGTAATGGCGGCTCTGGACAAAGTCAACCGGCAGATTGCGGACATTGGCAACAGTGAAAAGAAGACCAAATACCGCGTAGAAGTGCTGGTGCGGATGAAGGAAGCCGGGCGGCTTGCACTCAAACTCTCCTATATCGTTCGCGGGCCGAGTTGGCAGCCTGCTTACGATCTGCGCGTCTCCACACGGGAAAAGAAGATGAATCTGGCCTACAACGCCGTCGTCCGGCAGAACACTTCGGAAGCATGGGATGACGTAAATCTGGAGCTTTCCACCGCCCAGCCGGGCATCGGCGGACAGCAGCCCGAACTTTCCCCGTGGTATGTGAATTTCCTTGAGCCGCGCGGTGCAGATGGTTCACTGGGCTTTGGCCTTGCAGGAGGCAGGTCGGCAGCGCCTGCGGTAAACCAGATGTTCATCAAGGAGGCCAGACGATCGCGGGAAAAAGCCGAGGAACCGGCAACATTAAGTGAAATGGAAAAACCGACGGCGGCAGTTCAGGCCAATGCCACATCTGTCATATTCGAAATCAGGGGCAAAAACACGATTGCCAGCGACAATCTGCCACACAAGGTAACGGTGCTGATTCAGGACTTTCCCGCCGAATTCCGTTATTCGACTGCGCCGAAGCTCTCGCCACACGCGTACCTGAAGGCCAAAGTGAAGAATACAAGCGACTTTCCGCTACTTACGGGTGTCACCAACGTTTTCCTCGACAACAGTTTTGTTGCCAATGCCTCCATGAGCCAGGTTGCCCCAGGAGAGGATTTCTGGACCTTTCTCGGAGTTGATGGCGCCATCAAGGTGGAGCGGAAGTTCGTAAGGAAATACGAAGAACGGGAGGGAGTGTTCGACAAAAAAACCAGGGTAGTCTACGAGTATCTCACCGAAATCACCAATAATAAAAAAAGCGAGGAAGAACTTGTGGTATGGGATCAGGTGCCCATCTCCTCGCACCAGGACATTATCGTGAAACTTGTGCAGCCGCAATTGAACAAGGACAGTCCCACATTGAAAAAGAACGAGTTCAACTATCTCGAATGGTTCTTCAAGGCGAAGCCCAGTGAAAAAATCAAAATACCCATGGTGTATTATGTCGAATATCCCGAAGGAAAACAGGTAACAGGGTTGGATTGAAAGGGCAAAAAGCTCGTTAATCATCATTTATGCTGCCGGAACACGTGCCCTGTTCCGGCAGCATAAAACTCTTGCCGGGCCACTACCCGCAGCAGTGCTTTCAGAACGATCCACTCACACGCCACCATAAATACTTACACGCAAAGAAGCGGTCTTTCCTTTCCTCACACACCACGCAATCAACTCTTCAACAATCCGCTTCTCATGATAAATGAATTTACCTGTAACTAATAACAGGTTAAAAACCAAATTGAATGTGCAATTATTATAAAATTGCCATGACGTGATCTACCATAAATAGAGCTACTGTAATCGGCGCCAGTTCCGGAACCGGCAGAGACAGGTGATATACCTGGCACTCTATGCCACCATCTTGCCGGGCCGTGATGCTGGAGCTGGTCCAGGCTTTTTTCACTCTTGAATGGAGGTGGAACATGAAGAAGGGAATAATGTTTTCTTGTGCTGTGAGTCTCTTTATGGCGTCAACCGTGATGGCTCAGCCATGTGTTGAATGTCACGACAAAGTGACTCCTGACATCGTAAAAGACTGGCGAATCAGCGTCCATAACACCAGAAATGTCGGTTGCGCCGACTGCCATGGAAATCTGCATTCATCGGCCGCAGATGTGGCGAAAGTAACAATCCCCACCGCAGAAACTTGCGGCTCCTGCCATGCGGAGCGAGTTGCCCAGTTCAAAAAGGGAAAACACGCCCTGGGGTGGGCCGCGATGAAAGCCATGCCCACATTCCACCGGCAACCAGTGGAGCAGACTCAGGGGATGAAGGGATGCGGTGGATGCCACAAGATCGGCCTAAAAAGCGAAAACGACATCAAAGAGTTGAAAAAGAACGGTTATGAATACGGCGTGGCATCCTGTGACGCCTGCCATACGCGGCACACCTTCTCGGCAGCCGAAGCCAGACAGCCCCAAGCCTGCCAGACCTGTCATACCGGCTTCGACTACAGCCAATGGGAAACATATATCGGATCAAAACATGGGGTGCGCGCCTTGCTGAAACAGGTTGGAGCTATCCCGGCAGGGTCTTCCGCGCCGACCTGCCAGACTTGTCACATGAAAAACGGCAACCACGAAGTCCGAAACGCCTGGGGCGTAACCTTTCTGCGGGCGCCGATGCCGGAAGACAAGCAATGGGCCGCCGACCGTGTAACCATCCTCCAGGCGCTCGGTTCCCTTGACCCCGAGGGAAAACCCACCCCACGGCTTGAAGGAAGCAAAGCGCTGGATATCGCCCGCCAGACGCAGGAAGCCTGGCAGAAGGAGCGGGATAAAATGGCGAAAACCTGCACGCAATGCCATTCAGCTAAATTCGCCAATGGCGAACTGGCCAAAGGTGACCGGACGATACGGGAGGCGGACCATCTGATGGCCGAAGGAATCCGCACCGTGGCAGATCTCTATAAGGATGGAATTCTGACAAAACCGGAAAGCTACGCCTATCCTTTCCCGGACACGCTCAATTTTCACGACTCGCCGACTCCCATTGAGCTCAGGTTGTGGACCATGTTCAACGGGCACCGCCTGCACGCGATCCAGGGTACCTTCCATGCCAATCCCGACTACGCCTTCTGGTACGGCTGGGCTGAAATGCGCAAAGATCTGACCGAAATCAACGCCATGGCCCAGGAAATGAGAAAAGCCCATGTGGCAAGGAAAAAATAGTGCGAGGCGGTTTGAGACAAAAGGGAGGAAACCTTACCATGAAACGAGCGTTACTGGTCATCGATGTGCAAAACGAGTATTTTACCGGCCTGTTACCCATCACGCATCCCGAGGGACACTTGACCAACATTCTGCGGGTCATGGATACCGCAACTGCACACAGTATTCCCCTCGTCGTGATCCGGCACACTTTTCCACAGCCTGACAAACCTTTCTTCAAACGCGGTACACCCCAGTGGGAGCTGCATCCCGAAATACAGGCGCGTCCACATGATCTCCTGATCGAGAAGATTCTTCCCGGAAGCTTTTCCGGGACCATGTTGGAGCCGTGGCTGCTCCGGCAAAGCATCGACACGGTAACGATTGCAGGCTACATGACGCATATGTGCTGCGACACCACAGCGCGTCAGGCGGTCCATCGCGGCTTCACCGTGGAATTTCTGAGCGATGCAACAGGAACTCTACCCCTGAACAATCCTGCGGGAGAGGTCAGTGCCGAGGAGTTGCAACGAGCCATTTTGTGTACTCAACAGATGCTCCTCAGCGAGGTCATCAGCACGGATGCCTGGTGCGAACGGGTCGCGGGGTTGCCGGTATAGCACCTGTTTCGTTTTTAACCAATAGAAAATATGAGATTCTTGCAAAAGTCTGTTTTTGTCATTCCCGAAACGGTTTTTATCGGGAATCCAGCTTGTAACGAATTGAAATCATGGATGCCCGACAAAAGCATTCGGGCATGACAGATACTTTTGTAAGAGACTCAATATAAAAAAAGGAAAGAGAGCCGATATGCCGGTTATGCACAGTATGTACCGGGAAGCCGGGAAGATAGAAATCGACGAGGCGCGTTGCGGACATTGCGGGCAATGTGCCGGAATATGCGAAATAGGGGTGCTGGCAATAGACAACGGCCGGGTGCGTGTTCAGGAAAACAGCCCGTTCGGCTGCATCGCCTGTGGCCATTGCATGATGGTTTGCCCTTCAGGCAGCATCAAAGTGACCGGCCGTGACATCTCCCCCACGGATCTGCTGCCGCTCCCTTTGCCGGAGAAAAGGGCAACGGCAGATGCGCTGGCTGCGCTGATGCTGTCCCGCCGTAGTGTCCGTCATTTCAACAATCGGGAGGTGGATAAGGAAATCACGGAGCAGATCCTGGAGATGGCTGCCTCAGCCCCCATGAGCATCCCGCCGTGGGACGTCGGCTGTGTAACAATACTGGGGCGGGAAAAAGTGCAGGAGCTTGCCGCCGGGATAATCCAGGGATACGAGGGTTTCCTGAAGATTTTCCGCCCTTGGCTATTCACCCTGATGAGGCCTTTTACCGGCAAAGCCAACTATGAGAAATTCGGACATTTTATCCTGCCCCTGGCCCAAGCATATGTGACCTCTCATCATGACGGACGGGACGCCCTCTTCTGGAATGCACCGGCAGTGATGATTTTCCATCACTCCCCATGTACCGATATCGTCGATGTAACGATTGCCTGCACCTATGCCATGCTGGCCGCAGAATCGCTGGGCTTGGGCAGCATCATCATCGGCGGCGCCCCGCCGATCCTTCAGCGCAACAAGGAACTCTGCCGCAAGCTCGGCGTACCTGCCGGAAACACACCGGCCATGGCTTTGATCCTGGGTTATCCGGATGTCAATTTCCGGCATGCTGTTCAGCGACGGTTTACCCAGTCCACGGTTGTCGGGAATTGAGAACTAATCAGCTTACAAAGAGGAAAGAGTTATTCAATGAATACCATAGGAATTTGCGGCGATAATTGTGCGTTCTGCCCTCGGTATCTTGCCACGCAAAGCTGGGATGCCGGAGAGTTGGAGAAGGTAAAGGAATTGTGGGTCCGCCTTGGTTTGCGAGATCCTGACTTTCCTGTTCAGGATATGGCTTGTTCCGGATGCAAACCGGAAAACACATGCGCGTATCCGGAAGTCCGGATTTGCGCCCAGAGCAAGAGAATCACTACCTGCGGTCTCTGTCATGCATATCCATGCAAGTGGATATATGCTGTTTTCGAGAAATCCGAGGAATTTCGATCTCATGCAGCCCAGATCTGTACACCGGAAGAAATAAAAACGCTTAACAAAGCGTTTCTTTGCAAGCGGCAAAACCTGGATCAAACACATGCGGACAAGGTTAAAGGAAAAACAGAAGAACTTGAGTCAGAATAATCCTGATTCGTTTTTCAGGATAACAGATGAAAGAACCAGCGGAATAATTCCGCAAACTCGCTTTCTCCCTCTTTTTCGAAGCACTCCCCCCTCTCCTTTTTCGCCATGACGAATCAATTCCAATGACTTCATCTATTGCTACAACTCGACATTGACATCGATCGTTTTAAATGTATATTTTAATTATTGTTTTTACCTTAATATAAATACCTAAAAAATAACACCATATCAAAAACGAATCAGAAATAAGTATCCGATCTGTGTTTCACAGTTCAAAAGGATATCGCTATGAAAAACGAGGAAAATCAACGACTAAAGAGAGTCAATCAGTGCTTTCTCGGCTTTACCGCCGATCCTGACACAAATATCCAACACCTTACCAACTGCTGCGGAGAGTTGATGGGCGCAGCCTGTGCGCTTTATAACCGCTTGCAAGACGGCATGCTGCACACTCTGGCGCAGTGGAACGCGCCGCCGGACTATAACCCGGTGGACCGGCCTGACGGACACATCTGCCATGACGTAATCAGAACCGGCGGCAAAGCTGTACTTATTGTGCCGAATCTACAACAAACCGGCTACGCAAAAACCGACCCTAATGTTTCCGCCTATTGCCTAAAAACCTACATCGGCGCTCCGGTGAGCTGCAAAAATCATTGTGTCGGATCCCTCTGTGTCGTTTACCAGACTGACTACACACCGGATGAGGAGGAGAAAAAACTGCTGCAAATCCTTGCCGTTGCCTTGGGTGTGGAAGAGGAGCGAAGAGAGGAAGCTTTGGCATTGCGCTCGGCGAACGAAGAACTGGAAGTACGTGTAACGGAAAGAACTGCCGATCTGGCCAAGGCAAATGATCTCCTGCGTATCGACATCGGCGAACGGAAAAAGGTCGAGGAAGCACTGCGGGAATACAATGAAAAACTTCACGCGGTTACCGATAACACCAGCGATGCCATCATCATGATGAACGATGATGGGAAGATATCCTTCTGGAACCATGCCGCAGAGAAGATGTTCGGCTACACCGCCGCAGAAGCCCTGGGAAAAAATTTACACCCTTTTCTCGCGCAGGGGAAATATGCAGAATCATATAAGGAGGGGCTCCGTCATTTCTGGACGACGGGAACCGGTAATGCGATCGGAAAGACGCTGGAACTCGAGGCTGCCGGAAAGGATGGCCTAGAATTTCCGATAGAGCTTTCCCTTTCGGCCTTTCAGATCAAGGGAAAATGGAATGCCTCCGCCATACTACGCGACATCACAGAACGCAAACAGGCAGAGACGGAACTCATCCAAACGAATGCAGAATTAAAAATGAGGTCGGAAGAACTTCTGCAAGCCCAGGAAAAACTGGTGCGAAAGGAAAAACTTGCAGTACTCGGCCGGCTTGCCGGATGTGTCGGGCACGAGTTGCGGAACCCTCTGGGCGTAATCAACAACGCCGTTTACTATCTGAAGCTCGTAATGACCGATGCCGATGAATCTATCAAAGAATACCTGAATATCATGATGAATGAGGTCGACAACTCGCAGCAGATCATCAACGGCCTGCTCGATTTCGCACGCATCAAGCCCCCCCAGATACGTCTAGTAACAACCCGCGAGCTGGTAAATGAAAGCCTCGGCAAAAGCGCTGTTCCTGAAAATGTCAGACTGCATACCGATATGCCGGACTCCCTTCCCGCACTCAAGGTAGATCCGTTGCAGATAAGGCAGGCGCTGCATAATCTCATCACCAATGCCGTACAGGCAATGCCCGAAGGAGGCTCGTTGAACATCGTAGCACGACTGGTTCAAGACCCGATGTTCACGGTCCGGGATTCAATAGAGAGAAACACTGAACCGGAAACCTCAAACGGCCTCCCAGGTAACAATTTCATCGAAATCAGTGTGGAAGACACCGGAACAGGGATATCGCCGGAGCACATGAAAAACCTCTTTCAGCCCCTTTTTACCACCAAACCACGGGGAATCGGGCTCGGACTGGTGGTATGCAAGAACCTGGTGACGGCCAATGGTGGCAGGATTGCCGCAAAAAACCGGACGGATGGCGGGGCGGTATTTACGGTTTCGCTCCCGGCAGTCGAACTTTGAGCCCCAAAAAACATGAGAGACGCTAATACCGACAACAAACGCAGACTACTCCTCTCCCATCTGGAGACCGCACTCCGGAAGAACGGACACTGCCTGAAAACAGTGAAGGGTCTGCGAAAGCTCGACAAAGAACCAGTGAGGAAAGTTGGCGAAAACCTCAGCGAAGCCAGTACATGCAAAAAGAAACTGATGGAAGTGGAAGAAAGTTTCAGATGTATTTTCGACAACAACTCAGATGGCTTACTAGTAGCGGAAATTGAAGGCAGAAGGTTTGTATTGGCCAACCCGGCGATTTGCCGCATGTTGGGATATGAAGAGAAGGAACTGAAGAGTCTCTGTCCCAACGATATTCACCCTGAAGAAGACTGGCGGCATGTTATCGAGCAGTTTCAAAATGCCGCCAGGGGTGAATTGACGATTGTTGAAAAAATCAGGGTAAAAAGAAAGGACGGTACCCTGTTCTATGCCGATATAACTGCTTCCCGTCTCTCGTTGGGAGGAAGGAAATGTCTCATGGGGGCATTCAGGGACATTACCGAGCACGAGTTCGCCAAAGAGGCATTGCTGGACAGCGAACAAAAGTTGAGGGCGGTCATCCATGGTTCCCCCATCCCGCAGTTTTTCATCGACCGGAACCACATCGTTATCTACTGGAACAAAGCTCTGGCTGAACTGACGGGAATCAAGCCGGAGGAGGTGATCGGCACAAAGAAGCATTGGCTGGCGTTTTACTCCGAGAAGAGACCGTGTCTGGCCGACCTTTTAATGGATGGAACCTTTGAAGCAATACCAGAGATATACCAGGAAAAGTTCAAGCATTGCGATCCGGCTATCCGCACTTGCGATGTGACGGATTTTTTCCCTAAGCTCGGCAAAAACGGGAAATGGATCCACTTCACCGCGGCAGATATAGTTGATGCAAAGGGTAATATCATCGGCGCCATAGAAACGCTGGAAGACATAACCGGCCAAAAGCGGGCGGTGGAAGCCCTGAGAGAGAGCGAAGAAAAATACCGCTCCTTGATTGACATTACCGACACGGGCTACGTAATTATCGATGGGAATGGGCGGGTACTCGACTCAAACCCGGAATACGCGAGACTCACCGGCCACAAAACGCCGCGGGAAATTAAAGGCAGAAATGTAACCGAATGGACCGCCGGACACGATCTCGAAAGGAATGTCGAAGAAATAAGGAAGTGCCTGAAAACCGGACAGATACGCAACCTGGAAGTGGATTATGTAAATGCGGACGGACGGATCACCCCGGTTGAACTGAATGCGTCTTTTATGAGAACGTCCCAGGGAACCCGGATCGTTACGCTTTGCCGGGATATCACCGAACGCAGAAAATCGGAAAAGGCTCTGCTTGAGAGCGAAGCGAAATACCGGGCCATCATCGATGCCTTTGAAGGATACATTTATATTTGCTCCCCTGATTACCGCATTGAATTCATGAATAAAAAGTTTATAGAACGCACAGGGTACGATGCAACCGGAGAATCTTGTTATGCGGCGTTGCATGGCCTTGATTCGGTATGTTCATGGTGCGTCAACGACAGGGTCCAGAAGGGTGAAACCGTCCGGTGGGAAATAAACAGCCCCAAAGACAACCACTGGTATTATGTGGTGAATACGCCCATACGCCACACTGACGGGGCGATCTCCAAGCAGTCCATGATCATCGACATTACCGGGCGCAAACAGACGGAAGAGGACATTCGCCGTTTAAACGAGAAACTGGAACAGACCGTTGAAGAGAGAACCAGGCAACTTGTCGAGGCCCAGGAAGAACTGGTCCAGAGGGAAAAACTGGCCACGATCGGACTTTTAGCGGGCAATATGGGGAATGAGTTGCTCAATCCCCTGGGGGTGATGAACAACGCCGTCTTTTTCCTGAAGATGATCCTGAGTGATGCGGACATAACCGTGAAGGGATATCTGGACATGATCAAACAGGAGATCGGGAACTCCGAAAAAATCATCTCCGACCTTCTCGACTTTGCCAGAACCAGATCTCCCCAGACACGGGCCATTGCAGCCCGGGAGATGATAATCGGAATTTTCGACAAATTCGCTGTTCCGGGCAATATTGTTGTCAGTCTTGATCTCCCGGAATGGCTCCCACTGCTCAAGATTGACCCGCTGCAAATCGGCCAAGTATTTCAAAACCTCATCACCAATGCGGTGCAGGCAATGCCCAAGGGAGGCTCGCTGCGGATAGATGCGCGCCCGGTTTCAGGTTCCATGCTCAAAGTTCAGGATTCAGAAGAAAAAATTGTCGAGCATCAAACGTTTAACAGTGCTCCCGATGCCGATTTCGTAGCAATCAGCGTCGAAGATACGGGAGCGGGGATCTCCCCGGATAACATGAAAAAACTCTTTCAGCCCCTCTTCAGCACCAAACCTCGGGGAATCGGACTTGGGCTGGCGGTATGCAGGAACCTGGTGACGGCGAATGGGGGCAGGATCGAAGTGGTAAGCCATATGGAGAAGGGAACTACTTTCACCGTAATATTGCCGGCTGCTCCAAAGGAGTAAACATGAAGGAACAACTCAAGGTCTTGGTGGTGGATGATGACCAGTCAATGGTCAAAACCATTTGTGATATCCTGCGAATCGGGGGTTTTGGAGCCGAGCCGGCCTTCAGTGGCGAGGAAGCCCTGGAGAAAGTAAAACAAAAAACCCCGGACTGTGTCCTGATGGATATCAAAATGCCGGGGATTAATGGAGTCGAAGCCCTGAGGATGATCAAAGAGTTTTCGCCCGATCTGCCGGTAATACTGATGAGCGCTTACGCCACAGATGAGCAGGAGGAGGAAGCAAGGAAGCTCGGGGCGCTCTCGCTTCTCTCCAAGCCGATTGATGTGCAGTTGATTCTCTTCTTTCTCTCGGTCCTCAAAAAAGAAGAGAGCATTCTCATAGTTGACGATGACCCGGCTTTTTGCAAAACGCTCAAGGACATTCTTCAGGCAAGGGGATTCCACGTGGAAACATTGTTGGCGCCTGAAAGGGTGCTCGAAGAGATGGAACGGGAATACAAAGAAGTCGTCGTCCTTGACCTCAAGCTTGGCAATGTGAATGGAGTGGATGTCCTAAAGGATATTCGCGCCAAGTACCCGACAAAACCGGTGGTGCTGGTCACGGGCTTCAAAGATGAAATGGCGGCATCCATCCAGCAGGGACTGCGGATGGGAGTCTACGCCTGCCTCTATAAACCCTTTGGGGTGGATGAACTGATCGGGATCATTGAGGAGATCAGCCGCAAAAAGCTCCATACCCTGCTGGGCGAGTCTTTTTGAATTGCATATTGGAGAGTACACTATGGAAAAATCCCGCATCCTGATAATTGACGACGACCCGAACCTGAGAAAAACACTTTCCGATATTCTGAAGGTCAAGGGATATGAGGCATTCGCCGCCGAGAATGGTGAGAAGGCTCTTGCTTTTCTGCGGGCAAATCCCGTTGACTTGCTCCTCATAGACCTTGCATTGCCGGATATGTCGGGACTGGACGTGCTAAGCAAGGCCAAGACAGACTTCCCCGCCATGGCGGCAATCATCCTGACCGGCAACGCCACCATAGAATCGGCCGTCGAGGCAACGAAACAGGGAGCATGTTCTTACCTGATGAAGCCATATGATATCGAGCAGTTGGTAGATAATATCAGGCGCGCCATCGGGAAGCCACACGCCGATCTGAAGATCATTACCGTCTATAATCCCTTGGGCGGAATGGGAACAACCACCATAGCGGTCAACCTGGCCACATGCCTTGCCGGCAACAATGCAAAGGTTGCATTGATAGACCTGAACCTGTTCAGCGGTGATGTGGCCACCTTCCTCAATCTTAACCCGGCATACACTTTGAGCAGCGTTACCAAGAACATATCGCGGATCGACTCCAGTTTCATCATGTCCGTCATGACACGACACTCATCGGGCATGCATGTTTTGACCGAACCGCTTGAAGTAGATGAATGCAGCGACATCACACCGGAACAGATCAGCCACATTCTCAATACGTTCAGAGATGTGTTTTCCCATGTAATCATCGATACCGGCGGGTATATCGCAGGATGCAATACGGCAGTGTTCGAAGCGTCGAACACCATCCTGTACAATACGGTCATGAACCTTCCCAGCTTGAAGAATACGAAGCGGTATATAGCCGGTCTTGAAAAGAACGGTTTCATGAAGGGAAAGGTAAAACTACTCGTCAACAGATATACACAGCGGGCCGACATCAGTATCGAGGAGGCCGAAAAAGTACTGAACTGGAAGGTTTTTCATACCATACCCAATGAATACAAGGAGGTAGTCGAATCGATCAATAACGGCGTGCCGATCGTATCGCTTTATCCCCGGTCAGCAGTCAGCAAGGCGATTGTCAATCTGTCCGAGTTGCTGAAATAGCACCCCTGCAGTGCCTTATAACTCATATTTTTTCGCAGTCTATTCAGACATTGCCGAATGCACGGCACACAGTTTCAGTTCAGTGCGGAAGTGAAAAAACGCCAAGGCCAGTGCTGCTGCTTGCAGCACGGCACAAAAATAGAACGGCGCGCCAATCCTCCAGTCGCCGCGCGGCAAGTGTGAAACCGTTGCCAGCAGCGGTGCGCCAAGCAACGGAGCCACTACCGCCATCAGGCTGTTCAGGGAATTCACCGCTCCCAAAGTCTGACCTTGGCTTTGAGAGTCAGCAGCGCCTGAAATGATACTTTGAAGCGATGCGGTAATCGTAAAGCTAAGCATATTCAGAAAAATCACCGCATACATCATCCAGCTCTGAGTGGCTGCCCCCCACAGTGTGTAAGCAATCGTTGACGAGGCCAGACCGGCAACTGCAAGATGCCGAGGACTAAAGTGCTTCAGCAGGCGACCGAGCAGAAAACCCTGTACGGTCAACGACATAATACCGACCACCGCAAGCGACCAGCCGTTCTCCCTCGGGCCCCAGCCGAACTTGAAGGTCGTATACAACACCCACGTGGTAAACAGCACAAATTGGGAAAGGCTGCTTAAAGCAACCACGGCGACCAGTCGGCCGACACCGCTCAGTCCGGTCAGCGCACGTAACGATACGAACGGGTTTGCCGCCTTCCAGTGGAAAGGACGACGGCGCTCGACGGGAAGTGATTCAGGCAACACAAAATAGCCGTATAACCAGTTAAGCAGTGCAAAAGCGCCGGCGGCAAAAAAAGGAAGCTGTAAATGGATCGAGCCCAGTAGTCCGCCCATCACCGGCCCGACAATAAAACCAAGACCGAACATTGCGCCCAACATGCCAAAACGCTTGGCGCGCTCTTCGGGAGCAGTGATATCCGCGACATACGCATTCGCAACCGCCGCATTTGCCTGCATCGCACCGCCCACCAGCCGCACAGCGATCAGCATCCACATCGCAGTGGCAAGCCCGGTAGCAATAAAATTGAGGCCGAGTCCGCAAAAACCAAGCAATAGCAAAGGACGGCGTCCGTAAGCATCGGACAGTCCACCAAGAATCGGCGAGCCGAAAAAGTTCGCAATCCCAAACGCAAACACCACCACGCCATACCAAAACGCCTGATCTGCTTGTGAACCGGTGAAACTTCCTACCAAGGTCGGCAATACGGGGATGATCAACCCAATCGACACCATGTCGATCAACACGGTCAACATGATGAAAGGCATGGCTGCCGTACGGTTACGGCGCGCCGTAAACAATTTAAAATTAAACTTTATCAATCTTTTATTCCAATCGTATCTTGCGCTCTTTATTTACGGTTTGCATATAAACCTTGTACCTACTTGAAACATAATATTTTTTATTTGTCCACCCTGTAACGTTTTTTGCCTACCAACCGCCTTCCTTGTCGAGCGCCCGGCAACAAGGTTCGAGTACGATGCTTTTCCACAAACAGGGACACTCCCGATTTAACTTATTGCTCCGCCCCATATCCTGCGGTATCATCCGCCTCATGTCACGAATCACATATATCAATAATCGGTGTTCATCATCCATGAAGGAGTCACCAACTACCGTGAATAGCTCGCTCACATCCCTTTTCAAAAAAATGCTGTATTCAGGATTATTCGTTTTTTTCCTGTCCTCAGCCATTACTTCACCGGCCCAGGCCCAGGAAAGTTTCATCACCCATCCCATTCTGCCCTTGGGGTACACTTCCATCAGAGTTTTCGACAGCCAGGGACGGTTTGCCGGCCGCATTCTGCCGGAACGAAGATACTGGGTCACCATCGACCGCATCCCCATGTTTCTGCAACACGCCGTAGTAGCTGTTGAGGATTCCCGTTTTTACGAGCACAGCGGGATCGATATTCGGGGGATCGCCCGGGCAATTGTCAAAGACGTGGCGCAAAGAAGAATGGCTGAAGGCGGTTCGACAATCACTCAGCAATTAATTAAAAACAAATATTTATCCTCCGAAAAAACATTGGAAAGGAAACTGAAGGAAGGCCGCATGGCCCTGGAATTCGAACAGAAATACACCAAGAAGCAGATCTTGGAGATGTATTTCAATGAAATTTATTACGGAAATGGAGCATGGGGGATCGCCCAGGCCGCCCGTCTGTATTTCGACAAAAATCCGGAGGAGTTGAGCGAAGGTGAATGCGCCCTGCTGGCCGGGGTGCAAAAAGCTCCGAATACTTACAATCCTCGGGGTAAACTGGTCAAGGTTACGGAACGGAGGGATGTAGTCCTCAAACGCATGGTAGATCTCAATATGATCTCTCCCAGAAAGCAACAGTATTTGAGAACCCATCCCCCTACCATTATTCCCCCAGGGCAAGCCGCGTATTATCTGGCCCATATTCGGAACAAACTGATCGAACAATATGGGCCGGAGGTCGTTGAGCAAGGCAATTTGGAAGTCACAACGGCCATGAATCTCAATCTTCAAAAGATGGCGGAACGGGTCTTGAGCGAGGGCGTCAAAAAGATATCACCCCAGCTCCAGGGTGCATTGGTATGCATGGATCCTGCTACGGGGGATATTCTGGCGGCTGTTGGCGGAACCGATTTTAACAAGAGTTCTTACAACCGCGCTTTTGCTGCCAAGCGCCAACCGGGCTCTGCCATAAAACCGCTGATTTACGCCGCAGCCATAGAAAAAGGATATACACCCGGCGGTATATGGGATGACAAACCGGTAGCTTACAAACAGGGAAATAATGGAACCTGGAAACCGATGAATTATGGAAGGGAACAGTTTGGGGAACTATCGCTACGCCAGGCTCTGGCATACTCCAACAACGTCATAGCGGTAAAATTGCTGGAGTCCGTCGGAGTTCCCTATTTTGTCGGTTTTGCGCAGAATGTGGGGCTCCCATTGCGGGAACCCAATAACCTGTCCCTGGCCCTTGGGACAGAAGAGGTCACGCTGCACGACTTGGTGGGAGCTTACGCTCCCCTGGCAAACGGAGGCTCAAGGCCAAAGTCACGCTCGATTATTCGCATTTATGATCGCAGCCGCAAGTCATGGACGAACAATCCGCCGGCAGTGGCGCCGGTCATGTCTCCGGCAACGGCTTTTGTCACAACCCAGATGCTCAAAGATGTCATGATATATGGAACGGCTAAAAATTTGAGAAAGTTCAGCCACGATCGCCCATCAGCCGGCAAGACCGGAACCACCAATGATTATCGGGATGCCTGGTTCATCGGCTATACTCCCCAGCTCATAACCGGTATCTGGGTAGGCTACGACAAACCGAGGCCAGGGGGAAAAGGTTTTACGGGAGGAGCTATTTCGGCACCCATGTGGGGAAGGTTTATGCGCTCGGCACTGGCGTCAAAACCGGCCATTGATTTCCAGAAACCTGACACAGTCGTTTCTGTTATTATTGATCCCACCACCGGCTTCCTGACAACACCGGCCTGCTCGAAAAAACGGGAAGAATTCTATGTTGCGGGAACCCAGCCTACCGAAACCTGCCCCAAACACGGTGGAAATGCCGCTATGCCGTTAGCACCGGTTGCTCCGCTTCCGAATACAAAGGACCAACCGCCCGCTACGAACCCTGAAGATCAACCTCCCCAAGCTGAAGACGAGCCTTCTCAAACAGAAAATTTCTGATAAGACGGCATCTTAGCAAAAAGCCCCGGCTCTCGATGAAAGCCGGGGCTTTTTGCTAATCTCCTGCAACAGCCTTGATAAAGCCGTTTTCATCTTCATAAAGCGCGGTTATAAGAAACAAGGGATTGGCGGGAGCTTTCAACACATCGGGGACATCACCTTCGCCACCGGAATTAGCTTGGTAGCGATAGGTGATTTCATTTTCAAGTTCGTGCACCATTTCCATAAACAGAGTCGTCTCAGGATTATAGAGTTCCGTCAGCTTGCAATAACCGGTCAGAGTCTCGCCGCCGGACTCGACACTGAAGCGTTCGGGCACCGGCATACGTGTTGCCAGAACAAAATCGCTTACGGCAAGTTGTTTCAACAAAGCCATTTTTTGCTCATCAGTACCGCCTGCATAGTAGGCGCGCCCGGCAAGGCCATAGATAACCTTGTCAGCCGGATCGTGGATAGCCCAGAAATTGTAGATCATTTCACCGTTGCTCATTCTTTCTCCTGTTGAGTTTTTTTGGGTAAAACATTCATTGGCGCCTTTTGGGGCTGGTTTCAAAACTGGCTTTCATCAGAGCAGCAAACGCTTCCCTTGTTTCCGGATCAGCAATTGTTGAAGACTGTTCGGAAATAAAAGCCAACTGCTGAGCCGTAAGCTGTTTTTTGGGGGGCAACTCGTCTGCGGGAGAGATATCGATACTGGAAACCTTGCCGGATCTGAGGATAATTTCCTTGACCACCTCACTCCCCAGCCGATCGTTCAGCTTATCCTTCATCATCCCCTTGAGAAAATTCAATTCCTGCATCCATGGACCGCTGGAAACCACCACCGTAAGGGTTCCGTTGATAATGCGCAACGGAGTTGCGCGTGAAGCCACCACATGTCCAACCACTTCGGGCCAAAATCGCCAGATATCAAATTCCCTGAGACGTTCTCCCAGCCCGAAACCGGCAAGTCCCTCCTGCACAAGATCCGATAGCGGTTTTGGAAAGCGCATTCGTGGCCGTTTTGATTTCATCGTTTCCTCCGCCGGCCGATAATTCCCCCTACAATCTGCCCGGCAATCGATCCGCCCAGTGTAAAAGGAATCATGTGCCAGTCCAACTCCGCCTCAACGCGCATCAAAACAATAAAGGGGATCGGGATATGGATCAACAGAAACCACATAAACGAATACTTTGCATAATTCTGTCGAATATAGCCACACGGAACACTTATTATGAATGCTAAAAAAGCAAGGCCGACCCGGATCGGGATTGTTGCTTGCATATCATCACTCCTTTCATGCATACTAGAAAGTCATGTACACTTTGTCAATTGATTGGATCAGGAACGAAACATGGAGAACCGATTGATGGTTCAGGAAGGACACCTGCTGGCGGTTTTCAACTCCGCACACCGGGTTATGAAGGCTGAAAGCAGACTGAAAGCACTCGGCCTACCGATTCTGCTGATTCCGGCTCCGCGCCAGCTTCAGACGGATTGCGGCCTGGCCCTTCGCTTTCTTGAAGAAGACCGCACCGGCATCATGGATGTTCTGGAACAGGAGAAATTACTGCCGGAATTCATCTTTCGCTACGAAGCAGGAAATTTTGTCACCATCTGGAATTTCGCAGATGGTAAAGTGCATGCTTGTTGAAAGGACTGCAATTCGATGAATACGATCGACTGCCGCAATATGGCCTGCCCCACTCCGGTAATAACCGTGAAAAAGGCCTTGGAGGGGCAAACAGAACTGCGTGTATTACTGGATGACGGAGCGCCACGGGAAAACGTGTCCCGCTTTGCTCGCAACCGCGGGTTCAAGGTGGATGAAGAGCGTAATGCAGACGCTTGGGCCATCACCATCACAGGCGGGAATCCAGCTACGATAGAAAAGCCACAGACACGTGCCCAGAACGAACCGGTATTACTGATCACTTCCAATGTGCTTGGTGAGGGTCCCAAGGAATTGGGAGCTCTGTTGATGAAGAATTTCATCCACACGCTTTTGGAAACCGCCGAAATTCCGGCGCGCATGTTTTTCATGAATCACGGCGTACTTCTTACCACCGATGGATCGGATGTACTGGAAGCCTTGGAAAAACTGAGCGGCATGGGCGTAGAGATATTCTCCTGCGGCCTCTGCCTTGATTTTTTCGGCCTTAAAGATAAACTCCGGGTAGGAAGCACAACAAATATGCTTACCACCGCTGAAAGCCTGCTTGCCGCGAAACAGGTAATTAAACTGTAAAAAACAGATATTTCTTGACAGTTTTTAGCTGTTTACTCTATAGTAGGCCCCTTTATATCTTTCATTTGCCGAGATCCGATAAACACTATGTTTGACAGTCTTTCCGAAAAACTTGAGTCGGTCTTCAAAAAACTCCGTGGCCAAGGGGTAATGACCGAGGACAATATCAAGGAAGCGTTGCGTGAAGTGCGCCTTGCGCTTCTGGAAGCCGACGTCAATTTCAAGGTAGTTAAGGATTTTGTCGAAAACGTGCGGTCCAAGGCCGTGGGCGTTGAAGTATTGCAAAGCATCTCCCCTGGCCAGCAAGTGATCAAAATTGTCCATGATGAACTTATTACGATCATGGGCGGCCAGGAAGACAACAGTATCAATCTGGCGGTAAAACCGCCGGTTGCGCTTATGATGGTCGGTCTCCAGGGTGCCGGCAAAACCACGTCCTGCGGCAAGCTGGCCCTTCACTTAAGGGGCAAAAAACGCAGGCCGTTACTCGTTCCGGCTGATGTTTACCGCCCTGCGGCCATCGATCAGCTTAAAATTGTCGGCAAACAGCTTAACGTCGAGGTATTCAACTCATCGGCCGACCAGAAACCGGTGGACATCTGCACTGCCGCCATGAAGTTCGCCGAATTGAACGGTTACGACACCGTTATCCTCGATACCGCCGGCCGTCATCAGATCGACGATTTTCTGATGGGTGAACTGGCAGAAATCAATAATGCTCTACGGCCACAGGAAATACTCTTCGTGGCTGACGCCATGACCGGCCAGGAAGCAGTCAACGTAGCCAGCGGTTTCAATGATCGTCTGGGCATCACTGGTGTCATCCTGACTAAAATGGATGGCGACGCCAAAGGCGGCGCAGCGCTTTCCATCAAGGCCGTGACCGGTAAACCGGTAAAATTCGTGGGTTTAGGCGAAAAACTGGACGCGCTGGAAGTTTTCCACGCCGACCGGCTTGTATCACGCATTCTGGGCATGGGCGACGTACTGACCCTGGTCGAAAAAGCCCAGTCGGTTTTCGATGAAAAGGATGCTGAACGGCTCAGCCAAAAACTCAAGAAAAATCAGTTCGACCTTGAAGATTTTCTCGCCCAGCTCCAGCAGATTAAAAAAATGGGTTCTCTGGAATCCATCATGGGTATGATACCAGGCATGGGCAAGATGATGAAACAAATGCAGGGCGCCCAGCCAAGCGAAAAGGAAATTGGCCGTATAGAGGCCATTATCCGATCAATGACACCGGCCGAACGGGCCAACCACAACATTATCAATGGCAGCCGGCGTCTTCGCATCGCCAAGGGAAGCGGTACAACCGTACAGGAGATCAACCAACTCCTCAAACGCTTTACCGAAGCGCAGAAGGTGGTCAAACAACTGCAGAAGCTCGGTCCAAAAGGGCTTCTCAAAGGAATGGGCGGGCTTGGCAAGGGCCGGTTTCCCTTTTGATAACACGAATGGAATATCCATTTTAAAAAAACACTGATTAGATTCACTCGGGAGGATTCACCATGGCAACAAAAATCAGGCTTGCACGCGCAGGCGCAAAAAAAAGACCTTTTTACCAAGTTGTAGTCGCCGACGAGCGCAGCCGCAGGGATGGTCGTTACATCGAAAACATGGGCACCTATGACCCGACCAAAAATCCTGCCGTGCTCAAACTGAATGAAGAAAAAGTCCTGGCATGGATCAGCAAGGGCGCACAGCCAACCGACACTGTCAAGCAGTTGCTCAAAAAAGCCGGTATACTGGACAAAGCAGCGGCCTAGCCGGCCCGGCATATCCTACATCCACCTCCGGTACGCCGGATTATATTCTATATGAGCAGAGGAATCCGACATGAAAGCACTTGTTGAAACCATTGCCAAGTCACTCGTCGATGACCCATCACAGGTCCAGGCTGCTGAAGAGATGGAAGAGGATACATTGATCATCAAGCTGACAGTTGCAAAAGAAGATATGGGTCGTATTATCGGCAAAGAGGGGCGGACAGCCAAGGCTATCCGCACCATATTGAATGCAGTTTCCACCAAGGATAACAAAAAGGCTATCCTCAAGATCGTTGAATAGATGATTGATTCTGAAGCACTGATCCCTGTGGGGAAAATAATCGCTACCCACGGGATCAGAGGATTGCTGAAAATCCACTCGTTCTCAGGCAATATCGAGAGTTTGCAGGCCTGCAGTTCCGTCACCATCAAATCCCCCGACGGAGTTCTGACCAGCCTTAAGCTGAAAAGTATTGCTTCCAGCGCTGGCAAGCTCGTTCTCGGTTTTTTGGGACTGGACGATATCAACCAGGCCCAGCAATTCGTTGGCAGCGAAATTTGCCTGTTGCGGAGCCAACTGCCGGATCCGGAAGATGATGAATATTACTGGTGCGATCTGATTGGCCTTCGAGTTGTAACCAATGAAGGCGTCGAACTGGGCGTTATCGAAGACATATTCGAAGCCGGAAGCAGTGATATTTACGTTGTGCGGGGTACAGGGCGGGAATACCTGATACCTGCCATAGCCGATGTTATCAACAGCGTTGATCTGAAAAACGGCCGAATACTGGTAAGCCCGCTGGAAGGCTTGCTGGATTTATGAATTTTGACATTCTTACGCTTTTCCCCGGCATGTTCCTTAGCCCGTTCGACGAAAGCATCATCAAACGGGCTAAGGATAAGCAGCTCATTGACATTGCACTGCATAACATCCGCGACTATGCCCTGGATCGGCATCAAGTAACCGACGATGCTCCCTACGGCGGCGGCGCCGGGATGCTGATGAAGGTCGAACCGCTGGCTGCCTGTATTACGGCCGTAAAGTCCCAGCGCCCATCGTCAACAGTCTTAATGACCTCCCCGCAAGGAAGACCCCTTACTCACAAGGTGGCGGAGGAACTCAGCAGACGTGAAGGCCTGATCATTATTTGCGGGCGGTACGAAGGTGTTGATGAGCGCATTCGCGAACTCTTTGTCGACGACGACATTTCCCTTGGCGACTATGTACTCTCTGGTGGAGAGATTGCAGCCATGGTTATCGTTGATACAGTTACCCGTCTGATACCGGGTGTGCTCGGCAGTGGTGAATCGGCGCTGACCGATTCATTTGGCAATGGTCTGCTGGAATATCCCCAGTATACCCGTCCTCCGGAGTTCATGGGCTTATCTGTGCCGGAAACGCTGCTGTCGGGAAATCACGAGGTTATCAGGAAATGGCGACGCAGAGAATCCTTGCGCAAGACGCGCAGACTCAGACCGGAGCTGCTGTCGCAGGCTAACCTGACTGACGAAGACCGGAAGCTGCTGTCGGAACTGGAGCATGACGATGGCGCAACCGCACGCTAATCTGGCCATTGCTCTGCTACACCACCCGGTTTACAACAAGCTGCATGAGGTGGTCACCACAGCACTGACGAATCTGGATCTGCACGATATAGCCAGGTCAGCCAAAACATTTGGCTTGGACAGGTTTTATATCGTGACGCCCTCGCTTGAGCAACGTCGTCTGGCTGAGCGGATAGCAGGACACTGGCAGGATGGGTGGGGAGCAGCATACAATCCCGACCGCAAGGAAGCCCTTGACATCGTCAGAGTCTGCGCAACACTGGAACTGGCCATCGAAGAGTTTCAAAGCAGGTTTTCAAAGCCGGTCAGAACCGTCATCACCGGAGCCGCGCCGCGTGCAAACAGCATCGACTGCCTGACTTTGCGCCAACGCTTGAATGATACCGAAGATCCCTACGTGCTGTTGCTTGGAACCGGCTGGGGGCTCACCGAAGAATACTTTCAGGAAGCGGATTTCATTCTGAACCCTATTGCGGGTGCAGGTAGCTACAATCACCTCTCGGTTCGGTCGGCAGCAGCAATTTTGCTCGACCGTCTGCGGGGAACACGATAGATTCATACAATTGCATCAAAGAGAGACATGGAGGAAGATACAGATGAATACCATCGATTATTTGGAATTTGAACAGATGAAGAAGAACATCTCGACGTTCAGGGTCGGGGATACCGTCAAGGTGCAGGTAAAGATCGTCGAAGGCGATAAACAGCGTATTCAGGCCTATCAGGGTGTTGTTATCTCACGCCAGAAAGGCGGCATTCGCGAATCATTCACCGTACGCAAAATATCCAACGGCATCGGTGTCGAGAGAATTTTCCCGCTTCATTCCCCCTCACTTGAGGCAATCGAGATTGTTACCCGTGGCCATGTACGCCGCGCCAAACTCTACTATCTGCGCAAACTGCGCGGCAAAGCTGCCAGAATCCGCGAAAAGAAATACGTTCCCGTTGCGAAATAACAACAAAAGCCCCGCTAATGCGGGGCTTTTTCATGCCAGCCATGCAGCAAAACGAACTTTTCAGCACAGAGCCTGTTGACAGGCTGTACCACGAACAACAGGCTCACAAACGGGGTTATCGCGTAATTGCCGGGATTGATGAAGCCGGCCGCGGTGCGCTATGCGGACCGGTTGTAGCAGCGGCCGTGATTCTGCCAACCGGGATAAGCATATCTGGGGTGGATGATTCCAAGAAACTTTCGCCCCAAAAGCGGGAGCAGCTATTCGACGAAATCATGACCACGGCACTTTCAGTCGGTATTGGTTTCGGCTCCCCCGAGCTCATTGACTCCATCAACATCCTCCAGGCTACTCGCCACGCCATGCAGGAAGCAGTGTCACGGCTATCACAGCAGCCAGATATATTGCTGATTGACGGCATTACCACTATCGATGCCCCCTTGCCTCAGAAAACAATCAAAAAAGGCGATTCTCTCAGCCTTACCATAGCCGCAGCGTCAATCATCGCCAAAGTCAGCCGTGACCGCCTGATGTGTGAGCTTGATACCCTGCATCCCGGCTATGGGTTTGCCACCCACAAGGGATATGGCTGTGCCTCCCATATGGAGGCCATCCGGCTGCTGGGTCCCTCCCCCGTTCACCGTTTGACATTCAGGGGCGTAAAAGAGCATGTCAAATAGCCATCATCAATATCGTACCGGCAAAACCGGCCCAGATTCTTCCAAACAACCAACACGCTCTTTGAACTGATAGTGGATCAGTGTTTCAGGTATTTTTGAACCGCCTGGTTGTGCTCCTGGAGGGTACGAGAAAACTGATGGGAGCCATCCTGTCGCGCAACGAAGTAAAAATAAGGCGTATCCGCGGGATGGAGGGCGGCTTTCAAAGCATCGGGGCCGGGATTGCCGATGGGACCGGGGGGCAAACCCGAATGCAGGTAGGTATTATATGGCGAGGAACGTTTGATATCGGCCTTGGTCACCGTGCCGCAAAAAGCCCGTACACCATAGACCGCCGTGGGATCGCTCTGCAACGGCATGCCGATGCGCAAGCGGTTATGAAAAACCGACGATATCAACGGCCGTTCCGCAGGGAGGATGGCCTCTTTCTCGATAATTGAAGCCAGAGTCACAATTTCGTGGCGTGACCTTCCAGTAGCAGCATTGCCGGTAATAGCGGGATAGTTCTTCTCAAAGTGGGCCGCCATTTGCGCGACCAGTTGCTCGGCAGTTTCTCCCTGGGAAAAATTGTACGTCGCGGGATAAAGATAACCCTCTGCACTGGCCGCCCGTATGCCAAGCCTGGCCAGAAGCTGCGGATCAGTGCAGGCTTTCAGAAACTCCTCCCGGCTCAGGTGATGCTGTTGCTGGAGTAACTCCGCCGCCTGATATATGGAATATCCTTCCGGCAACGTAAAACGCTGAAAATCAACGTCGCCAGTAACCACTTTCCGTAGAATATCCGTTATTGACATGGCGTCGGTAAAACGGTAGTCGCCCGCTTTCAGACAGTGCGCCTGACCACGCAAGCTGCTGACAATGATAAAATGCCACGTACTGCGGATGAATCCGCCCCGCTTCAAATCGTCAGCAAGCCTTTTAATACCGCTTCCAGCCGGAAACGACACTATGCGAACAATCTTGCCGCTGCCTGCCGGCGCGAGTAAAAAAAGATACCAGAAAAGAAAAAGGATAAGGCAACTGCGAATAAGGAAAACTATTATGGTTTTGGGGGGATGTCCGAAAGATAGCATTGACGCATTATGCGAATCTTTTCCGTTTGCGTCAAGCTTGAGAGCGCGTCTTGACATCGGCATACAATGTTGTTACACAGTTTTGTCCTGGAATTCGTCAAGTCCACTCCCCTTTGACGCATAACCATCATTTAATTCCAGTTTCAAATCAAAGATGATATCAAGGCGGCGAGGAAGAAGGCGACGAAGGCGTACAAATAGTACGTTGAGGAGTTTTCGACGAGCCAACGAAGATAGCGCTTTGATTTGGAAGTGGAATAAGCTGCCGGAGGAACCGTGCGCATAGCCGAACTGATAGCCAACAATAACCCCTTTGTTTCACTGGAATTTTTTCCACCCAAGGAGAAGGCTGAATGGCCCGCTTTTTTCGGAACCGTGGAGCAACTGACACAGCTTGATCCGCTTTTCGTTTCAGTCACCTACGGAGCCGGAGGCAGCACCCAAAGCGACACTCTCGAAATCGTTACCCGCCTTACCCGTGATCTTGGCCTGGAAGCCATGGCGCACCTGACCTGCGTCGGCGCTACTCCTGATGCAATACGGGAGTTTCTGGACGATCTGGTCGAAGTCGGAGTAAACAACGTGCTGGCCCTGCGGGGTGATCCACCGAAGGATGCCCAGCCGGGATCCACAGGTTGCAAGACATTCCTGCATGCATCGGATCTGGTCTCGTTCGTTCGCTCCGTTCATCCTGAAATGGGGCTGAGCGTGGCTGGGTACCCCGAAACCCACCCCGAGGCTGAAACCCCGGAAAGCGATCTCTCCTATCTCAAACTCAAGCTTGACCGAGGTGGAGACTTTATCATTACCCAGCTTTTCTTCAACAATCAGAGTTATTTCGATTTTGTACGGAAGGCGCGTGACAGGGGAATTGAAAAACCGATTATTCCAGGGATCATTCCTGTTGTCAGCCTGAAGGTTATCAAGCGGATCAGTTCGCTCTGCGGAGCGGCCATTCCCCCGAATTTTCTTGAGGAACTGGAAGAAGCCGACCGACGCGGTGGAGCGGCTGCCGTACAGGAGATCGGGGTTGCACATGCGCGGCGTCAGGCTGAGGAGCTTCTGGAGGCCGGTGTGCCGGGAATCCATCTTTACACTCTCAACCGCGCCGATGCGATACTTGAACTGACCAGGGGGCTTTTACCGTAACCATCCCTGTGCATGAGATTTCAACGTCCCGGCAAAATTTTCCGAACTAATGAATGAGCATTTTCTTTAAACCGGTTTCGCTATCATTTCAGCCGGCCGTGTCTTGATTTTGAATTCCAGATATTGCATCACATTGCGCGGCTCATCCGATGTAACCATCGCCGCCAACACGCCAAGCGACTGCCGCACCCGTTCCCCAGCCTGCTCGCTGCCCAGCCCGCGTCCCTCGATAATTCCCCGCAGATAGTCGAGCAGCGCAGTCTGTTCCCGTTCATCGGCAATGCGGTCCGGAGCAACGACAAACAAGAGATAGCGAGCCGTGTCCCGCAAATCGTCGGTCAATCTCGCTTCACCCAGAAGTTGCTCCAGCGCCGTGGCAATACTCCCCTTTTCGGCAGAGTTCAGGTTCCTGTTTTCAGTGTAATGCTTCAGATACGCAAGGGCTGCGGCCCGGCTTTCCCGGTCATCCAACTTGAACATCAGGTGATGCGCTGCCTGGAGCTTGAGCGTGTCGTCCTCACTGGAACGCAAAAAACAACGCAGCATATGGGAAATTTTTCCCAGGGCGGCATCGTCGAGGGACTCGCCATCAAGTCTGGCCTTGATCTGTTCCAGTAAATCTTTTTTGTTGGCATATTCGCCGTATTTGATCCCGATGATCAATTCGCGCACGTCGCTATCCTGAGTTGCCTCCCAGAGTTCTTCCAACGCCTGCATGATGCGATAACAGATATTTTTGACCTTCTCTTCCTTGGAAGGTTCGTCCTGGCTCCAGTAATCGGGATACGTATCCAGAACCGTGTCAACCACGGCGGGATCCTTGACCGCCTCGATAACAAAGGCAAAGTATTTCACCATCTTCATCTGATAGATTTTACCGCTTTCGTTAAGCGGTCTCAGCAAATCGTCGAGAAAATAGGTATTGAGCCCGGAAACACCGCTACAAAGATAACGATGGATACTATCGGCCTTTTCCACTTGTCTTTCGATATATTTCTGTTTCAGGATTTCACCAAGCTGAGTTGACGCAACCTTCTTGAAAAAAACACTCAGCAAGTTGCAGGCATGGTGCTTAATCGAATACTCGGCATCATCGGAGACAACGATATCAAGACAGCCATCAAAGATTTTGACCTGTTCCACCTCATCATTGGATGCCTCGATATACTGTTCCAGAATTTCGATAATTTCCCCCATGTGCTCCCGGTTACGGCTGTTGAGCAGAGTAAGGAAAGTATCCCGCAGACTTTTTGCGTCGATAATTCCGAAAAGAAATTTCACCGCAGCGTTACGTTTGGCTGCTCCTTTTTTAACAGCCGACCTGAGCAACGACAAAATGTTCTCGCCCGGATCCGACACCCATCCCGGAATAAGGATTTCCAGCATCATCTCAGCCTTGCGGCGCACACGGGAATCCTGGTCATTGATAAAATATTTAGCAACCTCGATCTTGAAATCGCGATGAGCCTGAAAATAATCAATATGTTCGAAAGCAGCTATCTTGTCCTTGGATGAAAGTCCTGCAAGAGCCTTTTTTGCCTTTGCTGCATTATTGATTTTTACATGAAAATTGACTATGTCTTTAACTGACACTTCATCATCGAAATCCATGGGGGGCAAACCTCCTGGGATCAGTTTTAACGTGCCGGAGTATAGCCTGTCCTTACAATAAGCGCAACAACAGCATAACGACAATTATTCGGCAACCCGGCAATATCAATCAAAAAGGGGAATCACGGTGAAATACACCATATTATTTTTCGGCCTGATCTCAGCAATGACCGGCACTGCATTTGCCGAGACCAAAAACATCACGTTCTTCTCCGACGGCGCAATAGCCGAAATTGAAACAACGGCAACAAAGGGATTTGCCGAAATTCCTTTATTACCCGCAATAATTGACAACACCTTGCGCATCAAACCCATGGGAGGAGCATCGATCCAACGGGTCGATTTCCTGACTGTCCGGCGAGGGGCTAAAGGATCAAAGGAACTCGATACGCTGCTGGAACGAAAAAATAGACTGGAAGACCGTGTCCAAACATTGGCAGGCCGCGAAGAAATTTTCAAAGCTGCTGTCAAATCCCAGAGCAGTAAGGCGCCGCGCAAGACCAAGAACAATCCCGACCCCATACTATCCATCCGCCAGGGCACGGACTTCGCCATCGCCCAGTTGGAGGCGGTCAACTCCGCCCAGCGCAAAGCCATGTCGGAAATGCGTCACCTTGACACGCGTATCGCCGAAATACGCAAGGCGGGTATGGGAACCACCGAGATGATAGCGCGGGTAAATGTCACCCCCAACAATGGCCGTCTCAAGGTTCGCTACGCCCTGGCTGGTCAAGCCTGGACCCCTCGTTACACTATTCGGATGAACGGCGATGGAAAAGCCGCCCTGACCCTTTACGGCCAGGTGCCGCGGGCATTCGCAGGCTACCTGCTACGGGCCGCGCCGGCAATGCTTGTCGACAGCAACACAGCGCATTCGTTTCCAGTTACCGCCGGATCGATTGCAAAACTATCGGAATTCACCCTGCCCTCAAAAGAGGAACAGTTTGATAACAGCCTGACAACCTCGTTTTCATCCATTCTGACAAACAAAAGCGCCGTTTATCTCCCGGCTGGCGAGGCATCGATCTTCCGCAATACCGAATATGTGGGGCATGTGCGCTTTGACGGCATCTCATCGGGACGCAGCAAAAGAGTCTCTAACGGCAGATGATGTTTTCCGGAAATCCCTGAGCAGAAAATCCGTGGTGTTTACGAAGAAATATGATATTTCTTGAGGTCGGCTATGTTCAGCCCCTCTATGGTAAGATAGTGCAATGTTTTACAGAAGGAGTCGTACGTGAATAAGAACGCGAAAATTTTTGTAGCCGGCCACCGCGGCATGGTCGGTTCGGCAATTGTCCGCCAACTGCAGGCAATGGGATACGAGAACCTTATACTGCGTACCAGCAAAGAGCTGGACTTGCGTGAGCAGCAGGCGGCTGCCGGTTTCTTCGCCCAGGAACAGCCCGAGTACGTTTTCCTGGCAGCCGCAAAGGTAGGCGGCATTATAGCCAACAGCACCTATCCGGCCGATTTCATCCACAATAATCTGCAGATCCAAAGCAATGTCATCCACCAGTCATACCTGAATGGTGTCAAGCGGCTCCTCTTCCTGGGAAGCACCTGTATCTACCCCAAACTGGCGCCCCAACCGCTGAAGGAGGAGTATCTGATGACCGGCCCCCTGGAGCCGACCAACGATGCTTACGCCATTGCAAAAATCGCCGGCATCTATCAGTGCCGCTCCTATAACCGTCAGTATGGCACCAACTACCTTGCCATCATGCCCAACAATCTCTATGGCCCCAACGACAACTTCGACCTCGAAAAGTCCCATGTTCTTCCGGCCCTGATCCGGAAGTTCCACGAGGCAAAACAGTCCGGCGCGCGCACCGTGACCATTTGGGGAACCGGATCCCCCTTGCGCGAATTTTTGCAGGTAGACGATCTGGCGGAAGCCTGCCTGTTTCTGATGAATCTGGACAACGAGCATTACGGAAGGCTGCTGAACGACTCCACCGCCCCTGCCCTGATCAACGTCGGTTCCGGACAGGAAATATCCATTCGAAAACTTGCACATCTGGTTAAGAGCATCGTCGGCTTTGAAGGAGAGCTTGAATTCGATACGGCAAAACCGGACGGCACGCCCCGCAAGCTGGCCGACCTCTCTCGCATCCATGCCCTGGGTTGGAAGCACAAAATCGGCCTGGAAGAAGGCATTGCGCATGCGTATGCGTGGTATCGGAACAACCAGCCCGCAAATAACTAATTCCGGTTTCAAATCAAAGATGATATCAAGGCGGCGAGGAAGAAGGCGACGAAGGCGTACAGATAAGTACGTTGAGGAGCCTTTGACGAGCCAACGAAGATAGCGCTTTGATTTGGAAGTGGAATAATTCCTTTATCGCAACTGACTGGATTTACTGATCTGATTTCGTCTGGCGGTGTCAAAGAGTGGACATAATTCGCAGGTTGCCAAAATCCATCCGTTCCCGCCTGGAAAAAAGTGGCTCTTTCCATAAAGTTATGACCAACTCCGGATGGATGCTTATTGACAAGGTATTCAGAGTTGGTGGCACTTTTCTGATAAATGTTCTGGTAACCCGTTATCTCGGGCCCGAACGCTTCGGACTCTTCAGCTACGCATCCGCCTTTGTATCCTTGTTTTTGGCCATTGCCAATTTGGGATTATTCTCTATCGTCATTCGTGATGTGGTCCGCTTCCCCGCACAACGCCACGAAATTCTCGGAACGGCCTTCTTTTTAAAGCTGTGCGGCGGCATTGCCTGCCTGGGAATTTCTCTGGCTGCTATTCTTGCAACAGCTCCGTCAAATCCTCAAATCGTTCCTCTCGTGGCTATTTTTGCCACGGGCATGATTTTTCAATCGGTTGATGTTTTTGACTTCTGGTTTCTCTCACAGTTGCAATCAAAGTATACGCTATTTGCGAATCTGCCGGCCTTTATCATATGCGCAGCCCTAAAAATTGGTTTGATATTTTACGGCGCGCCGCTGATTGCTTTTGCCTGGATGACTCTTGCAGAAATCATGTTGGGCGGAATCGGTTTAATTGTTGTGTATCAGGCAACATCAAAAGAACTGCTGTCATTGCGAATCAGTCCAAAATGGGCAAAAAAACTTCTCAGGGACTGTTCTCCGCTGATTTTTGCCGGAATCATGGTGATGCTGTACAATAGGATCGATCAGATCATGCTGGGAAACATGCTTGGTGAAAAAAGCGTTGGGCTTTACTCGGCTGCCGTAAGGTTGGCCGAATTCTGGTACATCGTCCCCGGCTTGCTTCTACAGTCGCTCTACCCCGGCATCATTGCGGCAAGGGAAAAGGATGCGAATGTTTACAAAACCCAAATGCAAAAATTGTTCGATACCATGGCATTGCTTTCCGCTCTTTTTGTCATTCCCCTTTTTTTGGGAGCCCGCTGGCTGGTTGTACTGACATACGGTTCAGCCTATAAAGAAGCCGGACCTCTCTTGGGGGTGTATGTCTTGTCCGGTCTTTTCGTTATGCTGGGGCACGCGCGGGAATACTGGATCACCGTTGAAAACATGACGAGATTTTCACTGTATTCCACTACCGTGGGGGCGGTAATAAATATTGTGCTCAACCTGATTCTCATTCCACGATATGGTTCAATCGGCGCGGCTTACGCCACACTTATTGCCATGCTTGCGGGCAGCTATTTGATTAATCTGTTAAGCAGTAAAACGAGGCCAGTCTTTTTTTTGCAAAGTAATGCTCTTTTTCTATTTCCGGCCGCCTTGCGCCTGATACGAAGAAGTTGAATCGTGCGAGAGTAACAGAGTGTCATTAATAAAAAAGATCAGACGGCTGGCAGGAATGCCGGATATTTCGCAGGATAGAATCCGGGAGTTTGTTGCTGGCGCGGCGTCCCCTTCGTCTCAAGCTGTAGCATCAATCAAAAAACGCTCCCTGGCGATCGTTGTCCCCTGTTATGGACATGCCCGTTTTCTGAAAACAATGCTCACCAGCATTACATCTCAGAGCCGTTTGCCGGATGAGGTAGTATTGATCGACGACTGTTCTCCTGACGGAAGCGGCGACATCATCGAGCGGTTTATGGTGGATAACCAGAAAGAGCATAGCAATACACGTTTCACGCTGCTGCGAAATACCGGGAACGCAGGACAGGCAATGAGCCTGAATCGCGGAATCAGCGCAACGGACAGTGATCTGATCATGATCCTTAACGACGATGACTATTTGATGCATGACGCAGTCGAAGTCACTTTCAGACTCTTTGATTGTTACCGGGATGTGGTGATGGTAGGCGGAACGAGTATACATTTTTCGAATGACGATGAGTTGGCAAAGGCCGACAAGTCCATTGCATCCTGCGTGGGGTTCGACACAATGGCATTCGATATTCGCTACCCCAATGACACCTTGCGTTACCGCAGCTACAATGACCTGAACATGACACACTCAGGTTGCAGCTTTCTTAAGTCCGCATGGGAAATGGCAGGAGGATATTATCCTGAAAAAAACGAACGGCTGGTTCCTTTTTCCGATCGCGATTTTCAACTGCGCGTAAACGCTCTTTTCCCTGTGGCAGTCAGCAGCCGGACTCCTTTTTCTTTCTGGCGCAACAACAGCAGTGTTGATGCCGGCAGGAACAGTTGATGAAAACCGGCACCATGCCCATATTTGAAGGCCGCGCCGTCTATGAGAACGTCAACCGGGAGATAGTTGCTCTGTATAAGGGAGATCTGCTGGTGCTGGACATCGGTTGCGGCTCCGGGGCTCTGGGAGCCCATATCAAAGCGCTGAATCCGCATTGCACCGTACATGGAATGGACATTTCCCCCCAGGCATGCGATCAGGCATCGAAACGGCTCGATCAAGTCTGGCGCTTGGACCTGGACCATGATCCGCTTCCCGAAGACCTTGAACGTTACGATCTCATTATCCTGGGAGACCTGCTGGAGCATCTCAGGCGACCGGATCAGCTCCTCAGCAGCCTGCACCATCACCTCACCGGAAACGGCCGGATTATCCTGTCGGTCCCTAACATTGCCAACTACAGCATCCGGCTACGACTGTTATGCGGTGAATTTCGTTACACTGAAACCGGCATCCTTGACAGGACTCATGTACGCTTCTTCACTCTCAAGACCATTAGCGACCTGATCCGCTCATGCGGCTTCACGGTCACCGGCCAGAGCTACATTTCCCGCTTCCCTGCCCCGATTTGCCGATTCGCGCCCGGCCTGCTGGCTGCCCAGTTTATCTTCGAAGCACACCGCATGCAATCCGTTCCCTCGCAGCCATTAGCAGAAACGGAACGCAAGGACATTCTGAATGCTCAGTGAGTGGGTATACAAACTTCAGATCGCACTTGGCGGCGTCATCCCCCAACGGAGCCTCAATCTGCCTCCCGCTGACGGACAACACCCGCAAGGCCGCGCGCTTGTCAGTTACAAGCCACTGCCGATGTTTGGAGATCCCGGTTTGTTCCGCGGACATTCCAGTGTTTGGGAAAGTTCTGAAATTGTTCACATTTTCAGCCGTATGGGGTTCGACGTCGATCTGATCGACTGGAATGACAGCACGTTCGCACCACACGGGGACTATGACGTTGTTTTCGACATTCACCGCAATCTGCTGCACTATGGCGGCACAACAAGCCGCCGGATATTTCATGTTACCGGGAGTCACCCTGATTTCTCCAATAAGGCGGAACAACAGCGTCTAAAGGACCTTCAGGAACGGCGCGGAGTGCTGCTCCAGCAACGCAGGGGTGTTCATGACGCTGACCTTCGCCTTTTTTCCGAAAACCTGGAAGCGGCGGATCTGATAACCCTGATCGGAAACGAGGTCACACTCAGCACATTTTCTCCTGTGATTCAGCCCAAGATAGTGCGAATCAGCGCCACCGGTTCCATTGTTCCCCACTATGCCGGAGAGCCAACAGGCGAACATCGGGATGAATTTCTCTGGTTCAACGGCGCCGGGGCAGTACATAAAGGGCTTGATCTCACCTTGGAAGTATTTGCCCGCAACCCCCAACTTACCCTGCACATTGTGGGGCCCTATGCCAAGGAACATGATTTCGTCGAAGCCTACCGCCATGAACTGACAATGTGTTCCAACATCCACGCCCATGGCTTTATGTATCCCGGCGGTAGAAAATTTCAGGAGATCGTTGCCAGGGTCAGAGCTTTCGTAAACCCGAGCTGCAGTGAGGGAATCTCAACTTCCTCCATCACCTGCATGCAGTACGGCCTGATACCGATTCTGAGCAAACAGGCCGGCATAACCCTGCCGCCCGGCATGGGCAAAACGCTTGAAAACTGCACGACGGACGAACTGGAAGAGGCGGTTCTGGAGATTGCCGCCAAACATCCGCGGGAAGTTGAGGAGATGTCCGGAGCTGCGCGCGACCACGCCCAATCCGCCTATTCCCGCCAGGCTTTTTCGTCGCTTATGGAGCAGGCGCTGAGAACAGTCATATCCGGGCATCGGGGGACGGTGCAATGACGATCTGCAAAATCTGTTCATCACAGCATGTCAGGCCATTTTCCAGGGCAATGCTACTGAACCGTCATTCTGTACAGTTTTTCCGCTGCAGCGACTGTGGGTTCATCTGTACCGAGGAACCCTACTGGCTGCAGGAAGCCTACTCGGAAGCCATTACAGGCAGCGACATCGGGCTGGTGCGAAGAAATATCCACCTGGCCGGAATCGCGGAAACTCTTATCCGCACCTTTTGGGGCTCCAAAGGCACATTTCTCGACTATGCCGGCGGCTACGGGCTATTCGTCCGCCTGATGCGCGACCGTGGCCTCGACTTTCGCTGGTACGACCAGCACTGCGCCAACCTTTTCGCCAAAGGGTTCGTCGGTTCTGTCGCAGGTGACGAAACCTATCGGCTCCTGACAGCCTTCGAGGTTTTCGAACACTTGGTTGATCCAACCGTTGAAATCGGAAAAATGCTAACCCTTTCCAAAAGCATTCTCTTCACCACCGAGCTTGTGCCCGCCAACTGTCCGAATCCAGACGATTGGTGGTACTACGGCCTGGAGCATGGTCAACATGTGTCGTTTTACACGAGAAGAAGCCTGGAGATCATTGCTGAACGCCATAACCTGCATCTGGCTTCAAATGGAAAATCAATGCACCTGCTGACGGACAGGAAGGTTTCAAAACCCCTGTTTTATCTGCTTGCCAGACACAAGGCTGCTGTGATCATCAATCCGCTGCTACCCGGCAAATCGCTGCTTGCCGATGATTTCTCCGCAGTTTCATCAAAGGAGCTCCGCTGATACCATGCGCATCGGATTGAACGGAATTACCTTTGCACCCGGCAGGATGGGCGGAATGGAAACCTACTTCAGGAACCTGGTTACCCATCTGCAACAGATCGATCGGGAAAACGAATTTCTTCTGCTGTGCGACGGCCGCTACGCGCGGGAATTGTTGCCAGCATCAGACAGGTTCCGCGCCTGTCATGTCAATTACGCCCACCGCTCCCTGAAATGGTTTCTGCGGGGGGCCTTGCGCGCCACAATTGGGCTCGACATACTCGAACGAGAGCTGGCCTCCCTGCCGGTGGATGTGATCCACCACCCTTTCACGGTGCTGACTCCGCAACGGCTGGCGATTCCGTCGGTACTGACCTTCTGGGATATGCAGCAGGAGTTTTATCCCGAGTTTTTCCCGGCCCGCGAACTGCGCAAAAGGCGTAACACCTACAGAGCGTCGGCGCAGGCAGCCACCAGAATTATCGTCAGTTCCGGTTTCACACGGCAATGTCTCGTGGAAAAATATGAAATCCCGGCTGACAAGATTGATGTCATCCATACCGGCTATGGCCGCGAATACCGCCAAATCAGCGACAACGAGCGCCTCACAGATATCAGGACCACCTACCACCTGAACAAGCCTTTTCTCTTCTATCCGGCAGCAACTTGGCCTCACAAGAATCATCTTGCCCTGCTGGCAGCGCTGAAGCTAATGATAACGAAATGGGGGTTTGACGGCGAACTGGTTCTGACCGGTATCGCCATGGATAAAAATTCCGATATCTTGAGGGAGATTTCGCGGTTGGGGCTGGAACAGTCAGTACGGGTATTGGGCTACGTGGCGCAGCAGGATCTCCCTTGCCTCTATACTCTCGCTTCAATGCTGGTTTTCCCCTCACTCTTCGAAGGATTCGGTATTCCTCTGGTGGAAGCACTGGCTTGCGGTTGCCCGGTTGTCTGTTCCGATGCTGCGTCAATGCCTGAAATCATCGGAACAGCCGGAGTTCTTTTCGACCCCCGCTCAGTCGAAGATATGGCGCAAAAGATCTGGAGCGTCTGGAGCGACGAAAAATTGCGAAACCGGTTGAGTCGGCAGGGATTAGACCGGGCGAGGTTCTTCGACTGGGCAGAAACAGCTCGCAAGACCCTCGATGTGTACCGAAAGGCGGTCGAATGAATGCAGTGAAATTCTCCATCATCACCGTCACATTCAACAGCGAGCGTTATCTGGAAGAATGCATGACCAGCGTTCTGAGCCAGGAGCAGGCCGATCTGGAATACATCCTTATCGACGGCGGCTCGACGGACGGCACCCTAGCCATTATCAAAAAAGCTGCAAAGGCAGACTCCCGCATTCGCTGGATCTCTGAAAAGGACAAGGGCATCTCCGATGCCTTCAACAAGGGACTGGCCCAGGCTAGGGGCGAAATCATAGGCATCCTCAACTCAGACGACGCCTTTGCGCCGGAAGCACTGAAAATTGTTGACGACGCCCATCGGAACAACCCGGACTGCGATATCTTCCACGGCGACATGCTCCGCTTCAACGCACATACGCCGCTCTTCAGGCTGATTCCGGGTACAGTCAGCACCAACATCTGGCACGAAATGCCTTTGAACCACCCGGCCACCTTCGTCACGCGCCGGGCCTATGAAACGGTAAAAGGGTTCGACACCTCATTGCGTCTGGCAATGGACTATGACCTTGTTCTGCGCTTGTATCTGGCGCAATTCCGCTTTCACTATATTCCGGCCGTGCTCGCTCACATGCGTTACGGAGGAGCAAGCGACGACCGGTTCATCGAAGCCAGACGTGAAGTAATTGACATCACTGTCAGGGCAGGCTATTCGCCCCTGAAGGCGCACTTCTGGTTCGCCTATAGCGTCGTCAAGGGCTCTATCAAAAAACTTCTGCGCCAAACGAAAATGGACACTCTCCTTCAGTTACATCCGCGTTTCGGCTCAACCAGGAAATAATTACACGGAGCAAGCTACGTGCGTATCGCTATCGATGCCTCAACCATATCGACCCAGGGCGGCCCGCGCACCTATGTGCTCGGACTACTTGAAGCCTTACTGAAACTCGATCAGGAAAACAGTTATACGGTTTTTTACAATGATCGATCGCACCTTGGCCGTTTTCCACAGGCGCAGGAAATCGTCCTGCCCGGCAAAACGCCTTTGGACAGACTCTGGCGGGAACACCTGCTGCTGCCCCAGGCTTGCCGGCGCGAACGTATCGACCTGCTGCACTGCCCTAAAAGCGCTATTCCGTTTTTTTCACCCTGTCCGGTGGTGGTAACCTTACACGACCTGATCCCGATCAAACATCCTGAAACCGAAAAGTTTGCAGCGCAACTCTACTGGCGGCTGCAGATCCCGATTGCCGCACGTCGCAGCAATTTCATCATCACCGATTCGGAACACGCTCGCAAAGAGATTATGACCGATTTCCGCGTCCCTGCTGAACGGATCAAGGCAGTTATGCTCGGCTTCAACCCGGACATGAACGGAGAACCGGACCAGTCAACATCCCGGAAGGTTAGCGCCAAATACAATCTGCCTGATGACTATATCCTCTATGTGGGAACCATCCAGCCCCGCAAAAACCTGGAAACCCTGATCGAAGCATTCAACCGGCTCAAGCAGGACCGGGACATTCCCCATAAGCTCGTGATCGTCGGACGCAAGGGATGGCTCTACGAACAACTCTTCAAACGGATTCACGAGCTTGGCCTGGATGAAGAAATACTGTTTACCGGTTTTGTGCCTGATGAGGAGTTGCCCTCCATCTATGGCCGCGCCAGTGTTTTTGTCTACTTATCGCTGTTCGAAGGCTTCGGTTTGCCTCCCCTGGAAGCCATGGCCTGCGGAATTCCGGTAATCACGTCAAACACCACCTCACTTCCCGAGGTAGTGGGTGACGCAGGCATAACCCTCCCTCCCACGGATGTCGCCAGAGTGAATGAAGCGCTACGGCAGGTCATTTGCGACAAAGAGCTACGCACAACCATGCGCCAAAAGGGGTTGAAACAAGCACGACTGTTCTCATGGGAAGCAACAGCCCGCGAAACCCTTGAAATCTATAAGGCTGTCCTCTCTACGCGCAATCGGAGTCAACAATGACTGACCGCAAAAGAAATCTGCTCTATCTCGGAGCATTGTTTGTCATTTTGTTACTTTGCTTCGGGAAAATACTCTTCACCGGCAAGATTATCCGCGCACCTGATATCATCAACGAATATTACTGGTCCGTGCAGCACCTGACGCACCAACCTTTCAGGGATATTTTCGCATTCCCGCTTCATGCGGACTGGGATATCTACAACAACAGCGGGAACACCCTGGAAGGGGGTGGGCTAGGTAGCCATTTTCTTTTTTGGCAGGGCCTGCTCTATCACCTGATCCCTCCCCCTGCCAGCGTAGGGTGGTTTATTGTTCTGCACCTCTTCCTTGGCGCAGCCGGAGTCTTTTTCCTGTGCCGGGCGATCGGCGCTACTCCGCTGGCAAGCGTGGCTGCCGGTCTGCTGTTCGCCCTGGCGCCGGAGAACGCCTCACTGATCAACGCGGGCCATGTTCTCAAGATCGCTACGATTTGTGTGGCTCCCTGGGGTTTCTATTTCCTGGAACGAGGTTTTCAGACCCGGCGGTTGTACTATTTCCTCACCACCGGCTTCGTCCTAGCGCTGCAGTTTTTCTATACCCACTGGCAAATCGCCTACTACACCTGCCTCACTATCGGCATCTACGCATTCATCCGCTTTGTGATGGTTGTGAAAAATGAACGGAAAATTGCGGGCAGGCTGTTCCTGCTCAATATGGCAACTTTGATATTCTTTTTATCCACCGTTTCCATGGATTTATTTCCCCTGGCAAACTGGTCCACAGACACCAACCGTGGCGTGGCAAGCGGCGCAAATCAAGGCAAAGGGGGCTTGAACGTGGAAGAAGCCATGTCCTGGTCGCTCCCCCCGGAAGAACTGGCAACGTTTGCCATACCGGGCCTGTTCGGCTTTTCGCGACAGGAATCGGGAGAGAATCCCGACAATATCCATTCCTACTACTGGGGACGAATGGTCTTTACCCAGACGTGCGACTACATGGGACTGCTCCCCTGGCTGCTCCTGCCGCTCCCCCTGATGTTCCGCCGCGACCGTTACACATGGCTGGCCCTGGCCGGATTAGCGGGGTGCCTGCTCTTCTCCATGGGAAAATACACGCCGTTTTACTGGTTTCTCTATAACCATTTTCCGGGAATCAACCATTTCCGGGTTCCGAAGATGATTATGTTCATCCCGGTAATTTCCTTAGGCATTTTGGCCGCACGAGGCCTTGACATCCTTGGCGATAAGGAAATCCGCGCCACCCCACGTTTTCTGGCTTACCTGCGTTGCCTGGCGGCAGTCCCGATCGTCCTGCTGCTTCTCTTAGCCATTGAATACGGCGCTAGAGACTACCTGATGACACGCCTGCTCCCGCTTCTTTCTCAGCCGACCCAGTATGAACAGGGGCCGCAGCTTGTTATCCAGCGCTGGAACAACATAATACTGGAAACAGCCATAGCCTCCGCCTTTGCCGCCGGATATGCAGTGCTGTTTTTTTGTTCAAAAGTTAAAAATCGAATAGCAGCCCTTGCACCTCTGCTACTGATCGTGTTGTTTGTTATGGATGTTGGACGCGTTAATGCGAAGTTTCTGTTTCTGGTGCCGGAACCCAAAGAAAACAGCCGGGATTTCACCTCGGCCGCCATCGAGTTCCTGACGATGCAACCGAAGGAATACCGGGTGTTACCGCTCAATGGTGGCCCGGGACCATATTCCTCGAAAAAAATCCCGGTGATGTTCATTCCCATGCCGGTCCAGCAGGTGCGCTGGCAGGAGTATCTGAGCGCGTTCAACCTCAACTCATCCATGCCGGATCTGCTCAACATCAAATATCTGGTGCTGGACAGCGAACAGTATGCCCGTGAAAAGGCGCAGATTCCGCAAAAATACCAGCCGGTCTTCCAATCGCCTCATGGACGGGAACTGGTATTGGAAAACAGAAGTGTACTGCCGAAGGCATGGCTGGTTCCAACTGCAATGGTAATACAGGATAAGACGCAGACTCTGCAAATCCTCCAGAACCCGGCTTTCAGCCCTAGCCGGGTCGCCTTGGTGGAGAGTCCTCCGCCGCTTCCCCTGGCCACGCTTGACCAGTCCTCTCCTCTTTCGCCGGACGCGGTATCGATAAGCCGCTACGAAGGGGAACGGATCGACCTCACGACAACCTCGCGCATAAACAGTCTGCTGGTATTGGGAGAGAAATACTACAGGGGATGGAAGGCCACGGTTGACGGGCAGCCTGTGCAAATCTATCCGGTCAACCACATATTGCGGGGGGTTTATCTGACTCCGGGAAAGCACACCGTAAAATTCCGCTTCGATCCCCTCCCCTTCAAGATCGGCAAATGGCTTACGTTGTCATCTTTTGCATTGTTTGCCATCATGCTGGTGCGGGAGTGGTTTCAACGGCGGAGACAGGAACCGGAAGTTGGATAAACAGGTTTCACAGGATACGGTCAGACGTTTTGACCTTTGCATCAGCCAACCGGTGAATGGGTATCGTTTCTCGCTGGATGCCCTGCTTCTGGCGGATTTCGTCACATGCCCAGATTCCGCCCGCATCATGGACCTGGGAACAGGATCAGGCATCATTCCGCTGATACTCTGCCGGCGTTTTGCCGCAGCCACGGCAGTCGGAGTCGATAACAACGAAGCAATGGCCGAACTTGCCCGGGAAAACGCCCTTCGCAACGGACTGTCGGACCGGGTGGAGATTATCCCGCGCGATATTCTCGACATTAAGAAACTGTTTCCGGTTTCCAGTTTCGACGGAGTTACCGTCAACCCCCCTTTTCGCACTCCGGAAAGTGGCCGGATCAGCCCCAAGACAGGCCGGGACACGGCCCGCCACGAATCCACGGCCGGTATTGGTGATTTTTTGACAACGGCGAAATATATGGTAAAACCTGCTGGACGCATCTGGTTCATCTATCATCCCGACCGGCTGGCAGAGTTTGTCCACCAGGCAACAACACTCAAGCTTTCCCTGCTTCGCCTGCGTATGGTTCATGGCGCCATTACATCGCCCGCCAGAATTTTTTTGGCGGAACTGGCCAAGGGACGCGGAGGCGCGACCGTCGTGCTCCCCCCCCTGGTCATTCGCGGAGAGGATGGGGCCTATACCTCGGAAGCACGTCTGATATTGGATGACAGAAAATAAAGCCAAACAAATTAATAAACACAAATATAAGCACACCACACAACAAATGTTTAGCTTTGCTTACCATAAAAAACATGGTATAGCTCCGACATTACTCACCCCCAAAAGGAGATCACCAATGAATGCAAAACACTTCGCCGTGCGCACCCAGCTTGCGTTATTGGCTGCGTTTTTCTGTTTCAGCTCCACGGCGCCAGCCGCAGAGGCAAAACCGAAAGAAGCAAAAACTTCGGCAACAACAGCTTCCACCACGGCCCCGGCAAAGGATGAGGTCATAGAGCGGGTTAATGGTAAACCCATCTATGGCATCGAGCTGCAACGAGCCAGGAAAGCCTTCCTGGCCAACCCGCAAAACAAACAAGTTCCACCCGAAAAACTGAAGGAATTCGATCAGCAGGCCCTCAATCAGTTGACCTCTGCCGAGCTACTCTATCAGGCCGGACAGAAGCTTCAGGTTACGGACATCGACAAGCAGATTGATAACAGGATCAACCAGAGCAAGAAACGATTCCCCACCGAACAGGACTACAAAAACGCTATCAAGGCGCTTGATATGACCGAAAGCGACCTGCGCGAATACACCCGCCGGGATCTCATTATTTCAAACTATATCCAGCAGACCCTTGCGTCAAAGGTATCGGTCAGCGACGAAGAGAGTAAAAAATTCTACGATCAGAACATCGACAAGTTCAAACAGCCCGAATCCGTCAGGGCCAGCCACATTCTGATCGGCCTGGACGCCAAGGCTGCGGATGCGGACAAGAAAAAAGCCCGCGAGAAGGCTGAAACTATTCGCAGAGATCTGGCCGGAGGAGCCGATTTTTCCAAGCTGGCCAAACAGCATTCCACATGTCCCAGCAACCAGCAAGGCGGTGATCTGGGCTACTTCGGCAGAGGCCAGATGGTACCGGCATTCGAACAAGTCGCCTTTACCCTTAAGCCGGGTGAGATCAGCGACGTGGTGGAAACCCAGTTCGGATACCACATCATCAAAGTGGTTGATAAAAAGGATGCTTCCACCATGCCTTACAAGGACGCAAAGCCCCGTATCGACGATTACCTTAAAAACCAGAAACTGAACTCCGCCGTTACATCTTTCCTGGATGAGGCTCGCAAAACCGCCAAGATCGAGGTTCTGCTGAAGTAATTTTTCCTGTTCGACAACCCAGAAATGGTCGGCTTGAGTTATTTCATGCCGGCCATTTCTGTTTATAAAGGCTCCGAAAAGCACATAGGTTCCGGTTCTGACTTTACATTATCCGCCTGTTTCACATAGAATGCAGCAGCACAGCATCGTGAGGCCTTGGTTGCCGCACATTGCGTGCAAAGCATGATTAACGGGGAAAGATGTTGAATACGCCAAATTCGGCACTGCAGTTGATGCGAGTCAACCTGGAGCGTCATCCCGAAAAGGTCGCGTATTTTTGTGGCGATCATACCCTTACCTATCACGAACTCGATCTGGCCGGACGGCGTTTTGCACAGCTTCTTCGAACTAAAGGGATTTCTCCAGGTGAACGAGTTGTTATCGCTCTCCCCGATTGTTTCGCTTTTCCAATTGCGTTTCTGGGCTGCCTGCTGACCGGAGCGGTGGCAGTAGCAGCCGGTTCTTCCCACAGGGATGAGGATTTCGCCCACATCGTCAGCGACAGCGGGGCAAGCCTGCTGGTCAGCCATGTTGAACATGCCCGCCACCACGCCGCCATCTGTTGCGCAGTCCGGCAGCTTGTCTGTGACTATCACGGCCCAATGGAAGGCAACACGTCGCCCTCAGCCTTTACTGCCCCATATCAACCTTCAGCGGATGATTTTGCCTACATGCTCTACAGCTCCGGCTCAACCGGCAGACCAAAGGGAATTCCCCATCGGCACGCAAGCCTGATCCTGCCATGCGATCTGATGGGTAACAAAGTGTTGGGCATAACCGGTGACGACATCATTTTTTCGACCAGCAAATTGTCCTTTTGCTACGGCCTCATCAATAGCTTTTCTTTCCCGCTTTATTTCGGGGCTTCGGCGATCCTTCATCCGGGCAAACCGGATATCCGGTCGATCCTTGATATTATCCATAAACACAAACCATCAATTTTCTTTTCCGTGCCGACCGTTTTCAGGCATATCGCCCTCTCCTGCGCCGAACCGGAACTGAAATTTTCCATGCGGCTCTGCTGCTCGGCCGGCGAGGCGCTTCCCGCAAGCCTGTTCAAGGAATGGCAACGACTAACCGGCCTGGAGATCGTTGACGGCATCGGGGCCTCTGAACTGTCCCACCATTTCATCTGCAATCCACCGGGACACGCCGTTGCCGGATCAACGGGAAAAGTGGTGCCGGGCTACCGGGTGCGGCTGGTAGATGACAACGGCAATGACGTTCCCTCCGGAAACGAGGGTAACCTGCTGGTAAGCGGAGAAACCAGGTCTCCATACTATTGGAACCTGCCCGAAAAAAGCCGCACAACCATGCTGCCGGACGGATACACCCGTACTGGCGACATTTTCCTGGAAAAGGACGGCTATTACTATTATCGCGGCCGCAGTGACGACATGATCAAGGTAGATGCCCAATGGGTTTCGCCGGTTATCGTGGAGGAAGTCCTACGCAGCCATCCGGCAGTGGCGGAATGCGCCGTTGTGGCTGTAACGGTTTACGGCCTTGCCAGACCGGGAGCTTTTGTGGTCTTATCCCCTGGCATAGAGCAGACACCCGATTTGACACATGAACTGACGGAGTTTTTGAAATCACAGCTTCCTGATTATATGTGTCCGGCACGTTTTCGGTTCCTGGATGATTTGCCGCGCACCTCAACAGGAAAAATAAAACGTTCCCAATTGAGAGAGCATACTTACCACCCTCCGATGTTTCGGAGTCACTTTGAACGGACAAAAGGAGAAAAAGATGGACATTATTGCTGAGTTGAAACAACTGTTGCTGAAAGTTGGCGTGGATGAGGGTGTCGTTAAAGATCTGACCCAGTATTTGCCCCTGGCGGGTCAGGTAATAGATTCGGCGGAATACACTGCGTTCGTCGTTGCCGTTGAAGAACGTTTCGGAATCACGATTGAAGATGATCCGAACAAGCCTTTTGTCAGATCCCTGATAGAATTCAAGAAGCTTATCGAAACGAAATCGTAGTAGTGTTTCGACATTGCAATCAAGAGGATACTTCCTCCCGGCCAAACCCCTCGCCCCTCATTGCACGCAGCTTCCGTTGCGTAACGAGGGGCGAATATGTTTATCCAATCTTGCTGTTTGCGTTTTGGTAGTCGCAAAGACGGTTTATCAGGGACACATCGCATGGAGATCCGCGAGGAAATCGATAAAGAAAAGAAGCAGCGGCCCGGTTGGCTTCGGGCAATTGAAATTCTGCTGCGCACCGGCCACATAGGAGCAATGAGCGCCCTGTTTGGCGGCGCACTATTCGCCATACCGTTTGCTCACCTGATTTCCTGGCATCAAGCAGCAGTTGCCACCGGTAGCGCCCTGGTGTTGCTGGGGATCAATCAGAGCCGTCACTGGCCCTATCAGGTGCGGGGGGTAATGGCAATAACCCATGTGGGCCTGCTCGGGCTGGTCCCTCTCTACCCTGAATACCGGGCACTTATTTTTGCCGCAGTACTTGTGATTGGGAGCGTTGGAAGCCATATGCCGGGAGGCATCAGACACTGGTCCCTGGTACATGGCCGCAGGACTGAGTAATAAATCGTCTTTATTTGCTTATCAACTTGTCTGCCGCCCCCTTCACTGTTGGGCCTTGATCTCTATATCCTTAGATTGCAGTCTTTTGACCAACTCGCCGTAACCGCGCTCCGAGATAACCCTGCTGAACTGCCCGCGATAGTTTGAGATAAGACTGACACCTTCGATGACCACGTCATACACCTTCCATGTGCCGTTTTCCTTTATGAGGCGGTAATCCAGGGAAAACTCATCACGCGATGGCGTAATGACGGTGGACTTGACCTCGGAATAGCCGCCATCCGTTGTTTCCTTTATGTAGACTATTTTTTCATTGTGGTACGATTCGATCTTGTTGGCGTACGTGCGTTCGAGCAAGGCTGCGAACAGATCGACGAACTGTTTTCTTTCCTCCGGGGTACGTTGTTTCCAATACCTGCCAAGGGTGCGCTTGGACATTTCAGTGTAATCAAAGATGCTGCCGATTGCCTGCTTCAATGCCTGCCGTCGCACTGATTCATTCCTTTTCATCTTTTTGTCCGATACAATCCGGACAACCTGATCCACGGTCTTTTTAACCTCATCAGTGGTGCCCGCAAAAACCTGTGCAGCCACGAATACTCCCATCACAACAAAAAGCGCGATACGTGTCAGCATAACTCATCCTCCCTCGCTTCAGGTGTTTAGTGTACGGATCTTCTCTGATGCCACTAGCACCATTACAACATCCCGCTCAAAAAACAGCCCATCCATGTCTTCTCAATCGCTTGCCACAATTAATAACATCATACCACCATTTTATTTCCAATCTCCATTTTCAACAACGATTTTAAAAAAGGACTCTGACCGTAAACAAGCCCTGCTGCGTCAAAGCAGGCCGAAAATTATTTCTGATTTTGAGGCAAATCCATGCGTATTCTCACAATTCCCGGAAGCGGATGGTTATATCCGGGAATTTTAAGCAGCACATCGCTTTTGATCAGTTCACTGCGCGATATCCACTTCACACCGTCCAGACTTGCCCACTCTCCGAATACATAAAACTCCCGCGCCGGCGTAACCGCCAGTTCCGCATTAGCTCCTTTCGTGAAGAGGCTCCCCTCGACCACCACCGAGATGGTAATCGGCTTACCGGCGGGGAACATAAGAATATAGTCGCCCTTCGGAACAGGCTCTCCGAAATGAATGACGGGAACGTTTGCCAAATCAGTGAAAGAAGGCGGCGAAGCTTCCGAAAAAGTAGCTGTCACCAAACAGTAAAAAAGCGCCGCAACAAAAAACCTCATGATTACCCTCCTCCTTATGAAACATGTCATACAACCAATTAAGTATATCAGGTATCTGTCGGCTTATTTGCGGACAATCAGATATCTATAATATCACCTTGATCCGGTTGAAGATTTGACGTCAGGAGGCATAATTAAACCGGAACGATGATCCGCCGGAACGGCGACGGGTACCCAGGAGGAAACGGCTATGAATACGCTTTATGATGTCCTGATAATCGGTGGTGGCCCGGCCGGTGTTGCCAGTGCCATCTTGTGCAAACGGCATGGTCTTTCCTATCTGGTGCTGGAATCGGGCAAAATGGCTTTTCAGGGCATTGCCAATTCCTATCCGGCGGGGAAACCGGTTTATCCGTCCAAACCCAAGGATGCGGCCGAGCCTTTTCTGGTCGAAGAACTGCGGCCTCCTGAAGAACCGGTAGCAGTTGAAGCTTACCTGCGACAGGCCCAGGAGGTTGTCCAACGGGAAAAGCTCAACATCCGGACCGAAATAACCCTTCGTGAAATCCATGAAGAGCGGGGAGTATTGGCGGTGCTTACGGACAAAGAGAGTTACCGGGGCAAGAAAGTGATACTCGCTTTCGGCTGCAATATTCCCCGTGAGCTTACGGTATATGGCGATGCCAAAATGGTGGCTAAAGGATTGGATGATGTGGAAAAATACATCGGAATAAAAACACTGGTGATTGGTGGCGGAAATACCGCGGCTGATGTGATTATCAGTATTCTCAAGGCAAAACGGGAGGCTGAAGACAGTACTCCGGTCTTCTGGGCCCACCGGGCCGAAACATTCAGGGTCAACAAGGAAACCGCCCAGCGCCTGGGAGAGGAAATACTGCTGGGAGGGAATGTCCGTCTGCTCCCCGGGGCCATTCCCCGCATCGGCGAGGTGGATAGCCAAGGCATGGAGCGCCTGGTGATCCGGATCAACAAATTCGATCAGCCCGACGGAATCGACCTCTACCATGCCCTGAGTTTCCCCATGAAGAACGTCATTGCGTGTATCGGTTCTCAAGGCCCCGGTCCGATTTTTGAGAAAATCGGCATTCAGTTGATCACCTGTACCGGCGGTGTCTGCAAAATCGGCAAAGAGGGGGAAAGACTGGCGCTTCTGACTTCTGAGTTCGAATCAACCCGTAAAGGGATTTATGTCATTGGTGGCGCTATCTCACCCTCGTTCATGAAGATCAGCGAAGGTTCGATTATTGAGGAAAAACACCCAAACCTGATCTATACCGCACTTAACGATGCCTATCATGTGGTCGAGGCAATCAGGGAGACGCTCGGGAACCCCACAAACAGAGCCACCAGAAGCAGGAAACCCTCAACTCAAATAGTCTAGAGTCCTCTTTTTTTCGTCAGCCAACCAAGGCAGACCGCGAGCTACACCATAACTCAATCCCCATAAGCCCTAACGGCTCCCCTCTTTTTCAAAAAGGGAAGCCGTTATGGCCCACTGTGTCCTGATTGTACTCAGAGTTTATTCTTGATTTCCGAAAGCTGAGCGAAATGCCGACGCTCTTCGTCGATGATAGCGTCGAGGGTTTTCTTGTCTACCTCGCCCACAAAAGCTTTCAGCTCCGTGTAGTAAAGAATGGTGTCCATTTCCCTTTGGATGGCGAATTCAAGGACATTGGCAACATCAACGGATTTGCCGCCGGCTTCTTCCTTGAAAACCTTGCCGTCGATGTAGTTGTGCAAATATGCCAAGTACTGGCCGGGATACTCCTCCGGCAGTTCAAAAACTTCAAACTTGGAAAGGAACTTTTCGAAAGTCTTTTTATGCTCATCCTCTTCGGAAGCCAGATATCCGAATATTTTTCTCACCTCGTCGTTTTTGGTGAATTCCGCTGCCTTGCGATAAAAGAGCCCACCATTTTCTTCCATGCGAACCGCGAATTGAAGTACATCACTAGATGTAAAAATGCTCATTTGCAACTCCTGTAGTGTGTTTATATTTTCAGTTTTAGCAGCAACATCACAAAAAAAGTATTCATTCTGCAGCTATCCGAATTTATATCAATGATCCGACTTATTCCGTTTTCAAATCAAAGATGATATCAAGGCGGCGA
>MTLD01000292.1_pt1 | contig 176917 bp, 153 predicted proteins | sample 1982471 | NCBI WGS metagenome assembly MTLD01 (sample SAMN05712604, study PRJNA340218) | biofilm metagenome | isolation source: sample SPM anode biofilm adapted to -50 mV | place: USA | collected 2012-02-03
GTGAGAGTAGGACACTGCCAGGCTTCTAAATTGAAAGAAGACAAAAACCCCGCTGATGCGGGGTTTTTTTGTTTGTCTGTTAAAATACAAATTGATATCCAATTGTTAGCGTTACTGTATAACTCTTGGTGTAATCTATTTTGTTTTCATGCCCCTTGCTAGCGCCTATCTGTACATTATTTCTTGACTGCTTCCACGTTTGTATCATTCTATATTCCAGCGCTATTATATGAATTGAGAACTACAGTATTGGCCGCAGGATGATGTCATCATTGAAAAAGCCTATAGAACTATAGAACTAGCTGAAAAATGTTTAATGTTTTGGTGGTATGACTACTTCAATAATTAAATTTGATGGTTCTGAGCGATTTAATTCAATCATCAAGTGAAACGCGGTATAAGCCTGTCAATGGCAGGTGATATTATCCATGGGTTAGCATGACAAACGTCTTACCGGCTGCGATGCAAAGTGAAACAATGTTTACCCAATAGAAATTCACAATTGCAGCGGTGTGTCGAACAAACTGAATAAAACGTATAGTAAGTTAAGTTGTAGAGTTCTATGCAGGTGATAAAAGTAAATATTGAAGATAAAAAATTACAGGTAAATCTGTCAGTTATATATCACCTGCAGGTGTTCAGGCACATAAACAAAAAGGACTTACAACAATTAGCTGTAAGTCCTTGATTTATTTGGTGGCCCCTCCCCGGTTTGAACGGGGGACCAAGCGATTATGAGTCGCCTGCTCTAACCACTGAGCTAAGGGGCCGTAATGGGTGGCATTATACGAATTGATACACTGAGTGTCTAGTTATCAACAGGTTAGACGCTCATAAAAGCGCCAACCTGTGATATATATACTATTCGTCCAGAAAACTGCGCAGTACTTCGGAACGGCTTGGGTGACGAAGTTTACGAAGTGCTTTAGCTTCGATCTGACGGATACGCTCGCGGGTAACGTCGAACTGCTTGCCTACTTCTTCCAAAGTATGGTCAGTGTTCATATCGATACCAAAACGCATACGCAGTACTTTCGCTTCACGTGCGGTCAGACCCGAGAGGACATCACGGGTTGCAGCTTTCAGGCTTTCTGAGGTCGCTGCATCCGCTGGCAGAGCCAGAGTGGTGTCTTCAATGAAATCACCTAAATGCGAATCTTCATCGTCACCGATTGGTGTTTCCATGGAGATTGGTTCTTTGGCGATCTTCAGCACTTTACGGATCTTATCTTCCGGCATGCCCATACGCTCTGCCAGTTCTTCAGGATTAGGCTCACGTCCCATTTCCTGCAGCATCTGACGAGAGATACGGTTCAGCTTGTTGATCGTTTCGATCATGTGTACCGGAATACGGATAGTACGTGCCTGATCTGCGATAGAGCGGGTGATTGCCTGACGGATCCACCAGGTTGCATAGGTCGAGAACTTGTAACCACGGCGATATTCAAACTTATCTACCGCTTTCATCAAACCGATGTTACCTTCCTGAATCAAATCCAGGAACTGCAGACCACGGTTGGTGTATTTCTTCGCGATAGAAATAACCAGACGTAAGTTTGCTTCAACCATTTCTTTCTTCGCACGGCGGGCTTTCGCTTCACCAATACTCATACGACGGTTGATATCTTTGATCTGCGCAATCGACAGGCCGGTTTCCTGCTCAACCTGCTGTAATTTCTGGATTGAACGCTGAACGTCTTCATCCATATTTCCCAGTGCAGTTGACCAAGGTTTACCGCTGCTTTTGGCAAATTCAAACCAGCCATTGCTGGATTCATTGTTGGTAAACGCGGTAACGAAGTTTTTCTTCGGCATTTTTGCGTATTCAACGCAGTAGCGCAGGATCAGACGTTCCTGAACACGAACGCGCTCCATCATGTCACGCATGCTGTTAACCAAACGGTCAAACTGCTTCGGTACCAGACGGAATTCTTTGAATACATTGGCTAATTCAAGGATTTGAACTTTAGCCAGATCGCTGTCACGGCCATTTGCTTTGATAGCATCACGTGTTATTTCATACTGAGTACGCAGTGCTGAAAATTTTTCGCGGGCAACTTCCGGATCCGGACCAGTATCTTCATCCGCATCGCTGTCACTATCGCTGTCTTCGTCTTCATCGTCGTCATCACTGCTGTCATCATCTTCCTGGTCTTCTTCACTCAGGGCAGAACCGATGTTGGTTGCAGTTGGTGGTAAATCATCATCTTCACTGACAAAGCCGGAAATAATATCGCCCAGGCGAATATGGCCAGCTTCGAAACGATCGAATTGATCCAGCAGGTAAGTGATCGCTTCCGGATATTCGGCAACCGAGCTTTGTACCTGATTGATACCATCTTCAATTCGTTTGGCGATGTCTATTTCGCCTTCACGGGTCAATAGTTCAACCGTGCCCATTTCACGCATATACATGCGCACCGGGTCAGTAGTACGACCAATTTCAGATTCAACAGATGCCAGTACTTGTGCTGCAGCTTCGGCTGCATCTTCGTCGGCTGCATTGTTTTCGGTCAGCAACAGATCATCGGCATCAGGTACGTTTTCAACGACCTGGATACCCATGTCATTGATCATCTGAATAATGTCTTCTATCTGATCTGAGTCAACGATATCTTGGGGAAGATGGTCGTTTACTTCAGCATAAGTCAGATAACCCTGCTCTTTACCTTTGGCAACGAGGAGTTTTAGTTGCGACTGAGGGGTTTGCTCCATAGAACTCATCCGGTTGGTACTTCCTAAGGCTGATTTATCGCTCGGTGGCGTAAAATCCGCCGATTATAAAGAAACGACGGCCGTTTTGCACGTTAACGACAAAGTAAAAATCCGCCCCGTTATATTTCGTATAACAAGGTTAGTAATTTGTTCAGTGCTGTTCTTGCATCAAGTAGCTATATTCCCGTAACCGGGCTGTGTTAATCATATAGTGCCGTCGGGCATTAAATTCAAGCTGACGGCCACTTATTTCGTGGAACGTTTGTACTCTGTTAATAAAAACTGAAGTTCTTGCTTTTCTTCGAGACTCATTTGATTCTTTTGGAGTAGACTATCTAATCGTTGCTGCAGATATAGATCCAGCAGGCGATCACAGACATCTTCCAGCTCCTGCTGAATGTTATCGCCAACAGCGACTTCATCCAGCATTGCCAGCTGAGCCAGTGCCCGTCCCTCGCGGGTATCGCGCCAGTGCTCCAGTAGCTGACCTGTGGACATCGGGTTGTTATGCAGTTGTGTTAACAACGAGAGCAATACTTCGATGCCCGGTTCTTTTAATGATTTTAGCACATCAGGCAGGGGGGGCAGTAACGCTGCCTGCTGAGGATGCTGCACGATCAGCGCAATAGCACGGCGGATCAGTGTCAGTTTAATTTTACCGCTATTCTTATGTGTCGTTGCTGTCTGCTGGGCTTCCTGTTCCTGACGGTGGAATATTTCGCGCAGCCGTTTTTCATTTTCACCCCAGCGCAGCTGCACAGACAGTTTGGTCAGCAAACTTTCGCGGTTAAATCCTTCCGGTACGCGCCGGATCAGGGCAATAGCTTTATTCGCCAGTTCATTTTGTCCGGCTTCACCGCTTAAATTCAGATCCCGCGTCAGACGTTCAAACAGAAAGTCGGCATACGATTGCGCGTTGTCCAGTTTCTGTTCAAAAGCGTCGCGTCCGTTTTCACGGATGAAACTATCCGGATCATGTTCCTGTGGCAGGAATACAAAACGTAAATCTTTACCGTCCTGCAGACCGGGCAGTGCGTTTTCCAGCGCACGCCATGCGGCTTCGCGACCCGCATTATCGCCGTCATAACAGCAAACAACTTCTGATGTAGTACGGAACAGCAGATGCATATGATCAGCGGTAGTCGAGGTGCCTAACGAGGCAACAGCATAATCGACGCCAAACTGTGCCAGTGCCACCACATCCATATAACCTTCGACGATCAGGATACGGGCAGGTGTACGGTGACGTTCTTTGACCTGATAGAGACCAAACAGCTCTTTGCCTTTATGAAAAATGGGCGTTTCAGGCGAGTTGAGATATTTAGGAGTCCCATCGCCCAGTACGCGACCACCAAAACCAATAACCCGGCCCCGACGATCACGGATCGGGAACATGATCCGATCCCGGAAACGATCGTAGCTCCCACCGCCATCACGGCCTATCAGCATACCGAGTTCAATCAACTGAGCTTCGGTTAGCGCGGAACGCACCAGTGTCTGGCGTAAGCCGTCCCAGCTCCCGGGTGCATAGCCGATCGCAAACTGTTTTACGATCTCGCCGGTAAGGCCTCGTCCTTTCAGATAGTCGATCGCCTGCGGAGCGGTTTTCAATTGGTTCTGGAAATAACGTGCAGCCCATTCCATCAGCTGATAGTGATCGGCAGAAGGAGCTGGTCCCTGATTGTGAAATGGTTGATCGTTCGGTACGGTTAAGCCGTGCAGATTAGCCAGTTCACCAACCGCATCCGGGAAGTTCAGCCCGTCGTATTCCATCATGAAACCAATGGCGTTACCGTGCGCACCACAGCCAAAGCAGTGATAAAACTGTTTTTCCGGACTGACAGAGAATGAGGGTGATTTTTCGTTATGAAACGGGCAGCAGGCCTGATAATTCTTACCGGCTTTTTTCAGATGAACGCGACTATCGATTAACTCGACAATGTCGGTTCGATTTAGCAGATCATCAATGAAGGATTGCGGGATTTTGCCTGCCATCTGAGTTCCGTCTGCCAATAGAACAAGCCGCGCAATCATAAGAATGCGCGGCTTATCAAGAAAACTTAACGGTCTGTAGAATTAGTACAGACGGTTACGACGTGCGTTTTCGCGAGCCAGTTTCTTCATGTGACGCTTAACCGCAGACGCTTTAGCACGTTTACGGATAGTAGTTGGCTTTTCGTAGAATTCGCGGCTACGAACGTCAGACAGAACACCTGCTTTTTCGCAAGAGCGTTTGAAGCGACGCAGAGCTACGTCGAATGGCTCGTTTTCACGTACTTTAATAACTGGCATGTGCCTTTCACCTCGGTGTGAATGTTTTTCTGGCTGAAAGTCAGCCTTACTAAAAATGGTGCCGAATTTTAATCCTATGCATGGGGGTATGTAAACCCCGATCAGAACAAGCTGGAGTAAAAAACCGCTGAAATGTACCATAGCGCATAATAATCGGTGGGAATTTTACCGGAGTAACCGAAAAATGCGGGTATTAGGCATCGAAACATCCTGTGATGAAACCGGGATCGCGATCTTCGACGATCAACATGGGATCCTCGCGCATCAACTTTATAGTCAGATTAAATTACATGCCGATTATGGTGGCGTGGTGCCGGAACTGGCCAGTCGTGATCATATCCGCAAAACATTGCCGCTGATTGAGGCTGCGATGCAGCAGGCGGGTTGTCGATCCGAGGATCTTGACGGGATCGCTTATACAGCCGGCCCTGGTTTGGTCGGCGCATTACTGGTGGGCGCGACAATTGCCCGGTCTCTGGCGATGGCCTGGGATAAGCCGGCAATACCGGTACATCATATGGAAGGCCATTTACTGGCACCGATGCTGGAAGAACGGGTGCCGGAGTTTCCTTTTATTGCATTGCTGGTATCCGGCGGGCATACCCTGCTGGTGCGGGTTGATGGTATTGGTCAATATCAGATCCTGGGCGAATCGGTTGATGATGCTGCCGGTGAAGCCTTTGATAAAACAGCCAAGCTACTGGGGCTGGATTATCCCGGTGGTTCTGCGTTGTCAAAACTGGCAGAGCAGGGCACAGCCGGACGATTTGTGTTCCCGCGGCCGATGACAGATCGTCCGGGGCTGGATTTCAGTTTTTCTGGCCTGAAGACATTCGCTGCGAATACCATTCATAGTCAGGGGAATGATGATCAGACCCGGGCTGATATCGCGCACGCTTTCCAGACAGCGGTAGTCGACACGCTGGCAATCAAATGCAAGCGGGCGTTGCAGGAGACGGGCCTGAAACGGCTGGTCATTGCCGGTGGGGTCAGTGCCAATAAAGAATTGCGCAGCCAGCTTGCGGCGCTGATGCATAAACTTGGTGGTGAGGTGTTTTATCCGCGTCCTGAGTTTTGTACTGATAACGGTGCGATGATTGCGTTTGCTGGTATGCAACGTCTGAAAGCCGGACACACTACCGGCCTGGAAATTGTGGTGCAGCCTCGCTGGAATCTGGAAACGCTAGCGCCGGTGACGTTTTAACGGATGGCGTGACCAGACCTGCGGCTCGTGGCCTTGCAGCAAACGGCTGATGTTCTCATGATGGCGCAGAATGATCAGACAGCAAAGCATGGCCACGGGCAGGGTATATTCCGGCTTCAGGCAGTAGGTATAGAGTGGTGCCAGCAACGCCGCACCAATTGCCGCCAATGAAGAGTAACCGGTGAACAGTAAAACAATCAGCCAGGTAACAATCATAAAACTGCCCATATCCAACCCGAGTGGCAGTAGTGCACCGAGCGCGGTTGCTACTCCTTTGCCTCCACGGAAATGAAAATAGAGTGGATACATGTGTCCCAGACAGGCAGCAATACCGATAAATCCGAGATAAAACGGCGGGATGTCCAGATACCAGGCAAGATAAACCGGAATGGTGCCCTTGAGCATATCCAGCAGAAAGACCATCAGCGCCGCCAGCCGGTTTCCCGAGCGGAGCACATTGGTCGCACCGGGGTTGTGTGAACCATATTCACGGGGATCCGGTAAATCGCAAAAACGGCTAACCAATACTGCGTTACTGACTGAACCCAGCAGATAAGCTATACCTGACATGGCGAAAGTGAGAGCGAGCATAAGTCTCCTGACGTTGTTCGCGGGCACTATTTTTCTATCGGCGCTGGCTGGAGTATGATCCATACCAGATACCCACGTTCCAGATTAGCAGAATTAGGATAAAACATGGATAAAGTCTTTATCGATCATCTTGAAGTCTACTGCACGATTGGTGTGTATGAGTGGGAAAAGCAGATCACCCAGAAACTGGTGCTGGATCTGGAAATGGATTTTGATACGCAGGCTGCCGGTGAGCAGGACGATATGTCACTGGCACTGGATTATGCTGCGGTGTCCAGGCGTGTGACCGATATGATCAGTACCAGTCCGATTGGCTTGGTAGAGGCTGTGGCGGAACAGACCGCACAGCTGTTACTCAGTGAATTCCCTGTGTTACGGGTACGGGTACGGGTGACGAAGCCGGGTGCGGTGGTCAATGCCCGTGGTGTCGGGGTTGAGATCGTGCGGGAGGCATAATGGCCCGTATCTATATCGGTGTCGGTTCTAACATCGAACGGGAGCATTACCTGCGGGCGGGCTGGCAGGCGTTGCAACAGGTGTTTTCTGCCTGTCGTTGTTCAACCGTATATGAAAGTGACGCGGTAGGTTTCGATGGCGCGCCTTTTTATAATCTGGTGATAGCTGCTGAAACTTCGATCAGTGTTGCTGAAGTAGCGGCACAATTGCGGGCGATTGAATTTGCTCATGGCCGTCCGGCTGATGCGCGCAAGTTCTCCGGCCGGACGCTGGATCTGGATCTGCTGGCTTATGATGAGCTGGTGATCGCGGCTCCGGTCGAGCTACCACGCAGTGAGATCCTGCATAATGCGTTTGTATTACGGCCGTTCGCCGAGCTGGCTCCGCAATGGCGGCATCCGCTGGCTGAGATGACCCTGGCTGAATTGTGGCGTGAATATGATGCCAGCCGCCAGCCACTGCGGGCAGTAGCCTTCGACTGGCGTTAAGGTCTTATTTATCGTTCCAGCGGCAATGCACATCACGGATGGCAAAAATACGGCGGCGACTTAACTGCAGCCGTATTGCCTCACCGGTGTAACCTGCTTCCACGATGGGTTTCACCGCCACCGCTGCCGCGGCGTCATAAGCCTGTTGGACATATTCCGGTTCCGGATATTCCCGTTCGGCAAAACCCAGACGACCGAAGAAATCAGCCTGACAGCAGAGTAACAGTTGCGATAAGCGCTCCGGTTTTCGCCAGACATCCAGACGATCAAACAATTTCAGCATTGTTGCCGGGCGCAACTGCAACGCGGTATGCACTAATGAGTGCAATTCACTGACCAAAATTGCCAGATCGCGACAGTCATTCGGCACTTTCAGACGTTTACACAGTTCCCGGATCAACGGCGTGCCACGTTCTCCGTGACCATGATGGCTGGGCAGAATATGAGCTGGTGTCTGCGCCTTCCCTAAATCGTGACAAAGGGTTGCGAAGCGGACTGCCAGCTGTTCGCTGCGCTGGCTGGCTTCACGCAATGCCATCATTACATGAACGCCGGTATCGACTTCCGGATGCCAGTCAGGGCGGGCTGGTACGCCAAACAGCGCATCTACCTCCGGTAGCAGTACATTCAGGGCTTCACAATCATGCAGGATCTCGAAAAAAATCTGCGGATTCCGTCCGGATAATACTTTTTCCAGCTCTTTCCAGATCCGTTCCGGTGTCAGATGATTCAGCTCGCCACTACGGCTGAGCTGGCGCATTAATGCCAGCGTTTCCGGGGCAATATAAAAACCGAGATGATGGAAGCGGGCAGCGAAACGGGCAACACGCAATACGCGCAGCGGATCTTCACTGAAAGCGGGAGAAATATGGCGTAGTACGCGGTTATTGAGATCGCTGATCCCGCCATAAGGATCGTAAAGCCGGCCGTCCTGATCTTGCGCAATCGCATTAATGGTCAGATCGCGACGCAGCAGATCCTGTTCCAGCGTGACATCAGGTGCGGCGTAACAGGCAAAACCGGTGTAACCTTTGCCTTGTTTGCGTTCAATTCTGGCCAGTGCATACTCTTCTTTCGTCTGCGGATGCAGAAATACGGGGAAATCCCGTCCGACCGGCTGATACCCCAGATCCAATAAAGCCTGCGCTTCGCTGCCAACGACGACATAATCCCGTTCTGTCACTGGCAATCCTAACAGGGTGTCACGTACTGCACCGCCCACCAGATATATCTGCACTTATTCATACCTCTCGTTTCTCAGGTCGGATTATAGCCTGCTTTTGACTTCATTCGTGCTGCGGATTACTCTGCAATGAGTACTCACGGGATTAGCTGATTATGTATAAAGCATTTTTTAATCTGACGGATAATCCGTTTTCGATATCGCCGAATCCTAAATACCTCTATATGAGTGAACGTCATGCTGAAGCATTGACGCATTTATTATACGGTCTGCGTGATGGTGGCGGATTTGTACTGCTGACCGGTGAAGTGGGAACAGGGAAAACGACGGTTTCCCGCTGTCTGCGACAGCAGTTGCCGGAAGATACCGATCTGGCTTTTATCCTGAATCCGGCACTTTCAACCGAGGATATGCTGGCTTCCATTTGCGATGCATTCCACCTCTCTTACCAGCAACCTGTCAGTCTGAAGACATTGTTTGATACGTTGCATCACTTCCTGCTGCAGAATCATCAGGCCGGACGCCGTACGCTGCTGGTGATTGATGAAGCCCAGCATCTGATGCCGGAAGTCCTGGAGCAATTACGGTTGCTGACCAATATGGAAACAGATGATGCCAAACTGCTGCAGATTGTGCTGATTGGACAGCCGGAATTACAGCAGCTTTTACGTCAGCCGTTATTGCGTCAGCTGGCGCAACGGATCACGGCGCGTTACCACCTGCTGCCGCTGGATCTGAATGATGTGGATTCTTATGTCCGCTTCCGTATGCAGGTAGCAGGTAGCCTGCAGCCTGTCTTTACGCCGTCAGCTATCAGAGCGTTGCATCGCTTAAGTGGCGGGATCCCGCGTGTCATCAATCTTGTCTGTGAACGTGCGTTACTCGGTGCGTATGCTGCAGGATGCGAACGGATCAATGACAAATTACTGGCTCAGGCCGCTTATGAAGCGACCGGGGTCCGGGATGAAGGCAGTACCCGCTCGGTGCTGTCTTTTTCGCTGGCGGGGATGCTGATGCTCGCTGCTGGCTGGTTTGGCTGGCAGCAATGGGGGATTTTGCCGCAACCTCCGGTGCAGAAGGTTTCTGTGCCGGTGACTTTGCCGCCGGATGCCACACTACTGAAGAATTTTGATCGTGTTGTTGCGGAAGCTGATTATGAAGATCAGGCGATGCAGCAGTTATATCGTGTATGGGGTTTTGACGCTGCTATTGATGATGCGTCCTGTGATGCCGCGCAGCGTGTGAACTTGCGCTGTGTACAGGAATTTGGCTCGCTGGATGATCTGCTGAAACTGAACTATCCGGCGGTTGTTCATTTGACGGAAGACGATGGACGGGAAATCTATGCTGTCTTGCTGCATGTGGCGGATGGCAAGGCAGATTTACTGCTGGGCAGTGAGCGTTGGCAGGTGTCACTGGAGTGGTTAAACAAAGTCTGGGGACAAGGTTACACTTTTCTTTGGCAATTACCCGAAAGCGGCCGTGCGATGATTTCGAAACGCAGTGGTGCGGCGGATGTCCGGTGGCTTGAAAGTACCGTCGGCCAGGCATTAAGTCTGCCTGTGCGCAATAAAATATCGCGTTTTGATGCACAACTGGAAGATAAAGTCCGCCAGTTCCAGAAAAAGGAAGGGCTGACTGAGGATGGGATTGCAGGTGAACAAACGCTGCTGCGGTTAGTTATCCGCAGCCGGGAAGCTGTCCCACGGCTGAACGGGCGTATTCCGGCACAACAAACGGTTAGCAACGGTGATGCGATGGTGGAAGATACGGGAGGAGATAGCTAATGTCATTACTCACTTCGGCTTCCCGTCAGGCAAAACGGGTAGAACAAGCTCACTTCTTTATGCCGGAACGGCTGCATGGTGAGCAGGGTAACAAAACCCGCTGGCTGGTCTGGCTGCTGGGTTTACCTGTTTGTGCAGCGCTGGGTGCTGCAACCAATTATGGCTGGCACTTATTGCACAATGAGCCTGTGGTGCAGCGGGTGGAAGTGCCACAGCCTACAGAGTTGCCATTTAAACCACTGAACCAGAATTATGAATTCGTGACTGAACCACTGCCTGAAGCGGTGGAACAGGTTGATCCTGTCGATCTTGCTCTTGTTGCTGGCAAGCCGGCTCCGGTAGCAGAAGAAGCGGATACCCGGAGTTCGCTGGAAAAACGTTTTATGCAGGCAGTTAACGAGACGGTTCAGTCTGATCCTCCGGTAGTACGGGCTCCGGCCACAGCGCAGTCGGATGCAACACCACTGGGTGCATTACCTCCCCGGATCAGTCAGCAGGTACCGACCATGAAATATGGTGCTCATGTCTATTCCTCAATACCGGCTAACCGTACGATCAATATCAATGGCCGGGATTATCATGAAGGAGATGAAGTCGTCAGCGGTGTGGTGTTATTACGCATCGGAGCCGAAGCCAGTATTTTTCGGGTTGGCTCGCAAAGTTTCAGTTTAAATGCCCTGACGGACTGGCAGGGCTATTGAAAGCATGATCTGTCGGGCGCACTATAAATTATTGAGTTAAAAGGTAAATGAACCGATGTTAACACGGATGATTTACACAGAAGGCCGGAGAGACCTGCATGAGCAATGAAGTTGAATTGAAGTTTCTGGTCACCGACGATGTATTTTCGTATCTGGTACAGGTACTGAGTTCACTGGGGGCGAAAGAACAACAAGATCAACGGCTGGAAAATATCTATTTTGATACAGCTGATCAGCAATTGCGGGCGCTCGATTGTGGTCTGCGGATCCGTACTTGCAGCGGTAAACACGAACAGACCATCAAACTGGCTGGACAAGCGGTCGGAGGGTTACACCAACGGCCTGAATACACGTTGCCGCGCAATGATCCCTGGCCGGATTTACGGGCATTCCCGGCTGAGATATGGCCGGAAGGTACCGATGTTGGCTTGCTGCAACAATCATTAACCACTCTGTTTCGCACCGATTTTCATCGCAGAACCTGGACTGTCGCACTGCAGGAAGATTCTCTGATTGAGATTGCTTATGACATTGGTTTTATTGATGCCAACGGTCAGAACGAGCCTATTAATGAAGTTGAACTGGAAATTGTCTCCGGCCCGGTAGAACCACTGTTTGAACTGGCTGAATTACTTGTAACGCGTCCCGGCTGGCAACTTGGCTGTGCGTCCAAAGCGCAGCGTGGTTATCGGCTTGCCGGTCTGAGCTCAGAGCCTGATGTCCGGCGAATGGGGTTTGTTCCTGTTAACCCGGAACAGACGGCCGAAGAAGGATTAATCGCCGCATTACAGTATGCGCTGCGTCACTGGCAGTATCATGAACAGCTTTATATGCAACAGCCATCCATTGGCGCGTTGTTACAACTGCGCAGTGCGGTCACGTTGATTCAGCATACCCGTTTGCTGTATGCGGATGTTTATGCCGTGTTAACACCCATCGACTGGGAAGACGATCTGGCATGGCTGGTGGGACAACTGTCGTGGCTGGACGAAGCGCTTGTGCTGCAGCGTATGCAATTTGAATATCGCCAGATGCTGAAAAATGCGCCGTGCCAGCGTGAGCTGGCCAGTGAGATCCAGCGTCATGAACAGCTGTTGCCGACAGAAAAACAGACGAAGGCATTGTTATTATCCGTTCACTATTGTCAGACGTTATTAAAATTATCTTCCTGGATGGCATTACACAAGGCGGATGATCCGAATAGTCCGGGTCTGGTTCAGCCGATTCATTCACTGGCCGTGGTTGCATTAGACAATAGCTGGCAGGAATTGCTGTCAATGTCAAAACTGAGCGATTCGCTGGATCATGCCAGTTATCAGCACTTGCGGGAGATGTTGCGGCATAATCTGCAGGTCGGTGTCTGCTTTGCTACGCTGTTTGATACCGAACGTCAGCAGGGATTCCGTTTACCGTGGCTGAATATGCTGGGGCGGTTAACTGACCTGGAACATATTGAATGGATTTTTGAAGCGGCTACCAATATGGCTTGTCCGTATCAGCAGGAGCTGAACGACTGGTTACAGAAAGAGTTAAAACCACAGCTGATTGAACTGGATCAGATCCGTCAGCGTGGTATCGGGATGCAGCCCTACTGGGAATAAATCATTCTGATGCAGATAAAACAAGGGACAGCATATGCTGTCCCTTGTTTTATCTGGTCACCGACCTGATTATTTCTGTTGTCGTTTCATTGACTCGAAGAATTCATCGTTGGTTTTGGTCAGCGAAAGCTTGTCGATCATGAATTCCATCGCATCGATCTCACCCATCGGGTGAACGATCTTGCGCAGGATCCACATCTTCTGCAGTTCATCCGGCGCGGTCAGCAACTCTTCACGGCGTGTGCCGGAGCGAGTGATATCAATCGCAGGATAAACACGTTTTTCAGCAATCTTACGTGACAGATGCAGTTCCATGTTACCGGTGCCTTTGAACTCTTCGTAGATCACTTCATCCATCTTCGAACCAGTATCAATCAGCGCGGTTGCGATGATGGTCAGAGAACCACCTTCTTCCACGTTACGTGCGGCACCGAAGAAGCGTTTCGGACGGTGCAGGGCATTGGCATCCACACCACCGGTCAGTACTTTGCCGGATGAAGGGATCACGGTGTTGTAAGCACGGGCCAGACGGGTGATAGAGTCGAGCAGGATCACCACATCTTTCTTGTGTTCAACCAGACGCTTGGCTTTTTCGATAACCATTTCGGCAACCTGAACGTGACGGGTTGCTGGTTCATCGAAGGTAGAAGCAACAACTTCACCTTTCACCATGCGCTGCATTTCAGTTACTTCTTCCGGACGTTCGTCGATTAGCAGAACGATCAGTTCACACTCCGGATGATTGCTGGTAATACTCTGTGCGATGTTTTGCAGCAGAATGGTTTTACCGGCTTTCGGTGGTGCGACGATCAGCCCACGCTGGCCTTTACCGATTGGCGAAGCCAGATCGAGAACACGTGCGGTGATATCTTCGGTTGAACCGTTACCACGTTCCAGGCGCAGACGCTTGGTCGGGTGCAGCGGAGTTAAGTTTTCAAACAGGATCTTGTTACGGGCATTTTCCGGACGATCGTAGTTGACGGTATCAACTTTCAACAGTGCGAAATAACGTTCGCCTTCTTTCGGCGGACGGATTTTGCCGGAAATAGTGTCACCGGTACGCAGGTTGAAGCGGCGTACCTGGCTTGGGGATACATAAATATCATCCGGGCCGGCAAGATAAGAGCTATCAGCGGAACGCAGGAAACCAAAGCCATCCTGCAGAATTTCCAGCACGCCATCACCAAAGATGTCTTCCCCGCTTTTCGCATGGGCTTTGAGAATGGCAAAAATGATATCTTTTTTATGCAGACGGGCCAGATTTTCCAGGCCCATAGATTCGCCCAGATGTACCAGTTCGGAGACTGCGGTATTCTTTAGTTCAGTTAGATTCATAGAGGTGATGTAGTTTCGGGAATTGCATGGTTGGATTGATTGCTGGATAAAGCTGCTGGAGAAAGCGCATCAAGCGGGTACGAACAGCATCGTTTAATCAAGTTAGCACCAATTTATCGGATCGTCCAGCTATCTGCAGTGAGAAATGGATGAAAATCAGGCATTATTAAAAACAGAGGAGGCATGAAGCCTCCCCGGGTATAACTGATTACAGATGTGCGTCGAGAAACTCTTTCAGCTGAGTCTTGGACAGTGCGCCAACCTTGGTTGCGGCAACAGCACCGTTCTTGAACAGCAGCAGGGTAGGAATACCACGAATACCGAATTTTGGTGGAGTACCAGAGTTCTGATCGATGTTCAGCTTGGCAATAGTCACTTTACCGGCATATTCGCCTGCAACTTCGTCCAGAATCGGGGCAATCATTTTGCATGGACCACACCATTCAGCCCAGAAATCAACCAGAACCGGGGCAGAGGCATTCAGTACGTCACTCTCGAAGCTGGCATCAGTCACGTGTACAATTTTGTCACTCATTTTTTACTCCACATTTGCAATTCGTTTGCTCTAAACAATATAGGGGTACGAAGATGCAAATTAAAGGGATCAAGAAATAAAAGCCAAACAGTTACCCTAATTAAAGGATACTGTTTATTATTGCAAGTCTAATTCAATAAGCATATTGCCCATGAGCAAAACACATCTTACAGAGATCACATTCGCTGAACTCGGACTGGAACCACAGGTTCTGGCCGGAGTGGAAGCTAAAGGCTTTCATAATTGCACGCCTATTCAGGCGGAAACGATACCATTGCTGCTGACTGGAAAAAACATTGCGGGCCAGGCACAGACCGGTACCGGCAAAACTATCGCTTTTCTGGCCGGTACATTCAACTATTTACTGACGCATCCGGCAAATGCTGAGCGTCGTCAGAATCAGCCGCGTGTGCTGATCATGGCGCCAACCCGTGAGCTGGCGGTACAGATTTATAACGATGCGGTTCCGATGTCTGAGAGCTGTGGCTTTAAGATGGGACTGGCTTACGGTGGTGATGGCTACGATAAGCAGCTGGCCGTATTGCAGGAAGGTGTTGATCTGCTGATTGGTACCACCGGCCGGATTATCGATTATCTGAAACAGGGCATTATTGATCTGGGCGCCATTCAGGTTGTCGTGCTGGATGAAGCGGATCGCATGTTCGATCTGGGCTTTATCAAGGACATCCGTTTTCTGTTCCGTCGTATGCCGCCGCCGGCTCAGCGTCTGAATATGTTGTTCTCTGCCACATTGTCACTGCGTGTGCAGGAGTTGGCTTATGAACACATGAATGAGCCGCAGCATATCCAGATTGAACCTGAACAAATGACTGGTCAGCGCATCAAAGAAGAGCTGTTCTATCCTTCTAACGAAGACAAGATGCTGCTGTTGCTGACGCTGATGGAAGAAGACTGGCCGGAAAAAGCGATCATTTTTGCCAATACCAAACACGGCTGTGAAGATGTGCACGCCTGGTTGCAGGCTGATGGCCATCGTGTCGGCCTGCTGACCGGTGACGTACCACAGAAGAAGCGTCTGAAGATCCTGGAGGATTTTACTGCCGGTCATCTGGATGTGCTGGTGGCTACTGATGTGGCCGCACGCGGTCTGCACATTCCTGATGTAAGTCATGTATTTAACTATGATTTACCGGATGACGCAGAAGATTATGTGCATCGTATTGGCCGTACTGGCCGTGCGGGCCGTAGCGGACATGCTATCAGCTTCGCTTGTGAAGATTACGCTTTTAACCTGCCTGAAATCGAAGAATATACACATCATCCGATTCCGGTCAGTAAGTATGATCCAGGTGCATTGCTGGAGGATGTGACGCCGCCAAAACGCGTGATCCGTCATCGTCTGCCGGTAAACCGTAATATGCGTGATCGCCAATCGACAGGCCGTCGCCGTCCGGGTAATAAATCTTAACGACAGGATGTCTCTCTTGGATCAATCTCCGTTATATGCCGCAATTGATCTTGGCTCGAACAGTTTTCACATGCTGATGGTACGGGAAGTGGCTGGTGCCATCCGTACCGTTGCCAAGGTTAAACGTAAGGTTCGTCTGGCTGCCGGACTGGATACCGAACACAATCTGAGCCTGGAAGCGATGGCGCGGGGCTGGGACTGTCTGCGTTTGTTCGCTGAACAGTTGCAGGATGTGCCACGGGAAAACATCCGGGTGGTGGGGACGGCGACTTTACGTCTGGCCCGTAACGTTGATTCCTTCCTGCTCATCGCAGAGCAGGTGCTGGGACATCATATTGAAATTATCTCCGGCGAAGATGAAGCCCGCACCATTTATCAGGGGGTGTCCTGGACCTCCAGTGGTGAAGGTAATCGTCTGGTGATCGACATCGGTGGCGCCAGTACAGAGCTGGTTATTGGTGAAAGTAATGATGCCAAGCTGCTGAACAGTCTGCATATGGGCTGTGTAACCTGGATCAAACGCTATTTTGCGGATGGTCTGCTGAACGAGGCTAATTTCAGTGCGGCTATTGATGCCGCCAAGGCTGTTTTGCAGGATGTTGCCCCGAAATACCGGGAACTGGGCTGGCTGACTTGTGTCGGTGCATCCGGTACGGTGCAGGCATTACAGGAGATCATGATCGCACAGGGGCGCAGCGAACGGGTGACACTGGCCAAGCTGTATGAACTGAAAGCGCAAACGATCACCTGCGGGCATCTTGATATGCTGGTGCTGCAGGGCTTAATGCCGGAACGGCTGAGCGTATTTCCGTCCGGGCTGGCGATCCTGATTGCGATTTTTGAGACGCTGCACATCGAAAACATGACGCTGGCGGGCGGTGCACTGCGTGAAGGGCTGATTTACGGCATGGTTGGTAAAAACCGTAGCTGTGATGTCCGCGAACGCGCTGCAGATAGCCTGATCACCCGTTATCAGATGGATCGTATTCAGGCTGAGCGTGTGCGTGATGCGGCATTATATGCATTCCAGCAGGTGCAGAAAGAGTGGCATCTGAGTGAGCAATACGGGCGTCCGATGTTGCGCTGGGCGGCAATGCTGCATGAGCTGGGGCTGTGTATCGAATATAAGAAAGCGCCACAGCATGCTGCTTATATCATTGATAATATTGATATGCCTGGTTTTACACCGGCCCAGAAACAGTTGTTGTCAGCGCTGGTATATAACCAGCGCGACAGCTTTAAACTGGAAGTACTGGAAAAGCAGAATGCGGTTTCTCTGCGTCAGGCCTGTCGCCTGGCCCGTCTGCTGCGTTTTGCCATCATTCTCTGTATGCGCCGGACGGAAGGTTCTGTCCCGCGTTTTGTTATGGAAGCCAATGATGAACAGCTAGTGCTTCGCTTGCCACGGGGCTGGATGAACGAGCACTATCTGCGGGCATCTGAGTTACAGATGGAAGCCGAACGTCAGACGGCGATGAACTGGCCAACCTCAATTGAGGAATCTGACATCTGAGTTACTGACAGGCAGGTTATCCTGCCTGTTTTATTTCCCGCCTGTTTATCGGTTCTGTCCTCTGCTACATATTCTCTTCTGTTTATTCAAATTGGTTTCTGTATTCTTACTTATTTAATACCAATTGTGCTATCTGTCAGCTCTCATTCTCTCTTTTTCGCACTCAATAGATACCAATTTGGTTTATATTGATACCAATAAGATACCTTTGTGATCTTTGTCGCTTTTTTATATTCCCATAGGTTCTATATTGATACTGCACAACATCACAACTGAAACGAAAAATTTCAGCGTACAAAGATAAAAAAGAATATGTCGATGGAGATGACGATCCACGTCACTGATGCTGGGAATTGAGGAGCGACAACAATGTTAAAGTTATTACAACGATTCGGCGGCGCGATGTTTACCCCCGTATTGTTATTCCCGTTCGCGGGAATAGTTGCTGGTATATCCATATTATTAACCAACCCGCAGTTAGTTGGTTCCATTGCTAATTCAGATACTGTCTGGTTTAAACTCTGGATGATTATTCAGGAAGGTAGCTGGACTGTATTTCGTAATATGCCAATTATTTTTGCAATTGGCCTGCCGATTGGTTTGGCGAAAACAGCGCCTGCCCGGGCTTGTTTGGCTGTAATAGTTTCCTATCTGACATTTAATTATTTTATCGCTGCGATATTAACGACCTGGGGTGCTGATTTCGGGGTTGATTTTAATCAGTCGATTGGTGGTGTCAGTGGATTAACTAATATTGCCGGCATTAAAACATTAGATACCAGTATTATCGGCTCTATCTTTATTGCGGCCATTATGACGTATATCCATAACCGCTATTTTGATAAAAAACTGCCGGATTATCTGGGTATTTTCCAGGGTACTGCTTTCGTTACCATTATTGGTTTCATTGCGATGCTGCCACTGGCATTTTTAACCGCACTGGTATGGCCAAAAGTGCAGGGCGGCATTGCGTCACTGCAGGAATTTCTGAGTCAGGCCGGGGCGCTGGGTGTCTGGATCTACACTTTCCTGGAACGCATTCTGATCCCGACTGGTCTGCATCACTTCATCTACGGTCCGTTCGTGCTTGGCCCGGCAGTGGTGGAAGGTGGTATTCAGGCTTACTGGATCCAGCATATCGCGGAATTCAGTAACTCCAGCCAGCCGCTGATCGAGCTGTTCCCGCAAGGTGCTTTCGCTTTGCACGGTAACTCGAAAATATTTGGTGCAATTGGTATTGCCGGTGCGATGTACATGACCGCAAAACCAGAGAACAAGAAGAAGGTGGCGGGCCTGCTGATCCCGGCTGTACTGACCGCTGTGCTGGTGGGTATTACTGAACCACTGGAGTTTACCTTCCTGTTTGTTGCGCCGTTCCTGTTTGCCATTCATGCAGTATTGGCGGCAACCATGGCGGCGGTGATGTATATGAATGGCATCGTTGGCAACATGGGTGGTGGTTTACTGGAAATCATGGTGCAGAACTGGCTGCCGATGTTCCACAACCATGCCATGAATGTGGTTACGCAAATCATGATTGGCAGCGTATTTACCGTTATCTACTTCTTCGTCTTTAAACATCTGATTGTCCGCTTTGATGTGAAAACACCAGGCCGTGAAGCAGAAGCTGAAGATATTAAACTATTCACCAAGGCGGATTATAAAAACCGTCAGGGTGCTCAGGGTGAAGAAAATAAAGGTAGTCAGTTTGATGATCAGGCTCTGCAATTACTGGAAGCATTAGGTGGCAGTGAAAATATTGCAGAAGTGAATAACTGTGCGACCCGCTTACGTATCAGCGTGAAAGATGAAAAACAAGTCATGAGTGATGCCGCTTTCCGTCAAATTGGTGCACATGGTGTGGTCAGAAATAAAGATGCAATTCAGGTAATTATCGGTTTGTCTGTGCCGCAGGTTCGCGACAGCATGGAAAATCTGATGAAAAATGCTTAATGATTAAATTCGTAATAGTTAAATCCTTAATAGTGAAATAATTAATTAGTAGTAATTGGAGATTAACATGAAAAAGTATTCTGTATTAGTAGCTGGTGGTGGTAGTACTTTTACGCCTGGTATTGTTTTAATGCTGCTGGATAATCTGGATAAATTTCCGATTAAAGAACTGAAATTCTATGACAATGATGCAGCGCGTCAGGAAATCATCGGCAAAGCTTGTGCAGTATTAATTAAAGAGCGTGCACCGGAAGTTGTGTTCTCTTATACCACTGATCCACGTGAAGCATTCAGCGGTGTTGATTTCGTGATGGCACACATCCGTGTCGGTAAATATCCGATGCGTGAGCTGGATGAGAAGATCCCGCTGAAATACGGTGTCGTTGGTCAGGAAACTTGTGGCCCTGGTGGTATCGCTTACGGTATGCGTTCTATCGGCGGTGTGCTGGAGCTGGTGGATTACATGGAGAAATATTCTCCGAATGCCTGGATGCTGAACTATTCCAACCCGGCGGCAATTGTGGCGGAAGCAACCCGTAGCATGCGTCCGAACTCCAAGATCCTGAACATCTGTGACATGCCGGTCGGTATTGAAGTGCGTATGGCGGAGATCCTGGGTCTGGAATCACGCAAAGAGATGACCGTGAAATACTATGGTCTGAACCACTTCGGCTGGTACAGCGATATCCGTGATCAGGCGGGTAATGATCTGATGCCGAAGCTGAAAGAGCATGTGGCGAAATACGGTTATGTGGTGCACAAGGATATCGACTCTCAGCATGTGGAACCAAGCTGGAATGATACCTTTGCCAAGGCGAAAGATGTCTTCGCACTGGATACCAATACCTTACCAAATACATACCTGAAGTATTACCTGTTCCCTGACTATGTGGTGGAACATTCTAATAAAGAATACACCCGTGCTAACGAAGTCATGGATGGTCGTGAGAAACATGTGTTTGGTGAATGCCGTAAAATTGCCGAGCAAGGCTCGTCAGCCGGTGCTTCTTTGCATATCGATGAACATGCGTCTTACATCGTGGATCTGGCGCGAGCCATTGCCTACAACACCAAAGAACGCATGCTGCTGATTGTGCCAAACCAGGGTTCTGTCAGTAACTTTGATCCGACTGCGATGGTGGAAATTCCATGTCTGGTCGGCAATACCGGCCCGGAACCAATGCAAATCGGCAAGATCCCGCAATTCCAGCTTGGTTTGATGAACCAACAAGTGGCGGTAGAAAAACTGGTGGTTGAGGCGTGGATGGAAAAATCCTACACCAAACTGTGGCAGGCCATCACACTGTCGAAGACCGTGCCAAGCGCCAGCGTGGCGAAAGCGATTCTGGATGATCTGATTGCAGCCAACAAAGATTACTGGCCAGAGCTGCACTAATCTCTGTCCGGCAGGCTCTGCCTGGGGTGGAGCCTGCTGAAAGTGATTGTGAGGGTGAGTTGTTCTTGGGGTTACGTTATGCCACCTTCGGGTGGCATTTTTTCGTTTGTTTACAGCGCCAGTTTCAGCAAGTCAGCAACATCATCCGGAGTGATATCGCCGTGTTCACCCAGTTTTAAGCGGCCATGTTGTTTTAACTTCGCAACAACGGCAGGGATGACGGTTTCATCCAGACCATAGGCAGAAAAGCGGGTCGGTACGCCCATCAGCTCAAAGAACTCACGGGTTTTCTCAATCGCCAAAGTAGCGCGCTGATCATCATCGCCTTCAGTAATGCCTAACACGCGGCTGGCATATTGCAGAAGCTTGGCTTTCTTCTGCTCTTTCTTGTAGCTCCAGACTGCCGGTAACACGATTGCCAGTGTTTGTGCGTGATCCAGACCATACAGGGCGGTGATCTGATGACCAATGGCATGAATTGACCAGTCGCCGGGAACACCCAGGCTTAACGTGCCATTGAGCGCCTGCGTCGCGGCCCACATGATATTGGCTCGCACATCATAGTTTGTCGGATCTTTCAGTGCCTGCGGGCCATCTTCCATCAGGATCTGCAGCAGGCTTTCCGCATAGCGATCCTGTACTTTGCCATTCACCGGATAGGTCATGTACTGTTCGACGATATGTACAATGGCATCGACCACGCCATTACCGGTCTGACGATCCGGCAGACTGTAGGTGGTTTCCGGATCAAGCACGGAGAAGGCCGGACGGATCAGGTCAGAAAAAATACCGATCTTATCTTTGGTCTCCCAGCGGGTGATCACGGCATTGCCATTCATTTCAGAGCCGGTAGCCGGCAATGTCAGTACGCAGCCCAGCGGCAGTGCTTTACGGATGTGCGCGCCTTTGGTTGGCAGCAATTCCAGTGGGTCATTTTGATATTCAGCTGCTGCCGCGATGAACTTGGTGCCGTCAACGACTGAACCACCGCCGACTGCCAGCAGGTAAGTGATTTTTTCCTGTTTCACCAGCTCAACGGCTTTCATCAGTGTTTCAAAATGCGGATTTGGTTCAATACCACCAAACTCAAAAAAAGTGATGTTTTGTAAGGCGGCATGTACCTGATCCAAAACCCCATTTTTTTTGATACTGCCACCGCCATAGGTAATCAGTACACGGGCATCGGCCGGAATTTCTTCTTTGATTTTAGCGATTTGCCCTTTGCCAAAATGAATTTTGGTAGGGTTACGAAAACTGAAGTTATTCATCTTCTGTGTTTCCTTTTCATGATGAGGGAATAATTATTGTACGGGGTAAAATTTGAGGGTTTCCTCTGCCGACGCATGCGGGATTGGTTCGCGATCTGTCGCTAACCCTTGTTTCTGTGACAGGATCGGCCCCTGTGTTTCCCTGCGAATATATATGGCATGCAGGTATTCACTGGCTTTAAATTTCATGATGCTGTAATCGAAAATGGTGCCATCCTGAAAGTTAGAAAGGGAGGTAATTTGCAGAACAGGTTCCCGTCCTTGCAGATTGAGTAACTTTTCTTCTTCTTTATCGGCTAATACCGGTGAAAATTCCTGATAACTGCCTTCTATTTTCAGGCCCAGCTTATCTTCAATGTATTCGAACTTGGAGTGTTCCAGCACCCGGATTGTGAGTTCCGGAAACAGTGACACCGGCATAAAGCTCTCTTCAATGATTTGTGGTCGCTCATTGAGTTTACGCAGCCGCTTGGTGTAATAAACGCGATCCGTGGTTTTTATCTTTAACCGGTTAGCGATTTCATCATCCGGATAAATGATGGCAAATGCCAGAACATCACTGGTGATGGTTTGTCCTATTTTCTGTGAACTTTCAAGACCACTTCGCAGTTGATCCATCAGATGCACAACTTCTTTCTGCTTAATGTAAGTACCGCTGCCTTGTTTCTTTTCAATCAGATCCAGCGTAACCAGTTCATCAATCGCCTTGCGGATCGAGACCCGGCTGGCCTGATACTCTTCCATCAGTTGCCGCTCGGTTGGCAAGACATCTCCGATGGCAAACTCATCTGAGTTGATGCGGAACCGTAGTTTCTTGGCGATATTTTTATATAACACGGTTATTCCTTCGTATGAACGCAGCTTGTTCAGGGCATAGTGGTTTTATGTAACCGGTATCAATAATACCAATATAAGATGAATCTGGCAGGGAGGATGTATAAAAAACTGGCACACTTCACAGGAAATGTGCCGGAGAGGAGGTTAAGGGGCAGCCAGTTGTGCCAGTGGCAGCAGATCGAGCAGGGGTTGCGGGTAAATACCCAGCAGTACGACCAGTATGGCCGAGGTCAGCACCATAAAGCCGCCGGTGGTCAGCGCCCAGTCGTTAGTCGCATCACGCGATGGCATACCCGGCGTTTTCAGATAGAGAATGCTGATCACGCGCAGATAGTAATAAAGACCAACGGCACTGCCGAATACCACGGCACCGGTCAGCCACCAGAAGTGGAACTGGATACCGACCGCCAGGATGTAAAACTTGCCAATAAAACCTAACGTCATCGGGATACCCGCTAACGACAGGAACATGATGGTCATGGCAGATGTCAGGATCGGACGGCGCCAGAACAGACCACGATAAGCGGGCAGTTCATCAGCATCCCGCTCCTGGTAAGGGCTGGACATCAGGCTGACGACACCGAAGCTGCCGACAGAGGTCAGCAGATACATCACCAGATAAAGAGCCACGGCTTCCTGAGACAATGAGCCGAGGCGGCAGGCAATCAGTGCGACCAGCAGATAACCGAAATGAGCGGTGGAAGAAAAACCGAGCAGACGTTTCAGATTGCTTTGCAGCAACGCCAGCAGGTTACCAATAATAATCGAAATAAAGGCCAGACCGCCCAGCAGGCTGTAGAAGAACGAATCGGTTGCCGGAATGGTGTAGAACAAGCGCAGCAGCACAGCAAAAACGGCAATTTTACTGACGGTGGCGAGGTAGGTTGTCACCGGAGCAGGTGCCCCCTGATAGACATCCGGTGTCCACAGATGGAATGGCACCAGCGACAGCTTGAAGCCAAAGCCAATCACCATCATGCCCAGCCCGACAATCAGCAGGGTGATATGGGCACTTTCTGCCTGTGGCAGCCGGGAAATCTGTGCTCCGATGGTTGCGATATCCAGACTGCCGACCTGCGCATAAATCAGTGCAATACCGAACAGCAGAAATGCCGTGGCGCTGGCAGATAACACCATGTATTTCACCGCGGCTTCCAGAGAACGGCGTTGCCGGAAGGCGTAACCGACCAGACCAAACAGAGGCAGTGCCATAAGCTCTACCCCGATAAATATGGCCGCCAGATGATGCGCCTGTGCCATGACCATGGCACCGGTAGATGCCAGTGCCAGCAGCAGGTAGAACTCTTCACGGTTATCGGGGAACTTTTTCAGCCAGGCCCGCGCCAGCGTCACTGTAGCCAGTGAACCAATCAGGATCAGGGCTGAATAGAACACGCTGTATGAGTCAACAATCAGCAGCGGAGTTATTGTAACCGGCGTTGCACTACTGGCCGGTAGTAAGCTGAATAATGCGGCGTTCAGTCCGGTCACGGTGATGTAAAACACCTGCTTGTGATTACGTTGCCAGGCAATCGATAGCATGATGGCAATGGCGGTGAGTGCGGTCAGCAGCAGCGGCAGCTCAGCAATGAATAATACAGAGTTAAACGACATACTTTTCTCCTAGAGCTGACCCGTCATGACGGCAGCATCGCCGGGATGCACCAGCGTTCCGGTCATCCCGCTGACATCCAGTACCGGTTGCGGATAAACCCCGAGACCGACCAGCAAGGCAACCAGTAACAGCAGAATCGCGAATTCACGGGCACTCAGTTCTTTCAGCGGGGTATTTACCTTGCCTTGTCCGAAGCAGGCGCGTTGCAGCATTACCAGGGAATAAACGGACGCCAGCACTAAACCCACGGTGGCGATAGTCACGATAACCGGTACGGAAGGGAAACTGCCCAGCAGGATCATAAATTCGCCGATAAAGTTACCGGTACCCGGCAACCCCAGCGAGGCAACCGAGAAGAACAGCATCACTCCCGGCAGGTTGCGCAGACGATGCCAGAGCCCACCCATCTCCCGCAGGTCACGGGTATGCAGACGTTCATACAGCTGACCGCACATGATGAACAATCCGGCGGCTGACAGACCATGCGCGACCATCTGCACAATGGCGCCCTGAATGGCAGTCGATGTGCCGGCATACAGGGCGATCACCACAAAGCCCATATGCGAGACACTGGTGTAGGCGACCAGACGTTTGATATCGGTCTGACTGAAAGCCAGCACTGCACCATAGATGATACCGATAAGACCCAGGCTCATGGCGATGGGGGCAAATTCAGCTGATGCGTTCGGAAATAACGGGATACCAAATCGCAGCAGGCCGTAAGCCGCGGTTTTCAGCAAGATGCCGGCCAGATCCACAGAGCCGGCCGTCGGCGCCTGCGAGTGAGCATCCGGCAGCCAGCCGTGCAGCGGCACCAGTGGCATCTTGACCGCAAAGGCGATAAAGAAACCGAGCATCAGCATAAATTCCACTTCACTGCTCATGCTGGTGTTCAGTAACACCGTGTAGTCGAAGGAGAATGTCCCGGTAGCCTGATAATGTATGAATACCAATGCCAGAATAGAGAGCAGCATCAGCAAGCCACTGGCCTGGGTGTAAAGGAAAAACTTGGTGGCGGCGTAGATCCGGGTCCGGCCATCTGAACCACTGTGTCCCCACAGCGCAATCAGGAAGTACATCGGCACCAGCATCATTTCCCAGAAGAAGAAGAACAGGAACAGATCCAGTGACAGGAACACACCGATAACCCCACCCAGGATCCATAACAGGTTCAGGTGGAAGAAACCGACACGATCCTGAATTTCCTGCCAGGAACAGACCACCGCCAGAATACCCAGCAGACCGGTCAGCGCCACCATCAGCAGGGAAATGCCATCCAGTGCCAGATGGAGCGAGATGCCAAAGCGCGGGATCCAGGGCAACTGATAATCCAGCGTCCAGCTGCCTTGTCCCGGCAAGACCAGGGAATAATCGTAGGAATGCCACAAGCTCAGCGCCAGCAGCAACTGCAGCGACATGGTGATCAGTGCGATCCAGCGCGGAATGCTGGTTCCCTTGTGGGTAAACTCCACCAGCCAGCAAAGGAAGCCGCCGATAAACGGTAACAGTATTAACCAGATTAAACTCACGACAGGCCTCCTAGTACACCAACAACAACGTCAATATGACCAGCGCACCCAGACTCATACTGGCGGCATACCAGCGCAGGTTTCCGGTGACCATTTGTACACTCAGCCGGTTCAGTGCTCCGACCACCAGCACACTCAGTGCAATCATGCGATCCAGCGGATCCCGTTTCAGCAGCTGTGCGATCCCCTGATAGGGCATGACAAACAGGTGATGATAAAGCCAGTCAAAACCCCAGGCATTAAACCAGAGCTTGCAGAGTGGTTTACCGAAAGCCGTGTTAGTCAGTTGTCCAATCAGATTCCGTTTCCCGAGGAACAGGAAAGCAGCCAGCGCAATACCGGCAATCGCAATCGTGGCGGAAAGCAGTTCAATCAGTAATTTTCCATCGTGACTTTCATTGGCTGGTGGGAAAACACTGGCCAGAGGCAGTGTAATCAATGCACCGACAAAGGTGGAAAGCAGCATCAGCACCAGCAACGGCAGATGATGACTGATGCCATGGCCCGGATGCACATTCAGCTTACTGTCGCCGTGGAACACGATAAAAATCAGACGGAAGGTATACAGCGAAGTCAGGAACGCACCTGCCAAACCGGACAACAGCAGACCAGAATATCCGCCCTGATACGCCGCAAACAGGATCTCGTCCTTACTGAAGAAACCGGCGGTGACGAAGGGCAGGGCTGCCAGTGCGGAACCACCAATCAGAAATGCGGCATACACCAGCGGAATGGATTTGCGCAGTCCGCCCATTTTGAAGATGTTCTGTTCATGGTGACAGGCCAGAATCACCGAGCCTGCGGAGAGAAACAGTAATGCCTTGAAGAACGCATGTGTCATCAGATGGAATACTGCGCCACCCCAGGCGCCAACGCCTAACGCGAGGAACATGTAACCGATCTGACTCATGGTGGAATAAGCCAGAATACGTTTGATGTCGGTCTGTACCAGTGCCGCAAAACCAGAGAGCAGCAAGGTGACTGCACCGACAATACCGACCAGATGAAGCACGTCCGGCGCCATCAGGAACAGACCATGCGTACGGGCGATCAGATAGACACCGGCGGTCACCATGGTAGCTGCATGGATCAGCGCGGAGACCGGGGTCGGGCCAGCCATCGCATCGGCCAGCCAGGTTTGCAATGGCAACTGGGCTGATTTACCCACCGCACCGCCAAGCAACATCAGTGTGGCGAACTCAATGGTCGGATCGCCGGCGGTCAGTTTCTGCGGCGCTAATGTAAGAATATCGGCAATGTTCAGTGTGCCCAGTTCGCGATAAAGCACGAACAGGCCAATCGCCAGGAACACGTCACCGACCCGGGTCACGATAAACGCCTTCATCGCCGCGGCGATATTGTTGCGATCTTTGTAGTAGAAACCGATCAGCAGGTAACTGCACAGACCGACCCCTTCCCAGCCCAGATAGACAAATAGCAGGTTATCGGCCAGCACCAGAAACAGCATGCTGGTGATAAACAGGTTGGTGTAAGCAAAGAAGCGGGAGTAGCCCTCTTCACCACGCATATACCAGGATGCAAACAGGTGGATCAGGAAGCCAACACCGGTCACGACCCCCAGCATGGTCAGCGACAAACCATCGAGATGCAGTACCAGTCCGACTTTCAGAACGATGGTGTTGATCCATTGCCACAGTGTCTGGTTAAAGGTATTCGCCGTTCCTTGTTGCAGGAATTGCCAGCCAACATACAAAGCCGTCAGCGCGGAAAGTCCGATACTGCCGACACCAATCAGTGCCGCCCGGTTTTCACTTAATTTTCCGGCGGAAAATGCCAGGATCAGAAATCCGAGCAGCGGAAATAAGCAGGTCAGGAATAACAGGCTCATCCGTGCATCTCCTTAACTGAATCGACATTCAGCGTGTGGTGACGACGGTACATCCGCATCAGCAGCGCAAGGCCAATACTGGCTTCGGCGGCCGCGAGACTGATCACCAGAATATACATAATCTGTCCGTCAACCTGACCGTGGCGGCTGCCGGCAACGACGAATGCGACTGCCGATGCGTTCATCAGCACTTCGATGCTCATCAGAATAAACAGCAGATTGCGGCGAATTAACAGGCCGCACAGCCCTAATGAGAACAGGATGGCAGCCACAATCAGCCCATGTTCAAACGGAATGCCATTCATGCGTCATCCTCCTCATTGCGGGTAGAGATAATGTCGCCACGATGACTTTCCCGTCCCAGATGATAGGCAGCGACCAGACCGGCTAACAGCAGCAGTGAAGCCAGTTCTACGGCAAGGACATACGGGCCGTATAAGGCAATACCTACCTGCTTGGCGGTAATAGGCTCACCGGTAATGATGCCGGGAACTCCATGCAGTGCGGCATAAAATACCGCCATCTGTCCGGCACTTAAGAGCAATGGGCCGATCCAGGTAATGGGCCTCAGCCATTGCCGTTCCTGTTCCTGCGCCGTGCCCAGGTTCAGCATCATCACCACAAACACAAACAGCACCATGATGGCGCCGGCATACACAATGACCTGCATGGCACCGACGAAGCTTGCTCCCAGGCTGAAGAAAATCATGCCAACGGCAATCAGTGACACAATCAGATACAGCAGGGCATGCATCGGATTGGTTCCGGTGATTACCCCGAGGGTAGCCAGAATAGCGACTACCGATGATCCATAAAACGCGAGTTCCATATCCGCTGACTCCTTACGGCAGAATGCTCTTCACATCGATAGGGGCGGCTTCTTTCTGGGCACTGCCTTTCGGCTTGCCATCGATAGACATCCCGCTGACACGGTAGAAGTTGTAATCCGGATATTTTCCGGGGCCGCTGATCAACAGATCTTCTTTTTCATACACCAGATCCTGACGACGGTATTCGCCCATTTCAAAATCGGGCGTCAGCTGAATGGCGGTGGTCGGACACGCCTCTTCACACAAACCGCAGAAAATGCAGCGTGAGAAGTTGATACGGAAAAACTCCGGATACCAGCGACCATCGACACGTTCTGCCTTCTGCAATGAAATGCAACCAACCGGACAGGCGACGGCACACAGGTTACAGGCCACACAACGCTCATCGCCGTCAGGATCCCGCGTCAGTACGATACGTCCGCGATAGCGTGGTGCTAACGGTACTTTTTCTTCCGGATAACAGAGCGTATCCCGGGGACGGAATGAGTGCGAAAACACCATCGCCAGACTGCGAAGCTGGGTACCAACACCCTGTACTATTTGTTTTATATTCACGGTCTTTTCCTCATTACGCCTGTAACAGCACCAGTGCACCGGTCACCAGCAGGTTGATCAATGTCAGTGGCAGACAGACTTTCCAGCCAAAGGTCATTACCTGGTCATAACGCGGGCGAGGTAATGACGCCCGCAGCAAAATAAACAACATCATGAAAAAGCCGGTTTTCAGTGCAAACCAGACTATCGGTGGCAGCCAGGGGCCATGCCAGCCACCGAAAAACAGTGTCACCAGCAAGGCGGAAATCAGCACGATCCCGATATATTCACCGACAAAGAACAGACCCCATTTCATTCCGGAATATTCGATGTGGTAACCATCGGCCAGCTCCTGTTCAGCTTCCGGCTGATCGAACGGATGACGGTGAGTAACGGCGACACCGGCAAAGGCAAAGGTCACGAAACCAAAGAACTGCGGAATGATGAACCAGATATCACGTTGTGCTTCGACAATATCCCGCATGTTGAATGAGCCGGTCTGCGCCACAATTCCCATCAGCGACAGGCCGAGAAACACTTCATAACTCAGAGTTTGCGCGGAAGCACGCAGGCTGCCTAGCAGGGAGTATTTGTTGTTACTCGACCAGCCGGCAAACAGCACGGCGTAGACGGCCAGTCCGGCAATAGCGAGAAAGAACAGAATGCCGATATTCAGATCGGCCACGCCCCAGTCAGGGGTAATGGGCACAATGGCAAATGCGATCAGAAAAGAGGTGAAGGCAATCATCGGCGCCAACACAAAGATCAATCGATCTGCAAACGGTGGAACCCAGTCCTCTTTGAAGAACATTTTGATCATATCGGCGACCAGCTGGAAGATACCGAACGGACCGACCCGGTTCGGGCCGTAACGATCTTGCCAGAGGCCAAGCAGACGGCGTTCGATAAAGCTCATGAAGGCACCGATACCAACCACGACCACCAGAACAATCAGTGCCTTGCCGACGGCAATCAGTAAATCAAGAAGTTCTGCAGAGATTGTCATGTTCTGACCTCCTGCAATGATTCAATCGTCGCGGACAGCATGGCTGGCGTGAATGGCGCAACACCCAGTGGTAATCCGAGCAGACCGTCAGCCAGATGGTGACTCACTCTGAGAGGAAGCTCGAAGCGCTGACCATCCCAGACGAAGCTGACGATGGAGCCTTCCTGTAATTTCAGCCGCGCCACATCATCTTCGCTCAGCCAGAGCACCGGCGCGGCCATGCGTTGCTGCATCACCGGAGAGCGTTGCGTCAGTTCCTCACTGCCGAAGAGTTGCCAGTAAGCCACGATCTGCAATCCGTTATCCGGTGTATACGCGGCCGGAATGTCCGTCCGGTAATCGCCGGGCGCGGAACGTGAGCTATCAAACAGGCGTGTGCCCGGATCGCCGGCCCGCAGGTGACCACCCACTTCATCCTGGAATTTGTTCCAGGCGGAAGGTGAGTTCCAGCCCGGTGCCCAGGCGAAGGGCACTTGCTGAAATGATTCGCGGCTGCCGATATAGCCTTCCATGGAAAATGCAAACGCAGAGTCAGGATCTTGTGCCGTTTGCGGTTCGCTGACATCAATATTGGCCCGCATAGATGTCCGGCCACTGTAGCGGTGTGGTGAACGAGCCAGCTTCATGCCTTTGATACGGAATTTGGCATTCGGTGCCGCATTGATTATCCCTTTCAGTTCCGGTACCGCTTCGGCACAACGCGTCACGATCTCATCCAGATCGCCCCAGTCCATCCGCCGGTGAGCCAGTAAGCGGTTCAGTACATGCAGCCAGTGCCAGCTGTTTCTTACGGCGCGGGTATTATCGTAATAGGTTGGTTCAAACACCTGGAAGAAGCGTTGTGCCCGGCCTTCATTGTTGATCAGTGTGCCGTCCGCTTCAGCAAAGGTTGCGGCCGGCAGCACCCAGTCTGCGGCTGCAACGAGTTCGGTTTGCTGGTGGTCGAGCACGATCAGCTGCTGTACCTGCGCCAGCGCGGCTTTCACCCGGGAGGCCGGTGCACGGCGGAACAGATCGTTTTCCATCACAATCAGGGTATCGAAATGACCCTGTTCCAGCTCAGTCAGCATTGTTTCCAGTGTTTTCCCGCCGGTTAATGCACTGCCGATACTGTTGGCTTCCGCCGCTACCAAGGACAGACTAACCTCTGAATTCTGCTGTTTCAGCGCCCGGATGATATTAGCCGCTGCATCCAGCAGTGCGGGGGTTTCCGCCGTAGTACCGGTGATGATCAGCGGTTTTTTCGCTTTGGCTAACCCATCGGCAATTTTTTGTGCAACCGACATCAGTGAGTCATCCGCATAGGGGACGGCAGGCGCATTACGATCCAACAGATGTGCCACAGCAAAGCCAAGACGGGCCTGATCTGCATAGGCGCCGTGATAATGCAGGCAAGCCACATCATCCAGACGGGTACTATCAACACTGGTCAGATAAAGCGGAAAGCGATCGTTCTGCCCGATATTCTGAATGGCTGCGATCTGCCAGACATCCACTTTCAGTCCGGTCGCCATCTGGCGGGCTTTACCTTTCACGGCCTGACGAACAGCCAGCGCCATACGCGCGGCAGTCTGGGTTAAATCTTCACCCAGTACAAAAATAGCATCACAACTTTCGATTTCCCGTAACGTCGGTGTGCGGGCGCCGCTGTGACGCAGTAACTCCGTCATTTTCTGCAGTGATTGCCATTCTTTATCTGCAATGCCACTGGCATAGTGTTCGGCGCCAACCAGTTCCCGCAGCATGAAATTACTTTCCACACTGGCGCGGGGTGAGCCGATACCGGCAATCCGTTTATCCTGACGTAAAATATCTGCGACCTTCTCTGCCGCCTCCGTCACGCTGAGTTCAAATAACTGTTCTTCATGCCGGTGGTAGGCTTTGTAAGGGCGCTCCGGCAGATTGACATAGCTGTAGCCGAAACGGCCCCGATCGCAGAGGAAATAATGGTTAATGCCGCCGTGATAGCGGTTCTCTATGCGGCGCAGTTCACCATAGCGTTCACCGGGGCTGATGTTACAGCCCAGACTGCAGCCGTGGCAGATACTGGGAGCAAACTGCATGTCCCATTTCCGGTTGAAATGTGCAGACTGGGTTTTGTCTGTGAACACGCCGGTCGGACAGACCTCGACCAGGTTGCCGGAAAACTCGTTTTCCAGTGTGCCGGATTCAACCCGGCCAAAGTAGACGTTATCGTGCGCACCATAAACACCTAAATCAGTGCCATCGGCGTAGTCTTTGTAGTAACGCACGCAGCGGTAACAGGATATACAACGGTTCATTTCATGGGAGATGAACGGGCCGAGATCCTGATTTTCATGGGTCCGTTTGGTGAAGCGGTATTTACGGGTGTTATGACCGGTCATCACCGTCATATCCTGCAAATGGCAGGCACCACCTTCCTCACACACCGGGCAGTCGTGCGGATGATTCAGCATCATCCATTCGTTCACGCTTTTACGGAATTCGACTGCTTCTTCGTCTTCAATCGAGATATAGGTGCCATCACTGGCGGGCGTCATGCAGGACATCATCAGCCGGCCGCGTTTATCGTCAGGCCCTGAATACTGTTTTACTGCGCATTGCCGGCAGGCACCCACGCTACCCAACGCCGGATGCCAGCAGAAATAGGGGACGTCTAATCCCAGAGACAGACATGCCTCCAGCAGGTTATCCGCACCATTGACTTCGAATTCTTTGCCGTCTACATGAATTGTGGCCATAGCAACATAACTTCCTTTTCTGTATGTCCGGCAATTGACTCACCGGACAGGCAATTACCAGCGTTTTTTCAGCAAATTAGGCTGTATACCCTTAGGAACAGGCGATGCCAGCAGTGGCTCCGGGTTAATACCTGCCTCAAATTCGGATCGGAAATATTTGATTGCACTTTGCAGCGGCTCCACAGCACCCGGGGCATGGGCACAGAACGTTTTTCCGGGGCCGAGATCGCGGCACAGTTTCTCCAGCGTCTCAATATCGCCCTGCTGGCCTTCGCCTTTTTCCAGTGCCTGCAGAATTTTTACACTCCATGGCAATCCTTCGCGGCACGGTGTACACCAGCCGCAGGACTCACGCGCAAAGAATTTTTCCAGATTCAGCGTCAGTGACACCATGTTGATTTCGTTATCCACCGCCATCGCCAGCGCAGTACCCAGCCGGCTGCCGGCTTTACCGATCGAGTCAAAATCCATCGGCAGATCAAGATGCTGTTCGGTCAGGAAATCAGTTCCGGCACCGCCGGGTTGCCAGGCTTTCAGTGTCAGACCATCCCGCATGCCGCCGGCATAATCTTCCAGTATTTCCCGTGCGGTTGTGCCGAAAGGCAATTCCCATACACCGGGATTTTTGACCCGGCCGGAGAAACCCATCAGCTTCGTGCCGGTGTCATTACTTTTGCCGGCAGAAATGCCTTTATACCAATCCACGCCGTTTTGCATGATGGAAGGAATGTTGTTCAGTGTTTCCACGTTATTCACGCAGGTTGGTTTGCCCCAGGCGCCCGCCAGTGCCGGGAACGGTGGTTTGGCGCGCGGGTTCGCACGGCGGCCTTCCAGCGAGTTGATCAATGCGGTTTCTTCACCGCAGATGTAACGGCCAGCACCGGTATGCACGAACAGTTCAAAATTAAAGCCTGTGCCAAGAATATTTTTACCCAGGAAACCGGCTTTGGTAGCTTCATCAATTGCCTGCCGCAGCCGCTGCGCGGCCTCAATGTATTCACCACGCAGGAAGATGTAACCACGATAAGCCTGCAGCGCATACGCACCAATCAGCATGCCTTCAATCAGCTGGTGGGGGAGTTGCTCCATCAACAGACGATCTTTATACGTACCGGGCTCCATTTCGTCGGCATTACAAAGAATGTATTTTTTGTCGAATATCGGATCCATCGGCACCAGGCTCCACTTCACACCGGTCGGGAAGCCTGCGCCACCACGACCGCGTAAACCGGCCGCTTTAACCAGATCGGTTACCGAGGTCGGTGCCATGGCCAGTGCTTTTTCAGCACCCGCATAACCATGTTTGGCGCGATATTCTTCAAACCAGACCGGTTGCTGATCGACGCGCAACCGCCAGGTGAGGGGATGAGATTCAGCCGTTCGGATCATGGATATTGCTCCAGCAGTTCATCCAGGTTATCCACGCTCAGATGACTGTGAGTATCATCATCAATCATCATGCTGGGCCCTTTGTCGCAGTTGCCAAGGCAACAAACCGGCAATAATGTGAAGCGTTCATCTTCAGTAGTCTGACCGGGCTTGATGCCCAGCTTTTGCTCCAGCGCCTGCTGTATCGTCTGATAACCATTGATAAAGCAGACCACGCTGTCGCAGTAACGAATGATGTGACGACCAACCGGCTGGCGGAAGATCTGGCTGTAGAAGGTAGCGACACCTTCCACATCCGATGCCGGTATTCCCAGCACGTCAGCAATCGCATAGATCGCGCCGTCAGGCACCCAGCCGCGTTCCTTCTGCACCAGTTTCAGTGCTTCGATAGTGGCAGCACGCGGATCTTCATAGTGATGCATCTCGTGCTGGATCGCCGCCAGTTCTGACTCTGACAGCGCAAACGGCTCATTTTGACATTGGCATTGATGACTCATAATTAGCGATCCACATCTGACATAACGAAATCGATACTACCCAGATACACAATCAGATCTGACACCAGTTGCCCGCGGATCACCGAAGGGATCTGCTGCAAATGCGGGAAACTTGGTGTGCGGATCCGCGTGCGATAGCTCATGGTGCTGCCATCGCTGGTCAGGTAGTAACTGTTGGCACCCTTGGTGGCTTCAATCATCTGGAATGATTCCTGAGCCGGCATAATTGGCCCCCAGGAAACCTGCAGGAAGTGATTGATCAGGGTTTCAATATCCTGCAGCGTGCGTTCTTTCGGCGGCGGTGTCGTCAGTGGATGATCGGCCTTGAACGGCCCGGCTGGCATGTTGTGCATACACTGCTCAATGATGCGCATGCTCTGGCGGATCTCTTCAATTCGCACCATGGCACGGTCATAGGCATCGCCGTTCTGGCCTACCGGCACATCAAAATCAAACATCTCGTAGCCGGAATAAGGGCGCCATTTACGCAAGTCGAAATTCAGCCCGGTCGCGCGCAGCCCGGCACCGGTCACCCCCCAGTTCAATGCCTGTTGCGTGTTATAAGCGGCAACACCGATGGTACGTCCCATCAGAACACTGTTTTGCATTGCGGCTTTCACATATTCATTCAGGCGTTCCGGTAACCAGTCGAGCAGATTGTCTTTCACCAGACGTTGCCAGCCTTGCGGCAGATCATGCGCCACACCGCCAATGCGGAACCAGGACGGATGCATACGCGCACCCGTCACGGCTTCGATAATGTTGTAAATCTTCTGACGGTCCGTGAACGCATAGAACACCGGCGTCATGGCACCGACGTCCTGAATGTAAGTTCCCAAAAACAGCAGATGGCTGTTAATGCGGAACAGTTCCGACATCATGATGCGGATGTATTTCACCCGTTCCGGCACTTCAATGCCGGCCAGTTTTTCTACCGACAAGACATACGGCAGATTGTTCATCACGCCACCGAGGTACTCCACCCGGTCGGTATAAGGAATGTAACTGTGCCATGACTGACGCTCACCCATCTTTTCGGCACCACGATGGTGGTAGCCAATATCCGGTACGCAATCGAGGATCTCTTCACCATCCAGCTGCAGCACTAAACGGAAGGCGCCGTGCGCGGAAGGATGGTTCGGGCCCAGGTTCAGGAACATGTAATCTTCGCTGCTGGTGCCGCGCTTCATGCCCCATTCTTCCGGTTTGAACAGCAGCTGTTCCTGCGCTTCATCCTGGCGCATTTCATCCAGCATGAAAGGCTCAAACTCGGTCGCGCGGGCAGGGTAATCTTTACGTAATGGATTACCTTTCCAGTTGCGCGGCATCAGAATGCGGGTCAGATGCGGATGTCCGTCAAAATGGATGCCGAACATGTCCCAGACTTCCCGTTCATACCAGTTGGCATTCGGAAACTCACCGGTAACCGATGGCATTTTCAGATCGCTTTCCATCACCGGTATTTTCAGGATCACGTCACTGTTCCGCTCGATCGACAACAGGTGATAGAACATCGTGAATTCAGAATCAGGTAATTTCTGACGCTGTGTGCGCAGACGTTCATCGGTGGCGTGCAGGTCATACAACATGACAAAGGGCTTTGGCGCATGACGTAAATAGCGGATAGCGTGCAGCAGTATTTCCCGTTTTACCCACACGACCGGAATACCCATGCGCGTCTTTTGCACATGCAGAACATCGTGCGGGAAACGGTGCAGCAGTTCCTGCACCACAGGCGCATCCTGCAGATCGCGTGTTTGCCACAACTGCATATCAGGATTGGTCGGAAATTGTTGTGTCAGCTTGATCATCATATGGCCCTTACAACTTATCCGGAGTTGGCAGGTTGGTTACTGCAATCCGTTCACCACGGGAAAGCTCTTTTTCACAAGGCATCTGTGCCCGGTAAACCCCCTGATCACCAACAACCCATGACAGCGGACGACGTTCTTCACCAATTGATTTTTGCAGTAACAGCAAGGCCTGCAGGAATGCCTCCGGACGGGGAGGACAGCCAGGAATATAAACATCCACCGGCAGGAATTTATCCACGCCCTGTACCACGGAATAAATGTCGTACATACCGCCGGAATTGGCGCAGGCGCCCATACTGATCACCCATTTTGGCTCCAGTAACTGCTCATACAAACGCTGAATAACCGGTGCCATCTTGATGAACGGAGTACCCGCGATCACCATGAAATCCGCCTGACGGGGCGAGGCCCGGATAACTTCGGCACCGAAGCGGGCGACGTCATGCACAGCAGTAAAGGCGGTGGTCATTTCTACATAACAGCAGGAGATACCAAAGTTATAGGGCCAGAGAGAATTTTTCCGGCCCCAGTTCACCGTTGAGTTCAGCACGTTTTCCAGCTTGCCGAGCAGAATGCCGCGGCCAACCTCCTGCAAGGGGTCATTCACTGTCTGTTTCTTTTCAGCCGGATAACGTTCGATCGGTGCATCCGGATCGATTCTGGTCAGGGTGTACTTCATGACAAGCCTCGCTGTTACTTCGATTGGTCAATGTTACGAGAAGAGGAGGGCTGCTTTTTAGGTGCCCAGTCAAGCGCACCAATGCGCCACAGGTAGAGCAGGCCAACCAGTAACAGAACGATAAAGGTCGCAGCCTCAATAAAGCCAATCCAGCCGCTCTCACGAACGGAAACAGACCAGGCAAACAGGAATAGCGCTTCTACGTCGAAAATAACGAAGAACATCGCAATCAGATAAAATTTCGCGGAAAAGCGCAGGCGTGCACTGCCGACAGATTCGACACCCGACTCAAAAGGTTTGTTTTTACTGCGGCCCTGAGCTGTACCACCCAAAAACGCGGCCAGACCAATCATGATGCTGCATAAACCAATCGCAGCCAGAACGTAAAACAAAAAAGAGCCATTATGAGCCAAATCAGCCATATGCCACCTCTGCTAGCAACCACTCTGTAGCTTTGTATTTGTAGTGATGTGTGCTGAAAAGACATCCTGTCGGCGGATGACTCAATAATGAACGGAGTCTGGCAGCCTGAGCGTCATGACAATGGCGGGGTTGCTGGCTCTGCACATCCCGGCTCCGGAGGCAGGTGCTGTTATTCACACGAGTTCTATTTCAGACTAGTTAATCGCATTCGGCGCCGCCAGAGAGAATGTCAAAATCGTGAGGAAGAACAATTAAGCCTTATTCAGCAGGCACTTAATTCTGAAGGATGATACTCAGTAGTCAGGGAAAGGTGTATTTGGAATGGTTGTTTATGTGAGTCAGAACAACAAATTTATAACAATTAACGGCGTGTTATTTGTGATGTACGGGTCTTTGTCCGAACTTTGGTTACGTTTACATCAAGTAAAAACAAGGTGTTGCCAGTTTACACATATCAACGATGGAGTTGAATGAGAATATATTGCTGATTATTGTACAATGTAACCGAATGTAACTTCCCTTCCAGCGCTTATAAATTCACCAAAATCTAACAAACAGAGATGTAATTTAACATCAATGTAAGCGATACCATTATTTTTTAGATGCTTATTGCCAGTAGTAGCCACTGATTAAGCCATATGCAGCCAAAACTGTTACCGGATTCCCGAAAATTAAGAATTTTCGTGTAAACGATTTCATATTGTTGAGGAGATCACAAAAGAATAACAAGAAACTGAGTACTGTTATTTACGAACACGCTCAATGACAAAATAGTCGTTGGGAATCCCATAAAAGTGCTTTGCAGCAAAAAAGAAAAACTGGAGAAAAACCGAATGAAAAAGTTCTCTAAATTGGCTGTAATTTTAGCTGGTCTGACCATTGGTGCCGCCGCACAGGCTGAAACACTGCTGGGTTTTACTATCTACAAATATGATGACAACTTCATGTCTGCTGTTCGTAAAGCGATTGAGAAAGAAGGTGATCAGTATCCGGACATCAAGCTGTTGATGAACGATTCCCAGAATGACCAGTCCAAGCAGAATGACCAGATTGACGTATTGATTTCCAAAGGCGTAAAAGCGCTGGCTATTAACCTGGTTGACCCTGCAGCAGCACCAGTTGTAATTGAAAAAGCCAAAGAAAACGGCATTCCGGTTGTGTTCTATAACAAAGAGCCATCCAAAGAAGCTCTGGCCAGTTATGACAAAGCCTATTATGTAGGAACTGACTCTAAAGAATCCGGCATCATCCAGGGCGACATCATTGCGAAGCAATGGAAAGCACATCCTGAGTGGGATCTGAACAAAGATGGTGTCATTGACTACGTATTGCTGAAAGGCGAACCAGGCCATCCGGATGCGGAAGCACGTACAACTTATGTGACCAAGACTCTGGACGAAACCCATAAGATCAAAACCAATGGTCTGAACGTTGATACCGCTATGTGGGATACCGCAATGGCGAAAGACAAAGCAGACGCCTGGTTGTCTGGTCCTAACGGTGAAAAAATCGAAGTTGTTATCGCGAACAACGATGCGATGGCAATGGGTGCAGTAGAAGCGCTGAAAGCACACGGCAATACCAAAACTCCGGTATTCGGTGTAGACGCTCTGCCAGAAGCACTGGCAATGGTTGAAGCAGGCACTATGGCTGGTACCGTACTGAACGATGCGAACAACCAGGCTAAAGCGACTTTCGATCTGGCTAAAAACCTGGCAGAAGGAAAAGCAGCTGGTGAAGGTACTCAATGGAATATCGTCGACAAAGTGGTACGTGTACCATACGTAGGCGTAGACAAAGAAAACCTGAGTCAGTTCAAGTAAGAAATAACTCCTTCAAGATAGACCTAATAAGAGGAGGTTTTCCTCCTCTTATTTCTTTATGGTTGTGGCAATATTATGGCTGATATCACAGTGAATTCATCTCAGGAATATCTGCTGGAAATGGCGGGTATTTGTAAAGAGTTTCCGGGTGTAAAAGCTTTGGATAATGTAAATCTGAAAATTCGTCCTCATTCAGTTCATGCATTAATGGGTGAGAATGGTGCAGGCAAATCAACATTATTAAAATGTTTATTCGGTATCTATGAGAAAGATGCCGGCACTATTATTTTTCAGGGCAAGGAAATCAATTTCCATTCAGCCAAAGAAGCATTAGATAATGGTGTTTCTATGGTGCATCAGGAATTAAACCAGGTAAGACAACGCTCCGTGATGGATAACATGTGGCTGGGCAGATACCCGACAAAAGGCATGTTTATTGATCACGGTAAAATGTATAAAGATACAAAAGAGATATTTGAAGAACTGGGTATTGATATCGATCCGAAGGAGAAGGTAGCCAATCTTTCTGTATCGCAAATGCAGATGATTGAAATAGCAAAAGCCTTCTCATATAACGCCAAAATTGTAATTATGGATGAGCCGACTTCCTCTCTGACAGAGAAAGAAGTAAATCATCTGTTTACTATTATCCGCAAATTAAAAGATCGTGGTTGCGGTATTGTTTACATCTCACACAAAATGGAAGAAATATTCCAGTTGTGCGATGAAATTACAATCCTTCGTGATGGCCAATGGGTCGCTACCCAGTCACTCGAAGGTCTTGATATGGACAAAATCATCGGCATGATGGTTGGTCGCGAGTTAACACAGCGTTTCCCACCTAAAGTTAACAGACCTAAAGAAGTTATTCTGGAGGTCAGTGGCCTGACTGCATTGAATCAGCCATCAATTAAAGATGTCTCTTTCCAGTTGCGTAAAGGCGAGATTCTCGGGATTGCCGGCCTGGTTGGTGCAAAACGAACTGAAATTGTTGAAACCATTTTCGGTATTCGTGAAAAAGCCTCAGGCACGATTAAACTGCATGGCAAAGAAGTTAAGAATGCTGATGCCCATGATGCCATCCGCAATGGTTTTGCACTGGTGACGGAAGAGCGTCGTTCCACTGGTATTTACAGTCAGTTGGATATTGAATTCAACTCGCTGATTGCCAACATGGATAGTTACAAAGGTAAATCCGGCTTGCTGGATAACAGACGTATGAAGAGTGATACCCAATGGGTTATCGACTCTATGCGTGTCAAAACTCCAAGTCAGAAAACATCAATAGGCTCGCTGTCAGGTGGTAACCAGCAAAAGGTTATTATCGGTCGTTGGTTATTAACCCAGCCGGAAATATTAATGCTGGATGAACCAACCCGCGGTATTGATGTTGGTGCAAAATTTGAAATTTATCAATTGATGCTTGAATTAGCTAAAAAAGATAAAGGCATTATCATGATCTCATCAGAAATGCCGGAGTTATTAGGTATCACCGATCGTATTCTTGTTATGAGTAATGGTCGTGTGGCTGGTATCGTTGAAACAGAAAAAACAAACCAGCAAGAAATTATGCGTTTGGCAGCTTTGTATTTGTAATCCGGGGATATACATCATGAATGTATCAAAAACTTTAAACTACCTGAAAAATGGTGGTATTTATGTGGTTCTTTTTATTTTGCTGATGATTATCATCATTAAAGAACCAACATTTTTAAGCCTGAATAACTTTAGTAATATCCTCACTCAATCAGCTGTGCGCGTTATTATTGCGTTAGGTGTGGCGGGTCTGATTGTTACACAGGGAACTGACTTGTCAGCGGGTCGTCAGGTTGGTTTGGCGGCGGTTATTGCTGCTACATTGCTGCAATCGATGACTAACGTTAACAAGGTATTCCCAGCCATTGGCGAAATGCCAATTCCTGTTGTTATTCTGATTGTTTGCGCGGTTGGTGCATTAATTGGTCTTATTAACGGTATTATCATTGCGAAATTAAACGTAACGCCGTTTATTACCACTTTGGGTACCATGATCATTGTATACGGTATTAACTCGCTGTATTACGATCTGGCTGGTGCATCACCAATTGCTGGTTTTGATCCACGTTTCTCCAGCTTTACTCAGGGTTATTTCAAATTAGGTACCTTCAAATTATCGTATCTGGTGATTTACGCGGCGATAGCAACAGCACTCGTCTGGGTATTATGGAATAAAACCAAATTCGGTAAAAACATCTTCGCAATCGGTGGTAACCCTGAAGCGGCGAAAGTGTCCGGCGTTAACGTAACAGTCAACCTGATCCTGATCTATATGCTGTCCGGTGTGTTCTATGCCTTCGGCGGTATGCTGGAAGCTGGCCGTATCGGTAGTGCGACTAACAACTTGGGTTTCATGTATGAACTTGACGCGATTGCGGCGTGCGTAGTTGGTGGTGTTTCCTTCAGCGGTGGTGTCGGTACGGTACTGGGTGTAATTACCGGGGTTATCATCTTCACCGTTATTAACTATGGCATGACCTATATCGGCGTTAGCCCATACTGGCAGTTCATTATCAAGGGCGCGATCATCATCATGGCGGTTGCACTTGACTCACTGAAATACGCCAAGAAAAAATAATCTGTTTCACCCCCAAGATATGAATCGGCCTACCTGTTTTCAGGTAGGCCGAATTATTTTTGAAGAACAGAACTGAGGTGTTTTTTAGCAGGCTGCGTATATACAACCTGCTGTTAAGAGGGGATTAGCGGAGTTCCTGAGGGGCAATAGCAGAAGACTGGCGTCTGACCAGAACGGGACGAAACATCTGAGCACTGTTTTCCGGTGCTTCGCCGGTCGCCAGCTGCATCGCCATCTGGGTTGCTTTGGCGGCCATCATTGCAATCGGATAGCGCATAGTAGTTAATTTCGGACGAGAGAAGCGGGCAAAGATAACATCATCAAAACCTACCACTGATACATCTTCAGGCACCCTGAATCCGTTATCGATCAATACCGAAATGATCCCGGTTGCCATGGCATCGTTATAAGCCACGACGGCAGTGAAGGGTATGCCGCGGCCAAGCAAATCCTGAATCGCCTGCTCACCACCTTCTTCATTCGGCTCTGCCCGTTCAATCGCCATTTCATCGGGATCCAGTCCGGATTCCCGCATGGCATCCTGATAACCACGGATCCGTTCATGCGCATCCTCAATATCATATTTCGATGCGACACAGGCGATATGCTTATGACCTAATTCGATCAGATGCTGGGTAATCGTGTGGCTGCCATAATGGTTATCAAGCCAGATACAGCGGGAAGGCATCTCAGGCAGTAACCGGTTGATAAATACCATCCCCGGAGACTTTTGTGCATAAGTGGCCAGTTCATCATTACTCAGCGCTTTACTGTGAATTATCAGTGCTTCGCAACGTTTACTGATTAGAAGCTCAATTGTTTCACGTTCCTGCGCTGCATCATGTGAACCGTTACCAATCAGTAGATGCTTGTGGTGAGCCCGGCATTCAGTTTCGATAGCTTTTACCATAGCGCCGAAAAAAGGGTCAGCCACGTCAAAAACCATGCAACCAATGGTATCGTTTACCCGGCTGACTAATGCTCTGGCGTTCGGATCCGGGCTGTAGTTCAACTCTTCCATGGCCCGTTTGACTGCTTCTCTTGCTGCTTCGCCGGTTTTAGGGGAATGGTTTATCACCCTTGAAACGGTCGCAATTGAAACTCCAGCTAGTTTAGCGACGTCTTTAATCGTTGCCATAATGCGTATTTCTCATCTTATGCGCGTAGTTTTCATACTGACTGTACGCAATATATCAGGGATGGTGATGCCATCACCAGTACAAATCCTCACTATTCATGGGATATAAATCAGGAATGAATGTAAACGTTTACATTTTGTTTGTCAGATCACAGTCTGACGGAATACTCTCTTCTAGACTAACGGACAACATATATACCAACCGCGTGTTGTCATTTTCAGAGAGGAGATAACATGAAAATTCTGGTTACCGGCGGGACAGGCTATATCGGTAGTCATACCTGTCTGGCTTTAATGGCAGCAGGATTAGAGCCGGTCATTCTTGATAACCTGTGTAACAGCAAGTTATCGGTACTGAAAAGAATAGAAGAAGTAGCCGGAAAAGCGCCGGTTTTTTATCAGGGCGATATCCGGGATCCTGAACTTTTGGATCGTATTTTTCAGGAACAACAGATTGCCGGTGTTATCCACTTTGCTGCGCTGAAGGCAGTCGGTGAATCCACGCAAAAACCGTTTGAATACTTTGAAAATAATATCGCCGGCACATTGAGTCTGCTGGGAGCGATGCGCCGTGCCGGTTGTTACCGTTTTATTTTCAGCTCGTCTGCCACGGTCTATGGCGATCCACACGCTGTACCGATTACGGAAGATTTTCCACGTTCCACGATGAGTCCATATGGTCAGACTAAGCTCATGGTTGAACAAATACTGGAAGATATGCAGAAGGCTGATCCGCGCTGGAGCATAACATTACTGCGTTATTTTAATCCCATCGGTGCACACGAATCCGGACGGATGGGCGAAGACCCGCAAGGTATCCCGAATAACCTGATGCCTTATATCACTCAGGTTGCGATTGGCCGCCGCGATTGTCTGAACATTTTCGGTAATGATTACCCAACCAAAGACGGTACCTGCGTCCGTGATTACATCCATGTCATGGATCTGGCTGAAGGTCACGTCAAGGCATGGCAGGTTTGTGGCGAACAACCGGGCCTGCATATCTATAACCTGGGTACAGGGCAGGGTGTCTCTGTGCTGGAAATAGTGCATGCCTTTGCACGGGCCAGTGGTTTGAAAATCAACTACAAACTTGTAGAGCGCCGTCCGGGCGATGTTGCGGAATGCTGGGCTGATCCGGCTAAAGCGCAGCGTGAGCTGGGCTGGAAAGCAACCCGCTCTCTTGATGATATGACCCGTGACAGCTGGCGCTGGCAGCAGGCTAATCCTAATGGATACGAGGAATAAAAGATGTTCAATCCGATAGACCATCCTCATCGTCGTTTCAATCCGCTGACCGGTCAGTGGGTATTGGTTTCTCCGCACCGGGCGAAACGTCCGTGGCAGGGGCAGGTAGAAAAATCCGCGCCGGATGATCGTCCGGCACATGATCCGGATTGCTTCCTGTGTGCCGGGAATACCCGTGTTAACGGCGAAAAAAACCCGGATTACAAAGGTACCTTTGTTTTTACGAATGATTTTGCTGCCTTAATGGCAGATACACCGGACTCACCGCATTCTGCCGATCCATTGTTCCAGTGCGAATCAGCACGTGGCACCAGCCGGGTGATCTGTTTCTCTCCTGATCACAGCAAAACGTTGCCTGAACTACCTGTTCCGGCTATCCGGCAGGTCATTGATACCTGGTGTGAGCAGGTTACCGATCTGGCAAAAGAGTATCTGTGGGTACAGGTATTTGAGAACAAAGGCGCGGCAATGGGGTGCTCTAATCCGCATCCGCATGGCCAGATCTGGGCAAATAATTTCCTGCCAAACGAGCTGGCCCGTGAAGAGCTGACCCAGAAACAGTGGCTGACTGAACAAGGTGCGCCGATGCTGCTGCAATACGCACAGAAAGAGCAGCAATCCGGTGAGCGGACAGTCGTTGAAACTGAGCACTGGATTGCGGTTGTTCCTTACTGGGCCGCCTGGCCGTTCGAAACACTGTTATTACCGAAAACGCATGTCCGGCGCTTAACCGAATTGGATGATGCGCAGAAACAGGATCTGGCACTGGCATTGAAAAAGCTCACCAGCCGCTATGACAACCTGTTTGAGTGTTCCTTCCCTTACTCCATGGGATGGCATGGTGCGCCGTATCAGGAGGGCGATATGGCGCACTGGCAGCTGCATGCGCATTTTTATCCGCCATTGCTACGTTCCGCCACAGTACGCAAATTTATGGTTGGTTATGAAATGCTGGCTGAAGCACAGCGCGATTTAACCCCGGAACAGGCAGCAGAACGTTTACGTGCGGTCAGCGATATTCATTACAAAGAACAAGCTTGAGGAAATCACTATGTCATTAAAAGAAAAAGTGCACGCCGTATTTCAGAACAGTTTTGGTTGCGAACCGGATCTGTATGTCCGGGCTCCGGGGCGGGTTAACCTGATTGGGGAACATACCGATTATAACGATGGTTTTGTGCTGCCCTGCGCAATCGATTATGAAACCGTAGTCGCACTGCAGCGCCGTGATGATGACAAAGTGGTGGTGGTCGCAGCGGATTATGCGAACCAGCGTGACGAGTTTTCACTGTCACAACCTATCGAAGCACACGCTGATCAGCTGTGGAGTAACTATATCCGCGGTGTGGTGAAATACCTGCTGGAAAAAGGCCTCAGCCTCAAAGGCCTGAACATGGTGGTTTCAGGCAATGTGCCTCAGGGGGCAGGCCTGAGCTCTTCTGCTTCTCTGGAGGTCGCTATTGGACAAGCATTTAACGATGCCTATCAGTTAGGACTGACTCCGGCAGCGATTGCACTGAATGGACAGGAAGCAGAAAACAAATTCGTTGGCTGTAACTGCGGCATTATGGATCAGATGATCTCCGCCAGCGGCGAAAAAGATCACGCCTTGCTGCTGGATTGCCGTTCACTGGAAACCCGTCTGGTAAAAATGCCGGATGATCTGGCGGTACTGATTGTTCACTCCAATGTGAAACGTGGTCTGGTCGATAGTGAATACAATACCCGCCGTGCACAATGCGAATCGGCTGCCCGTTACTTTGGTGTTAAAGCACTGCGTGACGTCACGCTGAAACAGCTGCAGCAAGCTGCAGAACAGGGAAAACTGGAACCGGTTGTTTATCAGCGTGCCCGTCATGTCATCACTGAAAACGAACGAACTCTGGCCGCAGCTGATGCCTTGGAAGCCGGTGATCTGGAAAAAATGGGTGTTCTGATGGCGGAATCACATATCTCCATGCGTGATGACTTCGCGATCACTGTACCGGCCATTGATACACTGGTTGAGATCCTGCAGCAGCATATCGGTAATGATGGCGGTGCCCGGATGACCGGTGGCGGCTTTGGTGGTTGTGTGGTTGCTCTGCTGCGTCCGGCTCAGGTTGATACCGTGATCGCTGCGGTTGAAGCCGAGTACCCGGCAAAAACCGGTCTGAAACCGACTTGTTATGTTTGTAAAGCAAGCGACGGAGCTGGCATTTTCTAACCCGGAGACAACCATGACACAACTGATCACGCTTGCCAATGCGTCAGGCGTACAGCTTAAATTAATGACAACCGGCGCAGCATTATTGTCATTGACTGTTCCCGTTGGCGAAAGCCGGCGGGAAGTATTACTGGGCTGTAAGCCGGAAGATTACGCTAAACAACAGGTTTACCTGAATGCCATGGTGGGGCGTTTTGCTAATCGTATTGCCGACTCTGTTCTGCATTATCAGGGCGAAACATATCAGCTGGTTCCCAGCCAGGGCGCAAACTGTCTGCATGGCGGTAAAGAGGGATTTGATCGCAGAGAATGGTTAGTGGTCAGCCAGCAGGAAGACAAAGTGACCTTATCATTACATTCTGCCGATGGTGAACAAGGGTTCCCCGGTGAGTGCGATGTTACGCTGACTTATGCCCTGGAAGGGACTGACTTGCTGATTGATATTCAGGCCACAGTGTCCAAGCCTTGTCCGGTTAATCTGACCTGCCATGGTTATTTTAATCTGGACGGTAAACGCAGTGATGTCCGGGATCATTCTCTGATGGTGAATGCCAGCCGTTATCTGCCGATAGATGGTATGGGAATTCCGTTATCTGTGCCGCAACCTGTAGAGGCAGCGCTGGATTTACGGCATCCCCATCTGTTGTACGATCGTTGGCTGAGTCATCCGCAACTGATTTCAGCGAAAGGGTTTGACCATTGCTATCTGCTCGATACTGCCGGTTCAGCTGAAGTTGCTGCGCGGCTGACATCTGCAGATGAAAAACTGAGCATGGAAGTACTGACGAATCAGCCCGGTATTCAGGTTTATACGGGCAACTATCTGGCGGGCGCTCCGTCCCGTGATAACGAACTGCACCATGACTATGAAGGTGTCTGCCTGGAAACCCAGCTGCTGCCGGACAGCCCTAATCGTCCTGAACTGGGCGACCCATGGCTTTTGCCCGGAAACGTCTACCATCATCAGACCCGTTATCGGTTTATTGCCAACTAATGCCTGTCTTTGCCCAAGCCGGAACATTTTCCGGCTTTTCCTTCTGCAGCTTCCTACATTTAGTTAAAATAGCCGACCTTATCCTGAAATATCACCGGAGCCACCATGCCGCATAACGGGCAACCCATAACTCTTTCTATCAATACTCTTTCAGATAAGGGTGATGGCATTGCCAACTGGCATGAGCGTAAAGTCTTTGTTCCTGCTGCACTTCCCGGCGAACAAGTGACGGTTTCGCTGCATGGCATCAAACCGAAATATGCGCAGGCTGAATTACTCAGTATTGACCAGGCACATCCTCAGCGGGTTCAACCGCATTGCAGTTATACGGAATGCGGTGGTTGCCAGCTATCGCATCTGGCTTATGCAGAACAATTAAAACTCAAGCAGCAACAAGTCATTGATGCGTTACAGCGCAAAGGGATTTCAAACCCTGTTGAATCATGTCTGGGGATGTCTGAGCCGCTCGCGTTCCGTAATAAGGCTGTTTATGCCGTGCGCAGCGAAAATGGTGAGCCTCAGATTGGGTTTTATCGTAAAAACAGCCACCAGGTCATTGATATCGCCGCTTGTCCGGTTCAGCACCCGCAAACCGCGGAGATCATTACGGCTATCCGGCAATGGATGAAGGATCTGAATATCGCGGGTTATGATGAAGCTAACCATGCCGGTTGTCTTCGCTACGTCATGATCCGGCACGGCTTTAAAACCGATAGTTGCATGGTGGTATTGGTTACTCTGACGGATGAATTACCAGGGGAAACTGAATTACTCCAGTATCTGACCGCGAGCGGTAAAATCGACAGCGTGATCCATAATGTTAATCCGGAACGAGTGAACCGGATTCTGGGCTCCCGGCAACGGGTATGTTATGGCACTGATGCGATAGAAGATGAATTAAATGGTCTGACGTTCAGCATTTCTGCTCATTCCTTTTATCAGGTTAATCCTCAGCAAACAGATCAGCTTTATGCCACTGCATTACAGTTTGCCGAATTGAAAGGTGATGAAACAGTCTTTGATATTTACTGTGGTATCGGCACTATCTCGTTATATCTGGCACAGGAAGCAAGCAAGGTTATCGGCATTGAAGTTGTGTCACAGGCTATAGATGATGCCCGCAGCAATGCACAGCGCAACCAGCTGGATAATACGGAGTTCTATGTAGGTAAAGCTGAAGAGGTTGTTCCGGCGCTCTATGAGCAGGGGCTGCATGCTGACGTGGTGGTAGTCGATCCGCCACGCAAGGGATGTGAACTGGCTGTGCTGAATACCATGGCCGCGATGGCACCTGAACGTATCGTCTATGTATCCTGTGATCCTGATTCACTGGCCAGAGATCTGGCTGTGCTGCAGCAAGCCGGATATGCCATAACCAGGGTTCAACCCGTGGATATGTTCCCGCATTCAATGCATGTTGAAACAGTGGTACAGCTGATAAGAAGTTAAATCATTCTCGGATGGCAGGTAACAGCAGCTTACTGGATGGGTCTGCTGTTATTTTTCCCTGGAAGGGTACACTGACTTTTTATCTGACAGTTGATTAACTGAAATATGCATATAACAAAAAAGCACACTGCCTTGTGAGCTGTGTGCTTTTTCAAAGAATTTGGTGCGAAAGGAGGGACTCGAACCCTCACACCCGAAGGCACTAACACCTGAAGCTAGCGCGTCTACCAATTCCGCCACCTTCGCACTGATTGTCTCTGACTAATTTTACATGCTGTCAGCAACATGATTTTGGTGCGAGAGGAGGGACTCGAACCCTCACACCCGAAGGCACTAACACCTGAAGCTAGCGCGTCTACCAATTCCGCCACCCTCGCACACTATCTGACTATTTTTACATGCCGTCAGCAGCATGATTGGTGCGAAAGGAGGGACTCGAACCCTCACACCCGAAGGCACTAACACCTGAAGCTAGCGCGTCTACCAATTCCGCCACCTTCGCATCTGGGCGGCATTCTACCGATTCCTGAAAACTCGTCAACTGTCAGGAAGAAGAAAAACAGAGAATCTGGTTAGATTGCTCTGTTTTTCATCAATTAATCACTGCCAGCCTAAAGCTTTGCGGTACATGTCTTCGTAACTGTGTACAGAGTCTGACCACAAATAACGGGTTAACATGGCATTATGCTGCATTCTGCGGAACTCCTGCGGATCCTGCACATAGAGCAACAGTGCACGAAGCAATATATTCAGCAGATCATATGGCTCTGGTTCTTCAAATACAAAACCAGTTGCCTGTGCCGGATTCTGATCATAATCAGTGACCGTATCTTTTAATCCGCCAACGGCCCGGACGATAGGCAATGTGCCATATGCCAGACTGTACATCTGGTTCAAACCACAGGGTTCAAACTGAGATGGCATCATGAAAAAGTCACTGCCAGCTTCCACCAAATGAGCCAGTTCGTTGCTATGCGCATTAATAAAGACAAATTTTTGCGGAAATTGCTGAGCGACAGCTTCCAGTCTTTGTGCCAATACAGGATCACCAGAACCGACAATCACAACCTGAACATGATGCACCAGGAATTTAGCCAGTATCGGCAGTAAATAATGAATGCCTTTTTGTTCAGTCAGACGACAAACCATACCGAAGACCGGAAGGTCACAAACCGGCAGATTAGCCCGCTGCTGTAATTGTCGTTTGCATTCAGCTTTACCCTGCAAATCATCAACATGATAGCGTGCCGGGATCAGGTGGTCAGTCGCAGGATCCCAATCGTTGTAATCGCAGCCATTGATAATGCCGCAAATATCCGCTGCCCGATCCTGAAAATGTTTCGCCATACCATGTCCACCGAGGTATGACATGAGTTCTTTGGCATAGGTCGGGCTGACAGCATTAATTTTGTCTGCGTATAAAACGGCGCATTTCAGAAAATTAATGTAGTAGGGGCCCTGATAAATCGCATCATTAGGTGAATTGCGAATTTCAGGTAACGCCCATAACTGTCCGCGTTCGCAAACCCCCTGAAAAGCACCATTATGAATAGTAATAACGCTTTTGGTCTGAGCAAAAAACGGATTCTGGCCGAATCGTGTTTTCAATAACATCGGCACCAGTGCAGTGTGCCAGTCATTACAATGTACGATATCAGGCTTGAATCCTAACTGTTCCGTTGCCTGCAGGGCGGCTGCCGAAAAGAAGGCGAAACGTTCACCATTATCCGCATAGGCATTATTATTTTCCCCATACAGACTTGGTCTTTCAAAATAGTGTTTATTCTCAATCAGATATAATGGAATATCAGTCAGAGATAGTTGGCGAATGTCATATGGCACATCAACATACTGAGGCTCGGTTGACAATACACCAGTATTCACGATCGGACCGTGTTCGCGTTGCGTGATAGCGCTGTAGCCAGGAATCATGATTCTGATATCATGACCCGCTCGTTTTAATTCCAGCGGAAGAGCCTTGGCTACATCAGCCAGGCCCCCTGTCTTTACAAAGCTTTCAACTTCAGAAGCTATAAACAATATATTCATTTATCAGAAACCAACTCTAGCCCCTTTCGGGATAACAATAATACCGCTTTCTGACACAGTGAAGCGCTGGCGATCATAAGCAAGATTTTCCCCAATCACGGTACCTGGTGCTATTTCCACCTGTTTATCAATGATCGCCCGACGAATTTTACAACCTTCACCAATTTTCACATCGCCCAGGAAAATCGATTCGCTGATCTCTGAACCCGATGCGATGTTGCAACGGAATCCAAGAATACTGCGATTAATCCGGCTACCTTGAATGTAGCACCCGGCTGAAATCAGAGATTGTGATACATTCGTCTTATACGCAGCGGTATCAATGAATGTTGCTGGTGGCAATGGCGGATAAAAAGTGTGTAATGGCCATTTCCGGTTATACAGAGAGAATGGCGGATTATCACTTACCAGATCCATATGAGATTGCCAGTAAGAATCAATAGTACCCACATCACGCCAGTAAGCGCCTTTTTCACCTTCGATCTGGTTCACACTAAAGTCATAGACGTAAACCGGAGCGTTTGGATATAACCCCGGAATAATGTCCCGGCCGAAATCATGACTGGAGTCTTCTTTTTCCGCATCAGATGTTAATTCACTTAACAGCGTATTGGTCTCAAAAATATAGTTACCCATAGACGCTAGTGCGAAATCAGGATCTCCCGGAATAGATTTAGGATTTTTCGGTTTTTCTTCAAAACCAATCATCCGGCCATTTTCATCAACTTCAATTACGCCAAAAGCCGAGGCTTCAGCAATAGGGACACGGATCGCGGCTACTGTCAGAACTGCTTGTTTTTCTTTATGAAAATCCAGCATCTGACGAACATCCATTTTATAGATGTGGTCACTGCCGAAAATACATACATGTTCCGGGCTGTCTTGTTCAATGAAACCGATATTCTGGTAAATCGCATCTGCGGTACCATCATACCAACGTTTTCCCATACGCATTTGTGCTGGGATAGGGTCGATGAAACGGCCACTAATCCCTGTCAGATTCCATCCTTTTTTTAAGTGCAAATAGAGCGATTGCGATTTAAATTGCGTTAATACATAAATACGCAGCATGTCTGAGTTGATGAAATTATTCAGTACGAAGTCTACTAAGCGATAGCTACCACCAAAAGGAACGGCAGGTTTACTGCGCGATACAGTGAGTGGTTGTAACCGGGTGCCTTCGCCACCTGCTAAGATCATCGTTAATACACCAGACATATGTTCTCCTATTTCAATTAAGTCCAAATCCATTAAGGCAAAGCGCTGATATGATCAGGCTTGTAAATATCATCGTTGCATTATCGGTGCGACTTTTACACCGGACTCAGGATGTTGTTATATCAGCTTGCATTGCACAAACGGCAACGCTTGCTAATCAGGTTAACTTGGCAGCTAAGTGTAGACGACTTGAAACAAAAAGCCTGTGGTGCGTGTCAAGAGTTAGTAAACAACAGAAGAAAGAATAAAAAAGTCAGATGGGTAGCACAGCGACATGACAAAGAACAACGGTGGCATGCGCCACCGCTTTAATCTAACAGATCCCTCAGGGATTTGTTAATGTAATCTTAGGATCAAAAAGCACGAATGATTTTGAAGCGGGAGTTTTCTTTGATCACCGATACCGAATGGAAAACATCAGCCAGAATCGGTTCGTAGCGCAGAAATTTGTTAGCCACCAGAAATAGTTGTCCGCCGCGTTTCAAATGAGCCGGTGCCTGATGAAGAAAACGTTCAGTGGCTTCATAATTTGTCTTCAGTCCGGCGTGGAATGGCGGGTTAGAGATAATGAAGTCAAATTTTGCTTCTACATCGGAAAACATGTCTGATGCAATAACCTGTGCAGAAAGGTTATTTCCTTCCAGTGTTTTTGTGGCGGAAAGAAGAGCCAGAGCGTTAACGTCGGTCATAACAACACTGGCGTCAGGAGTCCGCTGACAGATTGCAGCACCAATAACACCCGCCCCGCAACCTACATCTAAAATATCGCCGCTAAGCGTGGGTAAATTATCCAGTAAGAGTTGTGTTCCTTCATCCAGTTCGCCAGCACTGAATACGCCAGGTAAGGCTGATATTTTTAATGCGGCCTGATCATGGGTCAGCTGCAGAGAGTAATGACTGAACAGTGAATCCGGCGCAGAAGAAACGGGCGGTGTTATCAACTGCGCATAGAATAAAGAGCAGTGCCGTGCGCTATCTAATTTTTGTACGTTATCAGTGTAGGGTTGCAGCAGTTTGGGTGCTGCACTGACGCCACCCCGGTTTTCACCAAGGACAAAAATTTCACCTTTCGGTTTCAATGACGGTAATACACTATCAAACCATAATGCTGCTTCTTGTTTTGCTTTCGGCATGAATAACAGTACTGCATCATATTTTGGTTCGATCTCACTGAGCATGAATCCATAGCGTAACCGTGTACCCATTATGGGTGCGGTAGCCCGCAGCGTATTAAATACACTGTAATCAGAAACAAGAAAGGTAGTACCAACCTCAGATAATAAAGGCGTCAGCGACACAGACTGAAGCTGACCACAAATCAGAATGTTCTTGTTTTGAAAGAATGATTGATGCCGGATCAGAAAAGAAGAGAGGTTATTGGGCTCAGCGTATTGCATAGCAGTCATGTTCAAATAAAAAAGTGATTATCCTATAAAAAAAGACCTCTGCACATGGCAGAGGTCTGATGTTACAGATATTGGGTGAAAATGGTCTACAGATTACCCGTTACAATCTTAGGCGTAACGAAGATCAGCAACTCTTTCTTGGTATTCGAGTTCACTGTGTTACGGAACAACACACCTAAACCTGGAATATCGCCTAATACAGGTATTTTATTTACGGTTTTCTTGATAGAGCGGTTATAGATACCACCCAACACCAGTGTTTCACCATTTTTTACCAGTACCTGAGTAGTGATCGCCTGAGTAGACAGCGCTTTTGCGGTACCGCCATTACCAGTGTTCACATCCTGATAGATATCATCTTGGGTTACATGCAGATCCAGAATCACATTATTATCTGGAGTGATCTGTGGTGTTACTTTCAAACTCAATACGGCTTTTTTGAATTCGATAGTTGTCGCACCACTGGATGCACTTTCGTTGTAAGGAATTTCATAACCTTGTTCGATCAGTGCTTCTTTCTGGTTAGCCGTTGTTACTCGTGGGCTGGAAATAATTTCTGCTTTATTTTCGTTTTCCAGTGCACTGAGTTCCAGGTCAAGCAGTGAACCGTCAGCGAGTTTCGCTACCTGAAACGCAATACTGGCTGCTGTACCACTGGATGGGGCTGCTGCAAGGTTAACGTTCAGACGATCATCTATAGCAGGTGTTTCTCCGGTTGCAGCAGTATCCAGGCCTTCTATTGATCCTGATGTACTACCGTTTGTATTTATATCCGTTACACCCCAACGAATCCCTAAGGCATCTTCAACACCGTCAGTAACTGTAACCATACGGGCTTCAATCACTACCTGTTTGACCGCTACATCCAGTACCTTGATCATCTCTTTAATATGATCAATCACCTCTGCAGTATCTTTTACCAGCAGGGTATTGGTACGTTCATCTACACTAACAGCGCCGCGAGGGGATAACAGACGGGTTTTGTCATCTGCCAGCAACTTGGCAACATCTGGGGCTTTCGCATAGTTGATCTGTATATATTCGGTTACAAGCGGTGCCAGATCAGCCACTTTCTGATTGTTTTCAAGTTGCTGTTTTTCCTGAGCGGCAATCTCTGCTGCCGGGGCAACCAGCAGAACATTATTGTCCAGTCGCTTATCCAGCCCTTTCACTTTTAATACAGTATCAAGAGCCTGTTCCCATGGTACGCCATCCAGACGCAGGGTGATATTTCCGTTAACAGAATCACTTGTGACCAGATTGAGCTTGTTAAAGTCAGCGATCAACTGGAGCACAGTGCGGACAGGAACATCCTGGAAGTTAAGAGAAATTGGTTTCCCTTTATACTTTTTCGGTGCATCCGCTCTGGCGGTTTTCGATGGCGGGCTCACCTCAACAATGAACAAGCTGCCAGACTGGTCGTATTTATAGTCAAACTTTCCTTTGACATTGAGATCAAAAGTTACATTACTGTTGTTTTGCTGCACATCAATATTGGTAACCGGTGTATTAAAGTCGGTCACATTCATCAATGCTATCAGGTCAGGTCTAATTGAAGTTGCATTAAATGATGCGATTACATGATTACCTCTGGAGGTAACTTCAACTGCCGCAGCACTATTTTGTAAATTAATTAATAATTGACCTTGTCCATTTTTGCCTCGGCGAAAATCAACATGTTCAATACTATTTATCACTCCCGCATTGCTTTTCATTGCACTGCTATCGGAAGTGGTATTCGTTGTTGGCGTAGCCAGAACTTTACTTTCAGTCGCGGATGGAGTTTTAGCTTCATTAGCCAGTGACTGTCCCAATGTGACAGAAATATGCGAGCCATCCTGTTTGATGCGATAGGGCATCAAGCGTTCCAGGTTAACTGATACATCCAATCCTGCATTTTTAGGTTTAACTTGTATATCCTGAATCCCTAATCGTTCAATTGGGATCGTGTTTTGCTTTAATGCAGAGGTGGTTGACGGAAAATTCAGATATAACTGATTAGGCTGATATTTCAACTTATCAGTAAAATTTGTTACCGGTTCATTGAAATCGAACTGTAATTCCAGCTGATCTCCACTCAATGGGCTGACCCGGATATTTTCAAGTTCTGCCAGGGCGAATACCGTAGTGGAGTACGCAGCGAAAGAAAGCACAGCCGCCGTATATAATCCTGAGTTAAATAGTCTGTTAGTACGCATGACTCATCCCTGTTTTTTGTTGGCGTTAGTAGTGGACGTATTAAGCGTCAGTGTAGTTGTTCTATTATTCCAGCAACCACTACCGTCCGGTATCATCTCGACTACCTCTATATCGTTTTTAGTTACTTTTGTGATCTTGCCATGGTTTAAACCCATGTATTGACCCGCAGTAATGCGATATACGATACCTCCGGGTGCCAGTACCAGCCCCCATAATCCACGATCATCTGAAAGTGTTCCTTTCATCATCAGATTATCCAGAGAGTATTGCTCTAATTCTTCTTTCTGTCTGGTGATATCAGGTTGAATGCATTTTACTTTTGTTTTTGTAAATATTTGACCTTGCTCTGGTTGGGGATCTGTAAAAGGATTCCGTGACTCCTGAGCAGTAAACGCCATTGGCTCATAAGGCGTAATAGTTGGCAGTGGATCTATTGGTTGCGCAGGTCTGGCTTTCACCTGAGCGACATATGTCTGCAGATCAGAGTTCTGCTCACAACCTGAAATCATAACCGTACTTAGAAAAAGGATCAGTATTTTGTATTTCATTTCTTCACCGTTCCCTTAGTTGTGGCTTGTTTTTGATTAGGGTCAATACGGTAGGTTTTAGCCTGAACAGACATAATGATGTTATTAGCTTTTCCCTCTTTGCCCTCTTTAGCTTCAGCCTCTTTATTTACAGTGAAACTACCGAGTAAGACTATTCTTGGTAATGCAGCAATATCCGCAGAGAACTGTCCGAGCTGACTGTATTGGCCTGAGATATCTATTCTCATAGGAAGTTCAGTATAAAACTCCTTTTTAATCTCAGGTTCCCAGTTTATGCGCAGCAATTTGAGCCCGTTATTAGTAGCTATATAGCTGATGTCATCAAGAAGACCTGCAATTTCAGTTTTATCCGGTAGCTGTTTTAACTGAGTTTTGAGCATTTCCTCAAGCTGAATCATTTGCTGACGATAGGCATTTAAGCTACTGGCCTGCGCTGCTCTGACTTCAAACTGACTTTTTAGTTCGACCTCTTGCTGTCTGGTTTGATCAAGCTTCTTAATGGAATCAGCAATAAGTGCATAGTAACCAGCACCACCAATCAAAGCACATATAAAGGCAATTAAAATACCTTTCGCAAGTGCCGGCCACGATGCAACATCATTAATGTCTAAATCATTTAATTCTTGAATATTCATTTACGCCCCCTATGCTCTTACTGTTTCGGAGCGGGATTAGACTTATTATTGTTCAATACTGAGAATCGCATTGAAAATTCACTCAATTTCATGAGCGTGGTGTCATTGGCAAAAATAGAGTTGATTGTGGTTTGTCCTAACCAGCCACTTCCATCAATCAAGCGCATCGTACTTGCCACACGGTTATACGCTTCAGCTTTTCCTACTACGTCAATTCCTAACGGACTAAAATTGAGTGATTGCAAATAAACACCATTAGACACAACAACAGGCAGATCATTGAATAATCTGACAGAGACATTACGGCTTTGCTGCAATGTATCAATAAGCTTCATCCTGTTTACCAACGATTGTTTCTGCGCTTTTATTTCATTTATCTGACCGATCTCTGTATCGAGTATGGCTATTTCGTGTTGCAGAAACTGATTTCGCTGGTTTTGGGCACTGATCTGATGATTAAAATACTGGTTAACAGCAAATACACCGGCAGCAGCAACAGCGCAACTGACGCCAATCAGAATGAAGAACGCTTGTTTCTGGCGCTCTTTGGCAGATTCGCGCCACGGCAGGAGATTTATATTTGACATGGTGTAAAACTCCTTAAAGCTAATCCGAGGGCTGTCATATATTTAGCGCCATGGCCAAAATTATCTGCCAGCTTATGCTGGTTATATAACAGAACGGGATCCGGATGTCTGACATCCATTTCCAGCTGTAATGCTAATTGCTGACGTAAACCCGGTATCAGACTCCCGCCGCCTGAAAGTACTAAAACGTCCACAGTCCGGTTACCGGAGGAGCTGCAAAATAATTGAATATTTCTTTTTATGTGCTGAGTGAGCTGATTGATATAAGAGTTGATAACATCAATATCTGTATAAGAAGCAAGTGCACCTTTCAGCTTCACGTTTTCAGCTTCTTCCGGCGGTAAATTATAGAATGTAGCCAGGGAGCGGGTGAGACTTGAGCCACCAAAATCCTGTAAACGAGAGTAGACCAATTCACCCTGGAATATAATTCCAAAGCTCAGAGATAATTCGCCGATATCAACTACAGCGCAGTATTTGTTGGCATCTGTTGTTTGTAATGACTTTTCCATTGAAACTATAGCGCGGGTCAGCGCATGCATTCCAACGTCAACGACCTTGACTGTCAGATCGCAATCATTAAATACGCTGATTGCACTGGCAATTGACTGGGAGCGTGCCGCGCATATGAGTACGTCATTGCGGGATGGATCAGTAGTATTTGGCCCTAAAACTTCAAAATCGAGGCTTACTTCGTCAAGAGGGAAGGGAATAAGTTGCTCTGCTTCCATCATGACGATATTTTCAAAGTCAGTCTGGTTTATGTTGCTGGCCACCTGTGTGATCTTGGTGATGACGCTTGATCCATTCACAGCAGTAGCCGCGTATTTGTATTTACCGGGCAACATTCTTAACAATTGTTTAAATGTCTGAGAAACCTTATCGACATCCTGCAATTGAAAGTCCCTAATGGCACCCTTTGGGGTTGCTATTTCGGCCCAGGCATCAATGGAAAAATTCTCGGCATCACCTGACACAGCAACAGCCTTAATTGTGCTGCTACCGAAATCAACTCCTAACATGGGAGTATTCGTGCTCTTTTTTAGAAACATGACCATAGAGGCATCCATGCTTATATTGTTAAAATAGACGCGATGCGCCAAACGTAAAACTAACTATAGTCGTACGGCCAGTTTTTTGCGATACGAATGTGTCCTTCAATTCTCTCGAATTTGAAGCAGATAACACTATATACTGCACGCCCATAGGGTCTTGGATTGTGGATGCTCCGGTTATGTTAAAATGGTTAAAGCGATTATTATGGTTAATGCTCTTATTGTCCTCAATTGGGATCGCTGCTATCGCTGCTTTTTACTTTCATCTTGAGAAAGGATTACCTGACGTATCTACGTTAAAAGATACCACCTGGGAAACACCGCTCAGAGTCTATAGCGCTGATGGCGAATTAATGTCTGAGTTTGGCAATGTAAAGCGAATCCCTTTGCAGCTGGAGCAGATACCGCAACAAATGCAGCAGGCATTTCTGGCAATCGAAGATTCCCGTTTCTATGAGCATCCCGGGATTGATCTGATTGGTATTGCACGTGCTGGTGTTGTCTGGGCTGTTTCTGGCCAAATGCGTCAGGGTGCCAGTACGATTACGCAGCAGGTCGCCCGTAACTTTTTCTTAAGCCGGGAAAAAACACTTTCGCGGAAAATTAAGGAAGTATTTTTAGCTTGGCGTATTGAAAGAGAATTAACAAAGGGTGAAATTCTTGCTCTTTATCTGAATAAGATCCCGCTTGGATATCGTTCTTACGGTGTTGGTGCGGCAGCCCAGGTCTATTACGGGAAGACGGTCGATCAGCTCACGCTAGGTGAAATAGCAGTTATTGCCGGTTTACCTAAAGCACCGTCGATGCTGAATCCTATCCGCTCACCACAACGAGCGTTAGCCCGACGAAATCTGGTTTTGTCCAGAATGCTGCAGCTTGGCATGATAAATCAGGATGAATATCAGCAAGCTGTAAAAGAACCGATAGTCACACGATATCACGGTACGAATGTTGGCCTTGATGCGCCTTATCTGGCAGAGATGGTCAGAAAGTTTATGCTGGATACCTATGGCGAGGAGTCATATAGCAAAGGCTATCAGGTTTATACCACGATAAGCTCAGCCCAGCAGCAGGCGGCTCATGCAGCCGTATTTAAAGGGTTGCTCGATTATGATATCCGTCACGGTTATCGGGGCGCTGAAAAACACCTGTGGACTAAAGGCGCCGCCTGGAATCTTGAGCAAATCAGTAATTATCTTTCTGATTTACCAAGCTATGAGCCATTCGAACCTGCCATTGTGACAGCGGTAAACAATAAAGATGTTACTGTCATTATTAAAGGCGGGCTTGATGCCACTATCTCATGGAATGGTCTGAAATGGGCTCGTCCGTTTATCAGTGATGAGCGGCAAGGTGTTACGCCCCGGAAGGCTGCCGATATCCTGCAGACTGGCGATTTGATCTGGGTGTGGCAGGATGAAAATAGTGATCAACTCCGGCTGGCGCAGATTCCTGATGCGAATGCTGCATTCGTTGCGTTAAATCCGAAAAACGGGGCTATTCAGGCGTTAGTTGGTGGTTTCAGCTTTGAAATCAGCAAATTTAACCGTGTAGATCAGGCCCGGAGACAGGTTGGTTCAAACATCAAACCATTTATTTATTCTTCTGCCCTGGCAAATGGATTCACATTATCCTCGATCATCAATGATGCGCCCATTACTCAATGGGATGGCGGTACTTCAGGCTGGAGTCCTAAAAATTCCCCGCCGCAGTATGATGGTCCGATTTCTCTGCGGGAAGCTCTCGCACGGTCCAAAAACGTAGTTACTGTCCGGTTATTACGCAGTGTTGGCATTGATAATGTCTTAAATTACCTGCGTTTATTCGGTTTTCCTGAGAGTAGTCTGCAGCGGAATGAATCAATATCTCTGGGTACCGCAGAATTTACGCCTCTGGAACTGGTTACCGGTTATGCCGCTTTTGCGAATGGCGGGTTTAAGGTAACGCCTTATTTCATCGATCGTATTGAAGATGCTTCCGGCCATGTAGTTTATGAAGCTTCACCTCAGATTGCCTGTGCAGGGTGTGGCAAATTAGCCGAAACAGGTTTAGACAGTGTTAACGCCTACAATGATGAATTAGGTGACTGGCATAGCCAGTGTCCGATCGATCCTGTTACTTCCGGCAGACAGGCCCCGCGGATCATAACCGGTGCTAATGCTTTCCTGATAACGGAAGCATTACATTCAGCTATATATGGTGGTGCTGATCGGGGTCTTGGTGGATGGACGGGAACCGGCTGGCGGGCTGCTAAAGAGCTTAAGCGCACCGATCTGGCAGGTAAAACCGGTACGACCAATGAAGCCAAAGATGCCTGGTTCAGCGGTTTTACCCCTAACGTGGTTGCTACAGCATGGGTTGGTTTTGATGATCACCGCAGGGCTCTTGGCCGGAGTATCGCCGGTAATGAATATGGAGCCAGTGCTGCTCAACCTATCTGGATCGATTACATGAAAGTGGCATTGCGCGGAACGCCTGATCGTGCTTTTGCTCCACCGGATGATGTGGTGAAAGCTAAAGTTAATAACTATTCCGGTTTAGCTATGTCAGGTTCTTCGCCTGGTAGCCGGGAAGAGTTTTTTGAAAAGGGTAGTGAACCAACAGCTGTTAGTCAGCAGGAAAGTGTTTTGTTTGATGACGGTGATGTAAGCGGACCATCACAAACCCAGACTCCGGAATCTCCGACGCCAGCCGGTGGGGATACGGGGACGGATGATATTTTCTGATTGTTTTTTGATCTTTTTTAACAAATTGAGACCTAATCCGTATGGATTACAGGTCTCAATTGCTTTTCCCTGATTTTGGATAATAATGTCTGAGTATGTAAAGAGCTCGGATAAAGACGTCAGTCAGGGAAAAAAATTATGAATAATCGTAAAAATATATTTGCTTTGTTGATCACCGGCACATTGTTAACCGCATGTGGTGGTGGTGGAACGGATATCAGTGGTGGCAGCTCTGATAGTTCTACTGGTGGTACTGCTAGTGGTGGTACTGGCACTGGTTCAACTGTAACTGTAGGAGTTGCAAAATATATAATAGCTGATACACCAACACCATCATTCCAACCATTAATTAATGGTGCTTCCTCAAAAGTTACATTTACTGTCACTGATGTCGCTGGTAACCCTGTGGCAGATAAGAAAGTGAATGTTGTATTTTCGTCTTCCGTATCCAATGGTTATTCATTATCAGCCAGCCAATTTACGACAAACTCTTCTGGACAGGGCAGTATCTACGTATCTGCAGGTACAAGCCCTTCAACTGTGTACGTTCAAGCCACATTGAATGATGATAGTTCTGTTTCAACGTTATCACCGTCTGTTTCATTCGGTATGGGTGTGCCTGATTCTGATAGTTTCTCAGTTTCAGCTTCAGTGTATTCTTTAGATTCGGCTGCTGAAATGGATGGTGTCTCGACGGAAATTAATGTCTACGCCGGAGATAAATTCAATCACGCCGCATTAGATGGTACAAAAATTTATGCGCAGTCTAATGGTGGGCAATTACAGGGTGACTCGTCCAGCAGTGGAACAACACCATTTTGTACTACTTCTGCAGGTTCATGTAAGTTTAACTTAATTAGTTCTGCCCCTAGACCATCAAATGGTATTGTCAGCGTTATATTTTATACTGATGGCGAAGAATCATTTAAAGACCTGAACAATGATGGTGTAATGAATTCAGCAGAATTTAATCCTGGTGATTTTGACGATATCAAAGAGCCTTATCTTGATGCTGATTTATCAAATGACTACACATCAGGTGAGTATTATTGGGATCTTGATAATAGCGCGGATTACACACCTGCTGATGGCAAATACCATGGTTTAGCCTGTGATTCTGCTTTAGTTTCAGCAGGTTCCTGTATTTTAGGTACTGTCAAAATCTGGGATAGAAGAGATTTCGCTTTCAGTTCAATAAAAAACATTACTTCAGAATTAGAGAGCTGGAATGGAACCAAATGGGTTTCTGCAACTGGAATTGATCCTCGAATTACTACAAATTACAGGGTGTTGCTTGCTAGTACAAATAACGATGACCATGCATTAATGGCTCTGCCGAGCAATAGTACTATCGCATTTACCTCAACTAATGGCGGAATTCCCGTATTTGGTCTGCCTAGTGGTTATACCGCAGACTATGTGAATCTCTCGGATGAAAGCTCTTATGCCGTATCCAATTTATCCGATATTGCTTTAACCACGATTGGCAATTTTACTGCGTCTTATCCCGTAAATCAGATTAAACCGTCTTATTTTTATTTTAATGTACCAGTAGAAACAACGAAGAATGGAAATACTACCGGAACATTAACCATTCAGATTACAAGTCCTAGCTCACAGGCTGCTAATCCGGTTATTTATACCGTCAATGATGCAGACTAATCCAATAATTAATCAAAAAGCGAGCCTAACGCTCGCTTTTTTGTTTACAGCTATAAACTACAGTATAAGCTAAAGACATATAACTTATTGCTTGAAGAGAGATAACAATGACAAGCGAAAATCAGAACTATACCAGTCTTGAACAGGCGTTTTCGCTTGGGAATGGTCAGGACTCAGCGTTGAACTGGCTGCGTAAAAGTCACACCAATGTGGCAATTTTTCTGGTCAGTGGGATTAAATTGGAAGGTGTCATCAGTGGATTCGATCAATACAGCGTACTGCTGACTGATGCACATAATAATCAGCAAATGATCTATAAAGCTAAAATTTCGACAATCGCGCCATTAGGAAGCAGAGTAAGCAGTAATACCTTTCAGCGCAGACGGCCTCCGCGTTACCAGAATGAAAATCCGGGTTCATCTTCAGGCGGGAATACCGACTAGGTATAAATGTTCTTATCAGGGATGCGGCATTAACTTTGAGGCATCCCTGATAAAGTCACTGACCCGGTTCTTATCGGGACAGATTAGCAAGCATTATCAGCGTTAAAGCGTGTAAACGTATTCCAGTCGGGCTTTCCTTCCCGGATCAGAACACAATCCATCTTCCCCTCTTTTGCAGCCTGCAGACCAATCTCAGTATCTTCAAATACCAGACAGCGGGATGGTTTGACGTTGATTTTGGCTGCTGATAATAAAAAGGTATCAGGATTAGGCTTATGATGAACAACATCATCGGAAGTTGTGATCACCTGAAAATAGGAACGTAATCCGTTATTGGAAAGGACGATCTCTGTATTGACTCGCATTGATCCGGTGCCAATGGCTAAAGGCCGATGATGAAACAGGCTAACGACCAATTCCTTCATCGCTGGAAATACGGTTGCTTCTGATATAACCTGTTGATAATAATCAGATTTAACTTTAGTGACAGCATCTAAGTCAAGATCAATGTTTTGTGTCTCAGACACCAGTTTTGCAATTTTCCGGCTTGGAACTCCGCCTAAGTTATAAAACCATGTGGCATCATAATGAAAGCCATATACAGCTGCTGCATGCTTCCAGCCGGCAAGATGCAGCGGCATTGAATCTACCAGGGTGCCATCCAGATCGAAAACAAACCCATCATATTTTTCCAGTAAATCTTCGATTTGCATGGCTGAATTCCCTTAGTGATTAAATAAGCTCTAGTTGCTCCATTACCTGGCGAATACGCTGTTTGGTGGCATCGCTGAGAGGCATGATTGGCAGACGGCATTCTTCGGTACATAAGCCTAATAATGATGCCGCATATTTTGCACCTGCCGGGCTTGGTTCGGCAAACATGGCCTGATGCAGAGGAATCAGTTTATCCTGCAAGTCTCTCGCTTCTTCCCATTTACCGGCAGCGGTTAGGTTTTGAACTTCAGCAACCAGTTTGGGTGCTACGTTTGCTGTAACAGAAATACAGCCGGTGCCACCGCTGACGTTATAAGAAACAGCAGTTGCATCTTCACCGGATAACCAGATGAATGGTTTCTTGATCAACTGACGTTCAGCCCATGGGCGGGCTAGATCGCCGGTCGCATCTTTTACGCCAATAATACGTGGTAATTCAGCCAGTCGAGCCATGGTTGCAGGTTGAATATCTACAATTGCACGCGCCGGAATGTTATACAGAATAACAGGAATAGCGGTTTGATCATGCAACAGCTTGAAATGCTGATATAAACCTTCCTGATTAGGACGGTTGTAATAACCGGCAACATGTAAAGTTGCATCTGCACCTGCGCGTTCAGCTACTTTACTGTACTCGATTGCTTCGATTGGGTTGTTTGAACCGGCGCCCGCAATGACCGGTACCCGACCTGCTGCTTGTTGCACAACAATTTCAATGATACGGCAGTGTTCATCATGGGTAACTGTCGGGCTTTCACCTGTGGTACCAACTGGTACAATCCCATGCGTGCCTTGCTCAATATGCCAGTCAACCATGTGACGTAATGCTGCTTCATCCAGTTGGCCATCCCGGAACGGGGTGATCAAGGCCACAATAGAACCGTGGATCATACAAACTCCTTTTGATCTTTAATCTCAACAAAAAACCCCGATCCGCTATGGCGTAACCGGGGTTTATAAACTGGGTATCGACAAGCTGGTTACGCGAAAACGTACGCACCCGGTTTTGAGGTACGTTTATAAGGTTTTCGAACGATAAACCATTTGCTCATGATGCTGATCATCAGAATGACAATAATTAAGAACATAGTTCTGTATCAGAGCGTAAAAGTCAAGAAGTCATGCTGAGCAGGATGATGCAATATGCATAAATATGTTTTATTCGGGCAAAATGATTCATGATTGTGCACATTTATTCTATCCGTTTCCTGGTGTTCGAGTAGTAAATGTTAACGGTTTTCTATTTATTCAAGTAAAATACAACTTGAACATCATGCTATCCCCCGTAGTTCAGTTGCTATAAAGCGGGGGGTGCTGCATAATTCCCCGTCCAGTTTCTAACGTAAGGTACTGTTCTCTAGGTTCCCGTTATATATAACGGGCATTCGTTATTTTTGAAAAAATAGACAGACAAAATGGCTGAAAAACGCAATATTTTTCTGATTGGCCCTATGGGGGCAGGTAAAAGCACCATCGGCAAGTATTTGTCGGAAACGTTACATATGGATCTCTATGACTCAGATCAGGAGATAGAACGTCGCACCGGCGCAGATATCGCGTGGGTTTTTGATGTCGAAGGTGAAGAGGGTTTCCGCAAACGGGAAGAGCAGGTAATTAGTGACCTGAGCGAATTGCAGGGTATTGTTCTTGCGACCGGTGGTGGTGCAATCAAGAGTCCTTTGACCAGAAACCGCTTATCAGCGCGGGGTATTGTTGTTTATCTGGAAACACCGATTGAAAAACAACTTGCCAGAACTCAACGCGATAAGCGTCGTCCACTGCTGCGCACTGAAGAACCTCCCCGTGAGGTACTGACTCGTCTGGCTGACGAGCGCGAACCGCTGTATCGCGAAATTGCAGATTATGTGGTTCGAACTGATGAATTGACGGCCAAACAAGTTGCAACGCAGATTGTTGAACTGTTAGGACTTTAATTAAGAGATATAGATGGAGGCTGTAGTGGAGACGTTGACAGTTAATTTGGCCGAACGTAGTTATCCTATATATGTTGGAGCCGGGCTACTGACATCTTCAGCACTGTTTGCACCGCATATTGCAGGGCAGCGGGTCATGATTGTGACCAACGATACAGTTGCTCCATTATATCTGGATGTACTCCGTAAGACGCTGGCAGGCTATCAGATTGATACTTTGATTTTGCCCGACGGTGAAGCGCATAAAACACTCGCTTCATTTGAGGTAATTATGTCTGCTTTGCTGAAAGGAACGCATGGTCGTGATACCACCCTGATTGCACTGGGTGGTGGCGTGATCGGTGATCTTGTTGGCTTTGCGGCTGCCTGTTACCAGCGTGGAGTGCCTTTTATTCAGGTACCGACGACTTTGTTATCTCAGGTTGATTCATCTGTTGGTGGAAAGACCGCAGTTAACCATCCTCTGGGTAAGAATATGATCGGTGCATTTTATCAGCCGAAAGCTGTAATCATCGATATTGATTGCCTGCGCTCGTTGCCATCCCGCGAGCTGGCAGCCGGTATGGCTGAAGTCATCAAATATGGCATCATCTGGGATGCTGATTTCTTCAGCTGGCTGGAACAGCATATCTCTGATATTCAGTCTTTATCGCCTGATGCATTATCTAAGATCATTCTTCGCTGTTGTGCTATCAAAGCCGATGTTGTCGCGCAGGATGAAACTGAGACTGGCGTGAGAGCGTTGCTTAATCTGGGCCATACATTTGGCCATGCGATCGAAGCTGAGCAGGGTTATGGCAAATGGTTACACGGTGAAGCTGTTGCTGCCGGTACCGTTCAGGCTGCCGAAACATCACTGCGGTTAGGCTTATTGTCTGATGCGGATGTTTCCCGGATTAAAGCCTTGTTGAAGGCAGCAAACCTGCCGGTTACTGCTCCTGCTGATATGACATATGATGATTATATCCACCATATGTTACGCGATAAAAAAGCGAAAGCCGGAAAACTGCGACTGGTATTGCCTCAGGCTATCGGTCGTGCGGATTTGTTTACTGACGTGGAGCAGACCGTGCTTCGCGCAGTTATTGATGCGACACACTGAATGTGACATCAATCGAATATTTATTACTGCCAACTCAAACCCAATTAGTATCACGTTTAAGACAACTGATTGGGTTTTCTTCTTCATTTATCTTTTTATCTGGTCAGGAAGGTTCCGGACGGACTTCAATTGGCCAGCTTTTGATGAATGAACTGGATGCCAGCGCTCACATCAGTTATGCCGTATTGCATCCGGATATGGAATTGTCCCGTATCAGGGAACATATTGTCTTGCAACTGGTTCCGGGTGCTGTGTTTGATCCCGGCGAACCTTTGTATAAAACATTAATCAGACTCATTCCTGATCTGTCAGTTCCCCGATTACTGGTTATTGATGATGCTGATAGCCTTAGCCCGGAATGGTTGTTTGAACTGTGGCAATGGCTTATTTATGCCGATGAATTGTATCCATCCCACAAAATTAGCGTATTACTGATCGGAACCAGTGAATTTTCTGAACTTCTGGCGCAACATCTGGAAGGCAGAGATCAGAAGGCGCTGAAGATTGAAGTCGAACCGCTGACTCTCAAGGAACAAAAAAAACTGTTGGTGAACTGCCTGCAGGACGGAGATGTCTCCGCAGCTCAGGGTGAACAAGCCCTGGCTCGCCTGGCTCATTGTCAGGGTAAGCCTGGTGAGGTAGTTGCAATTGCGGAGGCTTGTATGGATAAAAAATCATTATCTTCATTCAGAAAAAATGATTTGCCGGTTAATAAAATAGTAGCTGCGGTCGCTGTTCTGGCGGGTGTGGTTTTATTGCTGAGCTGGATTATTCCTTCTTCATCAGACAATGAATCGTCAGCGGAGTCTTTAGCTCAATCGGAACGTCAGGCGGTAGCGCTTGCCCCTAATACTTCGGCAGCAACAGCTCCTGATGGGGTTGTTCCTGCTACTGATGCATTACCTGCTGTCGTGGCGCAGGAAGGAATCGTTTCCGGTACAGCGACTGCGGGTATTGATGCCGATCAGGCCGAAGATGATAGTAATAAGCGTCGTGTGGTGATTAGTGATCAGGCTGTGCAGCAGATGGCCGCTAATCAACCTGTAACCGGTGCTGTGGTGGTTGATGAACCAGTACAATCATCAGCTATTGTGACATCGCCGGATCAGCTGAAACCGATAGTTAATGAAATTAAACGTTCATCACCAGCGCCTGCTGAATCCACCACTAAAACAGTGACTCCGGAAAAAAAGGCGGTGCAGCATAAACCTAAAGCGACTGCTGAACGTAAAATTGTTAAAACCAAAACACCAGTAGTCAGTAAAACCACTGTCGCCAAGAGTACTGCAGCAACAACGCCGGTAACTGATGGCTATGCCTTGCAACTTGCAGCCAGTGGCAATCCGACTGCACTCAAAACACTGGCGGCCAGTAACGGTTTACAGGCAAAAACACAAATATATAAAAATCAGTCCAATGGAATGTATGTTCTTATCTATGGGGAATACAATTCATCCGCAGCAGCAAAAGCAGCTGTAGCCGGATTACCAGTGGCATTGAGAAGTACCAAACCATGGCCGAAGTCCTATGCTCAGATCCATAAAGAGCAGGGTAAATAAGCAGAGCAGAAGCTGAATGACGCAACGATATAACACCCTATTCTGCTTTAGTTTTATACGGGCACAGCATGTTTCTGAATGGAGCAATGCTGTGTCATGAAGAAACAGCGGGCATTTTTAAAATGGGCTGGTGGAAAATACAGCCTGATTGAATCGATCACACAATATTTACCAACAGGTAAGGTACTGGTTGAACCTTTTGTTGGTGCTGGCTCTGTATTTCTGAATACTGACTATGATGCCTATCTTCTCGCGGATATTAATCCTGATTTGATAGCGTTATATAATTTACTGAAGTCTGAACCGGATACATTTATTCGTATCGCTAACAGCCTGTTTTGTGAACAAAACAATCAGCGGGAACGCTATTTTCAGTTACGGGATGAGTTTAATCAGACAACAGACGCTGAATGGCGGGCTGCATTGTTCCTGTATCTGAACCGGCATGGTTACAACGGATTATGCCGTTATAACCGGAAAGGTGGTTTTAATGTGCCTTTCGGACGCTATAAAAAACCCTATTTCCCGGAAAAGGAATTGTGGTTTTTTGCTGAAAAGGCTCAGAAGGCGACCTTCGTTTGCCAGTCTTTTATGGAAACATTTGCCATGCTGGAACAGGATCATGTGGTTTATTGTGATCCGCCGTATGTGCCATTATCCGCGAGCGCCAGCTTTACCAGCTACGCTGCCAAAGGTTTCAGTGAGAATGAACAGCGTCATCTTGCTGAATTAGCCTGGCAGGCTGCGTCAGAGAAACGCATCCCGGTATTGATTAGTAATCATGCTACTGATTTAACTTATGATTTGTATAAGCATGCATCATTGCATGAACTTCAGGTAAAACGAACGATTAGCCGTGCAGGGCATTCCCGTCAGCGGGTTGCTGAATTAATCGCCCGTTATGAACCTCACCGACTGGCCAGAAAGGCTGGATAACCTTAAAGACTGATGAATATGAAACCGTATCTGATTGCTCCTTCGATTCTTTCCGCAGATTTTGCCCGTTTAGGCGAAGATGTTGCCAACGTATTGGCTGCGGGTGCTGACGTCGTTCATTTTGATGTAATGGATAACCATTATGTCCCGAATCTGACAATTGGCCCGATGGTATGTAAAGCGCTGCGTGATTACGGTATCACTGCACCGATTGATGTCCATTTGATGGTGAAACCCGTTGATCGGATTATCCCTGATTTTGCAAAAGCGGGAGCTTCGATCATCACATTCCATCCGGAAGCATCAGAACATCCTGATCGTACTTTACAGCTGATTAAGGAACATGGCTGTCAGGCGGGTTTGGTACTGAATCCGGCTACATCATTACATTATTTAGATCATGTAATGGATAAACTGGACATCATTTTGTTGATGTCAGTTAACCCGGGCTTCGGTGGTCAGAGCTTTATTCCTGCTACGTTGAATAAATTACGTCAGGTTCGCCAGCTTATTCAGGAAAGCGGACGAGACATCCGTCTGGAAGTTGATGGTGGCGTGAAAACAGATAATATCCGTCAGATCGCAGAAGCAGGTGCAGATATGTTTGTCGCAGGTTCTGCAATTTTTGATCAACCTGATTATGCTGCTGTTATTGCTCGTATGCGTCAGGAGCTAGACTCTGCAAATGTCTGATTTAAATAATGTAAAAGTTATTTTATTCGATTTGGACGGAACACTGATTGACAGTGTTCCGCAACTTTATCTGGCTGTTCAGGCCGCATTAAATACCAATCAACTGCCTGCAGTATCGCTGGATCAGGTAAGAGAATGGATTGGCAATGGTGCCGATGTATTACTGAAGCGGGCAATGTGTCGCCAATATCATTTTAATGATGTGGATGAAGTTTTGTTTCTGCAGGTAAAAGCTGATTTTGATCGTTACTATCATGCCGGTATTGATAAGGATTATTCACTTTATCCTTTTGTTTCCGAAACCTTGTCTACGCTGGCGCAAGCCGGCTATTCAATGGCTGTGGTAACAAATAAACCTGATGAGTTTGTGCAGCCATTGCTGCAATCTGCCGGAATTGCTCAGTTTTTCTCTCATACCCTGGGTGGTGGACGGTTACCGGTGAAAAAACCGGATCCGATGCCGCTGCATTATTTATGTGAGCAATTTAACGTGAAACCGACAGAAACCCTGATGGTCGGTGATTCTAAAAATGATATTCAGGCTGCCCGGGCCGCAGGTATTCCCGTCGTTGGTTTAAGTTATGGTTATAACCATGGTGAACCAATAGAAAGCTGCCAGCCAGACTGGGTACTGCATCGCTTTGATGAGTTAGCGTCGTTGTTGGCGCTGAAGTAAGGAATTGAAATGGCAAAACCAATCGTATTGAGCGGAGCTCAACCCTCAGGACAACTGACCATTGGCAACTATATGGGTGCATTGCGTCAATGGGTTCAGATGCAGGATGACTATGATTGTCTGTATTGTATTGTTGATTTGCATGCAATAACCGTACGTCAGGACCCACAAGTATTACGTAAAGCGTGTCTGGATACTGCAGCCTTGTATCTGGCTGTTGGCATTGATCCGGCAAAAAGCACGGTATTTATGCAGTCACATGTACCACAACATGCTGAATTAGGCTGGATATTAAATTGCTATACTCAAATGGGCGAATTATCCCGTATGACGCAATTTAAAGATAAATCACAGCGTTACGAAAATAATGTCAGTGTTGGTTTATTTGATTATCCGGTATTAATGGCCGCAGATATTTTGTTATACCAGGCTAATCAGGTTCCTGTTGGTCAGGATCAAAAACAACATCTGGAATTAACACGTGATATTGCATACCGTTTTAATTCCATTTACGGAAATGTATTTACAACTCCTGAACCATTTATTCCGCCTCAGGGCGCTAAAGTGATGAGTCTGCAGGATCCGGTTAAGAAAATGTCTAAATCGGATGATAATCAGAATAATGTAATTGGTTTACTGGAAGATCCTAAATCCATAACCAAAAAGCTGAAAAAAGCAGTCACTGATTCAGAAGATCCGCCAGTAGTTCGTTTTGATATTGAAAATAAAGCGGGTGTCAGTAATCTGCTCAGTCTGATGCATGGTGCTACCGGCCAATCAATTGCTGAGCTGGAAGCGCATTTTGAAGGCAAGATGTATGGTCATCTGAAAACCGAGGCTGCAGAGGCTGTTGTTGCATTACTGGAGCCTATCCAGCAGCGTTATCAGGAGTTCCGCTCTGATGAATCGGCTTTGCTGGCGATTCTGCAGCAGGGTGCTGAAAAAGCGCAGGTGCGGGCTGATGAAACAATGCGTCGTGTATTTGATGCGATTGGTTTTGTAAGTAAACGTTAATTATTCCGGCCGGATTATAAAAAAATATAGTCCGGTTGAATTATTTCTCACTATATAACTAATTTAAGACAATATATGGTATCTAAAAAACAAGAAGATATAGCCGAACCCCAGGATCTGGAATCAAAGGATATGTGGTTACGAAAATTTCGTATGGCGAAAACACAGCAGACGTTAACATTGATGGTTGAAAGAGCGATAGATCAATATCATCAAAAACCCTCTGTGCTTGGTGCAATATATTTAGCTGAATGCCAGAGAGAGCGAGAGTTAGAAACTGGTATGTTGTTGAATCGCTAATAGTAATTATCCAAATAAAACTAGCCAAATAATGTACCTTGTTAGACAATATCATTATTTCTGGTATCAACAGATGATGGTTAGCTAGGGTATATTTATGAACAAAACGCTTAGTTGTATCGGTGTGTCGATGGTTCTGCTGTTAGCAGGTTGTTCCGGTTCCAGTGGGGTATCCGAGCAATATCGTTATACGCCACCGGCTGCTGTACCTGTACAAACCAGTACGGAAGTTAATGTTCCATATGATTTATTGTGGGGACGCGCTCAACGCTGGCTGGCTGAAAAAGGCTTTGAAGGCCAGGGGGAAGTAACGGGCGGAGTATTGTCGGCTTCTCAAGAAAGTTATGGCGACGGATTAAAATATCTGGATTGTGGTAAGGGTGGTTCCCGCGTCAGTATTGAACAACCAGCCGTTAAGATTAATCTCATGATCACGCAGAATGCTGATAAAGCTGTTGCGTCTATTAATCTGAAAGGCACAACTACCGTTTCTTATCTTGAAGGTAATGGCGAAAAAATCGCAGCGCCTTCTGTTACCCCGGTTTGTGTTTCTAACGGACAGCTGGAAACGGATTTCCTGAGTTATATCAATCGATAATATCCGTATCAGTCAGATATAAAAAGCCGTTGTAAAACAACGGCTTTTTTGGTTTTAAACAGATTAGACTCCCAGCTTGGAGTGATATTCGTTCATCAGATCCTTCAGTTTTGCCGCTTCGGCTTTTGCTTCGGGTACTTTACCTTCATCGGTTAACTTGATGGCAATATCAATCTGAGCAATGAGTTCTTTCATTCCTTCCGCGAAGGTTTGACGGTCAGCGCTGTCCGGCGCTTGTTTTTTCATGTTACCAGGTACGCCGGATTGTGCTTCAACAGCGGCAGCACGCAGCGTTGTTAAATCTTTTTTCAAACTTGCGGCATCAGAATCTTTCATGACCAGACGATAACTTTTGCTCATGTCTTTCATGGCATCTTCTACATCAACTGCTGCAAATGCCGGTGCCAGCAATACGGCAGAAGAAAGTAGTACAGAAGATAACAGCGTTACACATTTTTTCATCAGTCATTCCTTAGCAAGGGCTTTCCAGGTAAACAGGGTAAGGCTATATCATAAAGATTAAAAATTCGTTAATAAGTTGACTAATATTTGTAACTTATTGATAGTTATTATCACTACTTGTTATTCTTTTGATAGTTTAAATCTATCGGAAACCACAATGAATTTACGGGATCTGGAATATCTGGTTGCGCTGGCTGAACACCAGCATTTTCGGTTAGCGGCAGAGGCTTGCTATGTCAGCCAGCCGACACTGAGTGGGCAAATTCGTAAACTTGAGGATGAGTTGGGCGTTGTTCTGCTGGAACGGACCAGCCGTAAGGTATTGTTTACTGCATCAGGTTTACAATTGGTCGCACAGGCAAGGCGTGTATTGGAAGAGGCGCGTGTGCTGAGAGAAATGGCGCAACAACATACCGAAGAGATGGCGGGACCACTGCATATTGGTTTGATTCCGACAGTTGGCCCTTATCTATTGCCGCATATTATTCCGGCTATCCGGCGTGAGTTTCCTGAGCTGGAAATTTATCTGCACGAGGCTCAGACTCATCAGATCGTGGCACGACTGGATAACGGTGAACTGGATTGTGCATTACTGGCGCTGGTAAAAGAGACGGGCGGCTTTATTGAGATTCCGGTATTTGACGAGAATATGTATCTGGCTGTTGCGGCAGATCACCCGTGGGCAGAACGTGAACAGGTTGCAATGAGTGAACTGTCGGGACAGCAATTATTGATGCTGGAAGATGGACATTGTTTGCGCGAACAGGCGTTAGGCTTTTGTTTTGCCGCCGGTGCCCGGGAGGACACTCATTTCCGGGCCACCAGTCTGGAAACGTTACGTAATATGGTGGCTGCCGGTGCCGGAATTACGTTGATCCCGGAACTGGCCGTACCACAGGAAAAGATTCGCGATGGCGTCTGCTATTTACCTTGTCATGATCCGGAACCGAAACGCACAGTCGGTCTGATTTATCGTCCGGGGTCTCCGCTTAAAGCCCGTTATCAGCGTCTGGCTCAGTTGTGCCAGCAACAGTTACAAAATCTGTGTGCTATATCATAGCGTTGTCGTTCATGCCGCGTAGTCGTATTCCTGACAAAAAGTGGTTGATTTCGCTATACTCATTAAGACTTTATTTATTGCCAATGGCAGGCCTTCTATGTCCCCCAAAGATCCTTTCGCTGCACGCGAAGCTGAAAAATACGAAAAACCGATTGCGAGTCGAGAACTCATTCTGGCATTGATTGAAAAGAATGGTCGTCCGATGTCACGGGATGAAATAGAAAAGACATTGATGCTGGAAGGTGAAGATCAGCTGGAAGGGTTGCGCCGTCGTTTGCGCGCTATGGAACGGGATGGACAGTTGATTTTTACCCGCGGGCGTACCTATGCCTTGCCGGATAAGTTGAATCTGATCAAAGGGCATGTCATTGGTCATAAGGATGGCTATGGTTTCCTGCGCCCGGATAGTGGCGGTTCTGACCTGTTCCTGAACCAATGGGATATGGCTAGTCTGATGCACGGGGACTATGTGCTGGTTCAGCCAACGAAAACAGATGCCAAAGGCCGGCAGGAAGCCCGTTTGGTGCGTCTGCTGCAATCAAGGGACATGGATCTGGTCGGACGCTATTTCGTTGAAAATGGTGTTGGCTTTGTGGTTCCGGATGACAACCGTATTATTCAGGATATCCTGATCCCGCCGGATGCCACTCTTGGTGCCCGGCAGAGCCAGATTGTTGTGGTGCGTGTGACTCAGCGCCCGACTGGCCGCCTGAATGCGATGGGACAGGTCCTGGAAGTGCTGGGTGACAATATGGATCCGGGCATGGAGATCGATATTGCCATCCGTAAATTCGGTATTCCGCATGAATGGCCACAGGAAGTGCTCACACAGATCAAATCGCTGACAGAGCAGGTCCCGGAAGAGGCAAAAGCTGGTCGTGTGGATTTACGTGAATTACCACTGGTCACTATTGATGGTGAAGATGCCCGCGATTTTGATGACGCGGTATTCTGTGAACGTAAGCGCGGCGGTGGCTGGCGGTTATGGGTCGCGATTGCCGATGTTTCTTATTATGTGCGGCCGGCGACTGCCCTGGATCATGAAGCATATAACCGCGGTAACTCCGTCTATTTCCCTGAATTTGTAGTACCGATGTTGCCGGAAGTGCTGTCCAACGGTCTGTGTTCATTGAATCCGCAAGTTGATCGCCTCTGTATGGTTTGTGAAATGACCATTTCCGAAGCAGGGCGTCTGTCCGGTTTTAAATTTTACGAAGCCGTGATGAATTCCCATGCCCGTCTGACTTATACCAAAGTGGCGGCGATTCTGGATGGGGACATCAAGCTGCGTGAACAATACGCTGCACAGGTGCCGCATATTGAAGAACTGCACAAGCTTTATCATGCCCTGAAAACAGCCCGTCATCAGCGTGGTGCCGTAGAATTTGAGAGCGATGAAACCCGCTTTGTTTTCAATGCACAGCGTAAAATAGAACGCATCGTGCCGTTGATCCGTAACGATGCACACAAGCTGATTGAAGAGTGCATGATCCAGGCGAACGTCGCTGCTGCTAAATTTATCGAGAAGCAGGAAGCCGAAACCTTGTTCCGCGTACACGATCGTCCGGGTGAGCTGAAGCTGGAAACCTTCCGTCAGTTCCTCGCTGAGTTGGGACTGGAGCTGAAAGGTGGTGATGAACCGGAGCCGATGGATTATGCAGAATTAGCAGCCAAGGTGCAGGAGCGTCCGGATGTCGAGCTGATCAATACAATGCTTCTGCGTTCCATGCAGCAGGCGCAGTACAGTGCGGACAATATCGGTCACTTCGGTCTGGCACTGAAATCTTACGCACACTTTACATCACCAATCCGCCGTTATCCGGATCTGCTGCTGCACCGGGCAATCAAATATGAGTTAGCGCGTCAGGAAGGAAATCCGAAACATAAATGGACACCAGGTGGCGGTTATCATTACAACTACGATGAAATCGCCCCGATGGGTCTGCAGTGCTCGATGACAGAACGCCGCGCTGACGATGCTACCCGTGACGTTGCCGACTGGCTGAAATGTGAATATATGCAGGATCATGTCGGTTCTGAATTTGACGGTGTGATTGCCAACGTTACTTCATTCGGCTGCTTTATCCGTCTGGCTGAACTGAACATTGATGGCCTGGTACATGTATCGACACTGACCAATGATTATTATCAGTTTGACCCGTCGCGTCAGACGCTGATTGGTGAGAATTTCCGCCGTGTGTATCGCTTAGGCGATAAGGTGCGGGTGAGGGTCGTCGGTGTAAATCTGGACGATCGTAAGATCGATCTGATGCTGGTTGAAGATCCGCTGGTGTTCACTGGTAAAGATGCGAAGAAGAATCAGAAATTGCTCAGTGATATTCAGGGTAAAAGAGAACGCAGTAAACAGCGTAAAGCCAGCAGTGATCAGGAAAAAGCCGCTGGTAAGGAACGTAAACAAAAAGACAAACATAGTACCGGTGCCAGTGATAAAATTGATCGTTCGCGATCAGCCAAGAAAAATGATCGCAAAAAACGTCAGGGAAAAGCGAAGAAATGAGTAGCGAATTGATTTATGGGATCCATGCGGTAAAAGCACTGCTGGAACAGGCTCCGGAGCGTTTTCTCGAAGCATGGGTGCTGAAGGGGCGTGATGATGATCGTCTGCAGCCACTGTTAGCTACCTTGCAGCAGTATGGTGTCAGCATTCAGTATGTACAGCGCAAGACGCTGGATGACAAAGCTGAAGGCGCTATCCATCAGGGGATCATTGCCCGGGTGCGGGAAGGAAGAAAGCTGGACGAGTCTGATCTGGATAAAATTCTGGAGAAAGAACAGACGCCCTTTTTTCTGGTACTGGATGGAGTAACTGATCCGCACAATCTGGGCGCCTGTTTACGTACTGCGGATGCTGCAGGCGTGCATGCACTGATTGTGCCGCGTGATAAATCTGTCAGCCTGACTGGTACAGCCCGGAAAGTCGCTTGCGGTGCAGCGGAAAGTGTTCCGTTTATTCAGGTCACTAATCTGGCGCGGACACTGCGTGAACTGAAAGAACGCGGTGTCTGGGTTGTCGGAACAGCGGGTGAAGCAACGCATGATGTTTTTGCGGCTAAACTGACTGGTTCATTGGCACTGGTGATGGGCGCCGAAGGTGATGGTATGCGCCGTCTGACCCGGGAACACTGTGACGAGCTGATCAGTATCCCGATGGCGGGCGCGGTTTCCAGTCTGAATGTTTCCGTTGCTACCGGTGTTTGCTTGTTTGAAGCGGTACGTCAGCGTCGTGATTAACAGATAAAAAAAGAGGCTGGTATTTACCAGCCTCGAACATATCACCCTTCAGAGGAGGAGAAAGGGCGGGTCTACAGAGTTTTGCTCAACATTACGATGTTTGTAATATATCATAATGATAATTATTATCAATTGGTTTTTCTCTTCTGTATCTCTCTGCTTCTGAAATGTGATTACGATCGCAGCAAATTGCACTCTGCTGGTGAGTTTACTGGCATTAAAAGTTTACATTGCCATTGATTTGTTCTCGTCCGGAGATAGTGGGCTGATGGTCATCTGCTGGTAGCATAGCGGCGGTTATGTTCTATGGATAAATGTGATGCCTGCACAACACAGTTGGCTGGAAGATACGTTGGCGATGCTGACGGCAACCGGCCTGATTTCATTAGGTATTGTCTTTTTTAATCAGCCTGGGCTCGTGGTCGGTGGTACTGCCGGGCTGGCATTACTGCTGAATAAGTTATTACCATTTAGCTTTGGACAGTTGTTCTTTATGCTGAATGTGCCCTTTTACTGGCTGGCCTGGAAACGTCTGGGTGGATGGTTTGTTGCTAAAACCCTGCTTTCTGTCACTGCCGTTTCCTTTTTCGGGGATCACCTGCATCAATGGATGCAAATCAATGAGGTGCGCCCGATCTATGCGGCGTTGATGGGCAGTGTGCTGGTTGGGATTGGTTTGCTGATCCTGTTCCGGCATCGTGCCAGTCTGGGCGGGTTTAATATTATCTGCCTGTGGTTGCAGGAACGTTATGGGGTGAGTGCGGGTAAAGTACAGATGGGGATGGATTGTACTATCGTGCTGTCTTCTGCGTTCATTACTTCGTGGTCAGTGCTGCTACTCTCTGTTTTTGCTGCTGTTATTGTAAATGTGGTACTGGCGACGAACCATAAACCCGGCCGGTATAACTCCGCTGTCGCGTGATCTCATCTTCTTTAATTCCACCTTTTTGCAGGCGCAGGTCGCCTGCTTTTTTCTGCTTAAATTCCAGTCATCATCAATCATGGGAAAAGTCGGGCACAAGGTTTATAATCCGCCCCCAGTTTTGATGTATTACTAGCCAGTCAGAGACAGAAAATGCCAGATTTTCTTCAGGAAGTGAGTAAAAGACGCACTTTCGCGATTATTTCACACCCCGATGCGGGTAAAACGACCATTACCGAAAAGGTCTTGTTATTCGGACATGCTATTCAGACCGCCGGTACAGTAAAAGGTCGTGGTGGCACAGGTCAGCATGCCAAATCTGACTGGATGGAGATGGAAAAGCAGCGTGGTATTTCTATTACTACCTCGGTGATGCAATTTCCTTACCGTGATTGTCTGGTAAACCTGCTGGATACACCGGGTCACGAAGATTTCTCGGAAGATACTTACCGTACCCTGACCGCAGTTGACTGCTGTCTGATGGTGATCGACGCCGCGAAAGGGGTTGAAGACCGGACGCGTAAACTGATGGAAGTCACCCGTCTGCGGGATACGCCGATCCTGACGTTCATGAACAAACTTGACCGTGATATCCGTGACCCAATGGATCTGCTGGATGAAGTTGAGCGTGAGCTGAAAATCAAGTGTGCACCGATCACCTGGCCGATTGGCTGCGGTAAATTGTTTAAAGGGGTTTATCATCTGGCGAAAGATGAAACCTATCTGTATCAATCTGGTAAAGGCCACACGATTCAGGAAGTCCGTATTGTTAAAGGGCTGAATAACCCGGATCTGGATGCGGCAGTTGGCGAAGACTTGGCAGAACAATTCCGTGGTGAACTGGAATTGGTACAAGGTGCTTCACATGAATTTGATATGGATCTGTTCCTGAAAGGCGAACTGTCTCCGGTATTCTTCGGAACGGCATTGGGTAACTTTGGTGTTGATCATATGCTGGATGGTCTGACGCAATGGGCGCCAACGCCAATGTCGCGGAAAACCGACACGCGTTTGGTCGAAGCGACGGAAGAAAAATTCTCCGGTTTCGTATTCAAGATCCAGGCGAACATGGACCCGAAACACCGTGACCGTATCGCTTTTATGCGTGTGGTTTCTGGCAAATATGAAAAAGGCATGAAAATGCGTCATGTTCGCCTCGGTAAAGATGTAAACATTTCCGATGCCGTCACCTTTATGGCCGGCGATCGTGAACAGGCCGAAGACGCTTATCCGGGCGATATCATTGGTTTGCATAACCATGGCACCATTCAGATCGGCGACACCTTTACTCAGGGTGAAGATCTGCATTTCAGTGGTATTCCAAACTTTGCACCGGAATTATTCCGCCGGATCCGTCTGAAAGATCCGCTCAAGCAGAAACAGTTGCTGAAAGGGCTGGTGCAGCTTTCCGAAGAAGGGGCGGTGCAGGTGTTCCGTCCAATCGACAACAACGATCTGATCGTTGGTGCGGTGGGTGTGCTGCAGTTCGACGTGGTCGTTTCACGCCTGAAATTGGAATATAACGTGGAAGCGATCTACGAGACCATCAACGTATCGACTGCCCGTTGGGTAACTTGTGATGATGCGAAGAAATTCGATGAATTTGAGCGTAAATGTTCACTGAACCTGGCGCTGGATGGTGGCGATAATCTCGCTTATATCGCACCGACCATGGTAAACCTCAATCTGACGATGGAACGTTATCCTGACGTGAAGTTCCATAAGACTCGTGAGCATTAATTCCCTTCGCTTAAATTTTTTTGCCTGATTTCGCAATTTTGCCCCCTGATTCCGGGGGGCATCTCCGAATACTGCTATCTTTATTGTTGTTCAAATGAATTCTGTCATTTGGTATTAGATTCAAATGAATAACAAACCTGAGCTGTTTTTATAAAAACTCAACTGATATTACCTCTCTTTACTTATTGTGTAAGGATGTATCATGAAGACAATGCTCGCACCATCCCTCGCTCTGCTAACTGTGTTTTGTGCCTCCTCTGTTTTTGCCGCACCTGCGTTGCGAACTGAAACGGGGCAGGAACTGGGACTCAGTGTCTCTTACTATCAATTTGAAGTATCTGACGTCGATCTTGATGATGATTACCGGCTCACCGGTACGGAACTGGATGGCGTTAAGATTGGTATCGATTACACCACCACCATGGCTTTGCAAAACGACTGGTTTTTTAAAATAAATGGCCGTCTGGCTTATGGTCAGGTCGATGCTTCGGCAGAAGCAAACGGTAATTCATTAAATCTGGATGATAATTCTGATTTATATTACGAAATCAGACCGTTACTCGGTAAAGACTTTTTTATCCCTCAGGCTATCCTGGCTCCTTATATTGGATTTGGTTACCGCCATTTACGGAACGAACTGAGTGGTAATGATGAAACGGGAGCGTTTGATTTCGATCGCACCAGTCAGTACTACTATTTACCGGTAGGTTTGATATACCGTGCTGCGCTGGATAGTCAGTCGCAGTTAGAAACAACACTGGAGTACGATTATCTGATCCGGGGGGAACAGGAGTCGGATATTTCTGCCGGGGGTAGTTCGGGCAGTTCGGAAAATACGCAGAACAATGGCTATGGCATCAAATTTTCCAGTTTATACCGCATTAACGATTTAGCGGTTGGCCCGTATATTGATTACTGGAATATTGATAAATCTGATCTCTCGGATGTTGGTTATTACGAACCGGGTAATGAGACCTTTGAAGTGGGTGTTAAAGCCTCCATGCGCTTCTAAAAAGCGATTAATTAGCATATAAAGGCCGTATCAACGGCCTTTTTTATTGTTGAGATTATGCTGACAGACACTCACATCCATCTTGATTTGCAGGAGTATGCTGATGACCTGCCGCAGGTAGTGGCGCGCAGTGAAGCAGCTGGTGTTGACCGCTGGATTGTACCGGCAATTGGATCGTCTTATTGGCCGGCATTACCCGCTTTGCATCAGCGATACCCCGGTCTCTATTATGCGTTCGGTTTGCATCCGTGGTTTTTGGTGCAGGAAAATGATTCTGCCATTGCAGAGTTAGAGCGCTTTTTACAGCAGCGACCAGCCGGACTGGTGGCAATCGGGGAATGTGGCCTGGATGGTGCGATTGATGTTCCCATGTCATTACAGACAGCTATGCTGGAAAAGCAATTAGCACTGGCCAGTCAGTACCAGTTACCGGTGATTCTGCATTGCCGCAAGGCGTATAACGAGTTATTGCGCATTGTGAAACAGTACTCTTTGCCCCGTGGTGGTGTCTGGCATGCGTTTTCCGGTTCACGGCAGCAAGCGGAGCAATTTATTGAAATGGGCTTTATGCTCGGCATCGGTGGCGTGATCACTTATGCGCGGGCGGAGAAAACCCGCAAGGCCGTAGCCAAACTGCCGGTAGAAAGCTTGTTGCTGGAAACGGATGGCCCGACCATGCCATTAGAGGGGCGTCAGGGTGAACGTAATGAGCCAGCTTATCTGCCGGAGGTTCTTCAGGAATTATCCCTGTTGCGAGGCGCTACACCGGAGGCGTTAATTCGGCAAACAGAGTTGAATGCTGAAAAAATGTTCCGTTTTTCTTGCCAAGAATACATACCATTAACGTTTTGACCGGACTCTTTCCGGTTCGATTGATCTGGAGATACGGATGCCTGATTTACAACAAGCGGCACAACGTGCACTGCAACTGATGGATCTAACTACCCTGAATGACAACGACACTGATGCCACCGTTATTGCGCTGTGCCGGCAGGCAAAAACAGCGGCAGGAATGACGGCGGCGGTGTGTGTTTATCCGCGCTTTGTACCCATTGCGCGTAAGACATTACGCGAAATCGGTGCGGCAGATGTCAGGGTGGCAACTGTGACCAATTTTCCGCATGGTAATGATAATATTGAGATTGCTGTTGCTGAAACTAAAGCTGCAGTGGCTTATGGTGCTGATGAGGTTGATGTTGTATTTCCTTATCGTGCCCTGATAGCGGGAAATCGTGAAATTGGTTCTGAACTGGTAAAAGCCTGTAAAGCAGCCTGTGGCGGGCATGTATTGCTGAAGGTGATCATCGAAAGTGGTGAGCTGGGAACCCCGGAGCTAATCCGATCTGCTTCTGAAATTGCCATTGCGGCAGGTGCTGATTTTATTAAAACATCCACCGGTAAAGTACCGGTCAATGCCACACTTGAAGCAGCTAAAATAATGTTACAGGTGATCAAGGAAAAAAATCCGGCAGTAGGTTTCAAGGCTGCTGGTGGCGTAAAGAATGCGGCGCAGGCTGCGGAATATCTGGCACTGGCTGCCGCTGTGCTGGGTGATGAATGGATTTCAGCAAGCACATTCCGCTTTGGCGCATCCAGTTTGCTGGCAGATCTGTTAACAACGCTGGGACATCAATCCCGGACCGCATCATCAGGGTATTAATTGGTTTAGTCATTAAGGGGGCACCATGTTCCTTCCGCAAGAAATTATCCGTAAAAAACGCGACGGATATGCACTAACCGACAGTGAAATTCAGTTTTTCGTTCAGGGCATCACACATAACACCGTTACTGAAGGACAGATCGCTGCGCTGGCGATGGCGGTTTTCTTTAAGGGCATGACGATGCCGGAACGGATCGCACTGACCTGTGCCATGCGTGATTCCGGTTCGGTGCTGGACTGGCATGAGCTGGAGTTGCCGGGGCCGGTGCTGGATAAGCATTCCACCGGCGGTGTGGGTGATGTGGTCTCGCTGATGCTAGGCCCGATGGTCGCTGCCTGTGGTGGATATGTGCCGATGATTTCCGGCCGCGGATTAGGGCATACCGGTGGTACGCTGGATAAGTTTGATGCTATTCCGGGATATCAGACCAGTCCGCTGAAAGCGATTTTTAAGAAAGTCGTGAAAGAGGTCGGGGTGGCAATCATTGGCCAGACTTCGGATCTGGCTCCGGCGGATAAACGCTTTTATGCCACCCGTGATGTCACCGCGACAGTCGAATCCATTCCATTGATCACCGCGTCTATTCTGTCGAAAAAACTGGCGGCGGGCCTGGAAGCCCTGGTGATGGATGTTAAAGCCGGCTCGGGCGCCTTTATGCCGACGTATGAACAATCGGAAGAACTGGCAAAAAGTATTGTCGCTGTAGCCAATGGTGCCGGTTGCCGTACTACGGCGTTACTGACTGATATGAATCAGGTGCTGGCGACCAGTGCCGGCAATGCCGTCGAGGTGCGGGAAGCGGTGCGCTATCTCACCGGAGCTTATCGTCACCCGCGGTTACATGAAGTGACCATGGCGTTGAGTGCGGAAATGTTGCTGTCCGGTGGCTTGGCAACTAATGAGCAGGAAGCAAGATCCAAGCTACAACTGGTGCTGGATAACGGTAAAGCTGCCGAAATATTTGGCCGCATGGTGGCCGCTCTGGGCGGTCCGGCTGATTTTGTTGAGAACGTTGATGATCATCTGGAAAAAGCTGCTGTTATCCGGCCGATTTACGCTGAATCAGTCGGTATTGTCGGCGGAATGGATACCCGGGCTCTCGGTATGGCGGTGGTTGCTTTAGGCGGTGGTCGCTTACGTGCCACTGATCCGATTGATTATGCGGTAGGGCTGACAGACGTCATTTCTCTGGGTGAAAAGGTGGATAAAGAACGTCCGCTGGCGTGGGTTCATGCCCGCACGGAAGCACAATATGAACAAACAGCAGCGGTGATCCGTAATGCTATTAAAGTCGGCGATGTGGTGGTGACTTTGCCACCGGCTGTTTATCGCCGCATTACCTTGGCTGATGTTTGAGGTTTAAATGAAACGCACCATTATTTTAATGCTGGATTCACTGGGTATCGGAGCGAGTGCCGATGCAGCCCGTTTTGGTGATGAAGGCGCAAATACGCTGGGCCATATTGCACAGGCCTGTGTTACCGGAAATGCTGATAACGGGCGTGAAGGGCCTCTGACCCTGCCAAACCTGACCAGGCTCGGGCTGGCGCATGCCTGTGCCGCATCCTGCGGTGAATTTCCGGCCGGACTGGATGCTTCAGTAACGCCGGTAGCCGCTTATGGTTATGCTCAGGAGCTTTCATCCGGTAAAGATACGCCTTCAGGGCACTGGGAAATGGCGGGGGCACCGGTGCTGTTTGACTGGGGCTACTTCACGGATAAGCAAAACAGCTTTCCGCCGGAACTGCTGGATGCCCTGGTGGCGCAGGGGAATTTGCCGGGCTATCTCGGCAACTGTCACGCATCCGGCACTGAGATCCTGGATCGTCTTGGTGAAGAACACATGCGTAGTGGTAAGCCGATTTTCTATACCTCGGCAGATTCCGTATTTCAGATCGCCTGTCATGAAGAGACGTACGGCTTAGATAAACTTTATGCACTGTGCAAACTGGCCCGCCAGCTACTGGAGCCTTATAACATCGGTCGCGTGATCGCCCGTCCGTTTGTAGGTAGTCAAGCCGGTGAGTTTAAACGTACCGGTAACCGTCATGATTATGCGGTTGAACCGCCAATGCCGACATTACTGGATCGCATGAAAGCGGCGGGTGGTGAGGTGATTTCGATTGGCAAGATCTCCGATATCTATGCCGGCTGTGGTATCACGCAACAACATAAAGCAACTGGTCTGGACGAGTTATGGGATATGACACTGGCGCAGGTAAAAACAGCGGCGGATCAGTCGATTATCTTCACAAACTTCGTCGATTTTGACTCCTCTTACGGCCATCGCCGTGATGTCGCGGGGTATGCGGCTGCGCTGGAATATTTTGATTCCCGTCTGCCGGAGTTATTTGCGTTACTGCTTCCGGGCGATCGCGTTGTTCTGACTGCCGATCATGGCTGTGATCCAATCTGGACAGGAACGGATCATACCCGTGAGCATGTACCGGTCATTTTCTATGGTGATACGGTGCCGCCGCAGGATCTGGGTAAGCGGGAAACGTTCGCCGATATCGGACAAACTATCGCGGCTTATCATGGCCTGCCGGTACTTGAATATGGCAGCAATTGTCTGCCTGAACCTCATTAACAGAAGGAATAATAATGGCAACTCCACACATTAATGCCAAAGATGGTGCCTTTGCTGAAACCGTACTGATGCCGGGTGATCCGTTGCGGGCGAAATACATCGCTGAAACTTATCTGGAAAATGCAGAACTGGTGACGGATGTACGTAACATGTTTGGTTACACCGGTTTCTATAAAGGGCAGCGTGTCTCTGTGATGGGGCATGGCATGGGTATTCCGTCCTGTTCTATCTATACCAAAGAGCTGATCACTGAATACGGCGTTAAAAACATCATCCGTATCGGTTCCTGCGGTGCTGTACGGGCCGATGTCAAAGTGCGTGATGTAATTATCGGAATGGGGGCGTGCACCGATTCCAAAGTGAATCGTATGCGTTTCAAAGATCATGACTTTGCCGCAATTGCTGATTTTGGTCTGTTGCGCAAAGCGGTGACTGCCGCTGAAACCTTGGGGATCCCGGTTAAAGTCGGTAACCTGTTCTCCGCTGATCTGTTTTATAGCCCGGATCCACAGATGTTCGATGTGATGGAAAAATTCGGCATTCTTGGTGTGGAAATGGAAGCGGCCGGTATTTATGGTGTAGCGGCTGAATATGGCGCTAACGCACTGGCGATCTGCACTGTTTCTGACCACATCAAGACCGGCGAACAAACCTCTGCTGACGAACGTCAGAATACATTTGATGAGATGATGAAAATAGCGCTGGATTCTGTGTTGCTGAAATAACGGATGATGAGATAACGCTTGCCTGAAGGAAAAGCGATCGGCTACGCTGTCGACCGCTTTTTCTGACAGGGAGTGTATCACCATGCCGATTTCCGCGTTGCCTGAGCAAATTGCTGACTGGCTCGTTCATTTTCCCGCTTCCGGGGTGCTTCAATTTACTGATCGTGGAATCGAGGCGGTCGATAAGCCTGAATGCGATGGCTATGTCGTGCTGATGGGCGCAACCCTGGCACCAGAGCATGTTGCCGCTACCTTAAAACAGATCCGGGATATGGGCATGGCGACCTGCTGCTTTGTACCGTTTGCCGTAGGCGAGGTCTGGACTGTGGTGCTGGGAACGTCCGCGCACTCTTCTGATCTGATGCAATGGCTGAAGGTTCAGGACTGGTCGATCGATGGCGCTCATGTCGCTGAACTGCCACGTCTGCAAGCTGGTGGACTGATCCTGATGGATATGGATTCCACTGCGATCCAAATCGAATGCATCGATGAGATCGCCCGTCTGGCTGGTGTCGGTGAGCAGGTCGCCGCAGCGACTGCCGCAGCCATGCACGGCAAACTGGATTTTGCGGAAAGTCTGCGTAACCGTGTCGCATTACTGAAAGATGCACCGGTTTCTATTCTCGATCAGGTTGCCGCTGATATTCCGTTGATGCCAGGGCTTACGGATCTGGTCAGTACCGCCAAGGCGGCTGGCTGGAAAGTGGCAATCGCCTCTGGCGGGTTTACTCACTTCGCCGGCGTACTGCAGCGTAATCTGGGTTTAGATCATATCGAATCCAACGTACTTGATATCGATGGGGATCATCTGACCGGTAAGGTTAATGGCCGTATCGTGGATGCCAAAGTGAAGGCGGAGACACTGAAAGTGCTGCAGGAGCGTTATCAGGTGCCGGATAAGCAAACCGTAGCCATTGGTGATGGTGCCAACGATTTGCCGATGCTGAAAGCTGCTGCTCTGGGTGTGGCAATTCATGCCAAGCCGGTAGTCCGTGAGCAGGCTCAGGTAGCCATTCGCCATATGAATCTGGAAGCAGTGATTTGTCTGCTGCAGGCCGGTGATTTAATCGCTAAAGCCTGATCGACCAGAATACCTGACCGGTGATATTCGCCGGTCAGTCAGATGTACACCTTTCCTGAATCAAACATCCCTCTCCGGTAAAGTCGCTACCTGTCTTAATTCCATGAACTCCCCACGGCTGAGCTGATTATTGTTATTATTACGCTCTGATATCAGCATGATATGGCTATTTCTTGAAGAGGATCTGTGATGGCAAAAAGTAAAGTCGCCTATGTCTGCAATGAATGTGGCGCCGAGTCTGCCCGCTGGCAAGGTCAGTGTGGCGAATGTAAGGCATGGAATACCATCACAGAAATCCGGCTGGGACCATCCGTAGCAACCAGCAAAGTAGCGCGGACTGGCTATGCCGGTGAACTCAGCAGCAAAGTGCAGACGCTGGCGGAAGTCTCATTAGCTGAAATTCCACGGATCAGTTCAGGCTATAAGGAATTGGATCGTGTGCTGGGCGGCGGGATTGTGCCCGGCTCTGCCATGCTGATTGGCGGCCACCCAGGGGCCGGGAAAAGTACGCTGTTACTGCAAACCATGTGCTTGCTGGCCGATCGGATGACTGTGCTCTATGTTACCGGTGAAGAATCATTGCAGCAGGTAGCAATGCGGGCGCACCGGCTGGGGCTGCCAAATGATAAGTTGCGAATGCTGGCGGAAACCAGCGTTGAACAGATTTGTCACCTGGCGTTGCAGGAAAAGCCTGCGGTCATGGTCATTGATTCGATCCAGGTGATGCATGTAGCTGATGTCAGTTCGGCTCCTGGCTCGGTTTCCCAGGTCAGGGAAAGTGCGGCACAGCTTACCCGGTTTGCCAAACAGCATCAGGTCGCGATCTTCATGGTCGGTCATGTGACGAAAGATGGCACGTTAGCCGGACCTAAGGTACTGGAGCACTGCGTCGATTGTTCGGTGCTACTGGAAGGCGATGCTGATTCCCGGTTCCGTACTCTGCGTTGTCAGAAAAACCGCTTTGGTGCTATCAACGAGCTGGGCGTATTTGCCATGACCTCGCAGGGCATGAAGGAGGTCAGTAATCCCTCGGCGATATTCCTCAACCGTGGCGAGGCAGAAAGTGCGGGCTCGGTGGTGATGGTTATCTGGGAGGGGACACGTCCTTTGCTGGTGGAGTTACAGGCATTGGTCGACTATTCACAACTGGCAAACCCGCGCCGGCTGGCTGTTGGTGCCGAGCATAATCGTCTCGCGATGTTACTGGCGGTGATGCACCGGCATGGTGGCATTCAGATGTCCGATCAGGATGTATTTATCAACGTGGTAGGTGGTGTGAAAGTCGAAGAAACCAGTGCTGATTTGGCATTGATTGCCGCGATGGTATCCAGTTTCCGCGATAACCCGATCCCGAAAGATCTGATTATTTTTGGTGAGGTTGGATTGTCCGGAGAAATCCGGCCGGTACCATCAGGTCAGGAGCGTTTGCAGGAAGCGGCGAAGCATGGTTTCCGGCAGGCCATCATCCCGAAAGCCAATATGCCTAAGCATGAGATCCCGGGCATGAAAATCATGCCGGTAACGAGTTTGCAGGAAGCGATAGAGTTACTCTGAAGCTGATACATGCATTCATGCTTATTCCGGTTTACAGGGCGTTTCACAAGGCGCCCTGTGACTCTCCGGATCTACCGTAAGGTCATTAAGATCAGACAGTGGTTATCGATTTTTGCGGCTGTTCTGGTTTATTGTCATCGCTTAGCACATTCAGAACCAATACCAGCTTATCTTCAAGTTTAAACCGTTCTTCTAAGGTTAAGCCCAGCTGACTGAGATCTGCTTCCAGCTCAGGCATTTCATCGTCGCCGATGTCACCATAACGCTCATTGAAATCCAGAATGGATTCTGTCGTATCCTGAATACGGTCAATCAGACGGTTTGTTAATGATAAGTGGTGCTCTTTCTCCTGCGCCTTTTCATATGCATTAATCAGAATTTCATAAATTTCAAAGTGTCCGGCAGAGATATAGTCTACCAGGCGATCACAAAAGTCAGACAATGCCTCTTTGCCGGGCAGCGTTTTACTGTATGGAGGCATCAACCCGGCTAGTTGCATATATTCGACTAACAAGGTGCGACGGACATCCAGCCATGCATCTATTGCCGGATGCTTCCCTGCGACTTGTTCGCGGATTTTATCGAGAGTAACCAGCATGTTGCCTCCTTGGTTAACTATTCAGATAGTTCATGTCCCTGCTGATCCCATTGTGCGGCCTTTGGTGAAAATGACACACAAATGAATATTACAACTGTTAACCATGTCTCTTTTCCGATTGCATCTCGTTTATGCTTTAAACAGTTCTCTGATTGTTAGCAGCATGTTAATCGGCGGAATGTTAGAATTATTCAATATCGACCAACCAGAACAGATAAATGACTAAGATAGAAAATGATCGTTACCTGCGGGCGTTGTTACGTCAGCCAGTTGATCGCACTCCCGTTTGGTTAATGCGTCAGGCCGGGCGTTATCTGCCTGAATACCGTCAGCTGCGTGCTGAGGCCGGTGATTTTATGACGTTGTGTCAGACCCCGGAACTCGCCTGTGAGGTGACACTGCAGCCATTGCGGCGCTTTGAGTTAGACGCAGCCATCTTGTTTTCTGATATTTTGACCATCCCGGATGCCATGGGGCTGGGACTGAGTTTTGGTGCGGGTGAAGGACCCAGGTTTGCCAGGACCATTCAGCATCAGCGGGATGTGGATGCATTACCGCTACCGGATCCGGAAGGCGAATTGCGCTATGTCATGGATGCGGTCCGGACAATCAAGAAAGCGCTGGCGCAGAAAGTACCTCTGATTGGCTTTTCCGGCAGCCCGTGGACACTGGCCACCTATATGGTGGAAGGTGGCAGCAGCAAGCAATTCAGCCGTATCAAACAAATGATGTACCGTGAGCCTGAACTGTTACATGGGTTACTGAGTAAACTCGTGGCCAGTGTTACTCAGTATCTGAATGGTCAGATTGCTGCCGGTGCTGATGCAGTAATGATCTTCGATACCTGGGGTGGGGTGTTATCGCATCAGGATTATCAGGAATTCTCACTGCAGTATATGACAGAGATCGTGCAGGGTATTCATCGTCAGTATGATGGCCGCACAATACCTGTGACGTTATTTACCAAAGGCGGTGGTCAGTGGCTGGAAGCCATAGCGGCATCCGGCTGTGATGCCATTGGTATTGACTGGACTACGGATATTTCAGCGGCCAGAGCGCGCATCGGACACCAAGTGACATTGCAGGGTAATATGGATCCGGCTGTTTTACAGGGCGATGATGCAGTTGTGACAGCCAGAGTACAGGAAATATTACAGCAGTATGGCAACGGTTCCGGTCATGTATTTAATCTCGGACATGGTATTACGCCGGATATTGAGCCTGCGCGGGTAAAAACGTTTGTTGATGCGGTACATCGGTTTTCTGTTGCTTATCATCAGCCTTGAAATAACAAGACCGGCACTCAGGCCGGTCTTGTTTAATCATCTTCAATCATCAGCTATGTTGATTAGCTGTCATTCAGCATGCGCTTATATTCATTGATTTTGGCAACCAGTGATTTACGTGCTTTTTGCTGCATTGGTTCGTTCATCGGCAAATCAACGCGCATTGCATTCACGGCACGATTGTTCACATGGAATTCATAATGCAGATGCGGACCGGTTGAACGACCGGTGTTACCGGACAATCCAATGACCTGCCCCATTTTCACTTTCTGACCCGGTTTCACCATTGATTTACTCAGGTGCATGTAAACCGAACTGTAGCGGCCACTGTGACGTAAAACAATATAGATACCCATGTCTTTATGGCGGGTTGCCTTCACGACCATAGCATCACCGGTTGCCTGCACTGGCGTACCAACACGGACTGAGAAATCAGTACCGTTATGGGCCATCACGCGACCTGTTACAGGGTTGCGGCGATGCGGGTTAAAACCAGAGCTTATTTTGGTTGATGACGGGATAGGGAAACGCATGAACTTGCCACTTTTGGTCATGCTCAGGCTACTGCCATCATCATCATAAAACTGGTTGTCTTTTGAACTACGGAAAGCGGAATAGGTCTTCCCTTTCGTTGTGATCATCACTGCCAGTACACGTGCATCACTGCCTGCTTTGCCTGCTATCGCGTTACGATCAAACAATACCTTGAAGGTATCGTCTTTTTTCAGATCACGACGGAAATCGATTTGCCCCTGGAACAGACGAGAGACCTGGTGAATATGTCCGGCACTCAGCCCTGCACTGCGGGCACTGGCGGCAAAAGAACCTGCAACTTTGCCACGCAGCACTCGGGTTGGTCGAATTGCTGTCCGGGCGGCCGCTTCTTTTTTCGCTGCTGCCTGAGCGTTTGCTTTTTCGGCAGCTTGCTTATCTGCTTTTTCTTCTGCTGCAATTCGTGCAGCTTCTTTTTTACTGATTTTGCTATCTGTTGCAGCTACAGCAGGCGAATCTGTTTTGCTGCTTTCATCTGAAATGTCAGTGGCACTGACACTTTCCTGCTTATTATCTTCCTCTGCCGCATCATTCTGCTCAATGCGGGATTGGTATTTATCGTCTTTACGTTCAAAAACAATGTGTTTTTCCAGATCCAGCGGGATATCCAGTTTCTGAACAACGTTTGCATCATCCAGATAGAAAGTGATTTTTTGTCCGGGTTTCAGACGCACCAGTGAGTTCTGGATATCAACCTCAACCAGCTTTTGCAGTGTCACTGCAGAAAGGTTAAGCGTGTTAAAGATATAAGATAAATTATCGTCATCTTTAACGATGTAATTCATCAGTTGCAGTTCACCGGTTGATGCTGTCATGTCATTCGGGATGCCGTCATCGTCATCCAGCAATTCATCATGCGATACGCTAACGAATTCGGTATCAGCTGCCTGTTTGCTCAGTTCGGCATCGATAGTCAGCTCGTCACTTGAAACCGGAATTGGCTTGTCAGAAAAGAGTTCACCCGGAGGTGGTAACAGAGTGATGCTGGCTACAGAAAAGCATGCCAGCATAATGATGGCGTACAGGTGTTGTCGGGGAATGGGTAATTCACGATTCACCAAACCTGTAAACGGTGTCAAAATCCGTTTCATTGTTTTGTCTTCGCTCTGTCAAAAATGGATGAGTTATACCATCACTGAATGCAGGGTGATAATTTCATCGACCCTAGATGGCACAAAGTTAGATTTGTATCACGGACGGCGGTGTATTGACAATAAAATGAGCTATGAAATGCCGAGATGAAGCGTATTTGATTGTTTTTTGTTCAGTATTGTTTTCTTTCTGCCTGTAATCTGTATGTCAGTTAGTTTTTCATTAGAGGCAGACTAGCTTACAATTGAGTTCTCACTCAAAGGAGAAAACCGTGTTTGGTGACAAATTCTATAAGAAATTGCGTAAGCTGATGCCGTGGCAACAGACTGTATTTGCGCTGGCGTTAAGTGAAAGAATGTATCCCAATTACTGCCTGTACGCTGAAAGTACCGGACGTGGTGATACCAAGCTCATCCGCCATGCACTGGATACAATGTGGCAATATCTGACAGAAAAAAGTATGCAAGTGGATTTGTCAGCTATTCTGGAACAGATAGAAGCCACAATGCCTGAACCGCAAAATGAAGAGTGCTACGGTGCCTGGCCGGCATTAGATGCCTGTGTGGCTCTGGCTACGGCATATAACTCTGTCGTATTCCGTTTGGGTGACGAAGCTTATGATGTCAGCCAGACATCTCTGGGCAGTGTGGTCGGTTTTATTGAAATGCAGCAGGAAAAAGAACTCTCTGCTGATGAATTATATGCCGAACCGCTGATAGAAGATGAGATGGCATTTCAGGTTGAATTGCTGGAACTGGTATCTCAGCCCCGTGATGCGGTTGCTATTCTGAACATCAAAACACTGGCAACGCAGGACGGTATTTCCAATCTGGGCATTTCTCTGGAATAGGATGCTTCACAGGATGATGCTCTGCCTGATGGTATAAACCTTAATCGACTAACCGTTTGTTTTGTGACATCAATGTAGTTCCTAACGAAAATGTGCTGTTTTTCCGGAGAACATGGCAGAAAGTTTTTGCCAGTCAGCGGAATTTTGACTAGATTGAGTCAGCTTTTTTGATCGGCTTAAATAATAAGGATTGCGTATGAACAAAACTGAGCTTGTTGATGCGATTGCGGCCAAGGCTGACATGAGCAAAGCCCAGGCTAAAGTGGCACTGGAACAGATTTTGGAAACTATCACACAAAGCCTGAAAGAAGGTGATCCGGTTCAGCTGGTTGGTTTCGGTACTTTCAAGGTGAATCATCGTGCAAGCCGTACTGGTCGTAACCCTCAGACCGGTCAGGAAATCACTATTGCTGCTTCTAACGTGCCAACTTTCGTTGCAGGCAAAGCATTAAAAGATGCTGTAAACGGTTAATTCAGTTTTTCTGTTTACAAAAAACCCGGCTTTGATTGGCCGGGTTTTTTTATGCCATAAAATTACAGACTAGCTTCTGTTTCACCACTATCCAGCGTCGCATCTTTGGCACTGAAATAGGCAAATGTTTCTGCGGCAATGACATGGCGTAAGCCAATCAGGCCGATCAGATTCGGAATCGCCATCAGACCGTTGACGATGTCAGCGATGATCCAGATCAGATCCAGATGCAGGAAAGCACCGGCTGCAACCAGTAGGACGAATATCCAGCGATAGCCTTTAATCGCTTTAACGCCCAGCAGGTATTCGGTACAACGCTCACCGTAGTAGTTCCAGCCAATGATAGTAGTAAAGGCGAAGAACAGCAGACCGATGTTGACCATATAGAAGCCTAACTGACTACCAATACCTTGTGTAAAGGCCATATTGGTCATCGCTGTGCCGGCCGCATCGGATTGCCATGCGCCGGTCAGAACCAGAGTAATGCCGGTCATGGTGCAGATGAGGATGGTATCAAAGAAGGTACCGGTCATGCAGACCAGACCTTGCTCTACACAGGAATCAGTTTTAGCTGCTGCGGCTGCAATAGGGGCGGAACCTAAACCTGATTCATTGGAGAACACACCACGGGCTACACCAGCCTGCAATGCCAGCATCATGGTAGCACCAGCAAAACCACCGGTCGCTGCAGTAGTGGTAAAGGCGGCATTCAGGATCTGGCTAATCACCGCTGGCAATTGGTCAGCATGCAAATACATCACTCCCAGACAGGAAACGATATACAGTACTGCCATGAATGGCACAACTTTGGTTGAAATACGGGAGATAGACTGGATACCACCGACTGTGATCAAGGCGACCAGTACTGCCAGTATTAACCCGGTTGTCCATTTAGGCACTGCAAAGGCCAACTGCGCGGCATCGGCAATCGCGTTTACCTGCGGGAACGTGCCGATACCAAACAGTGCAACACCGATACCAAACAACGCAAAAGCACTGGCCAGAAATTTGCTGCCCAAGCCTTTTTCCAGGTAGTACATCGGGCCGCCACTCATCTGGCCATTAGCATCTTTCTGACGGTAACGGACGGCCAGCAAGCCTTCGGCGTATTTGGTCGCCATACCTAAAAAGGCCGCTATCCACATCCAGAAAATGGCACCCGGACCACCCAGTTTTACCGCAGTGGCGACACCGACAATATTACCGGTACCAATGGTGGCAGAGAGAGCAGTACACAATGCGGCAAAGCTGGATACGTCACCTTCTTTGTCATCATGTTTTTTAGGGAAGAATACCAGTTTCAGTGCCAGTGGCAGGCGGATGACCTGTAACAGACCTAAACGGACAGTGAGATAGAGCCCGGTACCCATCAGCAAGGCTAACAGAGGCGGACCCCAGATAAAGTCATCAACGGCGGTAAGAAATGAATGAAGCATAGTTTTAAATATCCTCCTGAAACGAAGCTGTTCATTCGTGAAAGGAGGAGACAAGAACGCCTACCCGGTGAGGATCACCAGATATGCCATTCCATCCCCTCTGTCCTTTTGCCTGAGAGTTTCAACCTTTGACAGGTTTTGCTCCTTCGGCGCCCGATTTAACGGATCTCTCCAGAGTATCGTCCAGTAGCAGTCCTCGCCTTGCGGCACCTGAAAGATTCACTTCTTCGGTGGATGTAGAACCATCCTCTCCTGCTACCTTCATCCGAACATTGGAAGGTAGGGGCGGATCCTAAATAAAATCGCGGGATTTGTCTGCAGATCAGCGGAAAAAATTACAAAAGGTTATTCTGCTGAACATTAAGCTTTGGTTGCGCAGGTAATTGGTATCAGATAGTTCTGATATGTGAGGGGAACATTCTCATACGCAGCTTTAGATCGTTATGCATTAATTTCATTAATTCATCTTTCATGAAAGTTAGCGCTAAAAACGCTGAATGTAACCGGTTTATCCGGTAAAATACGTACAACTTTACTACTCCGGTGATGACGATGTATAAGCTGATTGCTCTCGATATGGACGGTACGCTGTTGCGTGGCGATGGTACGATTTCTGAACGCACCAAGAGTGCAATTCAACAGGCCCGGCAGAAAGGGGTGAAGGTAGTATTGGCTTCCGGTCGTCCGATCGAAGGGCTGGAACGCTACCTGACTGAATTGGGTCTGACCACAGATGATGATTACGCACTGAGCTATAACGGCGCGCTGATCAAGAATGTGGGTACCCGGGAAAATATTTGCAGCCAGCTGATTAGCGGCAAAGATCTGCATGATGTGTATGCAGTGAGTCAGCAGATTGGTGTTAATACTCATGCGTTTTCTACTGAACTGGGTCTGATTTCACCCAAATTAAGCCATTACACGGTACATGAGCGTGATATCAATGGCATTCCGCTGACACTGATCGATTTTAATGAGTTAGCGGAAGATCATCAGATTATAAAAGTCATGCTGGTCGATGAACCGGAAATTCTGTCGCCTGGTGTTGAGCAGCTCCCGGTGGATTATTACGACCGTTTTACTATGGTGCGCAGTGCGCCGTTTTTCCTGGAAATTCTGAATAAAAACAGTAATAAGGGAAATGGTGTCGCTATGCTGGCTGATTATCTTGGCATTAAAGCGGAAGAGGTGATCTGCGTGGGTGATGCCGGTAATGACGCCCATATGCTGGAATATGCCGGCTTGTCTGTGGCGATGGGCAATGCCTTTGATGACATCAAAGCCATCGCGGATTACGTCACTCACACCAACGAAGACGATGGTGTGGCGCATGTGATTGAGAAGTTTATTCTCGCCTGATGCAATCAGCTGCCTGTTTTCAGGCCGGAAAACGGGCAGCTATAGTTCTGAAGAGACCTTTGATCTCAATGAAAGCATCAATGATATCCGGGTCAAACTGAGTGCCTCGTCCGGCTGTGATAATTGCTACGGCTTCTTCATGTGATAATGCGGGCTTATAAACCCGTTTACTGATCAGTGCATCATAAACATCGGCAATCGCCATCAGACGGGCAGAGAGTGGAATATCATCTCCGGCAAGTCCCTGCGGGTAACCGGCACCATCCCAGCGTTCATGATGTGAGTAAGCAATCTCTTTGGCAAATCGCAGAAAATCCACGCGCATGCCACATTGATTTTCTGCCTGCACAATGGCATCCCGTCCCAGCGTTGTATGCTGTTTCATTACGTCAAATTCTTCTGCGGTCAGAGATCCCGGTTTCAGTAAAATCCGGTCAGGGATACCTACTTTACCAATGTCGTGTAATGGCGCAGATTTGTAGAGCAGGTCGATATTTCTTTCAGTCAGCTCGGCCGTAAAACGGGAATGCAGCTGTAGCCGCTCAGCCAGTGCCTTCACATAAGTTTGTGTCCGGCGAATATGACTGCCGGTTTCGTTATCACGGGTTTCAGCCAGCGATGCCATAGCCATTATGGTGACATCCTGCATCGCATGCAGTTTTTCTGATTGCAGGATCACTTCAGCGGTACGGCGATCAACTTCCTGTTTCAGATAGTCATTTTTACTGCGCAAAAAATCAGCGGCATCTTTTAAGGTAAGGTGTGTTTTTACTCTGGCTTTAACGATAGGCGGGCTGATCGGTTTGATAAGATAATCCACCGCGCCTAATGCGAGCCCTTTTTCTTCATCTATGCTGTCTGATTTTGCGGTAACAAAGATAACCGGAATGTGCCGGGTTACCGGTGATTCTTTGAGACGGCGGCACACTTCAAAACCATCCATGTCCGGCATCATGACATCCAGCAGGATCAGATCTGGCGGGGTATCAGAAAAAGCGATGCGCAGTCCGCGTTCACCGCTGTTAGCGCCTTTGACTTTATAGGTGTCATGCAATAGCTCATTCATCAGCATCAGGTTGTCGGCAATATCATCAATCACCAGCAATGTGCATTTCCCGTTATCATTTTGCTGCATCTGATATTCCTTGCTGTTGATGTCCGATGGGATTTGTCTGAAGCAGTTCAGCCAGTATAGATAAGGCGCTATCAAATTCAAAAGTTGCGATGGCATTGGCCAGCGGGGCCATTTTTCCGGGGAAGATTGTTTCCAGGTATTCCTGCTGATTACGGAATAAAATCGCTGCTTCCAGATCATTGTCAGCCAGTAAAGATCGGAGTTGTTGCAAGATAGCGTCCAGAGCCGGCTGATCAACAGGCGGACTATTTTCAGTCTGCAGAGGCTGTTTAGCTGTGATGTCCGGCATTTTGAGCGTATCAGCCGGCGACGATTTACCGGATAATTCTACTCTGCCAGTGTTCACCGGGGGAGTCACGGCGCGTTGCAGCATAACGGTAAACCAGAAGGTGCTGCCCTCACCATATGTGCTGTCTACACCAACGTTGCCGTCCATCAGTTCAGCTAAACGCTGTGAGATTGCCAGCCCTAATCCTGTACCGCCATATTTCCGGGTTGTTGAGGTATCAGCCTGCTGGAAGCTCTGGAACAGGCGTTCTTTCTGCTTTGCAGTTAAACCGATCCCGGTGTCTTCTACGGAGAAACGTAATTGCAGGATATTGGCACGGATGAACGGCATAGAGACATGAATCGTAATGCTGCCCGTGTTGGTAAATTTGATGGCATTGCTGGCATAGTTCAGCAGTATCTGTTTCAGACGCAGCGGATCACCAATCAGTTGCTGCGGGATATGCTCATCAATTTTGATCTGCAGATTCAGGTTCTTGGTTTTGGCTTTTTCACTGATCAGATCGGTTACTTCCTGTATTAAGCGGCTGAGTGTGAACGGGGTCTGTTCAATATGCAGTTTACCGGCTTCAATCTTGGAGAAATCGAGGATCTGATTAATGATGGCCATCAGGTGTTCTCCGGCACCTTTGATTTTTTGCAGATAATCCTGTTGCTGAGGGGTCAGCGCTGTTTTTAGGGCGAGATGCGACATGCCTATGATGGCATTCATCGGCGTCCGTATTTCATGACTCATATTGGCCAGAAATTGGCTTTTAGCCTGTGTTGCCGCTTCTGCTTCTTCGGCGCGTTGCTGCAATTGCGTATTCAATTCGCTGATCTGTGCCGAGCGTTCTGCAACCAGCTCTTCAAGATGATCGCGGTGCCGTTCCAGTTCGCTCTGAATATGTTTGAATTCGGTGATATCTTCTTTGATAGTCAGGTAATGGGTTATCTGACCATCTGGCTGCCGGATCGGCGCAACACAGGCCAGTTCGTTATAGACCGAACCATCTTTACGCCGGTTAATAAACTCACCTTTCCAGATTTGTCCGGATGAGATGGTCTGCCACATGGCATCGTAGGTAGTCTGTGGCGTCAGTTCAGATCTCAGTATCCGCACATTACGGCCCATTACTTCTTCGCGGCTCCGGCCTGTGATCCGGCTAAAAGCTTCGTTAGCATATTCAATATTATCGTTCAGATCGGTGATCACGATACTACCGGGGCTTTGTTCCACCGCCATTGATAATTTGCGCAGTTGTTCTTCAGTTCGTTTCCGGTTACTGATATCACTCCAGATAGACGCCAGATACCTTTTATCATGTATTGTGATCGGCCGGGAGCTGACCCTTACGTCTATGATTCCACCATTTTTCTTCCGATGACGGGTTTCATAATTGTTTTCATCAGCATCAGATAATTGTTGCAGTCGCTTCTTAAAACCTTCCGTTTTACCATCGATATTGATATCGGCGAGCTGCAACCGGGAAAATTCTTCCCGGCTGTAGCCGAGCAGTTCATGTGCAGCGGTATTAAATTCGAGGAATTTTCCTGTTTCTACATCAACTAAACCAATTGCATCTGCAGCCTGTTCGACAATGGTGCTGTAGATTTCCTGCCGTTCATGTAATGCATGCTGCATTCTCCTGCTTTGGGTAATATCACGGCCAATACCGACAATGCCGATCAGATTCCCCTGAGCGTCCCACATCGGGGTTTTACTGGTTTCCAGTAATATCCGCTGACCATCGGCAAAGCGCACCCACTCTTCATTAATGCGCGTTCTTCCGCTGTGAATAACCAGAAGATCATTTTCCCGGAAAGCAGCAGCTTGTTCTGACGGAACAAAGTCATAATCGGTTTTGCCAACAATATCGGCTTCGCAGGCACCTAATAAACGCTCAAAGGCCGGATTACAGGAAAGAAAGACCCCGTTTAGATCTTTGGTCCAAACCAGATCGGGAATGGCATTTTGCAGATTGCGTAAAAAAGTCCGTTCTTTTTCAACTTGTGTATGTGTTTCCGCCAGTTCAGCACGGGCTTCATCGCGGGCAGAAAGCAGTGATTGCTGGTAGCGCTCGCTCTGGCGGCATAATTCGATCGTTTGCTGCAGATGTACCAGTACGGGCTGAAATATCTGTGCCAGAGGCAGATCGCTTTCCGGTTTTTCCGGTGTCAGCAATAAGATCATCCCGGAGTTATTGAGCGGCAATCGCAGTGCATACCGGTAATTGCGGTTTGTAGCAGGTAACAGATCGATAAATGCTTCCTGAGGCAGGATCCCGATCTTGTGGTCATTGAGCAATGTTGCCGGAACAGTGACGATCTGATTGTTCTGCCGCTGTAATGCGCGATCACCGATTGATGCAACCAGCTTTGCTTTGGTGGTATCGGCACCCGTTTGCAAATCCAGTAATACCAATCCTGCGGGATAGTCTGTATGGAACATAAGCCGTTGCAATACGCTGATTAACAACGGCTGTAATATATTCTCACTACCGATAGTGAGTATCAGATCATTGATGATAGAAAGAATATGTTCACGATTCATCACGTCAGTATTTCCAGCTGCCACAGAGTAAGGCGGCGCTATGAAACATGGGACATCCCCAGACCCGCCGGCTACCGATTTCACCCAATGATAAGGCACCTGCCAACCGGGTTGCCCCCGTGGATTTCTTCAGACTGGCCAGTTCTTTAAGTGTATCGCCTTCCAGATGTATACGACGGGCTGCGCAATAAAACGTCAGTAAGGGCCAACCGGTTGTGGAAGAAATATCGGTTTGTAAGCGGTGGCTGAGCTGTTTCACGCACTGACTTTCTTGCAGTGACGGGGCACGAAGCAGAACCAGTGACGCATTAGCCGGGACATCGCCGACACAGATGATTGTTCCGTCGTCGTCAACCGCAATCGGAATCCGCACCATGACTTCATTGTTAGCCTGCAGGATGCCAAACGGGAAATAGCAGGCGTATTGATAAAAATTATCGGGAGTCAGTTCTGCGCCGCATTCATCATGTATCAGTTGTTTGTAGACGTCGAAGGCGGGCTGCCAGTCAATACTGGTGATACGGTTACCTTCGGCTGAGGTGGCACTGATCACTTTTTCCGGTGCCGGATAACCATGTTCCAGCAGCATACTGGCCCAGGCCGGAAGTAACAGGCACAGGGCACCATTCTGGATTATTTTCGTTGCATCAAAAAGACAGGGGATGGGCTGGAAGGTCTCGCTGCCGGCATTGATACCGGCATAATGTACGCTATCAGCAAGACGGAGATACAGACCGTCAACGATGCGGCCAACATCGGGCATCATGCCATCGAAGATCATGAATAATGTGGGCTTGCCGCTATGGTCAGCAAGATCGATAAACGGATCCAGCTGCTCCGCCATATTTTGGACGGAATCAGACAGAGCCGATACATTTTCAAACAGGAAAACAGGCGGTTGCCGGTTCAGCCGTAGTAACCAGATGCCGGTGCTACTCCAGCTTTCATCGGCAATCAGAGCAGGGAAAACCGCACCAGCTAACGGAATGTTGTGCTGGCGACAGAGAGCCTGCAGCAAGGGAATAAGGTTACGTTCGGCTTCCGGTACGAGTGCAACAACACCCATCTCCGGCCACTGATTATGCCAGCTGTACAGCAGGTCATTAATTATGGTTTCTTCAAATGGAACATGTTCCATTGCATTGGTCATCATCTGAATCTTTCTGTTGATTAACGGAAAAAATACAAATGAAGTATGGCATAGATATTAAAGAGTTAATGCGAAAATAGTCATGAGGATATGATGAAACAGAAATGAAACACCGCCTTTAAAAGAAAAGGCGGTGAAGGGGGTTCAGACAAAACGCATGGAGAGATCCATGGCGTGGGTGTGCTTGGTCAGCGCCCCAACAGAAATGTAATCCACACCGGTTGCGGCGTAAGTGGCGATGGTCTGCAGGGTAACGTTACCGGACACTTCCAGCTTGGCTTTACCGGCGTTGATAGCAACGGCTTCACACATCATTGGCACTTCAAAGTTATCCAGCATGATGATATCGGCACTGGCGTCCAGCGCCTGTTGCAGCTCATTCAGATTTTCGACTTCGACTTCGACTTTTTTACCCGGATTCAGCTGGCGCGCGGTTTCAATGGCCTGAGCAATACCGCCACATGCCATGATGTGGTTTTCTTTGATCAGGTAGGCATCGAACAGACCCATACGATGGTTAGTGCCACCGCCACAGGTCACGGCATATTTCAGCGCAGTACGCAGGCCCGGAATGGTTTTGCGGGTATCCAGCAATTTGCACTGTGTGCCGGCCAGTTGTTCTACATAAAGCGCGACGTTGCTGGAAACGCCGGATAAGGTCTGGATAAAGTTCAGAACGGAACGTTCACCAGTCAGCAGAATGCGCGCCGGGCCATACAGGCGAACCAGTTCCTGATTAGGCACAACATGATCGCCGTCCTTAACTTTCCACTCGATGCGGACGTTACCGCCGAGTTGAGCAAAGACTTCTTCCGCCCAGGCTTTACCACAGAACACGCCCTTTTCGCGGGTGATTACATAGGCTTCAGCTTGCTTGTCAGCTGGAATAAGTTGTGCGGTAATATCGGCATGCGCATCGAGTACGCCACCCAAATCTTCTTCTAATGCGGCACGCACTGTGCGCTGAATATCATTTTGCAACATGACGAGTCCTGTTGAATTAGCCGGTTTTTCCGGTCGAAACAAAAAGATGTTGGAGGTAAGCATACCATGTAGCATGCTTTGGCGCTAAAAACAGAGAGGTAAACAGGTATGTTGTATAGAGAGTGGTTGATTAATGAACAAGGCTGGCTTATTGACGCCCGGCATTGTCCGTCACCGTTTTTTAATCAGCGCCCGCAAGGGGAGCCTGTTTCATTGCTGGTGGTACATGGCATCAGTTTGCCGCCGGGACAATTCGGTGGGCCGCATATTGATGAATTATTTACCGGAAAACTGGATCCGCAGGCGCACCCGTATTTTGCCGAAATCGCGCATCTGGAAGTCTCGGCGCATTGCCTGATCCGCCGTGATGGTGAGGTTGTGCAGTATGTCAGTTTTCGGGATCGGGCCTGGCATGCCGGGCGTTCGCAGTTTGATGGCTGTGAAAATTGTAATGATTTTGCGATAGGTATTGAGCTGGAAGGTACGGATGATGGTGGCTATAGCGAAGCGCAATATCAGCAACTGGCGGCGGTGACGAAAGTGATCCGGCAGACTTATCCGGCGGTTACTGCTGAACGGATCACCGGACATGCCGATATCGCGCCGGGAAGAAAAACCGACCCCGGTGCGTCATTCAGCTGGGATCGGTTTCGTCAGTTATTACAGGATTAATCAGGTCACCGGTGTTAGCCGGATCAGGTTACAGGCGCCGGGTTAAACACAGACAGTGCGTTGAACAGACCCCATTGATCAGACCATGGTTTTTTCTTGCCGCTGGCCACATCAAGCATGAAGTGGAACAGTTCCCAACCGGTATCTTCGATTGTTGCCTCGCCGGATGCGATACGACCGGCATTAATATCAATCAGATCGTGCCAGCGTTCTGCCAGTGCAGTACGGGTCGACATCTTGATTACCGGTACGGCTGCCAGACCATAAGGCGTGCCGCGACCAGTGGTAAATACCTGCAAGGTGATGCCGGAAGCCATCTGCTGCGTGCCGCAGACGAAATCACTCGCCGGAGTCGCAGCAAAGATCAGTCCTTTTTTCGTCGGACGCTGGCCGGGCGACAACACTTCAACAATGGCGCTGCTGCCGGATTTGGCAATCGAGCCGAGCGCTTTTTCCACCACATTGGCTAAGCCACCCTTTTTGTTGCCGGGGGAGGGATTGGCACTGCGGTCGGTTTTACCGATATCCAGATAATTGTCATACCAGGCCATTTCGCGCAGTAAGGCTTTGCCCACTTCTTCATTGGCGGCTCGGGGAGTCAGTAAGTGAATGGCATCACGGACTTCGGTTACTTCAGAGAACATCACGGTAGCGCCGCAACGAACCAGCAGATCGGAAGCATAACCTACCGCCGGATTTGCAGTAACGCCGGAGAAGGCATCACTGCCGCCACATTGCATACCCACGACCAGATCGGATACCGGACAGGTTTCGCGCTGACGCTGGTTCAGTTTCTGTAATAACTTATCAGCCTGCTGCAGAATATCGTCAACCATGGCTTTAAAGCCGACATGCACTTCATCCTGCAGCATGATGATCTGACTTTTATCGACGTTGATCTGTTTCAGTTCATCACTGCCGGCGAGCAGACGGTCCGGTTGTAATTTTTCGCAACCTAAACCGACAACCAGCACTTCACCACCAAAGTTAGGGTTCTGTGTCAGGTTATGCAGGGTACGGATTGGCACGACAGCGGTGGGAGCATTGATAGCCACACCACAGCCATACAAATGATTCAGTGCCACCACGCCATCAACATTCGGGTATTTCGGCAGCAGATCGCGTTCGATCAACCGGGTGACGAAGTCCACAACACCTGCAACGCACTGTACGCTGGTGGTGATTGCCAGCAGATTTTTTGTCCCCACACTGCCATCGGCATTGCGATAGCCCTGAAAGGTATAGCCTTCCAGTGGTGGTAATGCTTCCGGTACTTTTGTTGCCAGTGGCAGGGTCTCCAGGGCTGGTGCTTTTGGCAAATCAACCTGATGCTCACTGATCCAGCCACCTTGTCTGATGTCCTGATTGGCATAACCGATCACTTCACCATAACGGATGATCGCTTCACCCTGTGCAATTGCCTGTAATGCAGCCTTGTGTCCCTGCGGAACATGTTCAACTAATGTCAGGCCGCATGAGAAACGGGTTCCTTCCGGCAATCCATTATTGTTAACAATAATCGCTACGTTATCGTCGGCATGCACCTTTATATACAGAGGCTGCTCTCTGGTTTTATCACTGACAGACATAGATGATGACCTTGTTATTAAATTGTTAATTGAAATGCGAGTGAAATTGAGATTATCACTCTTGTCGTAATGATTTCATCGTTAACAAAGACAATATATCCGGGTGGTTCAGGTTTTAATTTTAGTCATATGACCCACGTGGTGTGACTTTAATCACAAAACAATATTGGTTTATTTTTTTAAGGGTCTGTCAATGTTTATCAGGCGGAATTGTGACTCGGATTTTTAATTTAAATTCATACTAAAAATATAAAAAATACCTTTTTACGGTCCTTGCTGAAAATCCTGCTTTTTGTGATCCGCTCGCTAAATATTTGTGCCGATGCCAAGTATATTGCGCATCCTGTGCATCATCCTTGTGGTTTTGCACGATGAACCCGCCATCCTACCTCTTTATACTTTGCTTCGAGTTGGACGTTTTGGTTTTGTTTGCTGCCGTGACGAAGTGAGTCTCCCGGCAATTAGAAACCAAGTGGTAGTGTTCAATAACTTTGTATGCAGAGCTACTTATCAAGTCACTCAACATATTTTTTATAGCCTGAAGCTATAAACCGGGAGAATGCAATGGAATCAGTGAATACAATGACGCTGGAGGCGGGGAAACGCACCAACGTTCGCTATTGGATAGTTGTAATGTTGTTTATTGTAACAGCATTTAACTATGGGGACCGGGCAACCTTATCAATTGCCGGCGCATCCATGACTAAAGATCTGGGACTCGATTCAATTGGCATGGGATATGTGTTTTCTGCATTTTCCTGGGCCTATGTAATCGGACAAATTCCAGGTGGCTGGTTGTTAGATAAGTTTGGTTCAAAACGAGTTTATTTTTTCAGTATTTTGACCTGGTCTATATTCACCTTATTACAAGGCTTCGTTGGTTCATTGGGTAGTATAACCAATGCAGTTATCGGGTTATTTATTTTGCGTTTTATGGTGGGTCTGTGTGAATCGCCATCATTCCCTGGTAACAGCCGTATCGTGGCCGCCTGGTTCCCGGCGCAGGAACGTGGTACTGCGGTATCAATATTTAACTCGGCGCAATACTTCGCGACTGTTATTTTCGCACCAATCATGGGGTGGTTAACGCACGCTGTGGGTTGGTCCCATGTATTCTTCTTCATGGGTGGCCTGGGCATTATATTAAGTTTTGTCTGGTTGAAAGTAATTAAAAATCCAACAGACCATCCAAGCATGAACCGTGCAGAGCTGGAATATATCGAGCAGGGTGGTGCGCTGACTAATATGGATCTTCCGGCTGCTAAAAATCAGCTCATGATCTCTAAATGGGATGCCATCAAACAGTTGCTGAAATCACGCATGATGATGGGTGTTTATCTCGGTCAATACTGTATCAACGCATTAACTTATTTCTTCATTACCTGGTTCCCTGTGTATCTGGTGCAGGAACGTGGTATGTCGATTCTGAAAGCAGGCTTTATCGCATCGATTCCGGCTATCTGCGGATTCACCGGCGGGGTATTAGGCGGGATCATCTCCGACACCATGCTGCGTCGTGGTTACAGCCTGACGATCGCCCGTAAAACCCCCATCGTATTAGGGATGATGCTCTCCATGTCGATGGTAGTTTGTAACTACGTTGACTCTGAGTTCATGGTAATTGCAATCATGGCGGCAGCGTTCTTCGGTAAAGGTGTTGGCGCACTGGGCTGGGCAGTAATGGCAGATACCGCACCGAAAGAAATCAGTGGTCTGAGCGGTGGTCTGTTCAATATGTTCGGTAATATCTCCGGTATCGTTACACCGATTGCGATTGGCTACATCATCAGCTCAACTGGCTCATTCAATGGTGCGTTAGTTTACGTTGGTCTGCATGCCCTGCTGGCAATCGTGAGCTTCATATTCATCGTCGGTCAGATAAAACGTATTGAACTGAAATATTAATTCGCCAATAAAGATATAAAAGGAATTAATAATGAATTCTCAAAGTACACCAGTAATTACTTCGATGCAGGTTATTCCGGTCGCTGGTCATGACAGTATGTTGATGAATATCGGCGGTGCGCACGGAGCTTATTTCACTCGTAATATTGTTATTCTGAAAGACAACGCCGGAAATACCGGCGTTGGTGAAGCCCCAGGTGGCGAAGTAATTTATAAAACACTGACTGATGCTATTCCGCATGTTCAGGGAAAACAGATTTCAATTTTAAATAAAATTGTCAGTCAGATGCATCAGGGTAATTTAAGTTCAGATTTTGAAACCTTTGGTAAAGGTGCCTGGACATTTGAATTGCGTGTTAATGCGGTTGCTGCTTTAGAAGCTGCATTATTAGATCTGATGGGTAAATTCCTGAATGTACCGGTCTGTGAATTATTAGGCCCGGGCAAACAACGTGATGAAGTAACCGTATTAGGTTATCTGTTCTATATCGGTGACCGTGACGCAACGGATTTGCCATATCAGACACCGGAAACGGGCAAGCATGACTGGTACCGTCTGCGTCATGAAAAAGCGATGAGCACGGATGCAGTAGTGGAACTGGCTGCTGCAGCCAAAGATCGTTACGGCTTTAAAGATTTCAAACTGAAAGGCGGCGTACTGGCTGGCGAAACAGAAATTGAAACTGTAACGGCACTGGCAAAACGTTTCCCGGATGCACGTATCACGGTTGATCCTAACGGTGCGTGGTCACTGGATGAAGCCATCCGCCTGTGTAAAAACATGCACGGTATTCTGGCTTATGCGGAAGATCCTTGCGGGGCGGAACAGGGCTTCTCTGGCCGCGAGATTATGGCTGAGTTCCGCCGTGCGACCGGCTTACCAGTGGCAACCAACATGATTGCGACCAACTGGCGTGAAATGGCGCACACCGTGATGCTGAATGCGATCGACATTCCACTGGCTGATCCGCATTTCTGGACACTGACCGGTGCCGTACGTGTGGCTCAACTGTGTAACGACTGGGGTCTGACCTGGGGTTGCCATTCTAACAACCACTTCGACATTTCACTGGCGATGTTCACCCAGGTTGGCGCTGCTGCACCTGGCAATCCTACGGCGATTGATACCCACTGGATCTGGCAGGAAGGTCAGCATCTGACCAAAGAACCACTGCAGATCGTCAACGGCAAGATCGCGGTACCCGACAAACCTGGTCTGGGTGTTGAACTGGATATGGATCAGGTAATGAAGGCACATGAGCTGCATGAACAGCTGCCTACCGGTGCCCGTAATGATGCGATGGCAATGCAGTACCTGATCCCTGGCTGGAAGTTTGATCGCAAACGTCCTTGCATGATTCGTTAATCAATTTGATTTAGCGCTCTCACAGAGAGCGCCTTCTGGATGGAGAGTTAAAGATGAGTGTTTCTAAAGCCCCTGTTGTTACCGAAATGCAGGTTATCCCGGTTGCTGGTCATGACTGCATGCTGATGAACCTGAGTGGTGCTCATGCGCCATTCTTCACCCGCAACATTGTGATCATGAAAGACAGCGCGGGTAACACCGGTCTGGGTGAAGTGCCGGGCGGCGAAAAAATCCGTCAGACACTGGAAGATGCCAAAGCACTGATCATTGGCAAATCACTGGGTGAATACAAAAACATCATGACCCGCATGCACAAAGAGTTTGCGGAACGTGACTCTGGTGGCCGTGGCTTGCAGACGTTCGATCTGCGTACCGCGATCCATGCCGTGACGGCGGTGGAATCAGCAATGCTGGATCTGCTGGGTCAGTTCCTGAATGTGCCAATCTGCGCACTGCTGGGTGATGGTCAGCAACGAGATGCGGTTGAAATGCTGGGTTACCTGTTCTTCGTCGGTGACCGCAAGAAAACCGATCTGCCATACCTGAGCAATCCGGATGCATCCTGCGACTGGTATCGCGTGCGTCATGAAGAAGCCATGACGCCGGAAGGGGTGGTTCGTCTGGCGGAAGCGGCTTATGAAAAATACGGCTTCAACGATTTCAAACTGAAGGGTGGTGTACTGCGTGGTGTTGAAGAAGCGGAAGCAATCAAGGCACTGGCTAAACGCTTCCCTGAAGCCCGGGTTACTTTAGATCCTAACGGTGCCTGGTCACTGGCGGAAGCCATCGAGATCGGTAAAGACCTGAAAGGTGTGCTGGCTTACGCGGAAGATCCATGTGGTGCAGAACAAGGCTTCTCCGGCCGTGAAGTGATGGCTGAATTCCGCCGTGCAACTGGTCTGCCAACCGCAACCAACATGATTGCCACCGATTGGCGCCAGATGGGCCATTCTGTGCAGCTGAACTCTGTCGACATCCCGCTGGCTGATCCACATTTCTGGACTATGCAGGGTTCTGTCCGTGTTGCGCAGATGTGCCACGAATGGGGTCTGACCTGGGGTTCACACTCTAACAATCATTTCGATATCTCGCTGGCGATGTTTACCCAGGTGGCTGCAGCTGCGCCGGGCAAAATTACGGCGATTGATACCCACTGGATCTGGCAGGAAGGCATTGACCGCCTGACTAAGCAACCACTGGAAATCAAAGGCGGCATGGTGAAAGTGCCTGAGAAAGCGGGTCTGGGTGTCGATATCGATATGGATCAGGTGCTCAAGGCTCATGAACTGTATAAGAGCATGGATCTGAACGCGCGTAATGATGCGGCCGGTATGCAATACCTGATCCCTGGCTGGACTTTCGATAACAAACGTCCGTGCATGGTGCGTTAATTACCTTATGACCGGGTTCCGGCCCGGTCAGTATCAAGAAAGGAAGTAGTTATGAACACTCAGTATTTACCCAATCAGTTTCGTCGCAGCATTCAGAGTAAGTCAGTACAGATTGGGTGCTGGTCTGCACTGGCAAGCCCTATTACCACTGAAGTCCTGGGTCTGGCTGGTTTTGACTGGATTCTGCTGGATGGTGAGCATGCACCGAATGACATCACCACCTTTATTCCGCAGTTAATGGCTCTGAAAGACAGCGTCAGTGCGCCGGTTGTGCGTCCGCCGGTTAATGAGCCTGTAACGATCAAGCGTTTACTGGATATCGGTTTTTATAACCTGCTGATCCCATTTATTGAATCTGCTGATGATGCGAAACGTGCGGTTGCATCTACCCGTTATCCGCCAGCAGGTATCCGCGGTGTGTCTGTGGCGCATCGTAGCAATGCTTACGGCACAGTGCCGGATTACTTCGCCACCATCAATGACAACATCTCCGTCATTGTGCAGATCGAAACGCAGAAATCGGTCGATAACATCGATGAAATCGCCGCGGTAGACGGTGTTGATTGCCTCTTTATCGGCCCCGGCGATTTGTCTGCCGGCATGGGTTATATCGGTCAGCCGAATCACCCTGAAGTGCAAAAAGCCATTAAATATGTCTTCGAACGCGCCAAAGCGCACGGTAAAGCCAGCGGCATTCTGGCTCCTAACGAAGCTGATGCCCGTCGTTATATCGAATGGGGTGCAACAGTCGTCGCTGTTGGCAGTGATCTCGGGGTTTTCCGTGGTGCAACTCAGGCGTTATGCGACAAATTCAAGAAATGATGATTCGCCGTTTACCCCGGCTGGGGGCGATCCCCTGTCTGGCTGAACGATGGAAAACACCGCTGGAACATAAAGAAGGAAAAGAAAATGAGTCTGAAAATCGGTTTTATTGGTCTGGGAATTATGGGCAAACCAATGAGCAAAAACCTGCTGAAAGCCGGTTATTCATTGGTAGTTTCTGATCTGAATCAGGTAGCAGTTGGTGAACTGGTTTTAGCAGGTGCAACATCTGCCAAATCACCAAAAGAAGTAGCAGAGCAGGTGGATGTTGTTATCACCATGCTGCCGAATTCTCCGCATGTGAAGGCGGTTATTCTTGGCCCTAACGGTGTCATTGAAGGTGTCAAAAAAGACACTATCGTGATCGATATGAGTTCTATCGCACCGCTGGCCAGCCGTGAAATCGCAGTTGAACTGGCGAAAAAAGGCATCGCGATGCTGGATGCCCCAGTGAGTGGTGGTGAGCCAAAAGCGGTCGACGGTACTTTGTCTGTGATGGTGGGTGGTGACGTCGGTGTCTTTGATCGTTGCTACAACGTGCTGAAAGCGATGGCTGGTTCTGTTGTTCATACCGGTGATATCGGTGCCGGTAACGTAACCAAACTGGCAAACCAGGTGATTGTGGCACTGAACATCGCTGCGATGTCAGAAGCACTGTCTCTGGCGACGAAAGCCGGTGTCAGCCCTGAACTGGTGTTCCAGGCGATCCGTGGTGGTCTGGCTGGTAGCACTGTGCTGGAAGCGAAAGCGCCGATGGTACTGGATCGTAATTTCAACCCTGGTTTCCGTATCGATCTGCATATCAAAGATCTGGCGAATGCGCTGGATACCTCGCACGGCGTTGGTGCTTCATTGCCACTGACTGCGGCGGTGATGGAAATGATGCAGGCACTGAAAACCGATGGTATGGGCGATTGTGACCACAGTGCACTGGCCCGCTATTACGAAAAACTGGCAAAAGTAGAGATTTCTCGTTAAGGGAAAACAGCCCGGTGGCGACCGTACCCAACGCCGGGCTGACCTTTTTACGTAAGATGAATGACCGAGGACGCGATTATTTCGCGAAGTAGTGAATTATGAAGATAGTCATTGCCCCCGATTCGTACAAGGAAAGTCTGAGTGCTATGGAAGTGGCCACTCAGATTGAAGCCGGATTTCGCGAAATCTATCCGGATGCGGAATATGTCAAGTTGCCGGTTGCCGATGGTGGCGAAGGTACTGTCGATGCCATGGTGGCCGCGACCGGTGGTCGTCAGATTAACGTCAGTGTGACTGGCCCGACCGGTAAACCCGTACTGGCCCATTTGGGTATTACCGGTAATCAGCAATGTGCCGTGATCGAAATGGCGTCGGCCAGTGGTCTGGAATGCATTCCGCCGGAAGAACGTAATCCGCTGATCACCACCAGTTACGGTACCGGTGAGTTAATCAAAGCGGCATTAGACCTTGGTGTGACGGAATTTATTATCGGTCTGGGGGGAAGTGCCACGAATGATGGTGGTGCCGGTATGTTACAGGCTCTGGGTATCCATTTGCTGGATAAGGTTGGTCACAATATCGGGAAAGGCGGGCAATGCTTATCTGAACTGGAATATGTTGATGTTTCCGGAATGGATCCCCGCCTGAAGCAATGCCGCATTACCGTGGCTTGCGATGTGACGAATCCGCTGACCGGACCGCAGGGTGCTTCTGCCATCTTCGGACCGCAGAAAGGGGCTAATCCGGCCATGGTGCGTTTTCTGGATGAAAACCTGAAACACTATGCGGAAGTGATCGCCCGCCAGACCGGCAAGGATGTGGAGTTTGCTCCTGGCGCCGGTGCAGCCGGTGGGTTAGGGGCCGCATTGCTGGCGTTTCTGAATGCAGAATTACGTTCTGGTATTGAGATCGTGACCGAAGCGGTTGAGCTGGAAAAGGCCATCATGGATGCTGACCTGGTGATCACCGGGGAAGGGCGCATTGATAGTCAGAGCATTAAAGGGAAAGTACCGGTTGGTGTCGCCAGACTGGCGAAACGGCACAATAAACCGGTAATTGGCATCGCAGGCAGTCTGAGCAGTGATGTTGCAGTGGTCTATGACCATGGTATCGACTGCGTGTTCAGTGTGCTGAATAAAGTCTGCTCGCTGGATGAAGCACTAAATGATGCTGCTGCAAATGTACGTCTGACCGCCCGTAATATTGCAGCCACATTACGGCTGTTGCCGCGCTGAAATTGTTTACGATCACAATTGTGATAGTGCATTTGATTGTACTGTCACAATTGTGATCGGCTCGGTTTTGTGCATTTGACCAATCCATTATCGTAAGCCCCAGTTTCTGCTTATCCGCTTACGAAGGCCTGCCCCATGTTTCATAATTTTCTCGATTCCCGTCTGGCACAGGAAATCGTTGCCCGGACCATGCGTATTATCGACTGTAACGTTAATATCATGGATTCCAAAGGTTACATCATCGGTAGTGGCGATCCGGAGCGTATTGGTGAATTGCACGAAGGTGCACTCCTTGCGTTATCACATGGCCGCATGGTGGAAATTGATTCTGATCTGGTAAAGCACCTGCAAGGTGTTAAACCCGGCGTCAACCTGCCGATGCGGATTGATGGTCAGATCGTCGGAATTATCGGCTTGACCGGAGAGCCTTCACAGCTGCAGCAGTTTGGTAAGCTGGTTTGTATGACCGCGGAAATGATGCTGGAGCAGGCGCGGTTGTTGTCGATGCTGGCGCAGGACAGCCGTCTGCGTGAAGAGCTGGTGCTGAACCTGATCCGCTCCGAATCCTTATCTTCTGATCAAATCGAATGGGCACAACGTCTGGGCATCGATCTCCACTTGCCACGAGTCGCCACTGTGATCGAAATCGACAGTGGTCAGCTGGGCGTTGATACTGCTATTGCTGAACTGCAGCAGTTACAGAATTTACTGAATACGCCGGAAAAACAGAATCTGGTCGCGACGGTATCGCTGACCGAAATTGTGGTGCTGAAACCGGCCCTGAACAATGCCGGCCGCTGGGACTCTGCCCGGCTGAAAAAGCAGATTGATACCTTGCTCGCCAATATGAGCATGTCGGGCGGGCTCAAGCTGCGGATTGCGCTGGGTAACTATTTCAGCGGGGATGGCAGTATCGCCCGCTCATACCGCACAGCCTGCACCACACTGCAGATCGGCAAGCTCTATTACCCCGAACAACGCAGTTACAACTATCAGGATCTGATGTTACCCGTCTTGCTGGATAGTCTGCGTGGCAGCTGGCAAACCAGCGAGCTGGTAAGACCAATGCAAAAGCTCAAGGTAATGGACACGAACGGACTCTTGCGACGCACGTTAATGGCCTGGTTCAAGCATAATGTGCAGCCGATCGCGACCGCAAAAGCACTTTATATTCATAGGAATACTCTTGAGTATCGCTTGAATCGCATCGCCGAACTCACCGGGCTGGACCTTAAAGAGAGTTTTGACGACCGTTTACTGCTTTATATCGCTCTTCAGCTGGATGAAACGACATAAATTAACCATTTGTTAATGCCGTGTTATTCATTGGTAATGCACAGGGTAAAATATTCCAGCATTTTTTGATTTTAATCAGATAATTCGTGGACAGTTGTTAATGATTTTGCTAATTTGTTTAACAATTCGTTTATTGGTAATACCAAGTTAACAAATATCACATGACTGAATACAAACCAACCCAGCCAAAACTCTCAGACAGCATCGTTGCCGAACTGGAACAGATGATTGTCGATGGCACCCTGCAGCCAGGTCAGAAGCTGCTGCCGGAGCGCGAATTGGCTGTGCAGTTCGGTGTTTCACGTCCATCGTTGCGCGAAGCGATCCAACGCCTGGAAGCGCGCGGTTTGCTTTACCGTCGTCAGGGCGGTGGCACTTATGTCAAAAGCGAACTAAACCGCGGATTGTCAGACCCTTTCTTTGAATTACTGGCGAATCACCCCGGTTCACAATTCGATCTGCTTGAATTCCGTCATGTTCTCGAAGGTGTTGCGGCCTATTACGCCGCCCTTCGCAGCAATGAAACTGATTTTGCTCACATGCGCGAGCTGCAGAATGATATCGAAGCAGCCCAGACCAGCGGTAACGTTGCCGTAGAGGCCAAAGCTGTGTCTGCCTTCTATCTCGCCATGACTGAAGCATCGCACAACGTGGTGCTGTTGCACCTGATGCGTGCCATCCGGGAGTTACTGGAACGTAACATTCTCGGCAATCTGGAAGTACTGAATCAGCGTCCGGGGGTGGTTAACCGGATCCGTCGTCACAGGTCAGACCTGATTGCGGCGATCCTGGCTGGCCATCCAGAACAGGCCAGAGATGCTTGCCATGAGCATCTGGCTTTTATCGAGGATACCCTGCTGGATATACAGCGAGAGGATGAGCGTGCACAACGCCCCTCGCGGCAGATCCATCAGCGTTAGCCTTACCAAACAACATGCCGTCAACAAACACAGGAAACAGCCATGTCTGAACTCCTTAAACATGATGTGGACCCAGTAGAAACTCACGAGTGGTTAACTGCTCTGGAATCACTGCTGCGGGAGGAAGGTCCGGAACGTGCCCAGTACATTCTGGATCAATTATCATCAGCCGCCAGCAAAGCAGGTTTATCTGCGGGTACAGGCACTGGTGGTAATGTGCTGACTGATTATATCAATACCATCGCGACCAGCGATCAACCAGCCTATCCGGGTAAACTGGAACTGGAACAACGTATCCGCGCTATCATCCGCTGGAACGCAGTAATGATCGTATTGCGTGCATCGAAGAAAGGCTTGGATCTGGGCGGACACATGTCGTCTTTTGCCTCATCCGCCACGATTTACGATGTGTGCTTCAACCATTTCTTCCGTGCGCGTAACGAGAAAGACGGTGGCGACCTGGTTTACTTCCAGGGTCATATTTCCCCCGGTATCTATGCCCGTGCTTTTGCTGAAGGTCGTCTGACCGCAGAGCAACTGGACAGCTTCCGTCAGGAAGTTGACGGCAAAGGTCTGTCATCTTATCCGCATCCAAAACTGATGCCGGAATTCTGGCAGTTCCCGACTGTATCTATGGGTTTAGGCCCGGTAGGTGCGATCTATCAGGCTCGTTTCCTGAAATATCTGACCAACCGTGGTATCAAGGATTGTTCAGAACAGAAAGTGTATGCCTTCCTGGGTGACGGTGAGATGGACGAGCCGGAATCTAAAGGCGCTATCACTATCGCTGTGCGTGAAAAGCTGGATAACCTGATTTTTGTTATCAACTGTAACCTGCAGCGTCTGGATGGTCCGGTTATTGGTAACGGTAAAGTTATCAATGAGCTGGAAGGCGTGTTTGGTGGCGCAGGCTGGGATGTGATCAAAGTGTTGTGGGGCACCGGTTGGGATGCGCTGCTGCAGAAAGACACTTCCGGCAAGCTGATCCAGCTGATGAATGAAACGCTGGATGGTGACTATCAGACGTTCAAATCCAAAGATGGTGCTTATGTCCGTAAACACTTCTTCGGAAAATACCCTGAAACTGCCGCACTGGTTGCCGACTGGACTGACGAGCAGATCTTTGCTCTGAAACGTGGTGGTCATGACCCGCGTAAACTGTTCGCTGCCTTCAAACAGGCTTCTGAAGCGAAAGACAAACCAACTGTGATCCTGGCGAAAACCATCAAGGGTTACGGCATGGGTGACGCAGCTGAAGCGAAAAACATCGCGCATCAGGTCAAGAAGATGGATCTGGATTCAGTCCGTCATATGCGTGATCGCTTCTTTGTACCGGTTAAAGATGAACAGATCGAAGATCTGCCATATCTGGAAATCAAAGAAGGTTCAGAAGAGTATAAATATCTGCACGAACGTCGTCAGGCACTGAAAGGCTATCTGCCGACTCGTCTGCCACAGACCACCGTGAAACTGGATATTCCTGAACTGTCAGCCTTTGATGCGCTGCTGAGTGAACAGACCCGTGAAGTGTCTACCACGATGGCATTCGTGCGCAGCCTGAACGTGCTGCTGAAAGACAAATCAGTCGGTCAGCGTATCGTTCCGATCCTGGCAGATGAAGCCCGTACCTTTGGTATGGAAGGTCTGTTCCGTCAGATCGGTATCTACAGCCCGCATGGTCAGCAGTACACCCCGCAAGATAAAGAAATTGTGGCGTACTACAAAGAAGACCAGAAAGGTCAGGTTATTCAGGACGGTATCAACGAACTGGGTGCGATGTCATCATGGCTGGCGGCGGCAACTTCTTACAGCACCAACGACTGCCCGATGATCCCGTTCTACGTTTACTACTCCATGTTCGGCTTCCAGCGTATCGGCGATCTGGCATGGGCTGCCGGCGACCAGCAGGCCCGTGGCTTCCTGGTGGGTGGTACTTCCGGCCGTACCACGCTGAACGGTGAAGGTCTGCAGCACGAAGATGGTCACAGCCATATTCTGGCCAGCACGATCCCGAACTGCGTCAGCTACGATCCGTCATTCGTGTATGAAGTAGCGGTCATTATTCAGGATGGTCTGCGTCGTATGTACGGCGATAACCCTGAAAATATCTACTACTACATCACTACGCTGAACGAAAACTATCATCACCCGGCAATGCCTGCCGGTGTTGAAGAAGGTATCCGTAAAGGTATCTACAAACTGGAATCTAACGCAGGTGCGAAAGGCCAGGTTCAGCTGATGGGTTGTGGTTCTATTCTGAACTACGTACGTCGTGCCGGTAAGATCCTGGCTGACGAATACGGTATCGGTTCTGATGTGTACAGCGTAACCAGCTTCAACGAACTGGCGCGCGATGGTCAGGATGCAGATCGTTACAACATGCTGCATCCGGAAGCAGAGCAGAAAGTTCCTTATATTGCTCAGGTTCTGGGAACAGCGCCTGCAATCGCTGCAACCGACTACATGAAGGCATACGCTGAACAGGTTCGTCATTTTGTTCCTGCAGAAAGCTATCGTGTACTGGGTACTGACGGTTTCGGTCGTTCAGACAGCCGCGAAAACCTGCGTCGTCACTTTGAAGTGAACGAAGGTTATATCGTTGTCGCTGCACTGACTGAACTGGCGAAACAAGGCACCGTTGATAAGAAAGTAGTTGCGCAGGCAATTGCTAAATTCGGTATCGACGCTGACAAGATCAACCCGCTGTACGCATAAGGGGAAATTTCATGTCTAAAGACATTTTCGTTCCGGATATCGGCGGTGATGAAGTAGCCGTTACTGAAATTCTGGTTAAAGTGGGTGACAAGGTTGAAGCCGACCAGTCACTGCTGACCGTGGAAGGCGACAAAGCCTCTATGGAAGTACCTGCTCCTGAAGCCGGTATCGTTAAAGAGATCAAAATTGCATTAGGTGACAAGGTTTCTACCGGTTCCCTGATCATGGTATTCGAAGCGGCAAATACGGCAGAGAGTGCGGCAGCTGCTGCACCTGCTCCGGCTGCTGCCGCGCCAGCACCTGCTCCGGCCGCTGCCGCGCCAGCACCTGCTCCGGCCGCTGCCGCGCCAGCACCTGTTGCAGCACCTGCTGCTGCAGCACTGCAGGACGTGAACGTACCGGATATCGGTGGTGACGAAGTTGCCGTAACCGAGATCATGGTCAAAGTGGGCGATACCGTTACAGCGGATCAGTCTCTGCTGACTGTAGAAGGCGACAAAGCCTCTATGGAAGTACCTGCACCGTTTGCCGGTGTCGTGAAAGAGATCAAAGTGGCAACGGGTGACAAAGTGTCTACCGGTTCCCTGATCATGGTATTCGAAGTGGCGGGCGTAGCGCCGGCAGCTGCACCAGTTGCTGCTGCTCCGGCTCCTGTCGCGGCGGCTCCGGCTGTTGCTGCGGTGAAAGAAGTTAATGTGCCGGATATCGGTGGCGACGAAGTTGCCGTAACCGAAATTCTGGTCAAAGTCGGCGATGCCGTTGAAGCTGATCAGTCACTGATCACCGTAGAAGGCGACAAGGCTTCGATGGAAGTGCCTGCACCGTTTGCCGGTGTGGTTAAAGCGCTGAAAGTTGCGGTTGGTGACAAGGTTTCTACCGGTTCACTGATCATGGAATTTGAAGTGGCTGGCGCAGCACCTGCTCCGGCACCGGTAGCTGCACAAGCTGCTGTACCTGCAGCGGTCAAAGCGGTTCCTGTTTCAGTTCCGGCTCCTGTTGCTGCGGCGAAAGCTGAAGAGAAAGGTGAATTTGTAGCAGGTGACGCTTATGTTCACGCAACGCCGGCGATCCGTCGTCTGGCGCGTGAATTCGGTGTCAATCTGGCAAACGTCAAAGGTACCGGCCGTAAAGGTCGTATCCAGAAAGAAGACGTTCAGAACTACGTGAAAGAAGCACTGAAACGTGCTGCTTCTGCACCGGCCGCTGGCGGCGCGGGTGCGGGTCTGGGTGTTCTGCCATGGCCGAAAGTTGATTTCGCGAAATTCGGTGATATCGAAGAAGTTGCGCTGACCCGTATCCAGAAAATCTCTGGTCCGAACCTGCATCGTAACTGGGTGATGATCCCGCACGTAACACAGTTCGATGAAGCTGATATCGGCGAGATGGAAGCGTTCCGTAAAGAACAGAACGTGATTGCCGAGAAACAGCAGCTGGGCTTCAAGATCACACCACTGGTGTTCATCCTGAAAGCTGCAGCCAAAGCACTGGAAGCGCATCCACGTTTCTGCAGCTCGCTGTCAGAAGATGGTTCTACACTGATCATGAAGAAATACATTCATATCGGTGTGGCGGTTGATACGCCGAACGGTCTGGTTGTACCGGTAGTTCGTGATGTTAACAAGAAAGGCATCTATGAACTGTCGAAAGATCTGGCTGAGATCTCCAAGAAGGCACGTGCCGGTAAACTGACTGGTTCAGATATGCAGGGCGGTTGCTTCACTATTTCCAGCCTGGGCGGTATCGGTGGCACGCAGTTCACCCCAATCGTCAATGCGCCGGAAGTTGCGATCCTCGGTGTTTCAAAATCAGATATGAAGCCGAAGTGGAACGGTAAAGAGTTTGTGCCATGCCTGACGCTGCCACTGGCATTGTCTTATGACCATCGCGTCATCGACGGTGCTGCAGGTGCGCGTTTCATTACGACACTGACTGATGTGCTGTCCGACATTCGTCGTCTGGTACTGTAATTTTGTCTGTCTCTCCGGAAGCATGCTAGGTTTAGTATGTTTCCGGAAGCAACTGAATAATCAAAAGAGGTCATGATGAGTAATGAAATCAAAACTCAGGTGGTGGTAATTGGTGCCGGTCCTGCCGGTTACTCAGCCGCTTTCCGTGCTGCCGATCTGGGCTTGGAAACCGTTTTGATCGAACGTTACGGTACACTGGGTGGTGTATGTCTGAACGTCGGTTGTATTCCGTCTAAGGCACTGCTGCACGTAGCCAAAGTTATCGAAGAAGCGAAGGCGCTGGCGGAACACGGCATCGTATTCGGCGAACCACAAACTGATATCAACAAGATCCGTATGTGGAAAGAAAAAGTAGTGACCAAGCTGACTGGCGGCCTGTCTGGCATGGCCAAGCAGCGTAAGGTGCCGGTTGTTAACGGTGTGGCTAAATTCACCGGCCCGAACAGCGTTGATGTGACTGCCGCCGATGGTTCAGTAACAACGGTCAAGTTTGATAATGCTATTATCGCGGCGGGTTCTCGTCCGGTAAAACTGCCGTTTATTCCGCACAACGATCCACGCGTGTGGGACTCTACCGATGCGCTGGAGCTGAAAGAAGTTCCGGGCAAAATGCTGGTTCTGGGCGGCGGTATCATCGGTCTGGAAATGGGCACTGTGTACTCTGCGCTGGGTGCGGAAATCGACGTGGTTGAGTTCGCTGACCAGCTGGTTCCGGTTGCCGATAAAGACGTGGTGAAGGTTTACGCAAAACGTGTTGAGAAGAAATTCAACGTGATGCTGGAAACCAAGGTAACCGCCGTTGAAGCGAAAAAAGACGGTCTGTACGTCTCTTTTGAAGGCAAACAGGCACCGGCAGAGCCAGTGCGTTATGACAGCGTGCTGGTAGCGGTCGGTCGTGTACCAAACGGTAAAGCACTGGATGCCGAGAAAGCCGGTATCGCAGTTTCTGACCGTGGTTTCATCGAAGTGGATAAACAGCTGCGCACCAACGTGCCACACATTTTCGCTATCGGTGACATCGTGGGTCAGCCAATGCTGGCGCACAAAGGTGTGCACGAAGGTCATGTGGCAGCAGAAGTTATCGCTGGCAAGAAACACTACTTCGATCCGAAAGTGATCCCTTCCATCGCGTATACCGAACCGGAAATTGCATGGGTTGGTCTGACCGAGAAAGAAGCGAAAGCCAAAGGTATCAACTTTGAAACCGCGGTATTCCCATGGGCGGCATCCGGTCGTGCGATTGCATCTGACTGCGCAGACGGTATGACCAAACTGATTTTCGACAAAGCCACTCACCGTGTGATCGGTGGTGCGATTGTCGGCACCAACGGCGGTGAACTGCTGGGTGAAATCGGTCTGGCAATCGAAATGGGTGCGGATGCGGAAGATATCGCGCTGACTATCCATGCTCACCCGACTCTGCACGAGTCTGTGGGTCTGGCGGCGGAAGTGTACGAAGGTTCGATTACCGACTTGCCGAACGCCAAAGCGAAAAAGCGTTGATTCTGCTTCTTGTATAAAAAATCCGGCTCAGGCCGGATTTTTTGTTTCTGCACCGAGTTACTTTTTCAGTGCCAGGATCAGGGCTGAGGTATCCATCCGGCCGCAACCTTCCTGCTGCAGTTCGGCATAGCGTTCATCTACCTCTCTGGTCAGCGGCAGATCGATATTTTGCCGTTCTGCTTCTTCCAGACAAATTCCCAGGTCTTTACGCATCCAGTCGATCGCAAAGCCAAAATTGAATTCATTTTTCGCCATGCTTTCGGCGCGGTTCTCCATCTGCCAGGAACCGGCGGCACCATATTTCAGTGTTTCGACCACCTGATGAATATCCAGACCCACGGTTTCTGCCAGCAACAGACCTTCGCTTAATCCCTGCAGGACACCGGCGATACAGATCTGATTCACCATCTTGCAGCGCTGACCAGAGCCACATTTACCAACCAGCTGGATCTGACGGGCATAGGCTTCCATCACCGGTTTCGCGATAGCAAAAGTCTGCTCATCACCACCGCACATGATGGTCAGACTGCCTTTTTCGGCACCACTCTGACCGCCGGAAACAGGACAATCCATAAAATGATTTCCCTGCTTGTGGCAGGCATTTTCCAGCTCATGCGCCAGTGTGGCGGAGGCAGTAGTATGGTCAATCAGAATGGCACCGGGTTTTAGTCCGGCGAGGATACCGTCGTCACCGTAAACGACGCCGCGTACGTCATTATCATTACCGATACACATAAATACGATGTCAGCATCCCGGACTGCTTCCCGGGGCGTTGCGGCAATTTTCCCGTTATACAGCGCCTGCCAGGCCTTGGCTTTACTGTGTGTGCGGTTATAGGCCGTTGTATTAAAACCTTTCTGCTGCAAGTGGCCGGCCATTGGTGCTCCCATGACGCCAAGGCCAATAAACGCGACTTTATTAATGTCCATCATGATCCCTCCTGATTGGTGGTATGAGGAGATAATCGATCTTTAAATGACATATGTCAATTAAGTTATCCTGTAATCTCAATATGTCTGTATTTTGGCGCTATTGCGCACTGTCTGGCTCATTTTCTTCTGTTATATCTGTTAATTGATATATGTTATCTTTAGTCAATGAGGGTTATCCGGTAAGACAACATGAGTGCGCCGAAATATTTAGCCATTGTAAAAAAGATAGAAGCATTAATCCGTTCCGGCCAGTTTACTGAAGGCAGTCAGTTGCCGACGCATCGTGAGCTGGCACAGCAACTGGGTACGACACCCATCACGGTGGCTAAAGCTTACAAGACACTGGCTGAGAGAAAGCTGATTGAATCGTTTGTCGGACGGGGCAGTTTTGTCTGTAACCACAGTCAGCTGTCGGATGTGATCCGTGCGGAAAGCAGCGAACCGGAGAAAAATCTCTCTATTCTGCAACCTTGTCTGTCTCAGCACACTGAGCGGTTAAATCAGGTCTTTTCACAAATTCTGAACCGGGGCAATGAAGCACTCTACGGCTATGTCGAACATACCGGATTGGCCCGGCATCGTTTGATGGGCGCGATGTGGGCCCGGCATTATGGTCTTGAAGTCACAGATCATAATGATGTCGTGCTGGCGAGCGGTGCCCAGCATGCGTTATCGGCTTTGATCCAGTGCTATACGCAACCCGGTGACACAATTGCGGTGGAAGCACTGACCTATCCCGGCATTTTGTCGATGGCAAATATGCTGGGCAGGAAGGTGGTCGCGGTAGCCATGGACGGCGAGGGGATGTTACCATACGCCCTGAATGACCTATGTCAATCATCGGATGTAGCCATGGTGATGATTGTACCATCGCATCAGAATCCGACCGCAGCCACGATGCCAGCTGAACGGCGGGAGCAGATAGCTGCTGTGATCAATCGTCACCGTGTCTGGCTGGTGGAGGACGACATTTACGGATTTCTCAATCCGCAGCCGATTGCGGCGATCACTAACTTTGCCCCGCAGTACAGTTTTCACATTACCAGCCTGTCAAAAGCGATCAGTCCGGGTATGCGCTGTGCCTTTATCAAAACACCGGCAACGGAATGTGAGAGGCTGGCGGCATTTATCCGTGCCACTATCTGGTTACCATCCCCCGTTCCTTTTGCGGCGGCAGCGCTTCTGATCCACTCCGGAGAAGCATTCCGTATTGCGGAAGAGCAACGGCAGATTGCGCTTCATCGTCAGCAATTAGCCCGGGAACAGCTGGCGGGATTTACGCTGTACAGTCAGCCGGACAGTTATCATCTGTGGCTGGAATTACCGGAATACTGGCAGGCGGATGCATTTACACTGGCGGCAAAAAACAGAGGGATACTGGTCAGCAGCGCTTCTTATTTTAAGGCTGACCCACTGACAGCGACGCCGGCTGCGATCCGTCTGTCACTGATGGCCATCGAAAATGAACCGGCTCTGGTGTCGACGCTGAAACAGCTGGCTGAACTGCTGAAGCGGGATACCCGGTTTGACTATGTGCATTGCTGATATAAAACAGGCACAGCAACGGCTGCGTCTGAAATATTCTTATCAGTACAGTCTGGTTTTCAGTTTCGTACTTTTATTCTGAGATTTGTTCAGATGACGTCTGTTGACAGAACGCCTGTACAGACAAAATATCGCCCATAAAATCAATAACGAACCAGTGACAAGCCATACCGTCTGACCTGTATTCCTGAACAATAAAATACCAATAAAGGAATAAAAATATGGCCTGAACTCATACAGGGGTTCAGGAAATACAAAGAACTTATGGGAAAGATTGTAACGATAGTAATGAGTATCAGTGCGCCGGCTTTTAGATCGAATGACCCAGATGATTGCTCCGGCCCAGTAGAAAAGGAATGCTGAAATTAACAGCAGCCCGCTTTCTGCTTTAGCCAGCATGACTGCACCGCCGCAAAGATAGATCAGAGGTAATGGTTCGTACAACAGGATCGGCAGCATATGACATCCTCGCTGTTTTCAGAACATACTTATTCAGTGTAGTTTTTCTGGTTAAGAGAGAACTTTTTTTGCCTGACTTTTGTGAAAAACGGTGAAAATGGGTAAGGTTTTAGCGTTGATGTAGTGATTAATGTTGTGGAAAAACAAGCTGCCAGCAAAAGATCTGGCAGCAGCATAAGGTGAGTTGTTTTACGCTTTGTTTCTCAGGTAGAGGTAATAGAGCACCGGAATAACCACCAGCGTCAGCATGGTCGAGGCAAACAGACCAAACACCAGGCTGATCGCCAGCCCGTTAAAGATCGGGTCGTCCAGAATAAACATCGCACCGATCATCGCAGCCAGTGCGGTCAGGATGATTGGTTTTGCCCGCACCGTACCGCTGTTGATCACTGCCTGCGCCAGTTCCACCCCGGCAGCCCGTTGCTGGTTAACAAAATCGACCAGCAGGATCGAGTTGCGCACAATGATCCCGGCCAGCGCGATCATGCCAATCATCGACGTAGCCGTAAATGGTGCGCCAAGCAGCGCATGTCCCGGCATAACCCCTACCAGTGTCAGCGGAATGGGCGCCATGATGATGAGCGGCACGCTGTAAGAGTTAAAATGCGCCACCACCAGGAAGTAGATCAGCAGGATCCCCACGGAATAGGCAATGCCCATATCGCGGAAAGTTTCATAGGTGATCTTCCATTCGCCATCCCACTTGATGGCGACGCCGGAAAGACCATCCGGCTGACCGATCAATGACTGCTCCCAGGCGGGATGATTATCACTGAGCGTACCGGCAATCTCCGCCATACCATACAGCGGGCTATCCAGCTTACCGGCCATATCGGCGGTCACCATGACCATCGGCTGCATATTTTTATGCACAATGCTGTGAGGCTTGCTGCTTTCACTGATATTTATCAGTTCACTCAGGGCAATGGCCTTACCGGCGGAAGAGGGCAGGGTCAGACTCAGGATCCCGGTCAGATCGACTTTCTCGCCGTCATCCAGCAGCAGCCGGATCGGTTTGGCATATTTCTGATCCGGTGCATGCAAATAGCTGACATCTTCACCATTCAGTGCACCGGTCAGTGTCTGTCGGATCTGGGCTTCAGAAATCCCTAAACGTGCCGCCCGTGCGCGATCTATGCTGATCTGCCAGTGCTGTTGTGTAGCCGGAACATCGACATCAATATCCACGATATCGGCTGTGGCTTTGAAGGTATCCCGGACTATCAGTGCGGCCTGTTCCCGCATGGCCTGTGTCGGGCCATACACTTCCGCCAGAATCGGCGACCAGACCGGCGGGCCAGGCGGAATTTCCACAACTTTGATTGTAGCGCCGGCTTTCTCTGCAATCGGGGTCAGACGTTCACGTGCATCACGGGCGATCGGATGACTGGCCCGATCGCGCTCATGCTTACCTTTCAGATTGACCTGTAGATCACCGAGCTCTGCGGATTGCCGCATAAAGTAGTGCCGTACCAGCCCGTTAAAATTGATCGGCGCAGAAGTACCGGCATAAATTTGTACGGATGTGACTTCCGGAATAGTTTCAGCTTCAGTCGCCAGCTGATGCAATACCGACTGTGTCTGTTCCAGTGATGTGCCTTCCGGCATATCCACCATCACCTGAAATTCTGACTTGTTATCAAAAGGCAGCATTTTCAGCACCACCAGCTGAACCACCGGCAAAGCGAGTGAACCGACCAGCAATAAGCCGACGACCAGCGCCAGTTTCCGCCGGGCCTTTTGTGCTTTATCGCCCAGCAGGAAACCACGCAGGAAATTACGCAAAAACCGGATGGCTTTATGTTCCTCTGCTTCCGGTTCACCTTCTTTGTGATGAGAACGCAGCAGATGCAGTGCCAGCCACGGCGTCACGATAAAGGCGACCGCCAGTGAAATCAGCATCCCGGTACTGGCATTGATTGGGATCGGGCTCATATACGGGCCCATCATGCCGCTGACAAAGGCCATCGGCAGCAGTGCTGCAATGACAGTCAGGGTAGCCAGAATGGTCGGGCCACCGACTTCATCCACCGCCTGCGGGATGGCCTCTTTCCAGTTTCCGCCGTCCTTCTGATGCCGGTGGATGTTTTCCACCACCACAATGGCGTCATCCACCAGTATGCCGATGGAGAAGATCAACGCGAACAGCGAGATACGGTTGAGCGTGAACCCCCACACCCAGGAGGCAAACAACGTCATCGCCAGGGTCAGCAGAATCGCGCCACCGACGACCACTGCCTCACGCCAGCTCATGCTGATCCAGACCAGCACCACCACTGCTGCGGTAGCAAAAATCAGTTTGCTGATCAGCTTATTGGCTTTTTCATTGGCCGTCTGACCGTAATCACGGGTCACGCTGACTTCGACCCCCTGCGGAATGAGGATGTTATGCACTTCTTCCAGCCGGCTGGTGATGGCCCGGCTTAAATCTACCGCATTAATGCCGGGTTGTTTGGCGATTGCCAGCGTCACCGCCGGATAAATCTGCCCATCCTGGCTCATCCAGACATTTGCTGCCGGAACGTCGGCACCTTCTTTGATTTCGGCAATATCCGCGAGATAAATCGGATGGTTGTTCTGCGTGCTTACAATCAGCTGACTCACTTCATCGGCGGAAGTTAAAAATGAACCGACCTGCAGGCTGATCTGGCGATTATCCTGGGTCAGCGACAGGTTAGTCTGCTGCTGATTGGCGGTCTGCAATACCTGCGATATCTGCGGCCAGCTCAGGCTAAACGCATTCATTTTCACCGGATCTATCGTTACCTGCACGACACGATCATGACGACCAACTGTCTGGATCTGACGGGTGCCGGGCAGCCGTTTTAACTCGGTTTCCAGACCGTGAGCCACCTGCGTCAGCTGTTCTGCGGTGATCCCGGCTTCTTTACTCCACAGGGTTAAATTCAGAATGGGTACATCATCTATCGCGCGGGGTTTCACCAGCGGTTCACCGACACCTAAGCCGGCGGGCAGCCAGTCTTTGTTCGAGGCCAGTTGATTGTACAGATCGACCAGTGCCTGCTGCCGTGGTTTACCGACCTTGAAGGCCACAATCAGCATGGCACCACCGGGTTGCGAAAATGAATACATGGTGTCGATGTCTTTCATTTCGGATAACACCTGCTCGGCAGGCAGTGTCACCAGTTTTTCCACCTCCTGCGGACTGGCGCCGGGGAAGGGGATATAGATATCCGCAAACGTTACCTCAATCTGTGGTTCTTCCTCCTTCGGCGTGATCAGGACCGCCGCGATACCGAGCAGTAATCCCAGCAGTGCCAGTAATGGCGTAATGGGGGAATGCAGAAACTGACGGGCTATCCGCCCGGAGATACCGGATTCAGGGTGCATAGTGGCCTCCCTGTGCAGCAATGACGGCATAGGCATCGCGGGCAATCACTTCACCGGCTTTCAGACCGGAGAGAATTTCTATCCGGCCATCATAGTTACGGCCCAGCCGGACCTGCCGCAGTACATAACCATTCTTTTGTGCCAGATAGACGGCAGACAATTCATTCTGCCGTAATACGGCGTTTTCCGGGATCAGCAACTTCGGTTGGGTTGTCAGCGGCATGGCCAGTTTGACCCAGGTGCCATTGCGCCAGACGGGAGTTTCCTGTTTTGGCAGGTTAGCCCGCAATGTGAAACTGTGACTGGCCGGATCAGAAAACTGAAACAGCTGGTGCTGCGGTAGTGTAATTGTCTGACCGTCAGGAAAGGTGACCTGCAGTGGGGTGGTTTCTTTCAGCTGAGACAGGTAGCGGGCAGGTAATGACGCGACAACACGCATGTTTTCAAAAGCATAACCGCTCAGTAAAAGCTGCCCCGGATTAACGGTCTCACCCAGAGAGATATGGCGGGCAGAAACGACCCCGGCATAAGGGGCGACGATGCGGGTATAACCCAGGTTTTCACCTGCCTGAACCAATTCAGCTTTTGCCTGTTTCAGCACATTAGCGGCCGTTTCCGCTTCGGTAGCGGCACTGTCATATTCACGCCTTGAAATAGAACCTTTTTTCACCAGTTCAACTAACCGCGCACGTTGCCGTTCTGCATCGATATATCTGGCTTCCGCTGCTTTGACGGCAGCCCTGGCCTGATCCTGTCCGGCTGTCTGTGAGGTGTTCGTGATTTCAATTAACAGATGTCCGGCGGGAACGACATCATTCACATCAACGGTGATGGCACTGATCCGGCCACTGGTCTGTGCGGAAACCGTACCCTGATCCACAGGTTCCAGACGGCCATCCATGACAAACCAGTCCGGCATATCCGTTGGCTGCACCGTCAGTGTTTCATCTGCAGCCAGGGTGTATCCGGTGCCAGCCAGTCCGGCACAGAGAATGAGGAGACCCAGAAGATGTCGCATGGCCTTGCTCCTTTAAATTAGATTTAACTAATATATATTTTTATGAATATCCTGCAACTACTTAAAATTCTAGTCCTGTTCGGGGGTTATGGTAAGAAATCGCGCTGTTTGAATCTTTAATTTCCAGCCGCAGTGGCGGGGCAGGCAAAAGTGATTAATATTTAATTAGGTATCTCTAGTTAAATATTTCAGGAGAGCATCATGACTGCTGATAAAGCTGTGCGAGCATTTGCCGGCATTATGGTATTACTTTCTGTCGCGCTGACATATTGGGTCAGCCCATGGTTTGTGTTACTGACATTGTTTGTCGGGGCCAACCTGCTGCAAAGTGCGTTTACCGGATTTTGCCCGGCAGAAATGTTTTTCAGAAAAATGGGACTGAAGTGATCAGTTATATCACTCGTAATGATCTGTTGATGAAACAGTTCCCGCCAGCGGAAACGGATTTTCTCTGCTAAAAACAGTGATCGGCATCTGGCTCGGAGCTGAACAAGCGGAGAAAAATAATGGCGACTGTGATTGTGATTGGCGCCGGTCTGGGTGGCATGTCGGCGGCCTATGAACTTAAGGCAGAACTGGGTAAGCAGCACGAAGTCATACTGATCAATAACAAGCCTGACTTTGAATTTACCCCTTCTAATCCCTGGATCGCTGTGGAGTGGCGTCAGCGCAAAGAAACCTCGATCCCTATCGAACCTCATGTCAGCAAGAAATCGATCCGGTTTATTGCTTCCGGTCTGCAGACACTGGATGCAGAACAAAAACAGCTCACGTTAATGGATGGGCAGACCCTCGGTTATGACTTTCTGGTGCTTTGTACCGGTCCGGAACTGGCATTTGATGAAATTCCCGGAGCCGGGCCGGATGCTGGTGGCACCGTCAGTATCTGTACCCTGAGTCATGCCGAGCATTGTCGTGACAGTGTGCATGCCCTGATTGAAGAACCGGGGTCCGTTATTGTCGGCGCGATGCCGGGCGCTTCCTGTTTTGGTCCTGCTTATGAATATGCCTTTATTCTGGATAAACACCTGCGCGACAAAAAAGTCAGAAAATCGGTGCCGATGACCTTTGTCACCAGCGAACCCTATATCGGACATCTGGGACTGAATGGCGTAGGTGATTCCAAAGGCATGCTGGAAAGTGAGCTGCGCCAGCGGGATATTCAGTGGATCTGTAATGCCAAAACTGTCGGTATCGTTGACGGCAAAATGGAAATCGATGAACTGGACGAAGATGGCAATGTCAAAAAACACCACAGTCTGCCGTATAAACATTCCATGATGTTACCGGCTTTCCGTGGTATTGCACCGTTACGCGGTATTGAAGGATTAGTAAATCCGCGTGGCTTTGTGATTGTCGATGAACATCAGCGGAATCCGAAATATCCGCAGATTTATGCTGCCGGTGTCTGCATAGCCATTGCACCGCAGACTAAAACACCCGTGCCAACCGGTGTACCGAAAACAGGCTATATGATCGAATCCATGGTGCGGGCACTGACGGTCAATATCAAAGCGGAGCTGGAAGGTGCGCAGCCCACGGCCAAGGCAACCTGGAACGCTATTTGTCTGGCTGATATGGGGGATACCGGTGCCGCCTTTGTGGCCATGCCGCAGATCCCGCCGCGTAATGTTGCCTGGTTCAAGAAGGGTAAATGGGTACATCTGGCCAAAGTGGCCTTTGAAAAGTATTTCCTGCACAAGATGCAGACCGGGGATACCGAACCGGTGTATGAACGGCTTCTGCTGAAGTCGCTGGGAATCGATAAGCTGGAATAATCAGGCAGCTGGAAGCGCTGGTACCAATCTATCAGCGCTCTCCTGACATACCGAATTCAATAGCGGCCTGCGTGTAGAAGATATTGATGCCTTCATTTTTCAGCAAGGTAAACACCTGTTCTGCTTCTTCAGTTGTCACCGCCATGGTGACCTGCAGCGGTTGCTTCCCAACATCTCCGGAGGAACGTGTAATCATCAGCCGCGTTGTAACAGACTCATGGTTGCCATACCCAGTAACGTCATGATCAGTGAACCGACCACATGTACTGCAATGGCACCACCCGCCCAGAGCAGGCGACCTTGCTGCAATAACGTGGTGACTTCGGCAGAGAAAGTCGAAAACGTGGTTAAGCCGCCGAGAAAACCGGTGATCACCAGTAAACGCCACTCAGGCGGCAAATTCGGATTGGCAGCAAAAAAGGTCACCGCGATACCAATCAGATAACCACCCAGCAGATTCGCAAGCAATGTACCGGGGGGAATGGTCGGGAACAGTGCGTTAAATCCTAAACCCAGAAGCCAGCGGCTGACGGCACCTGCTGAAGCGCCGAGGCTGATAGCCAAAACCGAATACAACATGACACTGTCCTTAATATGAGAACCGGACCGGATGCGTTATTGCTCTCCTGACCACCATAAAATGCGCTATGTTATCGCTTCATTGATTATAGCCTTAGCATTAACGGCTGAATACCTGACTGCGGGAACGTTTATTATGGTTGCAACAGCTCCGGAATTTACGAAAATTTTTCTTCGTTAATTGCCCGCGGGTGTTTTTTCGGCTGGTAACGATTATGCTTAGCCGGTTGGTAACAATAACAACTACAGAGGAACATAACTGTGAAAAACTTGTCTTACCTCATTGTGGCAGTCGTGGTAACGGTGATGACCGGTTGTGTCGCTCCGTATCATCAGCCGGTTCGTGTTAACCGGGCCGATGTCGATGTGGGTGGTGCCCGTGTTATTTTGGGCGGTGGCGGTGAACAGTATCCTTCAGGTGGTGGCCGTTTCTGTCCTCCGGGTCAGGCGAAGAAAGGCCGCTGCTAATCAGCAGATATGTTTCTAATTTGCATATAAATTCACTATAGTGTCCCCCGTTTGCTTATACAGCCAAGTTGACTCACTGCAATAAGTTGAGCCACTGAAAACTGTTCAGGGAAGAGCGGCGGGGCTGATTTTCGAGAGAGGAGTGCATTGTGCTGGAAAACTATCGTCAACACGTCGCTGAACGTGCTGCGCAGGGTATCGCGCCGAAACCATTATCTGCAGAACAGGTTGCTGCGCTGGTTGAATTACTGAAAAACCCACCGGCAGGCGAAGAAGCTTTTCTGCTGGAACTGCTGGCTGATCGTGTGCCGCCGGGAGTGGATGAAGCCGCCTATGTGAAAGCCGGATTTCTGGCCGCTGTAACCAAAGGTGAAGTATCCTCACCGGTTATCAGTGCCGAGAAAGCCACAGAACTGCTGGGCACCATGCAGGGTGGTTATAACATTCAGCCGCTGATCGATCTGCTGGATGACGCAAAACTGGCACCGATTGCAGCGAAAGCGCTGTCTAACACGCTGTTGTTGTTCGATTCTTTCCATGACGTGCAGGAAAAACTGCAGGCCGGTAATGCCTACGCCAAACAGGTCATGGAATCCTGGGCGAATGCCGAATGGTATCTGAACCGTCCGCAACTGGCGGATAAAATTACACTGACCGTCTTCAAAGTCACTGGCGAAACGAATACCGATGATCTGTCACCGGCACAGGATGCCTGGTCACGTCCAGACATCCCGTTGCATGCGCTGGCAATGCTGAAAAACAGCCGTCCTGGCATTACCGCTGATCAGGAAGGTTCTGTTGGTCCGATCAAAACACTGGACGCACTGAAACAGAAAGGTTTCCCACTGGTGTACGTGGGTGACGTAGTTGGTACCGGTTCATCACGTAAATCAGCCACTAATTCTGTGCTGTGGTTCATGGGCGACGATATTCCGAACGTGCCGAACAAACGCGCAGGTGGTTTCGTGCTGGGCGGTAAAATTGCGCCGATTTTCTTCAATACTATGGAAGATGCCGGCGCACTGCCAATCGAGCTGGATGTCAGCAAGATGAACACCGGTGATGTTATCGACATCTACCCGTATGCCGGTAAAGTGACCGTTCACGGCAGCGACGAAGTGATTGCGACTTTCGAGCTGAAAACCGATGTGCTGTTAGATGAAGTCCGTGCTGGTGGCCGTATTCCATTGATCGTCGGTCGTGGTCTGACCGACAAAGCGCGTGACATGCTGGGTCTGCCTGCATCTGACGTGTTTAACCGTCCGAAACCAGTAGCCGATACCGGTAAAGGTTACACCCTGGCACAGAAGATGGTCGGTAAAGCATGTGGCGTAACCGGTATTCGTCCGGGCACTTACTGTGAACCGAAGATGACCACCGTTGGTTCTCAGGATACCACCGGCCCGATGACCCGTGACGAGCTGAAAGATCTGGCTTGTCTGGGCTTCTCGGCTGATCTGGTGATGCAGTCTTTCTGCCACACCGCTGCTTATCCAAAACCAGTTGACGTGCAGACACACCATACACTGCCAGATTTCATTATGAACCGTGGCGGTGTTGCACTGCGCCCAGGCGATGGTGTTATCCATAGCTGGCTGAACCGTATGCTGCTGCCGGATACCGTGGGTACTGGTGGTGACTCACACACCCGTTTCCCAATCGGCGTTTCTTTCCCGGCGGGCTCTGGTCTGGTGGCGTTTGCCGCGGCGACCGGCGTAATGCCACTGGATATGCCGGAATCTGTGCTGGTGCGCTTCAAAGGCGAATTGCAGCCAGGTATCACACTACGCGATCTGGTACATGCGATCCCTTACCAGGCCATTCAGATGGGCTTGCTGACCGTTGAAAAAGCGGGCAAAAAGAACATCTTCTCCGGCCGCATTCTGGAAATTGAAGGTCTGCCAGAGCTGAAAGTAGAGCAAGCGTTTGAACTGGCTGATGCCAGTGCTGAACGTTCTGCTGCAGGCTGTACCATCAAGCTGGATGAAGCGCCAATCGCTGAATATCTGAATTCCAACATCGTGATGCTGAAATGGATGCTGGCAGAAGGTTACGGTGATAAACGCACCATCGAGCGTCGTATTGCCGCGATGCAGGAGTGGCTGGCTGATCCGAAACTGATGGCAGCCGATGCGGATGCAGAATACGCGGCAATCATTGAAATCGACATGAACGAAATCAAAGAGCCGATCCTGTGTGCGCCGAACGATCCGGATGATGCCCGTCTGCTGTCTACCGTGGCCGGTGACAACATCGACGAAGTATTCATCGGTTCCTGCATGACCAACATTGGTCACTTCCGTGCGGCAGGTAAATTGCTGAACCAGTTCAAAGGCCAGCTGCATACCCGTCTGTGGATCGCGCCGCCGACCAAGATGGATCGCGACCAGCTGACCGAAGAAGGTTACTACGGCATTTTCGGTCGTGTTGGTGCACGCATCGAGATCCCGGGGTGTTCACTGTGTATGGGTAACCAGGCGCGTGTCGGCGACGGCACGACAGTGGTATCCACCTCGACCCGTAACTTCCCGAACCGTCTGGGTCAGGGTGCTAACGTGTATCTGGCATCGGCTGAGCTGGCTTCTGTGGCGGCGATTCTGGGTCGGATCCCAACTGTGGAAGAGTACCAGTCGTATGCGAAAGAGCTGGATGCGATGGCAGCTGATGTTTACCGTTATCTGAATTTTGATCAGATCGCCAGCTACACCGACAAAGCAGATAAAGTGATCCTGCAAGTACCGGCATAAACATCGATTTACTGCGATATGAAGGGCAAGTCACGGACTTGCCCTTCTTTTTTTAGTTATTTAGTTTGGTTACTTAGAATAAGTTTCAGCTATTGTTAATAAGTAAGAGCTAATCAGGCAAACGCAGTCTGCAGGCAGGCTGAATGGTAAAGGGAGTGACCCGTATTGCCGTTGTTCAGGAGCACAAGATATGGATCATGAATTTGTCCGGAATACAGATGGCCGTTGCCGGGCCCGTCTGTCAATGGGGCATGAAGCGTTTGGTTTATGGCTGACAGATGAGCTGGGAACTGATGTCGCCCGTTGTAATGAGTTACTTAAAATAACGGCACGATTACTTCATGGTGGTGATGACTACACGTTACCGGGCAATACATTTTCCCTTCATCTGGATCAGGAAGCCGCGACAGTGAATGCGCGGGAACTGCAATTTGAGACAGAAATTGAAGATAATGAAGCGGGATTAAGTTATTACGACGATGAATTGTTTGCTGCCTGTGGCCTGGATGACTTTGAACAGCTATTGCTGGCCTGGCGCGAATTTATCAGCGAGCAATAACAGGCAAACGACCCACAATGACGCCCCTTTTTGGGGCGTTTTTGCAGCGGTGCTGAAGTGAAGTGCACAATTAAACACAATAATATCAGCTGATTGTCAGTGTCTTGCTTTAAGTGTTTGAAAAATAACTATTTTTAATAGATGGCACAGACATTGAATTGTTTCAGTCAAGCCCAATTAACCAGGGAGTGGGAGTTTAACTATGAAACTTATCAGTGCAATCATTAAACCGTTCAAACTGGATGACGTGCGTGAAGCCGTTGCGGCACTCGGTGTGGACGGTATGACCGTATCCGAAGTGAAAGGGTTTGGTCGTCAGAAAGGCCACACCGAGCTGTATCGTGGTGCCGAATACCAGGTCGATTTCCTGCCGAAAGTGAAACTGGATATCGCTACTTCTGACGACAATGTTGAAAGCATCATTGAAGCCATCAGCAAAGCAGCTTATACCGGTAAAATTGGTGATGGTAAGATTTTCGTGTACGACCTGGCGCACGTAGTGCGTATCCGTACCGGCGAAGTGGATGGCGAAGCCATCTGATCTGAATTCGGTTTGTTTGTCCAGACTCTTTGGGACCTTTATGGTCCCTTTTTTATTCCCTTCTGAAACCTGTTTTTAACCGCTGTCGTTTTCTCTTCGGTAAAACCTGACAATGAAGTCAATACAAACGATATTGATTTTCATTTGTTTACAAATGAGATCTGTTATCATATCTTTATGATAATGATTCTCATTGGTTGGATGGATACGTAATGAAAAAGGTAGCGTTGTTGGCTTTACTGGTGGCTGGTTCTGTTCATGCGGCGGAAGAAATTAATGTTTATTCTGCCCGTCAGGCTTATCTGATTGAGCCTATCGTTCAGGCGTTTGAAAAAGAACAGGGCATCAAGGTTAATCTGGTGTATGCCGAAGATGGTCTGGCAGAACGTCTGGCCCGCGAAGGGAAGCATACGCCGGCCGATCTGGTACTGACTGTTGATATCAGCCGCCTGATGGAGCTGGTCGAGCAGGATCTGGTGCAACCGGTTAACAGCCTGACGCTGAACAGTAATATTCCGGCCCAGTACCGTGATCCTGACAACCGCTGGTTTGCCCTGACTACCCGGGTCCGTAATATTTACACCGCTAAAGATCGTGTTGGTAAGCCGGAAGACATCACCTATGAATCACTGGCTGACCCGAAATACAAAGGTAAGATTTGTACCCGTAGTGGTAAAAATGCTTACAACGTCGCTTTGGTTGCTTCGATGATTGCGCATCACGGTGAAGCGAAAGCGGAACAATGGCTGGAAGGGCTGAAAGCCAATCTGGCACGTAAGCCACAGGGCAATGACCGCGATCAGGTTAAAGCCATTAAAGAAGGCGTTTGTGACCTGTCACTGGGTAACAGCTATTACCTGGGCAAAATGCTGCAGGATGAAGAGCAGAAAACCTGGGCTGACGCTGTTTATATCAACTTCCCGAACCAGAAAGATCGTGGTGCTCATGTCAACGTGAGCGGGGTTGTGATGACCAAATATGCCAAGAACAAAGACGCGGCAGTTAAGCTGATGGAATACCTGTCTGCGGATAAAGCCCAGCAGATGTATGCCGAACTGAACATGGAGTATCCGGTGAAGGCGGGTGTCGCACCATCCAAACTGGTGGCTTCATGGGGCGAATACAAGGCAGATGCGCTGCCAGTCGCTCAGATTGCTTCTTATAGTAAGCAAGCGATAACCCTGATCGACAAAGTTAAATTTGATCTGTAAGGATATTCAATGGCAGTTGTACGCCATCGTCGCTGGTTAGCTGGCAGCGGAGCATTAGCTCTGCTGCTGTTTTCACCTGTGATGGCTTTATTGATTGAAGCCTTCAGTTCGGATGCCGGTTTGCTGCAACAGCTCTGGCAGACGGTATTACCCACCTATCTTTTCAATTCGCTGGCACTGGTCACGCTGGTGGTCATCTTCGCGGTATTGCTGGGATTACCTTGCGGCTGGCTGCTGGCGAATTATCAGTTGCCGGGGCACCGCTATCTGGAATGGGCACTGATCCTGCCGCTGGCGATGCCGGCTTATGTCGTGGCGTATATCTACACCGATTTACTCGATTACACCGGCTGGTTACAAATACAGCTGCGTGACTTGTTTGGCTGGCAATCGGCCGCCGATTACTGGTTTCCGGATCTGCGCACCTTAGGCGGAGCCGCTGCCATGCTGGCATTGGTGCTCTATCCGTATGTCTATCTGCTGACCCGCGCCGGTTTTCTGGAACAATCGGTAAACCTGCAGGATGCCGGCCGGATGCTGGGGGCCAATCACTGGCGGCGCTTTTTCCGTATCAGTCTGCCATTAGTCCGGCCTGCACTAATCGGTGCCATGATTCTGGTGGCGATGGAGACGCTGGCCGATTTCGGCACTGTTTCATATTTTGCGGTGAATACACTGACGACTGCGATCACCGATGCCTGGCTGGGTTATGGCAGCCTGCCTTCTGCCGCACAGCTTTCGGTCTGTCTGATTTCGATAGTGGTGCTCTTGATCCTGCTGGAAAAGATGAGCCGCCGCCGGCAGCAGATCTTTCAGAAAGGAAACGGTATTCCCGTTAATAATCGCCCCCGGCTGGCCGGTGGCAAGCTGATTCTGTCGCTGGGATATTGCTGGCTGATAGTATTTCTGGGTTTCCTCCTGCCAGTTATGGTGTTGCTGGATTATGCATTGTCAGCACTGTCAGAACAGGACTGGCCGGCACTGTTGCAATACAGTTTTAACAGCCTGCAAATTGCGCTGGCGGTTGCCGCACTGGCCGCCATTCTGGCCTTGCCGCTGGTGCTGACCCGCCGTCTGTTACCCAATAAACCGGTAGTACAGGCGCTGCAAATCGCGGGTATTGGCTATGCCATGCCGGGCACTGTATTGGCGATCGGTATTCTGATCCCGTTTACGCTGGGTGATTTTCTGCTGAATGACATTATCGCTGCATTGGGATGGCAAGAGCCGGGGCTGATCCTGACCGGAACTATTTTTGCGCTGGTCTGTGCCTATGTGGTGCGTTTCATCGCTATTGCACTGGGCAGTCAGGAAAGTTCACTGGCCCGCATTTCCTTCAGTCTGGATATGGTCAGCCGCAGCCTGGGTTATTACCCGTTACCGATGTTCGCCCGCGTGCATTTACCACTGATGTGGCGCGGTATCATGGCGGGGATCGTGCTGATTTTTATCGAATCAATGAAAGAGCTGCCTGCCGCGTTATTGCTGCGCCCGTTTAATTTTGAAACGTTACCGACCATTGTTTATCAGTATGTCAAAACCGAGCAGTTACAGCTGGGAGCCTTACCGGCGCTGATGATCGTGCTGGTGGGGTTATTACCGCTAATCTTCTTTAACCGCTCGCTGGAACGGGGAATAACATGAACGCCATTGAAATTCATAACCTGCAGTGCGGCTATCAGGAACAGGCTATCCTGCAGAATATCTCCTTTGTTCTGGAAGAACGGAAAATTCTGGCGCTGCTCGGGCCGAGTGGCTGTGGCAAAACCACCTTGCTGAAAGCGATCGCCGGACTGATCCCGATCGATCACGGGCAGATCTATCTGCATGACCAGCAGGTACAGGATGGGCATAAAGGGCTGGATCCGGAAGAGCGTGGTGTGGGTTTTATCTTTCAGGATTACGCGCTGTTTCCGCACATGACTGTGCATGACAACCTGATGTTCGGGTTACGGCCGTTACGGTTGAAAAAACAGGATGCCGAAGAACGAATCGCTTCTACCTTAACGACTGTCGGGCTGTCCGGCATGGACAAGCGTTATCCGCATGAGCTGTCCGGCGGCCAGCAGCAGCGGGTGGCGATTGCCCGGTCACTGGTTTGCCGTCCCAAACTGATGCTGCTGGATGAACCGTTTTCCAATATCGACAGTCAGCTGCGGATCCCGCTGATCCGGGAGATCCGCGAACTACTGAAATCGCAGCACATCACCGCGATTTTTGTGACACACAATAAGGAAGAGGCGTTCAGTCTGGCCGATGAGCTGGCGGTGTTTCAGCAAGGCCAGATTGTCCAGCAAGGGGAGGCCAGTGCTGTATACCATCAGCCGGCTAACCTGTACGTGGCTGAATTTCTCGGCAGAGGAAACCGCGTACCCGTGACCCGCCACAGTGATCAGTCGGTGCTCACCCCGTGGGGCGTCATACCGGTGAATCAGGTGCCGGCTCACACCGATCTGATGATGTTTATCCGGCCGCAATGGCTTGAGATAGTGGAAGGGGGCGACGGCCGGTTAATTGAACAGCATTTTCTCGGAACTCATGCCAATTGCCGGATTCACTGGCAGGGAATGGAGCTGGACGCATGGCATGCTGATTCGATGCCTATCAGTACCTCGGCCGTATCATTACGCTTACGCCCGCATCAGCCAGTGATCTTTCGTTGTGAGCGGGGTTGAATGTTCGTCTCATTCTGAAATATTGATTTGTATGCTTTATCAGGGATTTCGAGCGTTTTCCTCGTTTTTTTTGTAAAATCCTCCGGAAATGGTGGGAGGAAAAGCCAGTGATCAATGTTTTAATTGTCGATGATGATGCCATGGTTGCCGAGCTGAACCACCGCTATGTCACCCAGCTCCGTGGGTTTCAATGCTGTGGTGTGGCGTCAACCCTGGAACAGGCGAAAGCGCTGGTGTTAAACCAGCAGCATCCGATCGATCTGATCCTGCTGGATGTCTATATGCAGCAGGAGAATGGTCTGGATCTGCTGCCGGTGCTGCGTAATGCGCATCGGCCGATTGATGTGATCATGATTTCTTCCGCTTCCGATGCGGAAACCATCAAGAAGTCACTGCATTACGGTGTGGTCGATTATCTGATCAAACCTTTCCAGTTTGCCCGCTTTGAGGAAGCATTAACCAGCTGGGCAAAGAAAAAGGTGCTGATGGACAATCAGCAGAATTATCAGCAGGCGGAACTGGATCGCATCATCCACGGCACCCCGGTGCAGGCGCAGCGTCCGGAAGGTGAAGCCAAACGATTATTACCAAAGGGCTTAACCCCGCAAACCCTGCGCACCATCTGTCAGTGGATTGATAGTCATTCAGAGATTGAGTTCTCGACGGAAGATCTGGCCAGCTCGGTGCTGATTTCACGCGTCTCCTGCCGGAAATATCTGGTCTGGCTGGAGGAGATAAAGATCCTGCATACCAGTGTCCATTACGGCCTGACCGGCAGACCGGTTTACCGTTACCGCTTGCAGCCGGAACTGCATGCCCAGTTGAAACAGTATGCTCAGGATTAACCGCTGACTGAGTCTGACCGATCACGCCAGATGGTAGTCGCTATCCTGTAAGGTGAAGCAGAACTGGCGTTGTGACGACAGAATCACCTGACCTGTTCTGGTTACAAAAATCGCCTCGATATGCGGCACTGTGGCGAGATAGTTCAGGGCTTTCTCTACCCCCATGCCATACAGCAATGTGGTGTAAATATCGCCATCCACCGAGTCGTCTGAGATCACAGTGACACTGAGCAGTTCGTTATCCAGCGGGTAGCCGGTCTTCGGATCCAGAATATGGTGGTAGATTTTTCCATCTTTCTCAAAATAACGCTCATAAATGCCGGATGTGACTACAGACTTGCCGGCTACTTCGATGATGCCAATCAGCGCATCCGGGGCGGCAAACGGTTTTTTTAACCCGACCGCCCATGCACTCTGACCACCATAGCGAGGTGTTCCGAGTGTCAGGACGTTTCCGCCCAGATTAATCAGCGCATGCTGAATACCCATCCGTTGCAGTTGTTCCCGGACCAGATCGGCAATATAGCCTTTGGCAATAGCGCCCAGATCGATTGCCATGCCCGCCTGTGTCAGAAATACGGAACAGGCCTGTGGGTCGAGAATGACCTGATCCGGCCGGGTCAGGGGCAGCAGAGACTGAATTTCTGCCGGAGACGGCACGCTGTTGCCGTGAAAACCGATTTTCCAGCGTTTAACCAGCGGGCCAATGGTGAAATTAAAACAGCTGTCTTTTATCCGACTGACCGTTTTTGCTTTGCTGATCAGCTCAAACACCGGACGACTGACCACCACCGGGTGCAGACCCGCCGCATGGTTGACGGCCATCAGCTGAGAGTGTGCACGATTGACCGTCAGCACATCTTCCTGTTGCTTGATCAGCTGAAAGACGGCCTGGGCGGCTGGTTGATTATCGTCGAAGAGTTTCAGGAGGATGGGGGAGCCCATCAGGACTGCAGTGTAGGAATAGACCCGCTCTACGGATGACATAGGGATCACCCCGACTGAATAGTGGTTGAAAGTCAGTGCGCCCACCGGGAGCGCACTGACTATGAGCTATGAACAACGCGCCCGGTTGGCGGCGTTACGTCCTGCCATCGTACCGAAGATAATGATATCGGCAACAGCATTCCCGCCGATGCGGTTCCCGCCGTGGATACCACCAACCACTTCACCGGCAGCGTATACACCCGGAATCACCTGATTGTTCACATCCAGCACTTCAGTGTTGGTGTTGACGGTGACCCCGCCCATGGTGTGGTGCACACCCGGGGCAATCCGGATCGCGTAGAACGGACCTTCGTGGATCGGATGACGCAATGCAGTCTTACGGCCAAAGTCTTCATCGTTCTGTTTCTCAACAAAGACATTGTAGCGTTCCAGTGTTGCCAGGAATGCATGCATGTCCATATTCAGTTTGTCCGCCAGCTGACGAGGGCTGTCAGCGCTTACCACAAAACCACGGCCAATGTATTCATCCGCTGCTTTGTTATTCAGACGAACCTGCTCATCGAAAACGATGTAGGCATAGTGTTCCGGCAATCCGATGATCGCTGCCGAAACCTTGTCCCGGGTTTCCATTTCATTGAAGAAACGTTCGCCCTTCTGACTGACCAGAATCGCACCGCCACCACGGATTGCTTCAGAAATCAGGTAGGAAGTGGTTTGCTCCACGGTCGGGTGGATCTGGATTTCACCCATGTCCACTGTACCGGCACCGATGTTTTCCAGTAACGCAATCCCTGAACCGGTTGCGCCTTTGTGGTTGGTGGTGACAAAGTCTTTCAGTTCAGGACGATATTTGACCACCATTTCCTGATTGGCACTGAAGCCACCGGTTGCTACCACGATGCTCTTCGCATGAATGGTCAGAATTTCATTTTCTTCATTTTTCACACGCAGACCACTGACTGCACCGTCTGCCATCAGGATATCGATGACATCGGTGTCCAGCATGACGTCGATGTCGCGCTGGCTGATGTTACGCATCAGACCACTAATCAGGAAGCCACCTACTGCAGAACGGTCAGCCGGACGGTGTGTACGGTCAATGCTCATCCCGCCGGTAATGGTGATGTCATTCAGGACAATGCCACGATCAGCGAGCCATTCAACCGCTTCAGGTGCATTCTCGACAAAGCTGCGCAGCAATTCCGGGTTATTCAGCCCCTGACCGCCTTTCAGACTTTCCTGATAGAACTTCTCTTTGCAGTCATCGATACCTTTCATTTTCTGGAAACGGGTACCTGCGGCATTCATTCCGACCGACGCTTTGATGGTATTCCCGCCAATGCTGGCCATCTTTTCGACAATCAGAACTTTGGTGTCACGGTCGCTCGCCTGAATTGCAGCTGCCAGACCTGCACCGCCACTACCGATCACCACCACGTCGTAACGAGGCGGCTCCAGACTGCCACCTTCTTCCAGCACCAGTGCTTTGCAGGATTTAGCCATCGCTTTGGTTACGGCTTTTTTCACCGCTTCACTCTGCGTGGTGGCACCGGAAACCGCATCAACGTGAGGGGTATTGGCATCCAGAATCCGGGTACGTATTTCTTCGAAACTGGAAACAAAAGTAACATCCAGCCCTTCGTGAGATTCCAGTACGATATCTGTAATCCGGTCAGTTTCCAGACTGACATTGATTCCCAGTTCATTGTTTTCGTCCTGAACTGTTTCCCGGAACACGCCACGCTTGAATTTGCCGGTTGGCATGCTGCTCAGATCGCGGATCATCGCGTCAACCAGCGAGAAGCGCCATAGCGGTTCAGGAATGGTTAATGCCTCGCGCTGAGTGCTGTCGATAAACAGCTCCAGTGTTTCACCACGGGCAATACGATCTGCCCAGTCCGGATAGGCAATGCACGCTTTACCAACGGCAACCAGATCATAACCATGCTCGATGGCGAGTTCAGCATCTGACTTGTTGACGATACCACCCACACCGATCATCGGGATTTGCGCCAGTTTTTCAGAACGCATCGCGGTATATTTCTGGATCAGTGGTGTTGGATCGTGCTTGTCAACAATGGATGGACGCAGTGTATAGCCCATCGAGAAGTGCAGGTAATGCAGGCCCAGTTCGGCCAGTCTTTCCAGCAGATACATGGTGTCATCAAAACGGATGCCTGGTACTTCCAGCTCTTCCGGAGAGAAACGGTAGCCAATGATGAAAGATGGATCGGCATACTGGCGAACCATTTTCTGGGTAATTTCCAGCACTGCCAGCGGGAAGCGGGCCCGGTTTTCACGGCTGCCACCCCATTGATCGTCACGCAGGTTAGAGTTTGGTGAGAAGAACTGCTGGATCAGGTAAGTATTGGCACCGTGGATCTCGACGCCATCAAATCCGGCTTTAATCGCACGACGGGTAGCTTCACCAAACTTGGTGACCATCGCTTCGACTTCTTCCGTGGTCAGTGCTTCAGGGGTAGCAGCGCCTTCACGTGGTGCCGCAACCGCACTTGGAGCAACCGGGGTACGGCCACCAATCAGTTCAGGTTCGACCATCCGGCCGCCATGATAGATCTGCAGAACGGCTTTCGATCCTCTGGATTGAATGGCTTGGGCAATTTTGGCCAGACCTTCAATTTTGTTGTCGTGATCGATACCAATTGCACCGGGGAAGGCTAAGCCTTTGTCATCAACAAAACCACATTCAACGATCACCGTGCCAATGCTGCCAGCGCGTTCACGGTAGTACTCAACCAGTTCACTGGTGACACTACCATCAAAATAGCCGGTACAAGTGGTCATTGGTGCCATCAGAAGACGGTTTTTCAGTTGTGTGCCATTCGGTAAAGTAAACGGACTCAGAATGTCATTTTTAGAGTACATAAATATAAGCTCCAAACTAAAAAACTCAGAGATTTAAGAAATAGGTTCCCGTTGGATATTTTTATTATTTCTGGATTGGTTTCAGGTTAATTCTTATTGCAATAAAAACTATTTTTTAACTAGGTTTGACTCACGTGATTTAGCGAGATTTGATTAGTATTGGGTAAATTTAATCAACTCACACAAACATAGTATTTTATTTTTTGTGATATGTTTGCTTACATTAGTTAAATAACTATTGTTTGTTCTGGTTAATATGTGTTTGTCACTTCCTTTTTGACGGAGGATAAATGTTTCACATTAATTGCAATTATTAATAACCTTATTAATAGAATATTTTAAAATATATAACATTAATATAACATTAAAATTAAAAGATAATAAAATCAACAAGTTGTTTTTATTATCTTGTGGGTCTATATGGCTAGACAGACAGAATAATCATTTAAGTCTAATCCCTTGCAAGGTGATTGGTTACCGATCAAATCGTAAATCATATTTCTGGTGATAAAATCGGGTGAACTTTTTTCGTTATTTTATGGTATGAGTGAATTAAATGTTTTTATTAAAATTTGATCAAGATCACCTGCTGTTTTTTTTAAAAGTGATTATACTGACAATATGCATGCAAAATGATTTTTCTTATTCAGCACCAAAGTGATAAGTAATAAAAATTAATTTGTCATCACTTTTGAAACTAAACTAAGTAAATAAACTAAATTAATCAAAGCGGGCTTATTTAAATAATAACCCGGCATATTCCCTGATTTGGAGTATTTCCGGGAACAGGCTATGTATGCGTCTTTTAAGCAGTAAGAGCATGCATTGCATATGTCGATGAAACCAGATTCTCAACTACTGTAGATAAACACCATGAAAGAAATGAGTATACCAATCGACACCAAGGTGGTCGATAAAGCATCAGATGGTAAGTTAAACCGCCTCTTCTTTATGTTGGCACCGTTCGTAGTGACGGCACTATTGCTGTTGATGCCTGTTCCCGAAGGATTACAGCCCTACGCATGGTATTACTTTGCCATTTTCGTTGGGGTGATCGTCGGTCTGATCTTTGAACCGCTGCCAGGTGCTGTCATTGGCCTGACCGGTGTGGTCGCGATCGCACTGACAAGTCAGTGGGTGCTGTTCAGCCCTGAAGATATGGCGGCTCCCAAATTTAAACTGGCTGCCGAATCATTCAAATGGGCAGTCAGTGGCTTTGGTAATTCCACGGTATGGCTGATCTTTGGCGCGTTCATGTTTGCTGCGGGTTACGATAAAACCCGCCTCGGACGCCGTCTGGCATTGATTCTGGTGAAGTATCTGGGCCGTCGCAGCCTGACGCTGGGTTATGCGATCATGTTTGCGGATCTGTTACTGGCACCGTTTACACCATCGAATACCGCACGCAGTGGGGGGACCATCTACCCGATCATTGCCAACCTGCCGCCGCTGTACGGTTCTAAACCGAACGATCCGAGTGCCCGTAAAATCGGCTCTTACCTGATGTGGGTGGCGATCACGGCGACCTGTATCACCAGTTCGATGTTCCTGTCTGCGCTGGCACCGAACCTGCTGGCACTGGCACTGGTAAAAAGCACCGTGGGTATCAGCATCAGCTGGGGTAACTGGTTTGTTGCCTTCCTCCCGCTGGGCATTCTGTTTCTTCTGACCATGCCGCTGCTGGCATACTGGTTCTATCCGCCAGAAGTGAAATTCAACGATGAAGTGCCTCGCTGGGCAAGTGCCGAGCTGGTTAAACTGGGTCGTCTGTCCCGTAATGAAATTCTGCTGCTGGTTTTCGTTTGTGCCGCGCTGATCATGTGGATCTTCGCTGCCAGCGTGATTGAACCTGCAATGGCTGCACTGCTGATCATCGGTCTGATGCTGTGGACGGGTGTTCTGGAGTGGAATGACATTACCAGCAACAAAGCCGCATGGAACACCTTTTTCTGGTTCGCGACACTGGTGGCACTGGCGGGCGGATTATCATCGACCGGCTTCATTGCCTGGTTGGGTAAAGAAGGCGGTATGCTGATGAGCGGTATCTCCGCCGGCACCGCGACAGTTATGCTGCTGGTTGCGTTCTACCTGCTACATTATTTATTTGCCAGCGCAACAGCGCACACAACGGCACTGCTTCCTGCGATGCTGACAATTGCATCGACGATTCCGGGAATGAATATGGAAGTCTTCTGTATGCTGATGGTGACATCGCTGGGTGTGATGGGCATTATCACTCCATACGGCACTGGTCCGAGCCCGATTTACTATGGTAGTGGTTACCTGCCAACAGCCGATTACTGGCGACTGGGAACCATTTTTGGTGCCATCTTCCTGGTAGCCTTGTTAGTTATCGGCTACCCATGGATGGTCATGATGTTCTGATCAGTGAACGGCCGACCCTCCGGGGGAGGCTGTTTCTATATGTGAATCTGTGCTGCCACGCATGTCGATGTATTCTTGCTAAAGCGGCGATAAATAATGATGAGAGAATAGAGAAATGCCAAATAAACCTTTTTATTACCAGGATCCGTTCCCGCTCGCTAAAGATGAAACCGAATACTATCTGCTGACGAAAGATCATGTCTCCGTGAGCGAATTTGAAGGTCAGGAAATTCTGAAAGTTGAGCCAGAAGCACTGACTTTAGTGGCCCAGCAGGCATTTCATGATGCTGCATTCATGCTGCGTACTTCACACCAGGAACAAGTAGCGGCAATTCTGGCTGATCCGGAAGCCAGCGAAAATGACAGATACGTCGCACTGCAATTCCTGCGCAACTCCGAAATTGCTGCAAAAGGCTTGTTGCCAACCTGCCAGGATACCGGCACTGCCATCATCATGGGTAAAAAAGGCCAGCGCGTCTGGACTGGTGGTAATGATGAAGCAGCCCTGAGCCGTGGTGTCTATAACACTTATACCGAAGACAACCTGCGCTACTCACAAACCGTTGCGCTCGACATGTATAAAGAGACCAACACCGGCACCAACCTGCCTGCGCAAATCGATTTATACAGCGTCAATGGCGATGAGTACAAATTCCTGTGTGTCGCTAAAGGCGGTGGATCAGCAAACAAAAGCTATCTGTATCAGGAAACCAAGGCGACATTGACCCCAGAGACGCTGAAGAAATTCCTGGTCGATAAAATGCGCTCACTGGGCACCGCTGCTTGCCCGCCATACCATATCGCATTTGTTGTGGGCGGCACTTCTGCGGAAAGCACATTGAAAGTGGTTAAATTGGCTTCCGCCCGTTATTACGACAGCTTGCCAACTGAAGGCAACGAGCATGGTCAGGCGTTCCGTGATCTGAAATTAGAGCAAGAGTTGTTAGAAGAAGCACAGAAATTGGGTTTAGGTGCGCAATTCGGTGGTAAATATTTTGCTCACGATATTCGCGTGATCCGTTTGCCGCGCCACGGTGCATCATGCCCGATCGGTATGGGCGTTTCCTGCTCGGCAGATCGTAATATCAAAGCCAAGATCAACCGCGATGGTATCTGGATCGAAAAACTGGAAACCAATCCAGGCCGATTCATTCCTGAAGCACTGCGTCAGCAAGGTGAAGGCGACTCGATTCAGGTTGATCTGAATCGCCCGATGAAAGAAATTCTGGCTCAGTTATCTCAATACCCAGTATCTACCCGCATCTCTCTTTCTGGCACCATCATTGTGGCGCGTGACATTGCCCACGCGAAGCTGAAAGAGCGTCTGGATAAAGGTGAAGGTCTGCCACAATATGTGAAAGATCATCCGATCTATTACGCTGGCCCGGCCAAAACTCCGGCTGGTTACGCTTCAGGTTCATTAGGCCCGACTACTGCAGGTCGTATGGACTCTTATGTTGATCTGCTGCAATCCAATGGCGGAAGCATGATCATGCTGGCGAAAGGCAACCGCAGCCAGCAGGTGACTGATGCGTGCCATAAACACGGTGGCTTCTATCTGGGCAGCATTGGTGGCCCGGCTGCAGTTCTGGCGCAGGAAAGTATCAAGAGCCTGGAATGTGTGGAATATCCGGAACTGGGTATGGAAGCGATCTGGAAGATTGAAGTGGAAAACTTCCCTGCGTTCATTCTGGTCGATGATAAAGGCAATGATTTCTACCAGCAGATCCTGAACAAACAGTGTGCAAACTGTGCGATGAAGTAATCAGTCGGATTGACGTGTAAATCAGATGGAAATCCAGTGACCGCAAGTCACTGGATTTTTTTAACTAAGTCTCTCCGAAGTTGCTTCTCCGCATCCTCTTCTGAATATTCGTAAAATTCAGCTGGAGTTGTTCACGTTTTCTCATTATTTTCCGTATTTTCATGTTCACTATTTTAGCGAACCATCCGGTTTGTCTCTCTGAAAGGAGTAGCGTTGGTGCTCGGACTGTCTTCTCCTCTGAAACTTCGTACCCGAATTACTTTGCTTGTTTGTAGCGTGATTGCACTGGTTCTGCTGGTGGTGCATGCCATATTTGTCACGCAATCGACGGCGCTCAGTAAAAACAGTCTGGAAGAAAAGGCCCGGGGTGTGGCTCGTACGCTGACCGAAACACCTTTTGTCGGTGCGGCGATAACTATTCCGGAACAGCAGCAGGCCCTGCAGGGCTATATCGAATCGGTACGCAAGCGCAATGAGCTGCTGTTTATTGTGGTGATGGACATGGATTCGATCCGTCATACACATCCTGATCCCAAAATGATCGGCCTGCGTTTTCTGGGGGGGGATCAGATGAAAGCCCTGCGCGGCCAGGAATCCATTTCAGAAGCGAAAGGCACACTGGGTAATTCGGTACGGGTGATCAGCCCGCTCTATCATCAGGGCCGGCAGGTTGGTGCTGTCGCGGTCGGGATCTCGACCGCTAAAGTCGAGGCAATTATCTCGGCCAACCTCTTGTTTGCTTATCTGGCGTTGTTATTTGGCGGACTGATCGGTGCGGTAGGTGCGTTTTATCTGGCCCGTAAAATCAAAGCGATCATGTTTGGTCTGGAACCCTCCGAAATCGCCAGTTTACTGGAGCAACGCAGTGCGATGTTGCAGTCGATTCGTGAGGGCGTGATTGCAGTCAATGCACAGTCTGAAATTACGCTGATCAATGATGAGGCTAAACGTCTGTTACGGCTGAGCGGTTCGTCCGATGAACTGCTGCAGGATCAGGGCAGTAAAAGCTGGCCGCAGCGTCTGCATTTGCAAGAAGTACTGCAGACGGGCGAGGCTCAGTATGATGAAGAGCTGAAGTTTAATGGGCTGGTTTTGCTGAGCAGTAGTGTGCCGGTGCGGGTGAATGGAAAGATCACCGGGGCGGTCATGTCGTTCCGTGACAAAACAGAGGTCAGTCAGCTGGTTCAACGGCTCAGCGGCATGTCGAATTATGCAGAGGCGCTGCGTATGCAGGCGCACGAGTTTATGAACAAGCTGCAAGTCATTCTGGGAATGGTGAATATCCGGGCTTTTGAGCAGCTGGAACATTATATCATGGGGATTGCAGGGCAATATCACAGTGATGTCGGTGCCTTGATCCGTCAGATTAAAGACCCGGTCATTGCCGGATTCCTGCTGGGTAAAATCAACCGGGCACGTGAAGCGGGAATCACCGTGATCGTCACCGATGACAGTTTCCTGCCAGAATCCAGCCAGCTGGATCAGCCTCACGCTCTGGTGACGATTCTGGGTAATCTGCTGGAAAATGCAATTGATGCCCTGGAAGGCGTTCCGGATCCGACTATCACGGTGGCACTGGATTATGAAGAGGGTTCCCTGTTTTGTGTTGTCAAAGATAACGGGAAGGGCATTCCACCGGAAATGATCCCCCATATTTTCGAACGGGGTTTCTCCACCAAGGGTACACAACGGGGGCTGGGTCTCTATCTGGTCAAACAAAGCCTGGCAAAACTGGAAGACAGTTCGATTGAATGCCGGAACAACCCGGATCGGGGCGCCAGCTTTATCGTTACCCTGCCGTATGCCGGCAAGGCGACGGAATCGTGACTCCGGTATTCTCGGCTGATGATGCCCCAATATCCTTCCCCGTTTTATCATTCAGAAAGGGGAAGGGCACAGGCTTCTAACCCGTATGTTCAAACAGTTCCAGCACAGAGTCGTACAACTCATCAATATCTGATTCTGCTGTCGGGGTGATGAAGATAGTGTCATCCCCGGCGATGGTGCCGAGAATTCCTTCGGCCTTACCTAATGAATCCAGCATCCGGGCAATCAGTTGTGCTGCACCCGGCGTAGTATGGATCACCAGGATCACGCCATTGTGGTCTACATCCAGCACCAGATTTTTCAGCGGGCTGTTGATGGTTGGGATCCCCAGTTCGACGGGCAGACAGTACACCATCTCCATTTTTGCATTACGGGTACGTACCGCGCCGAACCGGCTCAGCATGCGGGAGACTTTAGACTGGTTGATGTTTTCAAAACCGATTTCGTTGAGTGCAGTGACGATTTCGGCCTGTGAGCCGAACCGTTCTTCCCGCAACAAGGCTTTGAACGCTTTAACTAGTTGTTCCTGTTTTTCGCCGGGTTTCATGTAAAATCCGAGATGAATCGTTGATATAAACAATTTTGCAGTCTGGCTGCATATATTTCAACGATTGCTGCATAAAAACTTATATTCAAATAAAGGATCTGTGCCGCAGTTTACATTCGCTTATATGTAAAAATGGCATAAGAAACGAGTTAAACGATTCAGTCCGAAATAATAAAGAGTGACACGCAGCTCACACTTCATAAGAGTGCGCTTGGTGGAGGCATAACTTTCTACTATTTTCAGATAAGGATTAGCTGATAAATACCATCACAACAACAAAATTTGGAGCTCGCTATGAAAATAACTGTTCTCGGTGCTGCTGGTGGTATAGGCCAAGCCTTGTCTTTATTATTGAAAATGAAATTGCCTGCAGGATTCAAACTGGCGTTGTATGACGTTGCGCCGGTAGCTCCGGGTATCGCAGTTGATTTGAGTCATATTCCTACTGATGTTGCCGTGAAAGGCTTTACCGGTGACGATCTTTCCAAAGCGCTGGAAGCCAGTAATGTGGTGGTGATATGTGCCGGAATCGCACGTAAGCCGGGCATGCATCGGACTGATCTCTTCAAGTTTAATGCCGGAGTGACCCGGGAGCTGATTTCTGCCGGGGCCGCTATCTGTCCGAATGCCTGTTTCTGCATTATCACCAATCCGGTGAACAGTATGGTGCCGATAGCGGCGGAAGTGCTGAAAAAAGCCGGTGTTTATAACCCACAGAAACTGTTTGGTGTCACCATGCTGGATGTCATCCGGGCAGAAACATTCGTTGCGAATTTTCTGGATCGGGCTGCAGGTACAATCCGGGTCAATGTAATTGGTGGCCACAGTGGCAAGACGATCCTGCCGGTGATGTCACAGGTCGGTGGCTTTGAATTTACTGACGAAGAAGCGGCGGCCCTGGTCCGCCATATTCAGGATGCCGGCACCGAAGTGGTGGATGCGAAAGCGGGTAATGGTTCTGCCACACTGGCGATGGCAGCTGCAGGATACCGGTTTGTAAATGCGGTCGTGCGTGGTTTGCTGGGAGAAGAAAATGTGATTGAGTGCGCCTATGTGGAAGGTGGCAGTCAGCACAGCCGGTTCTTCTCGCAACCGATGCGTCTGGGTAAGGAAGGCTGGTATAAGGTACTGCCGTATGGTCCGCTGACACAGGCAGAGAAAGAAGCACTGGAAGCGATGCTGCCAACGTTACGTGATGAAATCCGGATGGGTGAGGACTTTGTGCTGAAACCCGAGCTGTTTCAGGAGCAACCGGCAGAGGCCGGGAAGGCTGAGAAAAAATAGTCGTCATGAAGGAATGCCAAGGGAGCGCTGGCTCCCTTCTCGCTCTGCGTCAGCGCATGTTACTGACGGCCCACCTGAGGCTGCCGGTTTAACCCAAGTAACGTTCCGGCCGGTGATTAATCGTAATAATCATATTCATGATAAAAGCACCGATCAGCGAAGCAATCAGCATCTGCATATCGACAATAAAGAATGAGGCAAACAAAACGAAAGTATCAATGATCATCTGCAGTTTGCCTGCCTTGATTATGCCCCGGTCCTGTAAATACAGAGCCAGCACATTAATGCCGCCCAGACTCATTTTGTGGCGGAATAAGACAATAAAGCCGACGCCCATCAGAATATTGCCAAAGATGGCAGCATAGAAAGGGTTAAGCTGATTGATATGAATAAATAAGGGATGCCATTCCGAAAAGATGGATACGCAGACAACCGCAGAGAAGGTTTTGATCGTGAACAGCCACCCCATGCGGCGGATGGCCAGATAATAAAAAGGTAAATTGAGTAAAAAGAAAAATACGCCGAACGCGGTATGCGTCAGATAGTGTAAAAGAAACGCGACCCCGGCAATACTTCCCGTTAAGGCGCCGGCTTGTTTCAGTAATATCACACCAAATGACACCATTAATGTGCCGATGATAATCGCAAAAAAATCTTCATAAATCCGGTGCGTTAACGGCGTCGCGGCCATCTGCTGGCTACTCATATACTCTTACTCCCTCAGTTTTAACTGGTGCTGTTTTCCATCGTCGTATACCGGAAAAACAAAACGAAAAGCATGATACATGCATAAAACACCGAATCAATGCATGAATCGTGCAATGTCAGCACCATTTAAAGAGGTTTCTTAGTTTTTCTCTTCAGCAGCCGGCAGGGCAGGAATCATAATGCCATTTTCTTTTAAACGATTGAGGACAACAGATGTCTTCAAATGAGCAACGCTGCTGTTTTGTGCCAGGATCTGGCTGATGAGATCACTTAAGCTATGCAGATTAGCCACGGCTACTTTCAGCAGATAATCGGCATCACCGGTAGTCTTAAACGCATCAATAATGGCATCAACATTTTCCAGCATCTTATGGAAAGTACTGACACAGTCAGGTGTATGGTTAATTAATTTAACTTCAATTAAACCAATCATTTCCTGACCTACAGCATCAGGTGCCAGGCGTGCGTGATAGCCCAGAATCAGGTGTGTCTGCTCCAGTGCGATACGACGTCGTGAGCATTGTGATGAAGAGAGACCGGTTAATTCACTGAGTTCAGCGTTTGTCAGCCGTCCGTTGGATTGCAACAGGGTTAATATTTTCAAGTCATAATCATCAATCTGATACATACGATCCACGCTCAGTCATTTCCTTTTCATTTGCCGGTAGTGAGTGGTTTTACCACCAGATAAGTACCTTCTGCCGCAATAATCTTAACCGCCGTTCCCGCCGGTAATGCTTCGTTTGACAGAACAACCCAGACTGTATCCTCAAGCCGGACCCGGCTTTTTCCCAGTTTGACATCCTCCAGCAGCGTGGTTTGTGCACCGATACAACGGGTAGTGCGTTGATTCAGCGTTTTTACTTCGGCTGCCGGTTTATCCTGTTTGTTTAAACGAAACCAGAACCAGGTCGTGACGATGCTGAAAACAGCAAACAGGCTCCACTGAGCAAACAGCCCCGGTTCGAAAACAAAGACCATCAACGCGGTCAGCAGGGCGGATATGCCGGTCCAGAGCAACAGACCGGCCGTACCGAACAGTTCCAGCAGTAACAACACCGCGCCCAGAATCAGCCAGTGCCAGTAACTCCAGTCAGACAATGACAACCATGCCCAGCTCTGCATAATTACCCCTTCTTCGGAGAGATCTCATTGAGCAGTTGACTGATACCACCAATCGAACCAATCAGTTGTGAAGCTTCCAGTGGCATCAGCACCAGTTTGCTATTCTGACCATCGCCGATTTTAGCCAGCGCCTCGGTATATTTTTGTGCCACAAAGTAATTGATCGCCTGTGTATTTCCGTTAGCAATCGCATCAGAAACCAGCTGAGTGGCTTTGGCTTCTGCTTCTGCCTGCCGCTCACGGGCTTCAGAGGCGAGGAAGGCCGCCTGACGTTCCCCTTCGGCTTTCAGGATCTGTGACTGTTTTTCCCCTTCCGCTTTCAGAATCTTCGATTGCCGGATCCCTTCTGCTTCCAGAATTTCCGCGCGTTTCTGTCGCTCAGCCTTCATCTGGGCATTCATCGCCTCAATCAGATCCTGCGGTGGCCGCACATCTTTAATTTCGATACGGGTAACTTTCACACCCCAGGGGCTGGTAGCGGCATCAACGGTAACCAGCAGTTTTTCATTGATGGTGTCACGCTGTGACAGCATATGATCCAGCTCCATGGCACCTAATACAGTACGGATGTTGGTCATCGTCAGATTCTTGATCGCTGACATCAGATCATTCACTTCATAAGCCGCTTTATGCGCTTCGACAACCTGAATAAATGTCACGGCATCAATGGTCACGTTAGCGTTATCGCGGGAAATGATTTCCTGCGGCGGAATATCCATGACCTGTTCCATCATATTGATCTTGCGGCCAATGCGATCAACAAAAGGCACAATCAGGTTCAGCCCGGGTGACAGCGTCGTGGTATAGCGCCCGAATCGTTCCACCGTCCAGTTATAGCCCTGCGGCACAACCTTGATTACGGAGCCGAGTGTAACCAGCACCAGCACAATAAAAATCACGAGTAGCGGTAAACTTAAATCCATCACAATCTCCCTGAAGTAGCTTTCTGATTATATTTTTTCACTTACAATCAAAAGTATAGAACATTAGCGTGACAGGACGTAGGGATATGAACAGGAAGGTTGTATGACGAAAGTCTTATCAGAACCCCAATAATGAGTGAAAATATCATTCAAAATATCATTCAAAATATCACTTCATTTTCTATATTTAAAAATCAGATAAGCATATTACTTTTTAGCCATAGAAAGTGCCTTTTTATTGTTTTACATCTATCAATTACATCTCTATATTCATATTCCAGAAATAGAAGGAGTCAACATGGATTATCTTCCGCTGTTTGCCAGATTAAATAATCGCGCCGTACTACTGGTTGGTGGTGGTGATATCGCCCTGCGGAAAGCGCGTTTGTTGCTGGATGCCGGCGCAAATCTCACCGTGGTTGCTCCTTCACTGCACGAAGAACTGACGGAATTACTGGTTGGGCATACCTATATCCCATCCCGTTTTAATGCGACGTATCTGAATGACCAGATGCTGGTCATTGCGGCGACCGATGATGAAGAGGTGAATGCAGAAGTTGCTGCGGCAGCTGATGCGGCCAATATCTGGGTAAATGTGGTGGATGATCCGGAACGTTCCAGCTTTATTTTCCCGTCCATTATCGACCGTTCTCCCATCATGGTGGCGGTATCGAGCGGAGGAAAAGCGCCGGTATTAGTGCGCATGCTGCGTGAACGTCTGGAAGCTTTATTGCCGAAACATCTGGGGGCTTTGGCTAATTTATCCGGTGAATGGCGTAGCCAGATCAAACAAAAACTCAGTGATATTACCTCCCGTCGCCGTTTCTGGGAGAAAGCCTTTGCCTCACCGCAACTGGCTACCTTGCTGGAAACTGAACAGCACGCTTCTGCTGAACAGTGGATGGCTGATCAGTTGCAGGCAGAAGATTACGCCGGTGGCGAAATTGTGCTGGTGGGCGCAGGTCCGGGTGATGCAGGTCTGCTGACACTGAAAGGTCTGCAACAAATCCAGCAGGCCGAAGTGGTGCTGTATGACCAGCTGGTATCGCCGGAAGTGATGAACCTGGTGCGTCGCGATGCGGAACGTATCAGCGTGGGTAAAAAAGCGGGTGCACACAGTGTGCCGCAACATGAAATCAACGAGTTGTTATTAAGCCATGCCCGCGCCGGTAAACGCGTGGTTCGTCTGAAAGGCGGTGACCCGTTTATGTTCGGGCGTGGTGCAGAAGAGCTGCAGGCTGCGCGGTCAGAGGGTATTCCGTTCTCGGTCGTGCCGGGCATTACCGCGGCTGCAGGGGCTACCGCGTATGCGGGTATCCCGTTGACCCATCGTGACAGTGCACAGAGTGCGGTGTTTATTACCGGCCATTGCAAACAGGATGGGCAGGAACCGGACTGGGCTGCACTGGCTGCCAGCAACCAGACACTGGTGATTTACATGGGCCTGATTGGTTCGCCCACTATCACTGAACGACTGATTGCACATGGTCGTCGTCCGGAAACACCGGTCGCGCTGATTGAACGCGGTACTACCGTCAGACAACGTGTGTTACGCGGTACGCTGCAAGAGTTACCTGAACTGGCCAAAGATGCACACAGCCCGTCACTGATTGTGATTGGAGAGGTTGCCGCACTGGCCGACACATTAAGCTGGTTTGGCGGTGATACTGCCTCTGGCAAAGAACATTTGATCAATCTTGCCTGATAAAAGTCTGCATGGTCAGGCAGGGCGGAAAAAGGAGTAGTAATCATATGCAACTGGACATCGAGCGCTTAACCCATTTGAAGCAGTTGGAAGCGGAAAGCATCCATATCATCCGTGAAGTGGCAGCCGAGTTTCAGAATCCGGTGATGCTCTACTCTATTGGTAAAGATTCATCCGTCATGCTGCATCTGGCACGTAAAGCTTTTTATCCGGGGACATTGCCGTTCCCGCTGCTGCACGTTGATACCAACTGGAAATTCCGTGACATGATCAAATTCCGCGATGAAACTGTGAAGAAATTTGGTCTGGAACTGCTGGTACATAAAAACCCGGATGGCCTGGCGATGGATATCAACCCGTTCGTGCATGGCAGTGCCAAACACACCGACATCATGAAAACCGAAGGCCTGAAACAGGCGCTGAACCAGTACGGTTTCGATGCCGCTTTCGGTGGTGCCCGTCGTGATGAAGAGAAATCACGTGCGAAAGAGCGTGTGTACTCCTTCCGCGATAAGAACCATGCCTGGGATCCGAAAAACCAGCGTCCGGAACTGTGGCGTCTGTATAACGGTCAGGTGAACAAAGGCGAGAGCATCCGTGTGTTCCCGCTGTCGAACTGGACCGAATTGGATATCTGGCAATATATCTATCTGGAAAACATTGAAATCGTACCGTTGTACTTCGCCGCCAAACGTCCGGTTGTCGAACGTGATGGTGTGAAGATCATGGTCGATGATGATCGTATGCAGCTCAATCCGGGTGAAACCCCGCAAATGGAATCCGTGCGTTTCCGTACGCTTGGCTGTTATCCACTGACCGGAGCTATCGATTCCGAAGCCTCCACACTGCCGGAAATCATCGAAGAGATGTTGGTTTCCACCACCAGTGAACGTCAGGGGCGTCTGATCGACAGCGATCAGGCCGGCTCAATGGAGCAGAAGAAACGTCAGGGCTATTTCTAAGGCGTCGGGTTATTACTACGGATTGAGGGACAGAATATTATGAACAGCACCATTGCCGAAGCGATCAAAGAAGAAGGTATTGAGAATTACCTGAAAAATCAGCAACACAAGAGCCTGTTGCGTTTCCTCACCTGCGGCAGCGTGGATGATGGTAAAAGTACGCTGATTGGCCGTCTGTTGCACGATTCCCGTCAGGTGTATGAAGATCAGCTGAAAACACTGCATTCTGACAGTCAGAAGATCGGTACCACCGGTGAGAAACTCGATTTCGCACTGCTGGTGGATGGTCTGCAGGCGGAACGTGAGCAGGGCATCACCATTGATGTGGCTTACCGTTATTTCTCCACGCCAAAACGTAAATTCATCATCGCTGACACGCCGGGTCATGAACAGTACACCCGTAACATGGCGACTGGTGCGTCGACCTGTGATCTGGCGATCATCCTGATCGATGCGCGTCGCGGTGTGTTGGAGCAGACTCGTCGTCACAGCTTTATCGCCAGCCTGCTGGGCATCCGTCAGTTCATCGTCGCGGTGAACAAAATGGATCTGGTGAATTTTGATGAAGCTGTGTTCGAAGGCATCAAAAAAGAGTATCTGGAATTTGCGTCAGGTTTACCGAAAACCGATATCCGCGTCGTGCCAATCTCGGCGCTGGACGGTGAAAATCTGGTGGTAAACAGCGAGCTGACCCCTTGGTATCATGGCGAACCACTGCTGACGCTGCTGGAAAATGCCGAAGTTGGTACTCGTGATCTGGATCTGCCATTCCGTATGCCGGTACAGCTGGTGTCACGTCCTAACCTTGATTTCCGTGGTTACATGGGCACCGTGGCGGCGGGCGTGGTTAAACCTGGCGATGTAGTGAAAGTATTGCCGTCTGGTAAAGAAAGCAAAGTTAAACGCATCGTGACCTTTGATGGTGATCTGGATTACGCCCTGCCGGGTGAAGCAGTAACTATCACGCTGGAAGATGAAATCGACATCAGCCGTGGTGATCTTCTGGTCGCGCCGGATGCGGAGACTCAGGTTACTCAGCATGTGCTGGCCAATGTCGTCTGGATGACGGAAGAGCCATTGCAGGCGAATCGCCAGTACGATATCAAGCTGGCAACCCGTAAAACCCGTGGTCATGTCGATGCGATCCGTCACCGTATTGATGTGAATACGCTGGAAAAACATGATGCCACTGAGCTGAAACTGAATGAAATCGGTTTGCTGGAGTTGTCGCTGACCAATGCCGTTGGTGTGGATCCTTACGATAATGTGCGTGATACCGGTAGCTTCATTATTATCGATCGCCTGAGCAACGTGACGATTGGTGCCGGCATGGTAGTGGAAGCGTTAGCGGGCAAAACAGCCGGTAAAGCCGAGTTCAGCGAATTTGAACTGGAATTCAATGCGCTGGTGCGTAAACACTTCCCGCACTGGCAGGCGCTGGATATCAGCAAGCTGTAATTTGATTTCCAGAGGTAACCTGCGGGTTACCTCTTTTGCTTCACGCTTGCCCGAAGTCGGCCAATGGGTTCAATGTTTCCGACACGCCGTGAATCCATCCCTGGAGGCTCCGCTGCGCCATCCATGGCGCAGCGGGTCGGCTACATTGATCCCATCGTCCTCTTACTTTGGGAATCGTCAGAGTTTTAGCAATATCGGGATGTATCCTAAATGAATAAAGACATCGTCTGGCACGACCATGCCATTGATAAAACTACCCGGGCAGCGCAAAAAGGGCATAAAGCTTTTCTGCTGTGGTTCACCGGTTTATCCGGCTCCGGCAAATCCACCATTGCCGGCGCACTAGAACAGGAACTGTTCCGCCGGGGTGTGCACACCTATTTATTAGATGGCGATAATGTCCGTCATGGTTTGTGCAAAGGCTTGGGCTTTACCACTGAGGATCGTCAGGAAAACCTGCGTCGCGTCGGTGAAGCCGCCAAACTGATGGTCGATGCCGGTCTGGTGGTATTGGCCGCTTTTGTATCACCTTACCGCGCAGATCGTGAGGCGATCAGAGCATTATTTCCGGAAGGCGAATTTGTCGAAGTCTTTGTTGATACCCCGCTGTCTGAATGTGAACAGCGCGATCCGAAAGGCTTATATAAAAAAGCGCGGGCAGGGGAGATCAAGCATTTTACCGGTATAGATGATCCCTATGAGGCTCCCGTTCAGCCGGAAGTGCATATCCACAATTATGGCCGTTCTGTTGAAGAAGTTGTTGCCGAGGTGTTAGCACAATTACAGGCCCGTGAACTGTTGTCTTAATCGTGCGCTGCAAACCGGCTGAAGCGATTTAACTGAGCTGTGAGTCAGATCAGTAATTAACAATAGTCATATTAACTGTACGGATAGAGTTAACAAAATTGTTATGCTATTGTTAACCGGTAGGCCAGCTGCGAGGTCTGCGAGGATGTAGCATAATGAAAAATGACAACAAGATGCCGAAAACAAAATTACTCGCTTTGCTGCTGGTGTATATCGCGCTGGTACTCGGGTTAGCGGTTTATCTGTATTCGTAACAACACATGATAATTAGAAGGGTCTTCAGATCCTGAGACAAAAAAGCCATGCTTAGCATGGCTTTTTGTTTTAACAATTATTTACTTTCTTCGTAACGAACAACAGAAGCCTGGATTTCAGCGATGGCTTCAGCTTTGTCGCCCCAGCCTTCTACTTTCACCCATTTACCGTGTTCCAGTTCTTTATAACGTTCGAAGAAATGTCTGATCTGACCTTTCAGCAGTTCTGGTAACTCGTGTACGTCATTGATGTGATCATACAGTTTGGTCAGTTTGCTGTGCGGAACAGCAACCAGTTTGGCATCCTGACCAGCTTCATCACTCATTTTCAGCACGCCAACAGGACGACAGCGGATCACTGAACCTGGCACCAGTGGATATGGAGTCGGCACCAGCACGTCAACCGGATCACCATCCAGTGACAGAGTGTTGTTGATGTAACCGTAGTTGCATGGATAGAACATTGGGGTCGACATGAAACGGTCTACAAAGATGGCACCAGACGCTTTGTCGATTTCATATTTGATTGGATCTGCGTTTTGTGGGATCTCAATAACTACATAGATATCTTCCGGCAGATCTTTGCCAGCTGGAACCAGATTCAAGCTCATGGCGTTTCCCTTTATTAATTAAGTAATCGGAGGTTGCGGGAGCTTATTATAACTGGCTCAGGATAAATCGCTACCAACCAGCACTGCAGAGTGATGGCACAAAGTTGATTGCTTCATTAGAATCAGACCTTTAGTTTTCTTAAATTCAGGTAATCCTGTATGCATATTCACATTCTGGGCATCTGCGGCACCTTTATGGGCGGCATTGCTGTGCTGGCGAAACAGCAGGGTCACAAAGTGACTGGTTCTGATCTTAACGTCTACCCTCCGATGAGCACCCAGTTAGAAGAGCAGGGTATCGAACTGGTGCAGGGTTACGATCCGTCGCAACTGGATCCGGCACCCGATATGGTGGTGATCGGCAATGCAATGAGCCGCGGTAATCCCTGTGTGGAATATGTCCTGGATCGTAATCTGCCTTACACCTCAGGCCCGGAATGGCTGCGCGATAATGTATTGCAGCAGCGTTGGGTTATCGGTGTGGCCGGCACCCATGGCAAAACCACCACCGCCAGCATGGTGGCATGGATCCTGGAACATGCAGGTCTGGAACCCGGATTCCTGATCGGCGGTGTGCCGGGTAACTTTCCGTTCTCTGCCCGTTTGGGTAAAGCGCCGTTTTTCGTGATTGAAGCGGATGAATATGACTGTGCGTTCTTCGATAAGCGTTCCAAGTTTGTTCATTACCGTCCGCGTACGTTGATCATGAATAATCTGGAATATGATCATGCTGATATTTTCCCTGATCTGGCATCCATCCAGCGGCAATTCCATCATCTGGTCCGTACTGTTCCGGGCAACGGCCGCATCCTGATGCCGGCACATGATCCGGCATTAGCTGAAGTACGTACTATGGGCTGCTGGAGTGAAGTTGAGCTGGTAGATGGTGACGGTGCTAACTGGCAAGCTAAACTGTTAAAAGAAGATGGATCTGCTTTTGCCGTGCTGCTGAATGGGGAAGTGCAGGGTGAGGTTCACTGGAGCGGTCTGGGCCGGCACAGTGTGCACAATGGCCTGATGGCGATTGCTGCTGCACGTCATGCCGGGGTACGTACTGCAGACGGTATTGCCGCACTGAATGAATTCGTGATGCCGAAACGCCGTATGGAGTTACGCGGTGAGGTGGCGGGTATTAAGGTTTATGATGACTTTGCCCATCATCCGACAGCCATTGCGACCACCATTGCGGGGTTACGTGCCAAAGTGGGTACAGCCCGGATACTGGCAGTGCTGGAACCCCGCTCTAATACCATGAAAATGGGTGTACACCAGGGCGAGCTGATCAAGAGCCTGGTACAGGCTGATAAAGCTTATATGTTTGCGCCAACCGGGCTGGGCTGGGATATTCACCAGCTGGCACAGAAAGCGCCGATCCCAACTACGGTTCAGCATGATATTAATCATCTGGTCGATATGCTGGTGGCGGAAGCCAAATCCGGTGATCAGATATTAATCATGAGTAACGGCGGCTTCGATGGCATACATGGCAAGCTGCTGGAAAAATTAATCAAACGGCATTCTCAGGAGTAAACATGACACAGGCGATCACGTTAGCCATTACCGGCGCATCCGGGGCCATCTATGGTGTTCGTCTGCTGGAGCAATTACTTCAGGCTGGCTGTCAGGTGCATCTGCTGATGTCATCGGCGGCCAGAGTCGTGCTGGCGACTGAACTTGATCTGACATGGCCGGCTGAACCGCTGGCCTGCCAGCAATATTTAACACAACACTACGGCTGTGATGAAAACCAGCTGCATATTTACGGACGTGACGACTGGTTTTCACCGGTAGCATCCGGTTCTGCTGCGCCGAAACAGATGGTGATCTGCCCCTGCTCAATGGGTACCTTAGCGGCAATAGCGCATGGTATGTCGGATAATCTGATTGAACGGGCTGCCGATGTCGTGCTGAAAGAGCGCGGTCATCTGCTGCTGGTGCCCCGCGAAACACCATACTCTGCAATTCATCTGGAAAATATGCTGAAGCTTACTCAGCTGGGGGCAACCATATTGCCAGCCTCTCCCGGTTTCTATCATAAGCCGTCCAGCATCGATGAGCTGGTCAACTTTATGGCGGCCCGCATTCTGGATCATCTGCAAATACAGCAAACAATCTCTCCGCGCTGGGCGCAATAACAGCTCCTGAGAGCTGATCGATAGTTTCTGATTTGACTAAACCTAAACGGACTCTGTAGTACTGCAGAGTCCTGCTGTTGACGGGCTCAGATTTCAGACCCGATTATGCAGTGCCTGCAACCGCGCTGATTAATAATTGGGTGGTGCAACTTCCAGATACTGGCCATCAGGTGTGTGCCGGTAATAACGCCCGTTCTGCACATAATAACGGGTACCGTTAACATCGACGACATTCATTACTGAGCCGGTATTGGCTATGGTTGTGGTTGTTGCTCCATTATTAATAATGGTGACATTGCTGCTGGCCGGGGCCTGGACCTGTTCATAGGCGCCACCATGCATGCGATACCAGAGCTCATTCAGTACAAAATACGTCACCCCGGCGGCAATTACTGTTTTATATCCCGGTGGCATGATGGTGTAACGAGCTGGTGCATGATGATGGGCATAAACTGGTCCCGGATGATAGACGCGAACAGGCCCTGGATAATAAACACGCTCACGATGATGGTGTTTTCTGTGCTCCCCCCGATGATCATCGTCACCGTCAAAATGAGGTCTGGCCTGGACCTGTGTCAGAGGCAACAGCGCAGCAACCATAAATAACGAAATGATCCGACGGTATTTCATAAAATCTCTCCAAATCGCCTTTTGGCAGATTCACATTAAGTATAATTCGTCACAAATTTATGTGAAATGTATGGCAAATTGTGTCAACTTCAAAAACTGAATCAGTTCTGAGGATAAGTAATGCTAAACATCGTAACGGCTGATTATTACGATCAGCAACAGATGTCGGATCTGCTGTTATTGCTGGATCTATATGCGCAGGACCCGATGGGGGGCGCAGAGCCGCTATCTGCTGAATGTCGTCAGCAACTACCGCAAATGCTGCAACAGTGCTCAGCCGCCATCTCATTGCTGGCTTATCAGGATGGCCAGCCGGCAGGGCTGCTGAATGCCTTCCAGACGGTATCTACCTTCGCTGCCCGCCCACTGATTAATGTGCATGATCTGGCTGTGGTCCCGGCATTCCGTGGTCAGGGGATCGCGACCGCGTTATTACAGCAGGTGGAACAAATCGCCCGTGAACGCGATTGCTGTAAGCTGACGCTGGAGGTGCTCTCCGGCAATCAGATTGCGCAACAAACCTATCTGCGCTGCGGCTTTGCCGGATACGAGCTCGATCCGGCACAGGGTCATGCGTTATTCTGGCAGAAAAAACTTGTCTGAATTACAGGCGGGTTTGTTCATAGCAATAGCCATCTTCCGCTTTGGCAACAAATTGCAGGCGGTGCGTCATACACTGCGGGACATCTTCCGCATGATGCGAAACGTACAGCAACTGACTGTGGCTGTTAGCTACCAGCCGATCAATATACTGCAGTACCAGATGCCGGTTCAGGCTATCCAGCCCCTGTAAGGGTTCATCAAGGATCAGCAGGGGAGGATGCTTGACCATCGCCCGGGCAATTAAAAGCAGGCGTTGCTGGCCGTAAGAGAGCCGGAGAAATGAGGTTTGCTCCAGTTTTTCCATCCCGAGTAGTTTCAGCCATTGACGAGCCAGTGCCAGCTCCTGATCGCCGGGTTGCTGATATAGCCCGATAGAGTCATAGAAACCGGAAAGAATGACCGTTAGCGGTGTTCCGGCTACACGGTAAGACATATGCAGGGCAGGGCTGACGATTCCCATGTTCTGTTTTATGTCCCAGATACTTTCACCTGATCCCCGGCGTTTGCCAAATAAAGTCACATGGTTACTATAACATTGCGGATGATCGCCGGTGATAAGGTGCAGCAAGGTGGTTTTCCCGCAGCCGTTCGGACCGGCGATATGCCAGTGTTCGTCACGATTAATCTGCCAGCTCAGATCATGCAATATGGTGCGCTCACCATAACTGACGTTTATCTGCTGCAGGTCAATAATCGGATCGCTGAGTTCAGGGCTGGCGGATGATTGCAGTGGCGGCGGCAAGACGACTTTCTGATCTGATGCGCAGTGCAGCAGTTGCTGTGTTAACGGATCGGCAAAGAAGGTATTCCGGTCATGTAATTCCGTAAACTGACAATCCAGTATCCAACCCATCTTTTGCGCAAATGACGGGATTTCATCCAGGCGATTAACAATCAGCGCCAGTGCCATGCCACTTTGCAGTAACTGTTCTAATATTGTCATCAGCCGGGCGCGTGCCTGCACATCCAGCCCGTCAAACGGTTCATCCAGAATCAGCAACTGAGGTTTTGACATCAGTGCCTGCGCCAGCAGCACTTTGCGGCCTTCGCCGCTGGATAAAGCGGTAAATGACTGCTCCAGCAGATGGGTAATACCAAATTGCTGCGCCAGCTCGCGGCAATAAGTGTCATCATTGCGGTTGAGCTGAATAATAGCGGCAGTGGTCGTGGCAATCTCTTCTTCCGCACTCAGCATATCGGTATTGATCCGCTGCCACTCATCGTCATACAGCTTGAGCTGCTTTTCAAAAGAGACCAGCTCTGAGCGACAGTCAGAAACACATTCTCCGGCTTCAGCCATTATTTCCTGATTCAGTGCACGAGCCATCACGGTCTTGCCGCTACCGTTGTTACCAATGACAGTACAACACTCGCCGGGGAAGAGCTGAAAATCAGTAATCGTCAGTTTTTTATGTGCGCTAATTGGAAAGATTGCGTTGCGGATAGTTAACATAATAGTTCCCGGGAAGATGAATCTGAAAAGAAAAAGGCACTGACCAGTGAAGGAAAGTGCCTTTTATCAATGAATTAGCGAAGAGCTACTAGTTCATGCCGTATTTTTTCAGTTTCTTGCGCAGTGTACCGCGGTTGATACCCATCATGATTGCAGCTCGGGTCTGATTACCACGGGTGTACTGCATGATAATGTCGAGCATTGGTGCTTCAACTTCACTCAGAACCATATCGTACAGTTCAGCGACGTCCTGGCCGTTTAACTGAGCCAGATAGTTACGTAAAGCCTGTTGTACGGAGTCACGCAATGGACGCTGAACAGGTTGATGAGTTTGTGCGTGAGTGACGGTGGTTACCAGTGCCTCAGAAGTCAGGGTTTGATCCAACATAATTTTTTCTGCTCTTCATTATGCAATTGCGTTACTAAAAAACAGTTCCAGTGCGTCAAGTTGCTCTTCAGCACTTGTCAGCGCATTGAAACCTCTGCGGAAATGCTTTGCTGACCCGTATCTCTCCAGATACCAGGCAACATGTTTTCTGGCAAAACGCACTCCTTTGTATTCGCCGTAGAACTGATGCAAAGCTGCAACATGTTCCAGCACTATGATTCTGACCTCATCCCATTCCGGCGATGGCAGATCTGAACCGTGCGTCAGGAAATGGCGAATGCGGTTAAACAACCAGGGTTGTCCTTGCGCAGCTCGCCCAACCATGATGGCATCGGCACCGGTGTACTCCAGTACAGCCTGCGCTTTCTGAGGAGTATCGATATCTCCGTTAGCAACCACAGGAATAGAGATATGCCGTTTTATAGCCCGGATCGTATCGTATTCCGCCTGACCATTGAATAAACACGCACGGGTACGCCCGTGAACAGTCAGTGCCTGAACACCACAGGATTCAGCTATTTCAGCAATTTCCAGACCATTGCGATGTTCCGTATCCCATCCGGTTCTAATCTTCAGGGTGACAGGAACATCCACAGCGGCTACTACGGTTTGCAGGATCTCGCGCACCAGCGCGGGGTCTTGCAGCAGGGCTGAACCGGCCAAACGACGATTAATCTTTTTGGCGGGACACCCCATATTGATATCGACAATCTGTGCCCCTTCGGAGACAGAGCGGCGGGCGGCATCAGCCATCCATTCCGGTTCTGAACCCACGATCTGCACAGCGCGTATGCCCGGCTCATCAGCCAAATACATTCGCTTAAGCGATTTGTCGGTATCCCAGGTATCCGGGTTTGCCGACATCATCTCAGAGACCGCCATACCGGCTCCCATTCGCAGACACAACTGCCTGAAGGGCTGGTCTGAAACACCGGCCATCGGTGCAACGATCACCGGGGCTGGTAACGAATAAGGTCCAATTTGCATGACGTTCGCACCCTAAGCTTGAGGGCGCGTATCTTACGGCTTTTTCACTACGCTGAAAAGGTTAGAAATTGAGCGTAGAGTGAAAAAAATGCTTGTATTTTCTGATGAAAATCCTTGCCAAATCGTTTCGCTAATAAGATCAGACAAATAACGAACTGATCAGTCGTGATTACCCTTTCTTGATTCCATCAAGACGGCACCACTCTTCACGTTCCGTTGCCGGATTCATCGCAAACCACTGGCTGTAAACCTCCAGTAACTCCGGTGCCTGACTTTCCAGAATACCGGAAATCGCCATCAGGCCATGCGGTTTTACCAGACCACTAATCAGTCCGGACAGCTCGCGCAACGGGCCGGCGAGAATATTCGCCACCACGATATCAGCCTGGAAATTCTTCGGCTGATCTTCCGGCAGATACAGTTCCAGCTGTTCGCTGACACCATTACGTTGTGCATTGTCACGGCTGGCTTCAATCGCCTGAGGATCGATATCAATACCGATCACACGTTCCGCACCCAGTTTCAGCGCCGCAATAGCCAGAATGCCGGAGCCGCAGCCAAAATCGACCAGCGTCTTGCCTTTCAGATCCAGACTGTCCAGCCATTGCAGACAAAGTGCCGTGGTAGGGTGTGTGCCGGTACCAAATGCCAGACCCGGATCCAGCAGTACATTCACTGCAGTCGGGTCAGGCACATCACGCCAGCTCGGGCAGATCCACAAACGCTCACCAAATTGCATTGGCTGGAAATGTTCCATCCACTCACGCACCCAGTCTTTATCTTCCAGCAGTTCAACCTGATAGGGGACATCCTCACCAAAATGTTGCTGAAAGAAAGCCACGATCGGTGCCGGATCCACTTCCGCATCAAACAGACCAATGCAGCGGGTATCCCCCCATAATTTGGTTTCCCCCGGCAAGGGTTCATAGACAGGGGTATCCTGTGCGTCCATGTAGGTGACGGCCTGCGCACCAAGTCCCATCAGCATGTTGCTGACTTTATTGGCGGTCTTGGCGGTGGCATTGATTTTGATTTGGATCCAGGGCATGACAATACATCAGGTTGCAAAGAAAGAGGGCTATTCTAACACTCGCCGGTGAACTGATTGAATCATCTTTTCTACCGACTGAAATTAGTCCATCCGGAATGGCATCAGCGGATGAATCTCTCTCGGCGTCAAATCCAGAGACTGGCGTTTCGCCAGATTATGGATCCGGCTTTCCAGCGTCAGCGCGATAGGGCCGGTCAATAGCTCAGCCCGTTGCGTGGAAACATTCTTTATCGACATGACGCCAAGGCGATAAAGTAGATCCCGATCCAGATCAGCTACCGTTTCCACATCGACAATCAACCGGGTCAGATCGGCCCGTAGCGCAACCAGATTACCCAGTCCGCCCATTGCCTTGAGATAACTGATGGTCAGAAAGTCCACATCCAGTAACAGATCCGGCTCATCCGTTTCCGGTCGCTCTTCGGGGACAGCAATGGCTGCGTTGACAAACCGGATGGGGTGCTGACTGATGTATCCGCGCAGTTCATACAGCAGAATACCGAACAAGGACATTGGAATGGCAAACCAGACATCCGGGATGCTGGCATGTGAAATCTGGTCCTGCTGTAGCCAGTGACTGCCGTTATTGATAAAGCCAAGAATAAACAGCATATAAATACAATGCCGGGGAGCCCACAATAGTAACAACAGCAACATCGGCTGAGTCTGACCAGAGGCGATCATCAGCAGACTTAATATGCCATTCAGTACTTTTTTCTGGATTTTCGTTCCGGGGATATTGCTCAGCGCACGTTGAAAGATCCACGAGATACAGAGCACGACCAGCCATACATAAGGCGATGCCAGAAATGAATGCCATTCTATTTGTGCTGCCAGCAACTGCGGTACTGAGCCGCCGGATAACAGCAATAGTGGTTCCAGCCAGAGTAATAACTCTACGGTTTGATTCTGCAGTAAAAACTGACTGAACAGATGCAGCAGTCCTGCTACCGGCAGTGCCAGCAACATACAGAAGAAACCATTGCACAGCAGGACAACGGCATCACCCTGGAAAGCCCGTAACCAGGAAGGTAAACGGATTTTTTGTGTATGCGGTGTAGCCCAGACAACGGCATATCCGCTCAGTAGTGCGGCAATAATATCGGTAGGGATATTTCCCGGGCCAAGCGTATGCAGCAGTTTGGCCAGTAACACATAGCTCAGGCAGGCATTCAATGGCTGCATGTCATATTGATAACGACTGCGGCTGATAGCCAGAGCCATCGCCAGTAATAGCGGTGCTGCTTGTTGTAAGCCTTGAAAAATGGTCAGCCAGATATGTCCGGTATAATCAATACCTGCAATGATGGCTTGCGGCATATGCGCAAAAGTCAGCAGCAGAATAGGTAAGACTAGCAGGCGCTGTTGATTGTCATCTGACTGGATAGATACCATAACACTTAAAAAATCTGTGAGCGTTGTATCATTTTAACTCATGATGAAGAAAATAGCAGGATAAATCGTGACCTTGATCGCATAAAAAAGGCCGCGTTTGAACGCGGCCTTAGATATTGATAGCGAACTTACAGTCCTAACTTCTTGTGCAGATAGTGGATATTAGTGCCACCACTGTGGAAGTTTTCGTCCCGCAGGATCTCTTTATGCAGCGGAATGTTGGTTTTGATCCCTTCCACCACAATCTCATCCAGTGCCTGACGCATACGCGCGATTGCGATATCCCGGTTTTCACCGAAGCAGATCAGTTTCCCGATCATTGAATCGTAATGCGGCGGTACGGTGTAGCCGGAATAGATATGTGAATCCCAGCGGACACCCAAACCACCCGGCGCGTGGAACCACTGGATCTTGCCCGGAGCTGGCAGGAAGGTTTGTGGATCTTCCGCGTTGATACGACATTCAATCGCATGACCACGAAGATGGATCTCATCCTGTTTGATAGACAGTGGCTGACCGGCTGCAATTTTCAGCTGTTCCTTGATCAGATCCACACCCGTGATCATTTCTGTCACCGGATGTTCTACCTGAATACGGGTGTTCATTTCGATGAAATAGAACTCACCGTTTTCATACAGGAATTCAAATGTACCGGCGCCACGATAATTGATTTCAATACAAGCACGGACACAACGTTCGCCGATATAGCGGCGCATGTCTTCAGTAATGCCTGGTGCTGGTGCTTCTTCTACTACTTTCTGATGGCGGCGTTGCATAGAGCAATCACGTTCGCCCAGATAAATAGCATTACCCTGGCCATCAGCTAATACCTGGATTTCGATATGACGAGGATTTTCCAGATATTTTTCCATGTAGACCATATCATTACCGAAGAACTGCCCTGCCTCTGATTTAGTCAGAGCAACAGAGTTCTGCAATTCTTCTTCGTGGCGAACAACACGCATACCACGACCACCGCCGCCGCCAGCCGCTTTGATGATGACCGGATAACCGATGCGTTTCGCGATCGCAGCATTTTGTTTGGCATCATCGCCAATCGGGCCGCCTGAACCAGGTACACACGGTACACCGGCTTTTTTCATCGCTTCAATTGCTGACACTTTATCGCCCATCAGACGAATAGTTTCAGCTCTCGGGCCGACGAAAATAAAACCGGACTTTTCTACCTGCTCTGCGAAGTCCGCATTTTCAGACAGAAAACCATAGCCCGGATGGATAGCGACAGCACCGGTGACTTCTGCGGCGGCAATAATCGAAGGCACGTTCAGATAGGAATCTTTAGCGGCAGGTTTACCAATACAAATGGTCTCGTCTGCCAGCTTAACGTGTTTCAGGTCACGATCTGCAGTGGAGTGCACAGCTACCGTTTTGATGCCCAGTTCTTTACACGCACGCAGGATACGCAGAGCTATCTCGCCACGGTTAGCGATGACAATTTTATCCAACATAACGAGCTCTCTTATTCGATGATAAACAGAGGCTGATCAAACTCAACGGTATCGCCGTTTTCAACCAGGATGCTTTTTACCACGCCAGCTTTGTCTGACTGGATCTGGTTCATCATCTTCATGGCTTCTACGATACACAGCGGATCGCCCACTTTTACCGTCTGGCCAACTTCAACAAATGCTTTTGCATCCGGGCCTGAAGAACGGTAGAAAGTACCAACCATCGGAGAGCGCAGGGTATAACCACTTACTGCTTCTGCGGCTGGTGCTGCGGTATTCGCTACCGGCGCTGCTGCGGCAACAGGCGCTGCTTGTGGTGCGAAATTGATCATTGGTGCAACCTGACCGCTGACTGCGCGACTGATGCGAACAGATTCTTCCCCTTCGGAAATTTCCAGTTCAGCAATGCCTGATTCTTCAACCAGCTCGATCAGTTTTTTGATTTTACGGATATCCATTTGCATTCTCAGTTCAACTTCTTCTGCTTGTTCAATTATTGGATGACCGTTCCAGATGACGGACGGCCGCGGTAAGTGCGAATTCATACCCATCTGCTCCCAGACCACAGATCACACCTTTGGCTACATCAGATAAAAAGGAGTGATGACGGAAAGGTTCACGGGCATGAACATTCGATAAATGAATTTCGATAAACGGAATGGCAACACCCAGCAATGCATCGCGGATCGCAACGCTGGTATGGGTGAAGGCTGCCGGATTGATAAGGATAAAATCGACTTTTCCCATCGCCTGATGAATGGTATCGACCAGTTCATATTCAGCGTTGGATTGTTTATGCGTCAGTTCAACATCCAGCTCAGCAGCCAGTTGTTGCAAACGACTGACAATATCGTCAAGTGTTGCGGCGCCGTAGATGCCTGGCTCACGTTTTCCCAGCAAATTCAGGTTAGGGCCGTTAAGCACTAAAATGCGGAACTTTGCAGTCATTGAGTCGCTATCCTCTGCAAATATGCAGCTATCTTTCATTTTAATCATTTTCCGGACTGGTATTGTTCAAAAACTATCCGGAGGATGATTGTTTTCGTGTTGATTGGCAAGATTACCGTAGATTCTTGTACGTTGTCAGCATTTTCGTAGGAAAAATAGCAAAAAATGGCCAATAGCGTCTTTGTCAGAGAGACAACTAATTGGTAGCAGCTACTTTGTAAAAAGAGTCGCTTTATTGATGCGCCCGAATGTCAGGCAGGGTAGAATATAACAATACCCTAACATGACGCCATGAGTCAGGAGACACTTAATAATGCTGAAGCGTGATATGAACATCGCCGATTATGATCCGGAGCTGTGGGCTTCAATTGTGGAGGAAACACAGCGTCAGGAAGAGCATATCGAACTGATTGCTTCTGAAAACTACACCAGCCCACGTGTAATGCAAGCACAGGGATCACAATTAACCAATAAATATGCCGAAGGTTATCCGGGCAAACGTTATTACGGTGGTTGTGAGTTTGTTGATAAAACTGAAACGCTGGCTATTGAACGAGCTAAAGCACTGTTCGGTGCTGTCTATGCTAACGTACAGCCACATTCAGGTTCTCAGGCAAACGCTGCTGTTTATATGGCGCTGCTGAAACCGGGCGATACCGTTCTGGGTATGAACCTGGCACACGGTGGTCACCTGACTCACGGTTCACCGGTTAACTTCTCCGGTAAGCTGTATAACATCGTTCCTTACGGTATTGATGCCAGCGGCAAAATTGATTACGTTGAACTGGAGCGTCTGGCTCTGGAGCACAAACCAAAAATGGTTCTGGGTGGTTTCTCTGCTTACTCAGGCGTTGTTGACTGGGCAAAAATGCGTGAAATCGCTGACAAAGTAGGTGCTTACCTGTTTGTTGATATGGCGCACGTAGCTGGTCTGGTTGCTGCCGGCGTATATCCAAACCCTGTTCCGCATGCACATGTAGTGACTTCAACTACCCACAAGACACTGGCTGGTCCACGCGGTGGTCTGATCCTGTCTGCGGTTAATGATGAAGATCTGCATAAGAAGCTGAACTCTGCTGTATTCCCTGGCACTCAGGGTGGCCCGCTGATGCATGTTATCGCTGGTAAAGCGGTTGCGTTCAAAGAAGCGATGGAGCCGGAATTCAAGGCTTATCAGCAGCAGGTAGTGAAAAACGCCAAGGCAATGGTAGAAGTATTCCTGGCCCGCGGTTACAAAATCGTGTCCGGCGGTACTGAAAATCACCTGTTCCTGGTTGATTTCACTGATCGTGAACTGACAGGTAAAGAAGCCGATGCGGCACTGGGTCTGGCAAACATTACTGTGAACAAAAACGCAGTACCAAACGACCCACGTTCACCATTTGTGACTTCCGGTATCCGTATCGGTTCTCCATCCATCACTCGCCGTGGCTTTAAAGACGCTGAAGCGAAAGAACTGGCTGGCTGGATCTGTGACGTGCTGGACAATCACACTGACGAAGCCGTCATTGCTGCTACCCGCGCTAAAGTGCTGGATATCTGCAAGCGTCTGCCAGTATACGCATAATTTTACGCTGATTATGTTGAAAACAGCCGGCCATGTGCCGGCTGTTTTTTTATTGGTGTTTCAGTGAACTCTGATAGACTGGAAAAATCGACAGGTTTCAGGATTGAGCATAGATGCATTGTCCATTTTGTAATGCCGACGACACGAAAGTTATTGATTCGCGCCTGGTAGCGGATGGGCATCAGGTGCGCCGTCGGCGGGAATGTCTGGTTTGCCATGAACGTTTTACTACGTTCGAGATGGCAGAGCTGGTCATGCCGCGGGTCATAAAAAGTAACGGTGTTCGTGAACCATTTAACGAAGACAAATTACGTAATGGTATTCAGCGGGCGCTGGAAAAGCGTCCGGTCAGCACCGAGCTGATCGAACAAAGTATTAACCGGATAAAATCGAATCTGCGGGCAACCGGTGAACGGGAAATTATGTCCAAGATCATCGGTAATCTGGTGATGGAAGAGCTGAAGCTGCTGGATAAAGTTGCATACATCCGTTTTGCTTCTGTTTATCGCAGTTTTGAAGATATCCGCGAATTTGGTGAAGAGATCGCACGTCTGGAGAAATAAGTGTTTTCTGCCGAAGATCATCTTTATATGAGCCGCGCTCTGCAACTGGCAGAGCAGGGGCGTTTTACTACCTCCCCGAACCCGAATGTGGGTTGTGTGATCGTGGCTGATGGCCGGATCGTCGGGGAAGGTTTTCATCTGCGCGCCGGTGAACCTCATGCGGAAGTGCACGCCCTGCGCATGGCGGGTAATAAAGCCCGTGGTGCGACCGCTTATGTCACTTTAGAACCCTGCTCACATTTTGGCCGTACACCGCCCTGTGCTGACGCTCTGGTCAATGCCGGCGTTGCCCGTGTAGTAGCTGCGATGGAAGATCCGAATCCACAGGTATCCGGACGTGGCATGCGCCGTCTGGCTGATGCCGGTGTAACAATCCAGACTGGTTTATTACAGACACAGGCGGAGGCGCTGAACCCTGGCTTTATCAAGCGAATGCGGCATGGCTTACCTTATGTGCGTCTGAAACTGGCGGCCAGTCTTGATGGCCGGACTGCTCTGGCTAACGGGCAAAGTCAGTGGATCACATCCCCGGCTGCCAGAGCCGATGTACAATGCTGGCGCGCACAAAGCAGCGCCATTCTGACGGGTGCTGATACTGTATTGGCAGACGATCCCTCACTGAATGTGCGCTGGGAGCAATTGCCTTTATCTGTGCAACAGTGTTATGTAAAAGAGAATGTTCGTCAGCCAATCCGCATTATTATTGATTCCCGGCAACGCATTGTTCCGTCAGCGCACTTATTTTCCATTCCGGGAGACATCTGGCTGGCACGCCACAAAGAACAAGGGCACTGGCCGGAACAGGTTCAGCAGTTGAGCTCGCCTCTGGCGGATAGCGGTAAACTGGATCTGGTTCAGCTGATGCAAACACTGGCGCAGCGCAATATTAATGATATTTGGGTGGAAGCGGGTGCTTCTCTGGCGGGCGCATTAATGAGTGCCGGATTGGTCGATGAACTGATTGTTTATCTCGCACCCAAGTTGATGGGAAACCCTGCCCGTGGTTTGGTTAATCTGCCTGAATTCGAACATATGTCTGAAGTTAATGAATGGCAGTGGCAGGATGTACGTAAAGTCGGCAATGATCTGCGATTGACCTTACGTCCGCATTAAGGAGTAACGATGTTTACCGGAATTATTGAAGCGGTCGGTACGCTGGCAGCATTACAGCCGAAAGGCGAAGATATTTCAGTCCGGGTAAAAAGTGGCAAGCTGGATCTTTCTGATGTGAAATTAGGTGATTCGATTGCAACTAATGGCGTCTGCCTGACCGTTGTTGAATTGACAGGGGATGGTTATGTCGCTGATTTATCGTTAGAAACACTACAACGTAGTAGCTTTGTTTACTATCAGGCAGGACAAAAAGTGAATCTGGAACGTGCTCTGACACCGGATACCCGTTTAGGTGGTCATCTGGTTTCCGGGCATGTGGATGGGGTCGGCGAAATTGTTTCTGTGAAACCGTTGGGCCGGGCTAAAGAGTATTGGATCAAAGCGCCGGATGAACTGGCGAAATACATTGCAGAAAAAGGTTCAATCACCGTCGACGGTATTAGTCTGACGGTGAATGCTATCGATGGTGCTCGTTTCAAGCTGACAATTGTGCCGCATACCAGCGGTGAAACTACCGTGGATGAATGGCAGGCCGGTGTGAAAGTTAATCTGGAAGTGGATGTCATTGCCCGCTATCTGGAACGGTTGTTGCTGGGTGATAAAGCTGCACAGTCATCACAGAGCAATATCACCATGGAAATGCTGGCACAAAACGGTTTTCTGCGATAACGGACTAAGGGGAAGTCATGGCTATCAGTAAGATTGAAGAAATTATTGAAGATTTTCGTCAGGGCAAAATGGTCATTCTGATGGATGACGAAGATCGGGAAAATGAAGGTGACATTCTGATGGCTGCATCGATGGTGCGTCCGGAAGATATCAACTTCATGGCAAAATACGGTCGTGGATTGATCTGTCTGACCTTATCCAAGGCCCGTTGTCAGCAACTGAATCTGCCATTGATGGTAGATAAAAACGAAGCGCAGTTTTCTACCGCATTCACTGTTTCCATTGAAGCAGCAGAAGGGGTTACTACCGGTATTTCGGCCGCCGATCGTGCTCGTACTGTACAGGCCGCAGTAGCAGCAGATGCCAGACCAAGTGATGTGGTTCAACCAGGGCACATCTTCCCGCTGATGGCACAGGATGGCGGCGTTCTGACCCGTAACGGGCATACAGAAGCCGGTTGTGATCTGGCACGTCTGGCTGGTCTGGAACCGGCAGCGGTGATCGTGGAGATCCTGAATGAAGACGGCACCATGGCGCGTCGTCCGGATCTGGAGAAGTTTGCTGCAGAACATGGTATCAAGTTAGGTACCATTGCTGATTTAATTGAATACCGTAACCAGCATGAAACCACTATCCGGAAGATTTCACAGTGCCATATGCCAACCGAATATGGTGAATTCGAGCTGACTACATTCCGTGATACCATTGATAATCAGTTACATTTTGCCTTAAGCAAACCGCAGAAAGATCCGTCTAAACCAGTATTGGTGCGGGTACATCTGCATGATTATCTGAATGACGTTCTGAACAGTCAGCGCGGCAATCTGCGTAGCTGGCCGCTGGATAAAGCCATGAGTCGTATCAACGATGAAGGCGGTATCGTGGTGATCATTGGCCATGAAGACAGTCAGCAGGAATTATTGGCACGCATTGAACATTATGCAGCAGTAGATGCGGGTCAGACCACAGAGATCTGTAAGCCGAAACTGGCTTCCCGCCGTGTTGGTGTGGGCTCTCAGATCCTGAAAGCGATGGGCGTGAAACAGATGCGTCTGCTCAGCTCACCGAAACGTTATGTACTGTCAGGCTTCGGTCTGGAAGTCGTGGAATACATCAGCGAATAACTGATCTTGTGGCACATGTTTTGGTCATGCGCCGGATGTGATAGAATTATCAGGTTTTGTTTATCTG